>Ga0210402_10000613_pt1 | contig 39625 bp, 31 predicted proteins | sample IncBWC7MmetaG_FD_161055 | JGI IMG/M metagenome (GOLD analysis project Ga0210402, IMG submission 161055) | Forest soil microbial communities from Barre Woods Harvard Forest LTER site, Petersham, Massachusetts, United States - Inc-BW-C-7-M | ecosystem: Environmental > Terrestrial > Soil >...
GGTTTGGCGGGTAATTCGCGAGACATCACTCCTCCTTCTTTTTTGCCCGGTGTCCGCTATTACAGGCTGAAGTGAGGTTGATGTTCGGTGCTGCTCAAAAGCTCAGGTGGGATAATCCCTTTCCGCGGACGGGGTGCAGCCTGAATTGCAACTTCGAGTATATCCCGTTCTCCGCGAAAAGAAAATGCCTCGCCGGACGAATCTGCGGGTAACTGATCCCAAATTTGTCTTTTTCCTAGCCAGTCAGTGCCGTCTTTTTGTGCCCAATCGGACGTCCACGAACACGGCGGCGGTAATCCGGATGCCGCAACTCCGTCTTTGGCATTGGAGAAACCGCGGATGAGCGCTTGGCACACCACGTCAGGTTGCGACCTTGGCATGATCCCGGCAATCGCCGCTGTATTGGAGAAGGAGGTCTTATCGAAACACCGCAAGGCTCTGATGCTCATGGGGACGTTTCACCTAATGCACGGCACCGGAGCCAGCGCAGTCTCTCTGTATCAAGAAGAATATCCTAACGTTACGTTAGCGATCTCCGACCTCGGCGCCTTCGATACGGATTTGCCGGACTCATCGAGCAGCCCTTTAGCAGCCTGGCCGATCCCGGCTCTGGCGCGGGTCAAAGGCACTTGGATGGGAAAGTTCGGGCGCTCGAAAACAAAACTTGGCCGTCAAGCGATGCCCGTAAACCGTTCGTTCCAGAAAGAGAATGGGCGGCCCTCACTTTGAGTTTCTTTGGCTTTATTCTTTCATCTAGCAGTTGGATCGCTTTCGACCCAATGTTTATGACTTCTCTACGAGGCAAGCAGCCCTGGTATTGCGAAAGTCCCGCTAGATGTAGACTACAAGAATGAACGGCAGCGGCGAGCGACGCTGCCGGGATCGGCGGCATCCGCCACTCGGGCGCCCGATGGATTCGAACAACAGATTTTCAGCGAGCTGAAAACCCTCTCTTCGTAATCGACACTAAGCCCCCAAGTCAAACGGAAATCGAACAGGCGGGGCGGGATTGCCATGAACGCAAGCGCCAGGATGGTCCGCTTAAGTAGGAGAGCGATGCAGTCCGGCGGTTGTGGAGGCCTGAACAAACAAGGCCAAAGTCACCATCAGAAAATCCGACGGCCGCCGCACATCGGCGCAGAATCGAGTGAAGTAAACTGGCAGCGAGACGGAGTGAATCTTGATTGCACCTCATTGGCGAGGTTGGACCGAAGCCCCGTGCCGGCGGTGCACATATCTCGGGTTTGCCGAATGGCCGGCGCCAGGCAAGATTCCACAGACTAAGGGGGCACCGTGACGAGAGATGACGTTCTTTTGCTCTACGAATACGACCGGTGGGCGAACAACAGAGTTTTGCGGTCGGTCTCGGCGCTCACCCCGGGGCAGTTCACTCGCGATCTGGGCGGCAGCTTTCGTTCGGTGCGAGACACGCTGGTGCACATCATCGGGGGCGAGTGGGGCTGGCTTGTGTATTGGAACGAGCCGTCCCACAGCCCCGCCTTTTTGACCGATTTGTGGACGCGACACGACGCCCTGTTCCATCCGGATGCATTCCCCGACCTGGCTTCGGTGCGGTTAAAGTGGGCGGAAGTGGAGCAGGAACAGGCCGAATTTGTGAATCGCGTGACCAACGAGTCCCTCGAAAAGATGCTTCCTCTCCGGGCGGCACAAATCAGTTTGGCGCACCTGATGCAGCACGTCGTGAACCATTCGACCTACCATCGCGGTCAAATCGCGCGGATGTTGCGGCAGCTTGATGCCGAGCCACCGGCCACCGACTTTCACGTGTTTCTGGTGGATGCGCACCGAGAGGCTACAACTGCACAAAAGAACTTCCATGGAGGGGATCGCTCATCCGGAGGCTCGCCAACTGACCCGTTACCGCCATATTAGAGGGACGCCGGCAGGGCGGATTGCCAACCAGATTGCCAACCTGCCGCGCGGTTTCCAGGGCCGGACTTCCCGCGATCCAGGTCTCTCCGAACCGGGCAAACTGCCGGTTCATGCCCGTGGCCGCTTGCCATTGACTCCCAAATCCGAAAACTCGCCGCCCTGTTTTCAATAAGTTAAGTCTCCCTCAGCCGAATACCCCAATTCCCGGGTGTTACCATCGAGACCGTCGGGGCAGGTTCCGTGTGACGCGGTCCTGCCCTTCTCGCTGTTATGACTAACCCCCGGAATCCCGCAACCCGGCGCACCTCCAGAGGCTGCTGCCCGCCGCGCAAATTGGCTTCGTTTCGTCAATTAGCCGATCACACCCGGCAGGGGGCGGTCCCGAACCGCCCGGAATTTCGCGAGAGTCTCGCAGATGCGTCACAAACCGGCCACCGGCATCCGGCATCCGACATCCGGCATCTGGCGTCTGGCGTCTGGCCACCAGCCACCGGCATCCGGCATCCGGCATCCGGCCACCGGCATCTGGCCACCGGCCACCGGCCACCGGCCACCGGCATCCGGCATCTGGCATCCGGCCACTGGCCACCGGCCACCGGCCACCGCATCCGCTACCGCGTTATCATGAAGAAAAGTGCCTGGAGTCTACGTTTCCTATCCATTTTGCGCGCAGAAGTGTACCTACTGCAATTTCGCGTCGGGCGTCTTCCCGGCCGCATGGGAGGCCCGCTATCTGAATGGGCTGCGGCGGGAGATCGGCGCGCATTCGTGGGAGTGGCGGCCGGAAACCGTGTACCTGGGTGGCGGAACGCCAAGCCATCTGGAGCCGGATGCGCTGCGGGCGATCCTGGATCTGATTCCCGGCCGCCCTTGGGCCGAAGCTACCATGGAAGCGGCACCGGGCAGCATTACCGCGGAGCGGGCGCGGGCCTGGGCCGGCGCGGGGATCGGGCGCGTGAGCCTCGGGGTGCAATCGTTCGTCGAAAAGGAAATCCGGCGCACGGGGCGCAAGCATTCGGCGCAGGTGGTGGCGGAGGAGATTGCAATCCTGCATCAGGCCGGTATTCGCAACGTGAATATCGACCTGATCGCCGGCCTTTCCGGGCAGACCGAAGCTTCGTGGCGCGAGTCGCTGGACTGGATCGATCGGCTGGCGCCGCAGCACGTTTCGGTATACATGCTGGAGGTGGACGAAGACAGCCGTCTCGGAAAGGAGATGATGCTGGGGGGAGTACGGTATGGCGCCGGGGACACCCCAAACGACGACGAAACCGCCGCATTCTACGAAACCGCCGTGGAGCGCCTGGCAGCGATGGGGATTGCGCGATATGAGATTTCCAATTTCGCGCGCGGGGGGTATGAGTCGCGGCACAACTTGAAGTATTGGAAACTGGAGCCGTACGTCGGTTTCGGAGCCGACGCCCATTCGTTCGACGGCCGCATGCGGTATCAGAACGCGGAAACGGTGGAGGAGTATCTGGAAGGCAAAGGAACCCAGGCGGGAATGCCTGTCATACGCCACGAAGAGCGCTTCTTCGTGGGGCTGCGTCTGATGGCCGGCGTGCGCCCCGAGCCGGCGGAGTGGACGCGGTTCGACCGGCCCATCCGCCGCTTTCTGGACTCGGGCTTGCTTGCAACCTCGGATGGCATGCTGCGCCTCACGAAGCGCGGCGTGCTTCTATCCAATGAGGTCTTCCAGGAATTTATCGACCTATGATTGACCTGCGCAGTGACACCGTCACCAAGCCTACGGCCGAGATGCGGCGCGCCATGATGGAAGCGGAGGTGGGCGACGATGTTTACGGCGAAGACCCGACGGTAAACCATTTGGAGCGGCGCGCGGCTGAAATCGCCGGCAAGGAGGCCGCCTTGTTCGTCCCCACTGGTACCATGGGCAATACCATCGCGGTCAAGTTGCTCACCGAGCATGGCCAGGAAGTGATCTGCGATTCCCGCGCCCACCTGCTGGACTACGAACTCTCGATGATCGCCTGGTTCTCCGGCTGCGTCGTCCGCGCCATTCCGACCGCGGACGGCATTCTTTCGTGGGACGAAGTGCGGCGGCAGATCCGCCCCCTCAGCCCGTACTCGGCGCCCACGGGCCTGATCGCCATTGAGAACACGCACAACATGCACGGCGGCACCGTCTACCCCATGCGCACCGTGCAGGAAATCTGCGATGGCGCGCACCAGCACAGGCTGAGAGTGCACATGGATGGCGCGCGCATTTTCAACGCGGCGGCGGCGCTGGGGGTTCCGGTGCATGAAATCGCCGCCCCGGCCGATACCGTGATGTTTTGCCTTTCGAAGGGGCTGGGCGCGCCCGCCGGTTCCATTCTGGCTGGGCCGGCCGCGCTCATCGCCAAAGGCAGGCTCTACCGCAAGCGGCTGGGCGGCGGCATGCGGCAGGTTGGCGTGTTGGCCGCCGCTTGCCTGATCGCGATGGAAGACAGCCCGCGGAAGCTGCCGGACGACCATCGCAATGCCAGGTTCCTGGCCGAAGGCCTGGCGCTCATTCCGGGCGTGCAAATCGACCCGCGAAAGGTGCAGACCAATATCGTAGTTTTCGACGTTTCCGGGACTGGCAGACCGCCTGCTGAATTGAGCGCAGAACTAAAGCAGCGTGGGGTTATGATCAATGCCATCAACGAACGGCAGTTGCGCGCGGTGACGCATTATGACGTCACCCGTGCCGATTGCGCACACGCCCTGGAAGCGGTGGCGGCCACTATCGCCGCCGTACCCACGTCATAATGGAAATTCACTCTCAATCATTGTCAGGACTGAACGGAAAATGCTAAGACCGGTAGTGAAGTTGTGTTGGACCCTGCTGCTGGCAGGCAGCCCCGTTGCGTGGGCGCAACAATATACGATATCGACCGTCGCCGGTGGCGCGCCGCCCACCACGCCGGTGCCGGCCTTAGCCACGACCATAGGGCAGCCCAGGAAACTCGCGGTCACCGCGGCGGGCGTGTATTTCAGTAGCGGCAATTCAGTCTTCAGGCTGGACGGCAGCGGCACCTTGACGCTGATCGCGGGCAATTCGCGGGCCGGTTTTGGGGGAGATGGCGGACCCGCGGTGGGCGCGCAATTGAACTCGCCGCAGGGCGTGGCCCTGGATTCGGCGGGCAATCTGTACATTGCGGATTCGTTGAACAACCGCGTGCGCATGGTGAATACCCAGGGCGTCATCTCGACGTTCGCGGGCAACGGCGGCATCTCCATTCCCGGCTTCTGGGGCGACGGCGGCGCGGCCACCGATGCCAACCTGCACCTGCCCACGGGCGTGGCGGTGGATTCCTCCGGCAACGTCTACATCGCGGCGGCCAGCGACAACACCGTCCGGATCGTGACCACCGACGGCATTATCAACATCTTCGCGGGATCGGGCTACGCCGGGTATTATGGGGACCAGTCGGCTACCCAGCCGACTCCAGTCGTCGGAACAGCCACTTTGGCGGGCCTGCATGGGCCGCAGGATGTGGCCATCGGGCCTGGCGGCTCGATTTACATCGCGGATACCGGCAACGCCGCGATCCGTATGGTGGCGGCAGGCGGAATCATCTCGACCGTCGCCGGCACGGGCGCCATCGGGCTGGCGGGCGATGGGGGCCTCGCCACCAGTTCGGCGATGAGCGAGCCCTACAGCGTAGCGGTGGATTCGTCGGGCAATTTCGTGATCGCGGATTACGGCAACAACCGCATCCGCAAAGTGGATAAGACCTCAGGCAACATCAGCACCATCGCAGGGACGGGCAACATCGGTTTCGCAGGAGACGGCAGCGCGGCTACCGGCGCGATTCTGCATCTGCCGACCGGAGTGGCGCTCGATAGCTCCGGAAACGTGTACGTAGCCGACTCGCTGAACAACCGCATCCGCAAGATCGCGGGCAGCAATATTGCCACGGTGGCGGGAAATGGCGGGTTGAGCAGTTCCGGCGACAGCGGACCGGCCACCAGCGCGCAACTCAACACGCCGCTTGGCGTGGCCGTGGATAGGGCGGGCAACATCTATATCGCCGACTCGCTGAACAACACCATCCGCAGGGTTTCGGCCGGCGGAACTATTTCGACCTTCGCGGGCAACAGCGTACCCGGGAATTCCGGGGATGGCGGCGCGCCCACGGCCGCGCAGCTCAACGGGCCGCAAGGCGTGGCCGTGGATGCGGCGGGCAATCTGTACATCGCGGACACGCAGAACCACAAGGTGCGCAAAATCTCCGGCGGCGCCATCAGCACGTTTGCGGGCAGCGGGACCGCTGGGTTTTCCGGCGACGGCTCAGCCGCTACCGCGGCATCGTTGAACGCGCCTTTCGGCGTGGCCGTAGACGCAGCGGGGAATGTGTATATCGCGGAGTTCGGGAACAGCCGGGTTCGCAAGGTGGACACCAAGGGTGTCATCACCACGGTGGCGGGCAACGGCGTTTCGGGATACAGCGGCGATGGCGGCGCGGCTACCAGCGCGCAATTGAATGGTCCGCAGTCCGTGGCAGTGGATGCGGCGGGTAATCTTTATATTGCCGATACGGCGAACAATCGCGTACGCCAGGTGACGCCGTCGGGCGCCATAGGCACCATTGGCGGCAACGGTGTGGCCGGTTTCGCGGCCGATGGCGTGGCGGCTGTCAGCACCCAGGTGGGCAACCCAACCGGCGTGGCCGTGGACACGTTTGGCAATGTATACGTGGCGGACGGCAACGCCAGGGTGCGCAAGATTTATCCCAGTGGCATTATCACCACGATCGCGGGCATTGGCGTGCGCGGTTATACGGGCGATGGCGGCGTGGGAACCGCCGCCAGGTTGAGTGTCCCTTCGGCAGTGGCGGTGGATGCAGCCGGCAATGCGTACGTGGCCGACACTCTGAACAACGCCGTCCGCCTGCTGCAGGCGGGCGGATTTGGAATCACCGTGAATGCCGTGGTAAACGCCGCCAGCAACCAGACCGGGCCCGTGACCCCGGGCGAAATGATCGTGATCTACGGCGTGGGCTTGGGGCCGAATCAGCTAACCCAATACCAGGCAACCAGCAGCGGCTTTGTGCCAACCAATGTTGCCGGCACCTCGGTGTTGATCAACGGGGCACTGGCGCCCATCCTTTACACTTCGGCGAACCAGCTAGGGGTTGTCATGCCTTTCGCAACGGGCGGTTCGCTGGCGCAGCTTTTCGTGCAGTATCAGGGGCAGAGCTCGGCCGGGTTCAATTTATCGGTGGCCACGGTGACGCCCGGTCTGTTCACCCTGAACAGTTCGGGCACGGGCCAAGCGGCCGCGACCAACCAGGATGGATCGTTGAACGGCTCGGCCAGTCCGGCGAAGGCTGGCGGCTTCGTCACGCTGTACGTGACCGGAGCGGGGCAAACCAACCCGGGCGGAACCGACGGCCATCTGGCGGCGATACCATTGCCGCTCCCGCTGCTGCCGGTGACGGTGACCATCGGCGGCAAGCCCGCGACGGTTAACTATGCCGGCGCGTCGCCCGGTTCGGTGGAGGGCATCATGCAGGTGAATGCGCAAGTGCCGAGCGGCCTGACGGCGGGTAGTGTGCCGGTGGTGGTGCAGGTGGGCACGTCGTCGACGCAGGCGGGCGTGACGATTGGGGTGAATTAGTGTGGGGCAGGTTGTTAGAACATGCAATACCGCAAACTTGGCAGGACGAATTTCGAAGTCAGCGACATCGGCTACGGCGCCTGGGGTATCGGCGGGAAACAGTGGCTGGGCGGAACCGACGATGAATCGGCAGCCGCATTGCGGCGCGCCATTGCACTGGGCGTCAATCTGATCGACACCGCGCTGGCATACGGCGATGGGCATAGCGAACAACTGGTGGGCCAGGTAGTGCACCAGACCGTCCGCGAAACGGGCCAGAAGATCTACGTGGCCACCAAGGTTCCGCCAAAGAACCGTATCTGGCCGGCGTCGGGCGCGCTCCAGGATGTGTTCCCGTATGGATACATCATGGCCAGCGCCGAGGAGAGCCTGCGCAACCTGGGCCTGGAGACCATCGACCTGTTGCAACTCCACGTTTGGAGTGCGGACTGGGTGGAGCAGGACCATTGGCGCCGCGCTTTCGAAGATCTGAAGCGCTCGGGAAAAGCGCGCGCGGTAGGGATTTCGATCACCGAGCACGACCCGGATTCCGCGCTGGGCATCATCCGCACCGGGTTGATCGACGCCGTGCAGGTGATCTACAACATTTTCGACCAGGCGCCGGAGAAGCAACTCTTCCCGCTCACGCTGCGGGAGAATATCGGCGTGCTGGCCCGCGTACCGCTTGACGAAGGGGCGCTCGGCGGGCGCATTACGGAAAGCACGACATTCCCGCCGGGCGACTTCCGCGACTTCTACTTCCGCGGCGACCGTAAGAAAGAAGTCGTGGCACACGTAGGCGCTTTGCGGCGGGACTTAGACGCCGGCCTGAACCTGGCGGATACGGCGCTGCGCTTCTGCCTTTCACACCCCGCGGTTTCCTCGGTGATCCCCGGCATGCGAACCCTGGAGCACGCCGAAGCCAACGCCGCGCTTTCCGACCGGGGCCCGCTGCCCGCGGAGACGATGGCGATTCTGAAGCGCCACGCCTGGGACCGGAATTACTATTGTTAGGGATCGTAGCATTGCCGCCAACGTGACGCGCGATGGTAAGCTGGGTGTGCGGAGATGGCGGCGATGAGGGACCGGGGGCCCACGCGGACAGGCGGCCCGCCCGTCCGGCGGCAAGTGGATTGATCTGTTCCGGCCGGAAGCCATTGCAAACCGCGGCACGGCCGACACCCATTTCATAAAACCCCGGCGTGGCTGCGGGCCGGGCGCCTGGTCAACATGTCGAAGTACCCATATCGCCCGGCGGTGTTCCGGTCGAACATGTTGGGGCCCAGTTACGCATTTGCGGTCGAGGTGCAAAACGCCGATGTATTCCTATCTTCACCCGCGCGACGAGATCTTGCAGGCGATGGAGCGGATCTACCGCTACCGGATGACCACGACATCGGGAGGCAACCTCTCGCTCCGCGAAGAGAATGGCGATGTCTGGATCACGCCGGCGCGCGTGGACAAGGGCGGCCTGCGGCGCGATGACATTGTCTGCGTGCGAGCCGGCGGAGAGGTCGAGGGAATTCGCAAGCCGTCTTCCGAACTGCCGATTCATCGGGAAATTCGCCAGCGGCGTCCCGATCTGGGGGGCGTGGTACATGCCCACCCGGTGGCCCTGGTGGCATTCAGCCTGGTGCACGAAGTGCCCAACACGCGCCTTTTCCACCAGGCCTGGCGGGTGTGCGGCCCGGTTGGCTTTGCGCCCTACGAACTGCCGGGCAGCGCGGCGCTGGGCCACCGGGTGGCCGATGTGTTTGCGACCGGGTACGACTGCGTGATCCTGGAAAATCACGGAGTGGTTACGGCGGGCACGTCGCTGCAGGAGGCATTCCGCAAGTTCGAGACCCTGGAGTTCACGGCGAAGACCCTGATTAAGGCCCGGCTGTTGGGCGGCGACGCGCGTTTTCTGACGAACGAGCAGGTGGGGATGGAACAGGCGCGGGCGGGCCAACTGGAGGAGTTCTCACGCGCCGCTCCATCCAGCCACGAAAATGAGGTGCGCCGCCGGCTGTGCGAGTTCGTGCGCCGGGCGTACCGGCAGCGGCTGTTCATCAGCACGCAGGGCAGCTATTCGGCGCGTGTGGACGCCGATGGGTTCGTGATTACGCCGTACCAGGTGGACCGCGGCACGCTGGAAGTCGAGGACCTGGTGCTGGTGCGGAATGGCCGCGCCGAAGCCGGCAAAGAGGCCAGCCGCGCCGCCCGAATTCATGACGCCATCTACCGGCGGCACCCCGCCACCGGCGCCATCGTGAATGCCTACCCGGTGAATGCCACGGCATTCAGCGTGACCGGCGTGCCGTTCGACACCAGAACCATTCCGGAAAGCTACGTGGTGGTGCGCCACGCGGGCCGGGCTCCGTTCGGCGTGCAGTTTGGCGACGGCGAGGATCTGGCGGAGATGCTATCGCCGAAGCAGCCGGCGATCATTCTAGAAAACGACGGCGTACTGGTCACCGGGTCCGACGTGCTCGAAGCCTTCGACCGGCTGGAGGTGTTGGAATCCACCGCCGAAGCCATCGTCAATTGCCGCGCGTTGGGATCGCTGATGCCGATGCCGGAACGAGTGACGCGGGAACTGGACGAGGCGTTTTTCGGCGTGTGAAGAGATACGAAGCACGCCTGCCATGCGCGCGCGGTGGGCGCCTCCGACGCGAACGCGGACGCAGCCGCAGCAGCCATTAACGCCGCTGCGACCGCCGCGCCCGCTCCAATTGGAAAATGCCTAGTCATTTCGTTATCCCCGCTGCCGGTGCCGGCTGCCCAGCCGCATTGGTCCCTGTTGTGGGCGCTTCCGGACTCGGATTGGTTCCGGGCTGCGCCGGCACGCCCAGCCATCCGCCGCCCAACGCCTTGATCAAAACGACCGTGGCGACCATGCGTTGGCCGCCAATCTGAGTCGCTGTCCGCTGGTTCTCCAGAAGCGCCGTCTGTGCGTAGATCACGTCGAGATAGCTCACCAAACCGCTTCGATACCGGTTCAGCGCGATCGTTTCGGCCTGCTGCGCGTTCGTCACAGCGTCCGCAGTGGACTGCGCTTCGCCGGTCAAGATGCGAAGACCGGCAAGTTGATCTTCCACTTCCTGATAAGCAACCAGCACTGTCTTCTGATACTGAGCGAGGGACTGGCGATAGACCGCCCAAGCCTCGTCCACACCGGCTTTGGTTCTGCCGCCGGTGAACAAGGGCGTGACGGCCGATGCCGCCAGCGAAGCGATGCCGTTCTGCCAACTGAACAGGCTGGTCATGCTCGTGCTCTCGAAGCCCGCGAGCCCCGTGAGCGAAATACGAGGCAGAGCGGCCGTTTTTGCGACACCGATCTCCGCATTCGCCGCGGCGACGAGGCGTTCTACCTCGGCGATGTCGGGCCGGCGCGCCAATAGTTCGGAAGGCAGCCCCGAAGGAATCACCGGCGGCAAGCCATTCAACGGAGTGCGCGGAATCGAGAAGTCCGATGCAGCCTTCCCTTCCAGCACAGCGATCGCGTGTTCCAGTTGAGCTCGCTGCACGTCGAGCGCTTGAGCCTGGGCCTGAGTCTGGTTCAGGAGGGTTTCTGCCTGCTTCACTTCCAGCTCGCTGCTTAACCCGCCCCGAAAGCGGTTCGCCGTCAAGTCCACGGCGCTCTGCATGTCGCGAACGGTTGCGTCAAGAACATCACGTTCCGCGTCGATCTCGCGCAGGCTGTAGTAGTCCATCGCGACGTTGGCTTCGACAGCAAGGCGCACAAATCGCAGGTCGGCGGCGCCCGCCTGCTCGGTCGCGTTGGCGGCCTGGAGCGAACTCCGCACGCGACCCCAGGCATCGACTTCGTAGCTCAGGAAAGCCGGGAATTGGAAATCGTTATAGGTCGCCGGCTTTCCGTTGGTGTTCCCGTTGATGCCATTGTTCGGCCGGTTCTGAGCTTCTCGTGTTCGCGAAGCACTGGCTCCGAGGCTGATTGTAGGAAACAGGAAAGATCGTGCGTACCTCGCGCCCGCCTCGGCTTGTTCGACACGGGCCACAGCCAGTTTGATGTCCTGGTTCGCAGCGTCCGCTTCGGTCGCCAGTCGAGCCAGCGCGGGGTCCTTGAATACTCGCCACCAATCGCTGTAGGCGATGTCCGGCGTGCCTGAATCCGGTGTGCCGCCTTCTTTGAACTGCGTTGGGACGGGCGGGGCCGGCTGGTGATATTTGGGGCCGACCATACATCCGGTAATGGACAGGGTCGCCAGCGCAAGCGTTGCAGTCGGCCACAATTTCGTGGGTCGGAACATATTCAACTCCTTTCTTTCGTCGTGGAAGCGGACTGCACAGCAACACGCATCCCGCTCGTTAGCGAGTCCGGTGGATTAGCGATCACGGCATCGCCAGATCGGACTCCTGTCATGATTTCAATCGTGTCTCCGAAGTCATGGCCCAGCGTTACTTTTCGAAGCTCGACTTGACTACGACTGTTGACTACACCCACTTGCGGACCATCCGTCTGGAACAGGATCGTACTCGAAGGGAGCACCAGGGGTACAACATTGAGCGGCAGTTGAAAGTGCACGTTGGCGTAGGCCCCAGGCAGCAACTCACCCGATGGATTCGGAACATCGAGCTCGACCGTGAGTGTGCGAGACGTGGCATCGATGGCATCGGCGGTTCGCGTGACCGAAGCCGCGAAGCGGCGATTCGGGAGCGAGATGGCGTCCATCGACGCCTTTGTGCCTGGCTTCACCTCGCTGCTGAATTCCTCGGGGACGCTCACAAAAACCCGGACCATATTGTTCTGGGAAATGCGGAACAGTTCGCGGCCAGTGCCTGCGTTACCCGCATTCACCAGATCGCCGAAATCCGTCTTCCGCTCCGTGATCACTCCATCAAACGGCGCGACGATCTTCTCGAAGCCCTGCATTTGTTCCAGCCTGCTAACGGCAGCGGCCGCCGCCTGAACACTTGCCTCCTGCGCAGCCAGGTTCTGGTTATTCTGGTCCACCTCCTGCTGGGAGACGGAATTGGTTTTAATCAATTCCTGATAGCGGGGCGCTGTGACCTTGGCAAGTGCCAGGCTGGTTTGCGCTTGATTCAGGATCGCCCGGGCCTGGTTCAACTGCTGGTCGACCTCCGGCGCATCGATCTCGGCAAGCAACTGGCCCTTCGTAACGTGCGCACCGATATCCACATACCACGTGCGAACGTAGCCATCGACGCGGGCATAAACCGGGGACTGCGAGAATGCCTGTATCATTCCCGGCAGCGTCAGATCCGAGCTCGATTTGCCGCGCTCGGCGTGGATCACACGAACCGGCTGAACATCCAGCGCCTTTGTCGTGTTCGCAAGCTGTTGAGTTTCTCTTTCCCGTGTCTGCATTCCAAAGAAGGCCGAACCCGCAAGCAGCACTGGAACCACAAGAAACCACAGCAATCGTTTTCCGCTTCGTGGTGAATTGTCTTTTGATAGATCTTGAGTTTGATTCATAAGGTCCTCACGCATGTTGATTCTTTTGGTTGCGAACAATCGCAAATACAGTAGGCACGAAGAACAGAGTGGCGGCGGTCGCAAAGAGCAGGCCGCCGATTACCGCGCGGCCGAGCGGGGCGTTCTGCTCGCCGCCCTCGCCCAGCCCGATCGCCATCGGGACCATCCCGATGATCATGGCGAGCGCCGTCATGATGACTGGCCTCAATCTGGTGGAGCCAGCCTCCAGCGCGGCCTGCAAGGCATCCTTGGTTTCCGCGAAGCGCTCATTGGCGAAGCTGATCACCAGAACGCTGTTCGCTGTGGCGACACCCATGCTCATGATGGTTCCCATCAGGGCGGGGACGCTCAGAGTGGTGTGCGTCAGGTACAGCATCCAGACGATTCCGGCTAAGGCCGCCGGCAGCGCCGTGATGATGATGAACGCCTCGCTCCACGACTGAAAATTGACGACGATCAGGAGATAAACCAAGACGATTGCGAAGGCGAGTCCGGCGCCCAGTCCGATGAACGAAGAACGCATCGTGGCAACCTGGCCGCGCGTCACCATGGTGCTTCCCTTCGGCAACTGCTTTTGCGCCGCGGCGGTGATCTTGGCGATGTCTGAAGCTACTCCGCCTAAATCGCGGCCTTGTGTGCTCGCGTAAATGTCAATCGTCCGCTGCACGTTGTAGTGGCTGACCACCGCCGGTTCCTGAGTCCGGCTCATCGCCGTGAGATTTTCGAGAAGCTGTGGGGCCGGTGACGCCGCTGAGTTGATCGGAATGGTGCGCAGCGTATCGATCGAATTCACTTTGTATTGCGGCGTCTGAATGGCGATCGGGTAGCTGACGCCGTTCGGCGAGAGCCAAAAGTTGGGAGCCGTCTGAAAGCTCGAGCTCAAGGACGTGAGAAGATTGTTCGCCACATCCCTCTCGCTCAGGCCGACTTGCTGGGTCCTCACGCGATCGACTGCGAGATCGAGCCGCGGCTGGTTCAACAATTGGTGTACGTGGACATCCACGGCGCCCGGCACAGCTCGAATCTGCTCCGTCACTTTGGCCGCCAGCGCGAAATTGCCCGGCATGTCGGCGCCGACGAGCTGAATATCGATGGGAGCCGGAAGACCGAAATTCAAAGTCTGCGTAACGATGTCGGCGGGTTCAAAAAAGAAACCCGTGGCCGGGAACTGCGTCGGCAGCTCTTGGCGGAGCTTTTCGATATAGCCGGTTGTCGGATGATGGTTTGGGTTCAGAGACACGAGGATCTCCGCGTCGGCGTTGCCGACCGTTTCGCTGTTGCTATACGACAAGTTGATACCGCTGGTCGGCAAGCCGATGTTGTCCAGAATTCCATTTAGCTCCGACGCCGGAATCACACGCCGGATGACGTCTTCGGCGCGGCTTGTGACGCGCGCAGTTTCCTCGATGCGCGTGCCAGTCTTCGCCCGGAGATGAAGACGCAGTTGGCCGGCATCGACCGCGGGAAAGAAGTCCTGGCCTAATCGCGTCACGAGCAGCAGGCTTGCCAGGCAAAATCCCAACAGGCCCGACGCGAACAGTCTCCGGTGATCCAGGCAGAGCTGGAGGAGGCTGGAATAGCTGCGTCGAAGCGCTTCGAAGCCGCTCTCAAAGGCATGATGGACCCGCGAAAATACGCCCTCCCGGTGCTCGTCTTCCGGATTTGCCCGGCCGGCGGCTTCATTTTTCATCAGGTACATCACCAGCGTCGGCACCAGTGTTCGCGAGAAGAAGTACGAAGCAAGGAGAGCGAACACCACCGCTTCGGCGAGCGGCACGAAGAGATAGCGCGCGACTCCGGTCAAGAAAAACATCGGCACGAACACGATGCTGATCGCCAGTGTGGATACCAGCGCCGGAACTGCGATCTGCTCCGCGCCATCGAGAATCGCCTGGTTCAGCTCCTTCTTCATAGCCATTTGGCGCTCGATGTTCTCGATGGTGACGGTCGCGTCATCCACGAGGATGCCGACCGCAAGCGCAAGCCCGCCGAGCGTCATGATGTTGATGGTCTGGCCGAGCGCGCTCAGGATCAGCAGCGAGGTAAGAATCGAGAGCGGAATCGAGATCGCGATGATCAGCGTGCTTCGCCAGCTCCCGAGGAACACGAGAATCATCAGCGAAGTCAAAAGTGCAGCGATTCCCGCTTCACGAACCACCCCCTGAAGCGAAGCTCGCACGAACAGCGATTGGTCGAACAGCGGCTTGATGACGAGCTGCGAAGGAAGAGTAGCCTTGATTTTGGGCAGCGCGTTGTAGATAGCCGAAACAATGGAAAGCGTCGAAGCGCCGCCGGATTTCTGCACTGTGAGCAACACACCGCGTTGCCCGTCCTGGCGCACGATGTTTTGCTGGACGGCGTATCCATCGCGGACGTGCGCGACATCCTGAATGTAGAGTGTGGCTCCGTTCACCACCTTGACCGGGATATGATTCAGCGCATCGACAACGGAGGGTGAGCCATTGAGCGCCACGTTGTACTCAGTCCGTCCGATCTTGGCCGTGCCGGATGGCAAGATTACGTTCTGCGCATTGACGGCGTTGACCACATCCAGCGCCGACAAACCTTTGGACATCAGTTCGTGGGAGTCAATATCGACCATCACCTGACGAACTTTGCCCCCGTAGGGAATCGGAACCGATGCTCCCTGGATCGTCGCGAGTTGAGGACGAATAAAGTTTACCCCCAGATCGTTCAACTGCTGCTCGGATAGTCCATTCCCACTCAATCCAAGCTGGAGGATCGGCACCGAAGATGCGTCATAGCTTAAAACCAGCGGCGGTGTAATTCCTGGAGGAAACTGTTTCAAGCCAACCTGTGCTTCGGCAATGACCTCTGATATGGCGCCGTTGATATCGGCCGTCGGCTGCAGGAATACCTTAATCACAGCGACGCCGTTATACGATTGTGACTCGATGTGCTCGATGTTATTCACGCTGGTCGTCAACGACCGCTCGAAAATTGAGACGACGCGGGTTTCCATGTCGGAGGGCACGAGCCCGCTATACGTCCAGATGACGCTCACAACGGGAATGTTGATGCTCGGGAAAATGTCTACCGGCGCCCGGAGCAGAACGACGGGGCAGATCAGCAACAGAACCAGAGAGAGCACGATGAACGTGTACGGGCGGGCGAGCGCAAGCTTAACGATCCACATACGAATTCTCCATCCTCCCTATTTGCGGGACTTCTAAGTGCGCTTCCCGGATCTCCAGGTCCGAGAGCGTCCATTTGAAATCGAGTTCGAATCTCAGGGTTGCTGCGGGCAGAAAACGCCGTGCAATGTGAGTCGCCTTGGCTTCAGCCGCGCCGAGTGTTGCAAATGTCCCGTTCCCGTTACCATCGACAGACAGCCGATGGGTGGAAGCGTCGGATTCAATGAGGAATATATGGGTTGTTCGCATATCAAATAACCCCCTGCGCCGTCTCACGCGAGAGGCCGCCCCTTCGAATTTTGCGGACTAGTGTCGTCCGCTTCACGTACCATTCATACGCGGGCTCCACCTCGGTTCTCTTCAGAACGACTACGCTACTTGAACTCATTTCAGCTACCTCCTTATGAAAGCTTGTCTGGCTTTCGAGTACACCCTGATTGTCGAGCGAATATTGTTTTTCGCCCACCCTCGATGGGACTTCGCTGCGATACCTGGATCGGAACGTCAGGCAACCCCTCTTTTGAGGGGCTGGAGACTAACCTGCCGGTCGCTGCGCCCGGAGACACGCCGGGCGTCTGGGCGCCTTTGGTCCTGATGTAGTCTTTGCCTGGGATTGAGCTATCGCTGGGGAATTCGGATTCGCTTTCGTCCGAACAGACGCGCATCCACCGACCATGCGCCGGGGCCAATCATTGCGAGGGCAGCGCCCAATGCCGCCAGCACCAGGTGCATCGAACCGTTGCTGGAGGGGAGTAAGAGAAGAGACAGTTCGGAGACGGCCAGGAAGAAACCCGCTACCGGTGTCCAAAGCCCGATGATCAGGAGGGCCGAACAGATTGCCGCCAGGAACTGAAAGATCACAGAAACCGGCAACGTAGTTGTCGGGGAGCCGGCGATGAATTGCATCAGCGGAATTGCCGTCACCACTCGCAAGAACACCAATCCGGTTCCGGGCCAACCTTCGGGGAATGTTGAGAAGAGCCTTTGCACAATAGGTCCCGCTTTTAGGCTAACCGCGTGAAGCGAAAGTCGGAACCCTCAAAAGGGGACTCGGCAGACACCTCTTTCGAGGTGTCTCATGATCGCGGACAACAACGGAGCAGCCAAACGACCTGAGCGCTAAAGGTCGATGATTCCGCGCTTCAACCCTATGGTGACGGCGTGTGTCCGATCGTTGGCGCCGAGTTTCGAAAGGATATTCTTGACGTGACCTTTTACTGTCTCTTCCGTGATGGAGAGTTGGGCGGCGATCTCCTTGTTGGCATTCCCGCCTGAGATCAAGCGAAGGACCTCTATTTCCCGCTGGGACAGACTCTCATCCGTCGCATGCTCGGCCAGTTCAGACGCGACATCCGGCGGGATGCGCTTTTGGCCGGCATGAACCAGCCGAATCGTGTCGAGGAGCTCTTTGCGCAGGAGATTCTTGAGCAGGTAGCCGCGTGCGCCGGCCCTGAGCGCGCGCAGCACCTGGACGTCGCCGCTGTACGTTGTCAAGACAATAATTCGCGCCCTAGGAAATTCGCCGCAGATGGCGATGATAGCGTCCACGCCATTCATCTCTGGCATCTGCAAGTCCATCAGGATCACATCCGGCTTATGAACTCGAAACTGCTCGATCGCCTCACGGCCATTGGAAGCTTCTGCGACGAGTTCCATGTCGGGTTGAGCGGCCAGGAGCTTCGCAATGCCGTCGCGAAGGAGCGAATGGTCATCCACCGCTAGAACACGAATGGGTTTAGTGCTCATCCACCACTGTCCTTCGGCGCTTTCTTGCGTTTGCGAAATATGCGAAAACCGCCATGGCTGCTGGAGACCGCGTATGCTAAGGAGCCTGGGATGCTTAAGTCCACCTCCGTCCCGGCTCCGGCCTGGCTCCAAATCTCGAGTTGGGCACCGATCTGTTGAGCCCGCTCGCGCATCCCCCGCAGGCCCCAGTGTCCTTCACGGCCCGTCTCCAGTACGCCCGGGGCAATTCCCGTTCCATTATCCCGAATCCGCAGCCGCAGAAGGCGCTCAGAATACGTGATTTCCGCTTCAATTCCAGATGCCTGTGCATGACAGAAAGCATTTCGTAACGCCTCGCGGGCGATGCGATAGACATCGTCCCGGAGGCTTGGATGCAGCGCATGTGGTTGGCCCTCTACTGCAACGCGAAGTTTCGCCGAACGGCTATTTCCATCGCGACCGGCGAGTTCCTCGCCGAGAGAGGCGATTGCCTGGGCTAGTTCATTGGCCACGCTGGTTGAGGAACGTAAGTTCTGGATCGCGTTCCGGCCTTCAAGGATGGCTTGGTCGGCATGATCGAGAGCTTCTTCAAGGGCCTCTTTCGCGGCGCCCGGTGGAAGCATATCGCTCGCCGTTTGGAAATGGAGCATCAGCGCCTGAAAGCTTTGCAATAGCGTGTCGTGGAGTTCGCGGGCGATCCGCGTTCTTTCAGCCAGGCGTTCCTCGAATCGCAGCGTTACCTGAGCCTCCGTCATTTTTCGGACGCGGGAGACCATGGCGGAGATCACCCACGCGGTGACCAGGAAAGCAAGGCTTGCCACGACAGCAAGAGGATTTTTCGACGCCGGTGGTGAGAACAACGGAACAAAGTAGTACTGCAGCAGGAAGACCGCGACCAGGGAAACCGCAATGGAGGAAACGAGGCCGGCCCTGAGAGAGACGAATACGACGGCGATTAAATAGAGCAGCGAAACGGCGCCGGGCTGGAGACCGAGCCGGACCGCCGCGAAAGTGATCAGCACCAGGCCGGCAACACCAACCCCGAGTTCCTTCGCCGATTTAACGATTCCGGAATGATCCATAATCCCAGCGGTTGACGAGGTGATCGCCAAGGCTTCCGCCCGGCAGCGTGAGGTACGCCAAGACAATCGAAGCCGATTGATACTGCTCTTCTCGTCGTTGTTGCGCCACGCACCCCCTTACCGCCGCACCAGAAACACGGCCACTTCCGCCATCAGATTCGGCTGCACCGTCACCTTGCGGGGGCCCGCCAGAAAATAACGCCGCTCCACGGTCCAGCCTTCCACGCGCGCCAGTTCCTCGAAGTCGTGCACAGTCAGTAAATGGATGTTCGGCGATTCGTACCACTCATAAGGGAACAACGAGGTGCGGGGCGCGCGGCCGCTCAGCAGCATCGACAGGCGCATCCGCCAGTGGCCGAAATTCGGGAACGCCACAATGCCGCGGCGGCCCACACGCAGCATTTCGCGCAGCACCTGGCGTGGATGGCGCGTCTCCTGCAGCGTCTGGCTGAGGATCACGTAATCGAATGCCTGGTCGGGATAATCGGCCAAACCTTCATCGATGTCGCTTTGGAATACCGAGACGCCGCGGGCGATAGCGCGCTGCACCTTGGCTCCGGAGATCTCGACGCCGCGCGCATCCACACCTTTGTTCTCCGCCAGCCACTGCAGGAGTTCGCCTTCGCCGCAGCCCAGGTCCAGCACGCGGGTTTTCGGCTCCACAATCTCACCGATGATGGTGTAGTCGCTGCGTCCCAGCAGTTCGCGGACGAACCCCTGCTTCTTGGGCGTTGATGCCGTCATTGCACCTTCTCAAACGTGCTGGCCAGGAAGCCGCGCACCAGATCGGTCTGCTCGGCCACATCCACCAAAAACGAATCGTGCCCGTAGTTGGACTGCAGCTCTACATAGGCCACATCGCAGTTGCGCGACCGCAGCGCGCGCACCATCTCCTGCGACTGGTAACTCGGGTAGAGCCAGTCCGAGCTGAAGCTGATCAGCAGAAAGCGCGCCTTGGTTTTTTCCAAGGCGGCGGCCAGCGTGCCCCGCCCGGTCGTCAGATCGAAATAATCCATGGACTTGGTGATATAGAGGTATGAGTTGGCATCGAAGCGGCCCACAAACTGGCTGCCGCGGTAGCGTAAATAACCCTCCACTTCGAAATCCACATCGAAGCCGAAGCTGAAATTGTCCTTGCCCTGGAGCCGCCGCCCGAACTTTTCGCGCATGGAATCGTCGCTCATATAAGTGATGTGGCCCACCATGCGCGCCACCGACAAACCTCGCCCCGGCAGGGGTCCGCCGTAGTAGTTGCCGCCGTTCCAATCGGGGTCGGCCATTATGGCTTGCCGCCCCACTTCGTTGAAGGCGATCTGCTGGGCACTGTGGCGGCTGGTGCTAGCGATGGGGATCGCCGAGACCACGGAATCCGGAAAGGCTACGGCCCATTCGAGCGCCTGCATGCCGCCCATGGAACCGCCGGAGACCGTAAGCAGCCGCCGAATCCCGAACCAATCGATCAGCATTTTCTGCAGCCGCACCATGTCGCCGATGGTGATCACCGGGAACGACATGGCATACGGACAGCCCGTAGCCGGATTGACGGACGCGGGGCCAGTGGTGCCCCGGCATCCACCCAGCACGTTGCTGCAGATGACGAAGTATTTGTTGGTGTCGAAGGCCTTGCCCGGCCCGATCATGTTGTCCCACCACCCCGGTTTGCCGGTCTCCGGGCTGATACCGGCCGCGTGGGCGTCGCCCGAAAACGCGTGCAAGACCAGAACCGCGTTAGACTTGGCGGCGTTCAACTGGCCGTAGGTCTCGTACGCCACATCCACCGGCGCAATGGTGGCGCCGCTATCGAGAGAAATGCCGTCGAACCGGACACTATTGGACTCAACAATCATGCGGCAGGTGTTTACATGATAGCGCCAACACCGGCCGCCATGCCGCGCCGCCGGCCTGCCATAATTAACCCATATGAGACTCTTAAGTCTGTTTTTAATGCCGGCATTCATTGCTTCCGCCCAATTGGCCGACAGGGTGGCAACTTCGGTCAACCGCACGGTCACGCTGACCGGGCGGCCTCCAGCGCGCGCATTGCCGCAGGTTGCGATTTCAGCTCGTTCGTGCCCGCCAATTTGTCCTCTTGCACACGGTACCGTTGTAGTTGAACGTGATTTTCGCCGTGGTTCCATAAACGCCCCATAAGCGCGGTTAACGCTTTTCCCTCTCGCGACGTCTAATCGTCCAAAAGGAGGGATTCGATGTTCCCGAAATCCGCCATAGGTCTGGCGCTACTCATCCCGCTGATCGCGGGCAACCCCGTTCCGCCCGTCGCCGGCTTGACCGTCCACGAGTGGGGCACCTTTACTTCAATAGCCGACGAAAGCGGCTCGCCCATGTACTGGAACTCGCTTACGGCGCCCTCGGACCTGCCGTGCTTCGTGAACCGGCTGCCGGTACCGCAGTGTGTCAAGTGCGGAGGTAACACGGTACGGATGGAGACGCCGGTATTGTACTTTTACTCGCCGAAGCCAGCCACGGTCTCCGTCCAGGTGGATTTCCCCAAGGGCCTGATTACGGAGTGGTACCCGAAGGCTGTGAGCGTCCTGGCTTCTGACGTCTTGCCGGTCGGCCTAACCTACGGCACCGGCGGCAGGATCGATTGGGGCCGGGTGGAGATCGGCGCGACCGGCGCTGGGGAATTCCCCAACGATGGCAGCCCGAGCCACTACTATGCGGCGCGCGAAACGGACTCGGCGGCCCTCCGGGTGAACGGCCAGGAGGAAAAGCTGCTTTTCTATCGCGGGGTGGCGGTCGAAGGCGTCTTCCTGGAGCCGCGATGGGTGCGGGGCGACCGGCTGGAACTCCACCGCGCCGGCCTCAACAACATCCCCTTTGCGGTGCTGTTCGAGAACCGCGACGGCCAGACGGGCTACCGCGTCATTCGCGATCTCAACTCGCCGGTTACCCTGGACATGCCGGAACTGACCGCAGACGTAACGGCGGTACACAAGGAACTGGGTGCCGCGCTGACCGCCGCCGGTCTCTACCCGAAAGAAGCCGCGGCGATGATTGAAACCTGGCGTGACTCCTGGTTCGAAGAGGGGATGCGCGTCTTCTATCTGGTGCCGCGGGCCAATGTGGATGCCATGCTCCCCCTGAAAATCAACCCGGCTCCAGCGACCACCGAGCGCGTTTTCGTGGGCCGCGTGGAATTGCTTTCACCGCACCTGCGGCAGACCATCCGGATGGCGCTCGCCGCCAATGACATCCCGGCGCTGGCCAAGTGCGGACGCTTCCTCGAACCTTTCCTCAACCAACTCAATCCGTTGTTCGTCTCGCCCGCGGCGCGCTCCTTTGTGCGGCAGGCCCTCGCGAAGGCGGCACAGGCCGGCGCCGCGCCATGCAAGACCGAGCCGTTTACGGTGCCTACGGGGGGTGGAGCGGGTGCTGAGGACCAGCCGTTACAATAGTGCTCACGAATGCGTGTCGCACGTCTGGCCCTGGCGGCTTGTCTTCTGGCTTCGGCCGCCGATTTCCGCGAAGCCTTGCCCGGCTACCACTACCAGTTCCCGCGCGACCATTTCGATCACCCCGGATTCCGCACCGAATGGTGGTATTACACCGGCAATCTCCACGCGCGCGACGGCCACCGCTACGGCTTCGAACTGGTCTTCTTCCGATCGGCGCAGAGCCTGTCCGGTCAAACCAGGGCGGCAGCCGAACAGAACCCCTCGGTGTGGCGTGTGGACAACCTCTATCTCGGTCACCTGGCCCTCACCGATATCGACAACCGGCGCTTCCGCTACGCCAAGCGCCTGAACCGCGCGGGACCGGGCATCGCCGGCGCCAGTTTCGAGCAGGCACGCATCTGGAACGGCAATTGGGAAGCCCGGTGGAATTTGGCCTCGGGCGCCCAGACCATCGCCGCGGTTGCCGACGGCATCCGGTTCAACCTGCATCTCACGCCGGCCAAAGCCCCGATCATAAACGGCGAGAACGGTATCAGCCAGAAGGCCGAAGGCGCCGGCAAGGCATCCTATTACGTCTCCTTTCCGCGCCTGGCGGTGGAGGGAGTGCTCAACGGCGTCGCGGTCACGGGCCTAGCCTGGATGGACCACGAATGGTTCACCCACCAGCTTGAAGCCAACCAGCAAGGTTGGGATTGGTTCAGCGTGCAGCTCGATACCGGCGCCGAATTCATGCTCTTCCAACTCCGCCACACCGATGGCAGTATCGATGCGTTTTCGTCCGGCACCTATATTGCCCCCGACGGACGGACCACACACCTCAAGCGTGGGGATTTCGAGCTTCAGCCCATAGAATACTGGACCAGCCCCAAGACCTCGGCGCGCTACCCGGTGCGCTGGCGCGTCTCTATCCCGGGCGTGTTTCCCGGTATGAACTTCACGATGCAATGTGCCGCCGCCATTCCCGATCAGGAACTGGTGGACGACCCGGGTCCCACGTATTGGGAAGGGGCGGTGACCTACACAGGCTCAGCCAGCGGGGTGGGGTATCTCGAGATGACCGGGTACACCAAGCCCATGCGGCTCTAATTTACTTTAATTAAAGCAGTTCAATCGATACTCCTGCCTCACGATACGCCTCCAGCAAAGCCCCTTCGGCGGGGCCTCGCCGCGGCGGACCGCAGCGCGTGGCCGGGTCTAACTCCACCAGCATGCGGAACCGCTCCAGCAGCAGGCGGCTCTCAAAAACGCCGCCGATGTAGGCCAACGCAACTGGGTCACCCGGCTTCCATAACTGGCTCCGCACCGCCCCAGCCAACACTGCCAGTTCCTGCGCGGCAGCGGCCAGAACCGCGGAGGCCACGCTGTCTGCCTCCAGCGCGGCCGTATCTACCAGCCTCGCCAGAGTGGCCACGCGCGATCTGGGCCACTCCGTTGTGTAGAACCGGTGGAGCATCTCATTGGCTGACCGCGAACCAGTGGCATCCAGCAGCACCTGGCGCAGGCTAGTGGAAGGGCCCCAGCCTTCCTCCATCCGCAACGAGGCTCGCAGGGCCTGGCGCACGATATCGAAAGCGCCGCCTTCGTCGCCGAACACGTAGCCCCAGCCGCCCGCCCGCGCGCTGCGGCCGCCAGCGTTGCGGGCCCCATCGCTGCCGCCCCCAGCACTGACGCCCGCGCCGTTGCGACCGAACGCGATGGAGCCGGTACCGGCGATGGTGATGATTCCCTGCCCGTTAGCGGTGGCCCCGGCCAGCGCGATCACAGCGTCGTTGGTGACGACCAGCCGCGCGGTCCGCAGAATCCCGGCGAGGATGGCTTCTTTATCTTCGGGCCCGCCGCTCATGCCGAAACAGGCGGCCTCAAAGACCACTGCCGCCGCGTCTAAAGCGGCTTGGGCGCAGGCCGCCCCCACACTCCCGACGACCGCAAGTTCCAGCTTGGCGCGGCCCTCCGCCGCACCCGCATGGTTGCACGGACCAGCCTCGCCCCTGCCGATGACCCGGCCGGTTTCATCGCCAATTACGGCCGTCGTGCCCGATTGGCCGCCGTCCACGCCCAGAAAAAGTCTCATGGCAAAAGTCTCATGGCAATTGGTAGAGCCTCGCTCCTTTATACTCGCCCACCTGGCGGATGCCGTAGATGTCGGCGTTCTCGCGCAGGTCGTATGAGCCCATTTCGCCATCGAACGCCAGCACGTAATCGATGCCGCGGCGTTTCAATTCCTCGGCCACGGCGCGCCGTAATCCCAAGGGGCGAGGGGCATCGCTGAGTTGCGGCTCGGGGCTCAAGGTTTTCCACCGGCCGCTCGTGCCTTGCACCCGGCCTGCCTCCCGGCCCTCCAGCTTCAGCTTGAGGCCCCATTGATTCGGCGCGGTTTCGATGGCCACCGCATCGGCCGTTTCAGGCTGCCCGAAATCCACCTGGACAAACTGGCCCGGCTGCAGCATGGATCCGCACATCCAAAAGGTAGCCAGGCTGTTATCGAAGGCCGACTGGATTCCCCACGGATAGGGCCGCGCGGTTAGGCGCCAGCGGGGAGCGCGCGATAGTTCGGTGCTGCCGTCGAAAATCCGGAGTTCGTGGACACTCCACTGGCTGTCGCCACTGCCCATCTGTACCGCGCGGATGGCCGCGAGCGGTTGGCGCGGAAACGAAAAACGCAGCCGCCAGGTGGGCGCGTATTCCGGCACGAAGGCCGTCCACAAGATGGCGCCGCTGATCTTGTTCGCGGCCGATTGGTATTCCACCAGAATCCGCCGCGAGGTGTAGGCCTCCGGAATCGGCTTGAATGTAAATACGGTCGACCCGGGCGCGGTGCTGCGTTCGATCATGGGGTCTACGCCGTAATTCAGCAGGTGCGATTCCAGGTATGGGGCCTCCGGTTTGATACGCAGCGCCTCTCGCCAGACCACTTTCGAGAGGTGCCAGGCCTCCGGCCTGCAATATTTGGTTACCATGGTGGGCCAGGAAATTACGGCGTGCAAGACCGCCACGGCTGCCGCGAGCGGCGGCACCTCGCTGAGGACCAGGGTAAGGGCCAGCGCGACGAACGGCATGGGCGCAATTAGAAACCGCGCGCCAATGTTGCTGAAGTAGTTGGCCCCGAAGACCACCGCCGCCAGCAGCAGGCGCCGACCGGCGTGCCGGCGCAGGGCTAGCAGAGCCAGCGGCGAGAGCAGGAACACCGGCCCGAGCAGACCTGCCAGCGAACCGTAGGTGGTGACCTGCGTCGGAATCTGCCAGAGGCTGGTCAACTCATAGGTCGCCAGCATGTGCCGGTAAATCCTTTCGAAAGAGACCATTACATTAGGATTCGGAAAGGTTTCGTTGAAGAACGGCGTCAACGGGTTGTGAAACCAGATCCAGTTCCGCAGCAGCCACGGTCCCAGGGTGCAGGTTGCGGCGAGGGCCACGTAGCTGCCCGCCCGCAGCCGGTCTGGCCGCTTACTCTTCCAGGCGACAAACCCAACGGCATACGGCGCCCCCAGCCAGCCGGTGTACTTTGTGGCAACCGCAAACCCGGCCACTAGCCCGATGGCGATCAACAGCCGTTTAGACTGGCGGGCCTCCCCCTGTCGGGTTTCCCAAATCTCCAGGAGCTGGAACAGGGTGAAGGCAATGGCAGCCAGAGCGACATCGTTGTAGGCGCTGGTTCCATCGATGCCCACCAGGGGGCTGCAGAAAACCAAGACTGCGGCGCATGCCCCTGCGACCACCGACCCGGCTTCGCGGCCGTAGCGGAAAACCTGCCACCCCAGCGCCAGCACGAAAGCGAAATGCACCATGGCCGCAGCCGAATGTTTTCCGAAAGCATAGGCGAACAGGAAGAGCATTTCCACGCCGCCGGGCATCATGGCATAGATGCTGTCGGCGTTCCGGTGGAAGCCATGCTCTCGGAAGTACCGCCCCACCAGGCCCAGATGATAAGCCGCGCCATCAGGGCTCGATTCCGGCGCCATCGCATTAAAGAAGTACAGGATGAAATATGCGGCAAATATCGAAAGAAATAGATATTTAGGAATTCTTGGCGCGGCGGGGAAGCGAAAGCCTGCGCCACGCAGTCCGGGCAGCACTGCGGCGCCCAACGCGAGGAAAAGCAGCGGGTAGGCGAGTCCCAGGCTGCCAAGCACGAAGACCAGGAGGCTCAGAAGCGCCGCGCCGGATACGAACCTCACGGCCAGGTCTTCGCAGGCATCCCGCAAGAGAAGTCCGCCCAGACCGCTTGCCACCGCCACCGTGAAGAGGGCTCCAAAGAGGATCGCCAGCGCCTGCAAAGCTACTCCGCGAACCCGGCACGGGAAATGATGAACCCGAGCTTCCCGCCATCGGCTTTGGAAACCCAGACCGGCTCGGGATCGATAGCCACCCGGTTCTCAGCATGGCGGTTCAGAAACTCGGACGCCACAGGGTGCGCGTAATGGAGTTGGCCGGGAGTGTCAAAGCGGGCGCGGTCGAAGAACTTGCCGTTCATGGTGAAGGTCAGGGTGACTGGCCCGGTCTCACGGAAGGTCCGCTCGGGCAGCGAGAAATCCAGCATGAACTGCAGCCGCCCCACCTCCGGCACCAGGAACCGGAGCACCGGGTGATCGTAGGCCCATCGCCACGGCACGTCCGAACGATCCGCAATTCCCCGCACCACGTAGGCGCTCGAATTCGGATCGCTCATGGCCACGAAATAGCCGAGCCCGGTGGCCGGCGGAACCGTCAGGGCAGCGCGCTGTGCCGGTGGCGGAAAGCTCTCCGGCAGGCTGCCGCAACCGGCCCAGACCATTAACGCCAGGGCCGGAAATAACAGAGGGCGCATCACGAACCCCGATTGTAGCCGATTGTAGCTGATCCTACAGTCCCCGGGGCGGCGGTTGGCCAAGAGACGCAAAAAGACGAAGGCGGCCGGCTGTGACACCGGCCGCCTAGAATGGCAGGATATGCGTGCGGATACCGGGCGGATTAGCTCTTCTTAGCTGGCGGGTTTTCGACTTCGAGGTTATTGGTTACGGGTCCGAAACTCAGGCCTGCGCTGGAAGCACGCATGCCGGCGACTTGCTTTTCCAACGTGTTGTTCACCACGCCGGTTAACGTAACGCGGCCATTGTCTACGATGATGTGGATGGGCGGAACGGCCATCATTCTGTAACGCGAAAGCGCGCTGTCGCTATAGATGGCGCGGGCGATTTGAAGCCGCAGCCGGTCGTCGTTGGTCGAAAGCGGAAGAACCTTGAGTTCGTTAGTCACGCTGGCGACGCCCGGAATTCCTTGGACGATCTTACCCAGATCGCTCTTCTTATACGGCTGGTTCACCGCACCCATCAACTCCACGCTGCCATTGGCGACGCGGAAGTTGACGTCATCCCAGATGGTGTAGCGGGAATACATCAGGATCTCGTGCCGCACCAGCCTGGCAAGATCCGAGTCGGTCCTGGGACCTGTAGCCTGCCCTTTGGTCGACGCACCCGCGGCGCTCGCCAGGAGGGCGGCAGCCATCAGAAACCGTCCCAAAATCGTTGGTTTCATTTTTCAATTCCTCCTACTTGTTAGAACGTAATTGCACGGCCAACGGTTTGCAAAAGTTCGTAAACGCGCCGTGAAGAATGCGGGTAAAATCGGAGTGGAGTTCTTATGCCGACCGTTGTCATCGAAAGACCGTACAACCCCGTTCCGATGGAGCCGCCGCGAAAGAAGTGGACGCGCGCGGAGTGCGTGGCCATGGAAGCTTCGGGCGTGTGGGATCAGCAGCAGCGACTGGAGCTGGTCGAGGGAGATTTGATCAACAAGATGGGAAAGAATCGGCCCCACACAAATGTCCTGATTATTGTGCAGGCGTGGCTAATGCGAGTTTTTGGTGAGCAATACGTAAACCCGGAGACCCCCATTGACGTTGCTCCCGAAGACAACCCAACCAGCGAGCCCCAGCCGGATCTGATCGTGTTGGCAAGGCCATCGCAGGAATTCCGCACGGGCAATCCGCAACCGGCCGATATTCGGCTGGCAGTGGAGATTTCCGATTCGACCCTGCGCTTCGATCGAACCGTAAAGGCACGGCTGTACGCTCGGGCCGGAATTATTGAGTATTGGGTTGTCGATGTCACAGCCCGAAGTTTGGTGGTGCATCGCGATCCCCTGAACGGGTTGTACCAGTCGGTCACGGTCTACAACGATCAGGAAAGCGTGAGCCCTCTGGCGTCGCCGGGCAGTGAATTCCCTGTCGGCGATGCGTTTCCTCCCCCGCTCGCGTAAGCCACGCTGCGGCTTAGTTGCTGTTCACGGCGCAACGCAACCATCGGGTCCACGCTCATCGCCCGCCGGGCGGGAAAATACGACGCCGCCATAGCCACGCCTGCCAACACCAGGGGCGAGACGGCGAGCGGGTCCCACCGGCTCACTCCGGAAGAGGAACCCGGAGATCAACCGCGCGGCAGCGAGGCCCGCGCCGAGCCCTACGCCGACCCCAAGCACCGTACCAGCCTAAAGAGGGCATTAGCTTTTCACCATCCGTGGAGAAACGGTAGAATCAAAGCGGACTTCTCATGCCGACCGTTGTCATCGAAAGACCGTACAGCCCCGTTCCGATGGAGCCGCCGCGAAAGAAGTGGACCCGCGCGGAGTGCGTGGCCATGGAAGCTTCGGGCGTGTGGGATCAGCAGCAGCGGCTGGAACTGGTCGAAGGAGATTTGATCAACAAGATGGGAAAGAACCGGCCCCACACGATCGTGCTGACCTTTTTTCGGGAAGCGCTGGCGCTTGTGTTTGGTGGGCATTACGTCGATACCGAGACCACCATCGACGTCGCTCCCGAAGATAACCCGACCAGTGAGCCGCAGCCGGATCTGATCGTGTTGGTAAAGCCGTCGCAGGAATACCGCAAGGGCAACCCGCAACCGGCCGACCTTCGCCTGGTGGTAGAGATTGCCGATTCGACCGTTCACTTCGATCGAACCGTAAAAGCACGGCTTTACGCTCGGGCTGGAATTGTCGAGTATTGGATTGCCGACGTCACAGCCCGAAGTCTGGTGGTGCATCGCGATCCCCTGAACGGTTCTTACCAGTCGGTCACCGTCTACACGGATCAGGAAAGCGTACGCCCTCTGGCATCGCCCGACCGCGAATTTCGCGTCGGAGATGCGTTTCCGGAATAAAACGCAACACCGTCAGGCTGTTCTATCCTTGCCGTCAGGCCGTTCTATCCTTGGCGTAACAGACCGTCCCTAATCCGCACCCCGCACATTTAGGATTGCGCGCCACGCAAAGCGCGCGGCCGTGCAGAATGATCTGGTGAGAAAAGAGAATCCACTTCTCTTGCGGGATGATCTTCATCAGGTCCTGTTCGATCTTCACCGGGTCCGTGTGTTTGGTCAGGTCGAGGCGCGCCCCGATGCGCTGCACATGCGTATCCACCACCACGCCGACGGCGATACCGTAAGCCGTCCCCAGCACTACGTTCGCCGTCTTGCGCGCCGCCCCGGGGACGGTCAGCAGTTGCTCCATGGTCCGCGGCACCTCGCCCGCGAATTCGGAGACGACTTTCCGGGCGGCGCCCACAATCGACTTCGCCTTGTTGTTGAAGAAGCCGGTGCTGCGGATGTCGTTGGCCAGGACTTCGGGCCGCACGGCCGCGAAATCCTGCGGCGTCGGGTATTTTTCGAACAACCCCGGCGTCACTTCGTTTACGCGCTTATCCGTGCACTGGGCGGAAAGAATCGTCGCCACCAGCAGTTCCCATGGGTTGCGATGGTGCAGCGCGCAAGTGGCCCCGGGATACATCTGGTCCAGGATGCGCAGAATTTCGGCCACGCGCTGCTTCCGCTCGGCTGCGGTCTTGGGCCGTTTCACGTAAGCTTTAGATTGGTCATGCGAGCGCGCCTTCTTTTGCTCGCCGGTGCGTTGGCCGCCTTTGGCGCTTCGCTCGGTTCGGGCTTTCACTTTGACGATTATGCCATTTTCTCCGACCCCAACCTGCGCTCCAGTTCCGGATTGGCGCACCTCTTCGACCTGCGTCAGACGCGCCCGCTCACGTACCTCAGTTTCTGGCTGAACTATCAGATTTCGGGCGCTAACCCCATCGGGTATCATGCGGTCAATCTGATGGTGCACCTGGGCGCGGTCCTGCTGGCGTATGAATGCTTGAGGCGATTGCTGCCGGAGCGGGCGGCGGTGATCGCGGCGGCTCTGTTTGCCATCCATCCCATTCAGGCCGAAGCGGTGAACTATGTTTGGGCGCGAAGCATTTTGCTGGCGACAGTGGGGTGCCTGGCGTCGCTGCGCGCGTGGCTGGAGGGCAGGCAGTGGACGGCGGTGGCGTGGTTCGCGGCCGCGCTGCTGGCGAAGGAAGAGTGCGCGGCATTTCCACTGATGTTGTGGGCAATTGAAAGAAACCAGCCGCAGAGGCGACCCCAGAGTGGGTACCCCGGCCTATGCCAATGGGTCATGCTGCTACTTTCCTTTGCGGCCGGGAGCCGCGTCATCTATGCCACGCTGGTTACTCCGGGAGCGCCGGCGGGATTCCAGGCCGGTATTTCGCCGTGGCGGTATCTGGCGGCGCAGTCAGTGGTGATCCTGCGGTATCTGCGGTTGGTGATTCTGCCGTACGGCTTCACCGTGGATGCGGATGTGAAGGCGCCGCTGTGGTTGGGTGTGGCAGCTTGGGCGGCAATTCTCGGCGTGGTTGTATTCGCCTGGCGAGGTGGCCAGGTGAAAACCAGCCAAGTGAAAATGTGGTTGGTCGCGGGACTCATCTTGCTGCTTCCCAGTTCCAGCATCTTCCCGGCGGCCGACCTCTCGGCTGACCGCCGCATGTACCTGCCGATGCTGGCCTTCGCCGCCGCCCTGGGGCTTGTGGTGGCCGAGGTGAAGATGCCCCAGGTAGTGACAGCATGGGTGACGGCCGGGCTGGGAGCGGTTCTGCTGGTCCTCAGCATGGCGCGCACCGTAGTCTGGATGAGCGGGGAATCGCTCTGGCGGGAGGCCGTGGAACGCGCTCCGGACAAAGTGCGGCCCAAAATCCAACTGGCGCGCGCGCTGCCTGCCGCCAAGGCGTTGGAGTTGTTGAACCAGGCCCGCGGGCTGGCGCCATACGATCCGGCCGTCGCCGCCGAAACCGGCAAGGTCCTGCTCCTGGAGGGCCAGCCCGAAGCGGCACTGGAGGAGTTTGGCCGCGCCCTGGCGCTGGCACCGCGGGATGCCCGCAATCTCAACAATCGCGGTGTGGCGCTGCAAGCCCTGGGGCAGACCGAAGCCGCGCGGCAGGACTTCGAGCGCGCGCTCGAGCTCGACCCCAACCTTACCGAAGGCCGCGAAAACCTGGGTTCTATCGCCGGCGCCAAGTAACACGCCGCTACGCCTGCCAAGGTCGATGCCCGGCGCGGCTTCAGTGCAAACGGCCCATCTTGTCGAGCGGCCAGTAGACGAAGACGGCTTTGCCGTATATCGCCTCGCGTTTGACGAAACCCCACGTCCGGCTGTCGCTCGAGGAACTGCGGTGATCGCCCAAAACGAAGTACTGGCCATCCGGCACCACGTGACGTTCCCAGGAAACGTTGTCGCGGAACTCGGAGGGGACATAGTTCTCCGCCAGCGCCCGCTCATTCACAGAGACCTGACCGCCATCGATCCGCACCCGGTCGCCGGGAATGCCGATCACCCGCTTGATGTACGATTTGGACGGATCCAGCGGAAACCAGAAGACCACCATGTCCCCGCGCTGAATATCGCCTAAACCGAAATGGTAGGTGAACTTGTTGATGAAAATGCGTTCCTGGTCGGTGAGCGTCGGCATCATGCTGGTGCCTTCCACCTTCACCGGCTGGTAGATGAACACAATCAGGATCACCGCGATCAGGACGGAAAATGCCAGATCCCGAACCCACGAGAGAGCGCTCCATAACGTGGAGCGGCGACTCGCGGCGGCTTTCGCGATATTGCCAACGCGCTCCGCCGCGATATTGCCCACGCGCTCCGCCGCGATATTGCCAACGCGCTCCGCCGCGATATTGCCAACGCGCTCCGCCGGCAGCGCGGCTGCGGGTTCTGCGGGCTCTCCGCTTCCTGAAACGCCGGCGCCGGTTGGGTCGTTATTCTGCATCCTTACACTGTCCGTCATTATAGACGTTCTGATAGACGTTTTGGGCTCCAGTCCCGTTGCCCGGCTCACGGTGGACCGGACCATCGTCTTCTGTGGTCTGTTGAATCTCTCCAAAGTGGGACAGACCATCGTCTTCTGTGGTCTGTCTGGCCTCTCCAAACCACCGGCGGTCGACAGACGACACAAACCGATCGTCTGCCCTACTCACTTCAGCAGCGAACCGAGCACCGGCAGCGGCACGGCTCCCTCTTTCAGAGCGCGGTCGTTGAATTCGCCGAGGTGGAATGCCGCCCCCTTGGCCTGTTTGTATTGGTCCCGGGCCTGCTGCCAGCCGCGCCAACCCACGAAGTACATCGGCAACTGGCAGGAGGAGAGCTTGGCGCGCCGCAGCTTGCCCGCCGCCTCCTGATGTTCCTGGAAAGTCTGTTTCTCCATCAAATCCATGGCCTCTCCATCGGACATGTTCAGCATCTGCAGGCGGATATCGAGGATGGTGTTGGCGACCACGCGCAGTTCCTCCTTGGCGAAGGTCAGGGCCAGTTCGGGCGAGTGGTTCAGGTACCCTTCTTCCAGCATGGTCTGCTCGGCATACTGCGCCCAACCCTCGATATAGGGTCCCGAACCATAGACGGAACGCAGCACCCGCCTGGAATTCGGCTGGATTGCATTGGCGATTTCGATTTGAACATAGTGGCCGGGCATCGCCTCATGGATGGTCAACAGTTTGAGCTTGTAAAAGTTATTCTCGCGCAGCTTGGAATCCACCTGGTCCCGCGGCATCTTGTCGTCGATCGGCGTCACCCAGTAAAAGGCGCCGAGTTGTGGTTGCAGGGCCGGCGCGGCATTGAATCCCGCTACCGAGTAGATGCCGCGCATAAACTCCGGCGTGGGAATCACCTGCAGGTTGGCATGCGCAGGCAAGGTCAGCAGATGCTTCTCCTGGACGAAATTGCGGGCCTCGTCGACATTCTTACGCGCGTCGTCCATGAAGCTTTCGCCAGTGGAATGCCGCTCCGCAATCCGGTTGAGTGTCTCGCCGATCACCAGGTTCTCGCGTTCGGGCCCGAGCACCTCGGTATGGTCCTTGTGCGAAGGATAAAATGTACGATGCAGCGGCAGGGCCAGTTCCAGCATCCGCGCACGAACTGCGGTCAACTCCCGTTCGGCGTTCTGCAGAGTGGTGTCTGCCTCAATGCCGCTTTCCAGCGCGAACCGGAACTTGCGCGAGTAGCGGTCGCCGCCCAGCCGCCAGGTTTCCTCCTTGCGCGCGGCCAGGCTGTGGGTCAGGAAACTTTCGAACTTGCGCATCGCGTCCAGCGCAGGCCGGGCGGCGCGAGCGTAGGCATCGGCCAGGTCCGGCGGCACGGCAACACGGATGTCCTTATCCACCAGGTTGATGTTGCCCTGATTTTCCTCGATGGCGACCGTGGTCCACGAATCCGGCGCGGAGACCAGGTTGGTGGCCGCCTGGTCCAGGAACAAGGGCACCTTCAGGAGCCGGGCAATGATGTTGCGGATGCGCGCGGGTTGGGGCGCGTATTCCAGCACGAAAGGGTTGAAGAGCGCGTTGCCCAGCGTCTCCACGTACATGGTGGGGCTGTGCAATGGGGAGTGGATGTCGTCGAGGTCGAGCAACGCCAGCGAGATCTGATCCTGCATGATGGTCAGATCGGCGCGCTCTTCCGCCGTGAGTTTGTCGGGCTGGAGCGCGGCGAGGCGTTCACGGAATTTCTGGTAGACACGGTGTTGCCGATCCAGAGCCTGAGCGCTCAGGTCGTCGAGCATGTCGTCCAGTTTCTGGTTTTGGTATTCGTGAAGCCCAACCCCCGTCGCCGCGGCGGGCGAAAACGAGAGCGTCGTGTTAACAAACTCTTCGGAAAGGGCGGCGAACTTCGCGGACGGATTGCCGCAACCGGCGGCAGACAGGGCAAGAAGAACAATTACAGCGGATTTCGCCATCGTTGCAATTGTACAGGAAGCTATCAGCGATCAGCGATCAGCTATCAGCTTGAACCTGGGCGCGTCCGCCGGGGTTGCTGGTTTAGCTGATAGCTGAAGGCTGATCGCTGCCAGCTACCCCGCCGTTACTCGCGCCGGCCGCGGCATGTGAACGGGCGCCGAGACGGGCTCAGAGCGGCGGGTTCGCTGCATGCGTTGCAGGTCGCGCATCACCAGGATCCGCTCGGCCGCAGCCCGGTGCACCATGACGCGTTCCCCGATTAAGCAACCCCAAAGGAGGGCGACCGAACATGCTATGGCCGCTAAACCTTGTCCCGTTATTCTCGCGATCGGCATGTACCGTTCCTCCTCGGCCGGTACAATAGCAATCCGGCTACCAATAGGTACGGGCTTTATTTTCAAACGGATTTGTCAGGGAACCGTGCCGGATCGACACTATTGTTCACGGGTAGTGACCAGATGCCGCCAGGGGGGCGGCATTTAGTGACACCCCAGACAATGGAAGGTGCGGCCGTGACACACCGCGCAGGTCGTTTTGTCCAGGCCGAGCTTTCCGGAAGTGTGGGTGTCCATTAGATCCGGTGTATGGTTGGCGGGCTTCAGCCCGGGGTTGTTCTTTCCGTGGCAAGTCTCGCAACTGAAAGGGTTATCAATCTGGTTGTGGCAAACCAGACAATCGGCCATCTGAGGTAAGGCGGCATGGCTGACCTGGTCCGACTCCTCCAGTCCGCGATGGCAAGCCTGGCACGGGTTAGCCGTATTCAGATGCGCCCGGATATCGCCCGGCGGCTGCAGGTAGTTCTGCTTGTCGATGGCGGCGGCGATCTGGGGCGCCACGTTGCCCATTTTCAAGTGTTGCGCGTGGCTGAAACTGGTGATGCGGACGGCTGGCGGCGCCGGAATCTGGACTTCGGATTCCTTATGGCAGCCCAGGCAAACCGCCTTCGCCGGTAGCAGGTTGTCTGCCACCCTGGTGCTGGTGGGCGCCGCCTGGTGGCACCCCACGCATTCCAGTTTCATCTGGAGATGCAGGCGGTGCGAAAAGGGCGCGGCCGTCAACGGTTGGTTGACGGCGACCAGGGCGCCCCAGATCCACGCGCCCCGGATCCACGAGCCCCGGGTCAATCCAATCCACAACAGGGTCTTCAAACGCGGCGGGCTGCTCGTAACGCTACCCCTTCTTGCTCAGGCTGTAGCTCAGGCGCCAGATCTTCTTGCCGCCATCCTCGGAAACGAGAAGGCTGCCATCGGGCAACTGGAGCAATCCCACCGGGCGGCCCCAGACTTCGCGCTTATCGGGCCCCAACATCCAGCCGGTCATCACCTCGCGCATCGGGCCGGACGGCTTGGCGTCTTTGAAGGGGATGAAGGCGATGGACTGCCCCACCCGCTGGGAGCGGTTCCACGAGCCGTGGAAACACAAAAACGCGCCACCCTGGTATTCCTTCGGGAACTGCTTGCCGGTATAGAAGAGGAAATCGAGCACGGCCACGTGGGCGCCCAGCAGCACGTCGCCTTGTATGGTCTTCGCCACCAGGTCGGGACGCTGCCCCTTGTTACGCGGGTCTTCGTTGGGCCCGGCGTAGGCGTAGGGCCAGCCGTAGAAACCGCCCTTCTGGATGTGAGTGAAATAATCGGGCACCAGGTCGTCGCCCAGCGCATCCCGTTCCTGAACCGCGGCCCACAGCGTGGTGGTGCCCGGATACCAGCGAAGACCGATGGGATTACGCGTTCCGGAGGCGTAGATTTCGTGGCCCGAGCCATCGGGGTTGTAACAATTGATGGCGGCGCGGCGTTCGTCCTCACCCGGTGAAACGTTGGAGCCGGAACCGGTCCCCACGCAGAACCGTTTGCCATCCTTGTCGAACAGAACGCTCCGCGTCCAGTGGCCCTGGCCGAAGCCTTTCAGCGAAACCACTTCCTCGCCGGGGCCCGCGGTCATGGCCTTGTCGTCATACTTATAACGCTTGATCGACTGCGGTTCGCCGACGTACAGGTAGCCGCCGTTCAGGGCCAGGCCGAACGGCCGGTCCAGACCCTCAATCAACTTCTTGCGGTCCTTGCCGTTGTTGGTGAGAACGTAGACAATTCCGGCTTTGCCTTCGGCGCTATCGGAAAGCAGCAATTCGTTGCCGGGGCCGAGCAGCATGAAGCGCGGCACCTCAAAACCATCCGCCCAAACCTCCACCTGGAAACCGGGCGGAACGCTGAGTTTGGCGCCTTCCGGCTTGGGAACAACGTGCGGCCGGTTATCGGCCGAAGGCGTGGCAAACGGCGCCGGCAATTTCGGATTGTCGGCGGCATAGAAGAGCGCGCTGGCGACAAGAAGCGCACTGGTGACAAGAAGAACTCTGCGCTGGTGCATGCTCATATGATGCCACGGGAGTTGCCGCCTGTGGGGCAGGTTGTTAACCTGCGGCGGATTGTTAAATCCGCCTGCCGGGGCAGGGTTTCCGGCCTGTCAGCCAGTGGTAACGGGTCGCTTAATTAGGTTTCTCCGGGGGTTGAGAGCGCGGGAGTCAGGAATCGCCTGCCAAGCCTAACCTGCCCGCCAATTCGGAATCCTAAACAAGAAAGAGAGCCGGCTCGTAGAGATCGGATTTAGTTATGGAACCCCAGTACCCGGCAGCGCGCAGTTGTTCCGTGCGCTGGGCTGCATCGGCGTCCGCCAAGCGAGGGTCAAGCATCATGCTCTCAAAAGCCTCATTGGGATCGAGGTGCAGCCGCAGCAGTTGATCGGACAGCGGTCGTCTCGCGTTGAGAAAGATGAGGCGGACCTCACGCTCATGGGCGAACGGCTCGCGCTTTAGGAGCAACACCTTGGCTTGGGAGACACTATCTGGGAAGGCGTTAGGGCCGTCCGTCTGAACTATGCCTTTGATCCAATCGCGAATATTCGTCGCCGAAGTGTACTCCACAGTGCCCAAGTAAACATCTGCTTCTACGTCTTGGTTGCTGCGACAAAGCGCGGCGAGAAGTCTCCGAGACGTTGTACGAACTTTCACGCCTTCCCACGGCACCGCCTCTGTTGAATTCGTTCCGGTGTGGTCCCTGTCCACTGTGGAATAGATTCTCCAGAGCGCATCGGACTCGATGCTGTGCGACCAACACTGCGCGAACACGTTGTAATGGCTGAGATCGAAAAAGTGCTGCTGGAGCCGACCGTCCGCTGCGCGGAATGTGTAGGCGAACCTCGTGATGAGGTTCTCGAAGGGATCATCCCAGGCACTCGGACGCACGATCGTCAAATGTTGATTGCGTAGATCCTCGAACAAATATTTCAGGCGTACCGTGCGCTCAATGGGCTCATCAAGTCCAATCTTTCCGATCAGCATTCGTAGAGTCATCCTGGTATAAACCCGTTCAGCCGATGATCCCGGCTCGGACTCAAGCTCTAGATCCCAGGGGAATCGACGTTAACTATCATCGCGCAGGCACCTCATTCGATCAAATCGGCACACCGTGGGACGCGCTTGCGAATACGCCGCCGAAAACCCATCGGACTGCGCCGACAGTTTGATCTAAACGATTCGGTTCCGTAGGTCCGCCCGTTTCGAGGCGCCAAGCAGCGAAAGCTTCTTTTCTTGTCATACTTGAAGATGTTCTAGTAGGCAAAATTGGAAAATCGAAACTCAGCCGGCAACTGCTAGAAGGTACGTCCTAAACTAGTCAAACATTAAGCGATGCCCCAAACAAACGGTTCTGACAAGTCGTTGGAGTCATGGATCTGGGACGCCGCACCCGCGACTCGCGGGAGCGTCATTGAACTCACGAAAGCGCCTCAAGAACCGGGAGGGTGCCCCTGGCAGCCCAAGCGCCAGTCCGCACTCCGAAAGGTCGCATTGTGATACGCTGAATCCAGGTAATCCGATCTAAAACTCACCAAGGCGAACCCCTCAGGAGCGAATTGGAGAGGGCCATGCAGAAGTCCCCCGGCGCTGAACCAGATTTTCGAGCCCTGTTTGAATCCGCACCAGGGCTGTACCTCGTCTTGACGCCGGATCTCCGGATCGTGGCTGTAAGTGACGCCTACCTGCGTGCCACCATGACCGGGCGCGAAGAAATTCTCGGCCGGGAAATCTTCGATGTCTTTCCGGATAATCCGGACGACCCCACCGCTACCGGCGTGCAAACCACCAGGGCATCGTTCGAAAGGGTAGTGCGGAATCGCCACGCCGATGGTGTGGCGGCGCAGAAGTTCGACATTCGGCGGCCGGAGCCGGACGGCGGATTTGAGGAGCGCTACTGGAGCCTGGTGAGTTGGCCGGTTTTAGGTGAGGACGGGAACGTCGCTCACATCGTCAATCGCGTCGAAGACGTGACGGAGTTCGTCCGGCTCAAACAATCTGGGCTCGATCGAGACAAGCTTACCGACGACCTGCGCCAGCGCGCCGAGGGAATGGCGGCGGAAATTCTGCTGCACTCGGGCGAACTGGAAGAGGCGAACCGCCGCCGCCACGTGCTGGAGGCATTCATTGAGCGCGCGCCCGTAGGCCTGGCGATGTTTGACCGCCGCATGCGCCACGTGCGGGCCAGCCGGAGGTGGTTGGAAGATTGCGGCATTTTGGAAAAAGAGATCCTCGGCAAATCCCACTATGAGGTGTTCCCGGACCTGCCCGAGCACTGGAAAGAGGCCCACCGCCGCGGTCTGGCCGGAGAACCCCTGCAGGGGGAAGACGACTGGGTCGCCCCTGACGGCAAAAGACACTCGACCCGCTGGGAAATTCAGCCCTGGGGAGACTCCGGGGTGGAGACCGGCGGCATCATCATCTTCTCCGAGGAGATTACCGGCCGCAAGGCGGCGGCCGAGTCGCTGCGGGTGAGCGAGGCACGGTTCCGGTCCATGTATGAGCAGGCCGCGGTCGGCATCCTGCAAGTGGCGATAGACGGGCGCTTCCTCATGGTCAACCCTGCCCTGTGCCGGATGCTGGGCTATGGTGAAAGTGAATTGCTCAGCCGGACCTTCATGGACGTTACCCATCCCGATGACTGGGGGCGCGACGCGTTGCTGCTGGAGGAGATGCTGCACGCCGGCCGCGATTCCTACCGGATTGAAAAACGCTACCTGCATCGCGATGGCTCAACCGTGTGGGTGGATGTGACCTCATCTCTGGTGCGGGACGGAACCGGGCGGCCGTTATATCGAATCTCTATTATTCAGGATGTCACCGAACGCGAGCAGGCCGTTGAGGCACGGCGTATCGGCGAAGAGCGGCTGGCAGCCATTATCGGCTCCGCCATGGATGCCATCATCACGCTGGACGACGATCAGCGGATCGTTCTGTTCAAT
>Ga0210402_10000615_pt1 | contig 39482 bp, 37 predicted proteins | sample IncBWC7MmetaG_FD_161055 | JGI IMG/M metagenome (GOLD analysis project Ga0210402, IMG submission 161055) | Forest soil microbial communities from Barre Woods Harvard Forest LTER site, Petersham, Massachusetts, United States - Inc-BW-C-7-M | ecosystem: Environmental > Terrestrial > Soil >...
GGGGGACGGTGGCTGGGCGTGGGTGGCCGGGTGGGGGGGGACGGGGGCGGGGGGGGGGGGGCGGGGGGGCCGGATGCCGGTGGCCGGTGGGCGGTGGCCGGTGGGCGGATGCCGGTGGGCGGTGGCCGGAGCTCACTACAAACTCGACCGGGCGCCGCCACGCGCAGCCGGATCATGCCGTTTCCTGGCAATCACTTTGTTCTTGGAGCAGTTCCGGTCTTTCCTTCAGGTTTGGGCCGCGATCGCCTCTGACAACGGACCGGATTCGGCTGACTTCGTCATGAAATGAAGTCGACTTGCGGGGTCTCATCGCCGTCCATCATGCAGAGCACTTTGCTAAACAGATGGAAGGGTTGTAATAGAAGGGTGTACAGCGTTGCGCCCAAGTCGGCAGCGATCGCGCTCCGTGCATGCCGGCGCCGGCGTTCCCGATGAGTGCGGCATCCACCTCTTCACCGGCGCAACGCTTTCCGGAAGGGGCCGCGAGACGCTGGTCCGGAACCCGCGCCTCGCGACCCAGAGGGTCGCGGCTACTTGTCTGGCCTACTGAACGGCCAGGGTGACCGTGTTGCTGCGGTGCCCGCCAATTTGGATCTGCAGCGAAACGGCCGGACCTGAGGGCGTTCCGTCCGGTATGACCGCGTTGACCTGGTACTCGCCCGCGAATCCGGGAGCCAGGCCGGAAAAGAGGACCTGCGCCGGAGCGCCGTTAATCGACACCACCGGCGTTTCCGTGGTGACGTTCGGGGGCGAAGTACCACCCGGTTGGCCGGTAGCGAAGGACGGGCTCGTAGATCCGAGTCCGGTAGCATAAATCATGACGGCCGATCCGGCTGCCGCGGGATTGTGGGCGGAGTTTACCGAAAAGTCCTGGTTCAGGACCGCGCCTTGACCGGCCCCATTGCCGCCACTGGTGAAGATCCCAGGAGCCACCGGCGCCATCGGCACCGATGTAGTCAAACTGGCGACGCCATTGAAAACTACCACCGCCTGGGCGCTTGTCCCGGAGATCTCGACCGGCGCCTGGAAGTTGATCTGGTTCGGGGACACGTAAAACAGTGGCGCCGGGACTCCATTAATCAGCACCTGCGTGCCGGCCAGGATCTTGGACGGGGGCGTGGAATCTCCGATTGCAGGTGCCGCTGCCAGGTTGATACCGAACAAGGAAGCGATGCATCCCGGGCTGATCGCTCCCGTGGTTGCGAAACTGGCGGCATTGATGATTCCGTTAGGCTGAATAACGGGAGGAGGTTGAACCGCAGTACTGATGGGCCCGATGGCCGATGAAACGGACGCCAACGCGACAGGCGCCACCGAGCCGTTCACCCCGGTCACACCGGCTTCCAGCTTTGTGATCCGGATCCCGTAGGCCTGCCCATTCAGGGCGCCCGCTGGTATGGTGGCCGTGATTATGCCTAGCTGCACGGTCCCCGTTACGGCGTGCCTGGGGTCCGTGGGCGAAAGATTTCCGAGCCACGCGACCACGATGTCGGCGGCATCGGCCGTCGAAAGGCTCGGAGAAGAAATCCCTGCCGCTGGAGCGAACGAGAGCCTGCCCGTGGTGGGCGCAGGCGCGTTGCCGGCCGGGGCAATCACCACGGTGACGCCGAACGTATCGATGCCGATGCCGGAATCCAGGGCCACGGTAAGGGGTACGCTTACCGTACCCCCGGGCGGCCCCGTGACACTCCCGGTCAAGACCGTCCCATGACTCTGCGCCCGCAATCGCGGCGAAGCCAGGAGGACGAGGGCCAGCACGGCGCCGGAAACCAGACCGGGGCCGTGCTTCCTGCTGCTGGAGATCACCGGGCTGCTGGAGATCACCGGGCTACTGGAGTTGGTCACCGAGCAACTCCATTCTCACTCGAGCCAGGTCTTCGCCATTCGCCTCAACCCGGTACACCCGAAGCCGGTCCGGGGCGGCGCCGTCTGCCAGGCTCCATTCCAGGTAACCCAACAAGGCACGCCGGCCGGCGGTGGCTGGAAGCTTCTGTAACCAGGCCGCCGTTACCACGCCCGGAACTTGCGTATCGAGCGCCGCCGGCGCGCCCATTTCCCCGTTGGAAAAGGTTAGCTTCGCCGCCGTGGGTCCGGCCCAGCCCACAGAAATGCCCAGGGATGCCAGCGCCTTGGGCGCACGCAAATACACCGGGACGCGCATCACACCACCCCTGACCTCCGCCGCGCCTAAGATCACGGCTCCGGGGATCACAACTCCGGGCGCCGCCGGCTTCGCAATCTTCGCCTCGCGGTCCTCCAAATTGCTCCGGATATTTGATGTTTGCGGTGAACCGAAGCCGCCGCAGGCGGGGAAGCGCAGGTAACTGCCCGCCGGCCGCGTGGGCCGTGAAAAGTCCAGGTTCGCCCACCGCTGCAATAGCACCCCCAGATCCTGGAGGTTCAGCACTCCGTCACCGCCCACGGTGGGAAAGTTATCGGGCGGGTAGGCATCCAAGGCGTCGAAAAAGTCCGAGCATTGCGGCACCGTATAACCCGGCAGTTGCGCCCAAACCCGCAGGCCCACCAGCAGGTCCTCGAACGTCAACACCGAGAACTGACCGTCGCCGAACTGCCCGCACTGAGTGGTCGTTATGGGAATCCCAACGGGAAACACATCCCCCACCAAGTAGCTGCAGGTCTGTGCGGTTACCGCGGCAGAGGGTCCGAACAGCAGCGGAACTGCCGTCACCACGCCAGTCGCCCCGGTAACATCTCCGCTGACTTGGGTAATCGAAATAGAGATTTGGCTCCCAACAAATGCAAACACCGGGACGGGCACTGCGATCGAGCCCAACAGGACGGTTCCCGAAACCGCGGGCTGAGCCCCGGAGGAGAGATTGTCGCTCCAGGCGAGCACCAGGCTGTTGGGGGTAGAGGAAGAAAGGCTAGGCTGAGAAATTCCGGCGGCGGGAGTGAATAAGACGTTTCCCGTAGCGGAAAAGAACCCAAAAACCTGCACGGTGACGCCCAGCGAATCAATGGAAACACCCGTATTCAGGTTCAGCGTGAGAGGAATCTGCACGGTGGTGCCAGGCGCCCCTGAGCCCGATCCGACATTGACGGTGCCTTTTGCGGCAGAGACCAACTGGATACGGCTGTTGCCTGAGTCTGCAACATAGATGTTTCCGTGTGCATCCACGGCCACACCGCGCGGAGTGTTCAGATTGAAGTTGAATTGACCGCCCAACACCGTGGTGATGATTCCAGTCTTCGCCGACACCATGCGAATGCTATTGTCATTGGTATCGGCAATGTAGAAGTTTCCGGACGAATCCACCGCCACACCCGACGCATTGCTCAACGTGGCCGCGGTGGCCGGGCCGCCGTCGCCCAAGCTGCAACAGGGGCCGCCGCCGATGCCGCCGGCGACAGTGAGAATGTTTCCGCCGACGGTAAACTTGCGGATCCGGTTGAAATTGTCGGAGATATAGATGTTACCCGATGAATCCACCGCAATACCATACGGGAAGGACAGATTTGCACTGGTGGCCAGGCCCCCGTCGCCGGAAAAGCCAAGCGTGCCAGTCCCCGCCACAGTGCTAATATTGCCACCGGGCAAGAACTTGCGGATGCGGTTGCTATTGTTATCGGCGACATAGATGTTTCCAGCGGAATCCACCGCCACCCCGGTCGGATGGTTCAACTGCGCGCTGTTGGCCAGGTGCCCGTCACCGGCAGAGCCACCGGTGCCAGTGCCCGCGACGGTGCTAATGTTGCCACCGACTGTGAACATGCGGATCCGGTTGTTATTGGTATCGGCGACATAGATGTTGCCGGCGGAATCGACGGCCACTGCGTTCGGAAAGTTCAACTGGGCGTTGGTGGCCAAACCCCCATCGCCGGAGAACCCTGAATTCGTCAGGCCCGCCACGACCGTAGCGGAGCCGCCAGAAGGCGAAGCCGGCGTGCAACTGCTGCCTGATGACGTGGTGGTCGGCGGCAAGCAAGGCACACTTCCAAAAGTGACCCGGACGATGCGATTGTTATTGCTGTCGGCGATGAAGAGGTTGCCCGACCCATCCACGGCCACGCCCTGGGGGTTGAACAGAAAGAGGCTGCCAGTTCCCACCGTTGTCGCGCTGGGCTGAGTTCCCCCCACGCCCTGCGAGACCGCCAGAAACGGCATGGCCAGGATGAGAAGCGCCGGCAACAGACAAGATACAACACTTGCCATTGCGGACCATTGCAGTGACTTCACACCGCTTGGTTTCTTGGTTCGCTCCGCAACGCGGGAGGGGCCTTGAAAGCATCCGGACGGATGCGAAAAGTATTTGGCAACGGTCTGAACATCTGACCGAAAACGACAGGGTTCTTGCAGAGTTCTCTTCCTTGGCATGACAAAACTCCATGGGTCGACAATTCGTCTGGATAGCGGGCGAGGTTCCGCCTTGAAAGTGGCGGGACTCGCTTCGCTGAGTCAACCGCCACCGTGCGCGAGTACCAGACGATTATCCGCCTCCAAACCCAATTTGTAAAGAAACCTACTATTCTGAGAACTGTTTTCTTTATAACATTTACACAATGGATGCTGATCGTAAGAACATCGACACGCAGGAAGTATCCACAGCGGCGATCACACCCGAGATCTCACGGCGTGCCCCGCAAATCGGAGCGGGCGAATTCCCGAACGTTAGCGGCGCCGGATTGGCGTAGACGGATGTGTCGAACCAGCGGTTCACCGCGCGCCGATCGGAGGCCAACGCCGCAGCGCCGAGCAGGTTCGACCGCAGCGTGCCGGCCGGAAAAGCATTGGTGGTGATGACGGTGAAAGTCGGACCGGTAGCCGCGACCCAGAGGGTCGCAGCCACTATACTACAGACTCGAACTGCAGATCCCGATGCGCTTGCGAAGGAAGTTCATCCTCCGCTCGACTGGAGCTGCTACGCGCCGGCGGATCATGTCGTTCTCCAGCCACTCACTTTGTTTTCTTAACAGTTCCAGTCTTTCCTTCCTGGTTGGCCGCGATCGCTTCAAGGGTTTTCTCCAGAATCTCAAGCACCGCACGGTCGCGCGGCCGGTTGGCTGCCTTTTTCATCTTAATGATATCAGCCAGACCAGCCAGGCAGATCGTCGCATCGCCTACCTGTACCCGGTGAGATCGCCTCCGAACGCCTTCAAAAGACCTGATTCCGCTGACCTCGTCCATAAAGTCGACTTGCAAGGTCTCATCGTCGTTCATCATGCGGAGCACTTTACTCACCGGATAGAAGGGTGTGTACAGCGTTGCGCCCAGGTCCGCGGCTACCGCGGCGAGCTTCTTCCGGTTGGAGGGCGTCCTGCGAATCAGAAAGTCGAGGTCGATGGTCGTGACGGGCGCTCCGTGCATGGCGGCGCCGGCGTTCCCTATGAGCACCGCATCCAGGCCCTGGCGCTCGATCGCTTTGGCGACTCTCGCGATAATTCCGGTGGCGTCCACCTCTTCAGGCTACTGCATCCGCGACCGGTGGCCGCGACCCTCTGGGTCGCGAACCGGCGCAACGCCGATGCCAAGGCTGCGGAGCCTTCGCGCGCAGGCGGCTACTATGTGCGGTTGCCGAAGTGTATCAAGAACCGGCGTGGTGCGAAGGTGGCGGAAAGCGCGGCGGAGTGAATTGATATGGGGCGTCGGGCACTGATCGTGGCGATCGCCGACCACATCGACAAACACGGCGCCAGGCGCGACCATGCGACGAGGATGCCAGCGAAGAGCCAACCGGCGAATCGCGACCCGGAGGGTCGCGGCCACTAAAAGCTTAGCCGTGCCGCCAGTTGTGCGGTGCGCGGGGAACGCGCGCTGGAGATCACTCCAAAGTCGGCGGCGCCATAGGTGAAGCCGGGAACATTGAAGATCGCGTGGTTGAGCAGGTTGTAAACTTCGCCGCGCAGGTCGAACTTCCAACGCTCCGTGAGGAAGAAGCGCTTCTCCAGCGTGGCGTCGGTGGTCACCACGGGCGCTCCCCGCAAACCGGAGCGCGGCGAATTCCCGAACGAGAGCGGGGCCGGGTTGGCGTACACCGAAGGGTCGAACCAGCGGTTCACCGTGCGCTGATCGGAGGGCACGGCGGCGTCACGCAGCAGGTTCGGCCGCAATGAGCCGGCCGGAAAAGCATTGGTAGTGTTGGCCGTGGTGATAACGGTGAAAGTCGGACCGGATTCGGCCGTTTCCAGCACGCCCGCCCTCCAGCCGCCCAGCACGCCGTTCAGCATGCGGTTTCCCTTGATTTTGGGGACCTCATACAGCAGCGTGACCACCAGGCGCCGCGGTACGTCGCTCCCGCTGAGCCCTTTGTCCAGGCGGCGATTGTACGCATCCATGTAGCTGCCGGTGGCGCCGAACTCATTGGCCGCCTCCACGTCGTCCAGAAACTTCGAGAACGTGAAGTGAGCCAGGAAGGACAAGCCGCCGCTCATCCGCTTTTCCGCCCGGATGAAGCCGCCATGGTACGTGGAATTGCCAATCGACGGGTTGATCCAGGTCACGTTGTTGAACTGGGGAAACGGGCGTACCAGTTGCGCGTTGCCCGCTGTCATGCTTTGCGGCGGCACCTGGTTCAAGCTTAGATCGTTGGCGGTCAGGTGGTGGCTGACGTTGGCGATGTAGCCCACTTCCAGCAACAGGTCGCGCGCCAACTCGCGCTGCACGCCGAGATTGTACTGATAGGAAATCGGAGCGACTTGCTTGGGATTAAAGAATGACACCGAGGTGTTCACTTTTTGGCCCACCGGCACGGCGCCAAAACCGGCGGTGAGCGGTTGGCGTGTTGCCGCTGGAAATCCGTTCCGCAGCAGCAGCGTGCTTTGGGTCTCGCCCTGTGCCACGGCGTAGCTGGCCGAGGTGGAAAAGCCGAGCGCAGCCACATCTCCAATGGTGTTGCTGACTGTGGGGCCATAAAACAACCCGGCGCCGCCGCGGATCACGGTTTCGTGTTTTCCGGGCAGACGGTAGGCGAATCCCAGCCGTGGACCGAGGTTGTTCCAATCCGTCTGGAAAGCGCGGACCGGAGTGCCGTTCACGCCGGCGAACGTCACGACGCCGGGAGTTCCGGAGACCGGGTTAATGGCCAGCGGGTCGAACGAGTTCATCTTGTTGCCGACGACATAACGCGGGAATTCCACTTCCCAGCGCAGGCCGGCGTTGAGCGTAAGCCGATCCGTCACCCGCCAGTCATCCTGGACGTACATCGCCATGTAGGAAGCACGCGAGGGAATCTTATCGGAAACCTGGATGCTGGCCGCGTTCACCTGGCCAAGCAGGAAGCTGGCCAGCGAATTACCGGTGGTGGAGGGGGAGCCGGGCAGATCCGTAATCAGGGGGCTGATGGTGAAGTTGCCGGCCGAACCGCGGTCGCGGATCTCGTCGTTGGCGCCCTGGCGGTACTCCGCGCCGAATTTCAGGGCGTGCTTGCCGTGAAACCAGGAGAGCGCTTCCTGAAGCTGCCGATCGACGATGGGCGTCTGAAAGCGGTAGACCATGGCGGGGTTCCCCAGCGCCGCCCCGGTGTTCGGTATGGTCACGTTGCCGGCCACAAATCCGGCGGGAACTCCGTACCCGGGGATGGTGAAAGCTGGAAAGGCGGCGTCGGTTACCCCCGTCAAACCGATTTTCGCGGCCAGGTTGTCGCCGAAGCCCGGCCGCGTTTCCAGGAACTTGCGCCGCAGGTAGGTGAAGCGGAAATCGTTGGTCAACCCGGGGCTGAAGATATGGGTGTAGGAGCCCAGGATGCTTTGGATGCGGACGTCGGTAATATCCGCCAGCGGATCGGCTGCCGGGAATCCATAAGTGCCGCTGTTGTTGGTATTGGCATCGTTGATGTAGTAGCGCGCGGTCACCAGATCCGAAGGCCGGAACTGGTGGTCCAGACGCCCCACCACGATATCCCGGTGGAGCAGGTTCCGGCTGCTGCCGATGTAATTATTGGCGTTGGTCGCCGTGCCAAGACGGTTCGGCAGCGGGAAGTAACTCATGGCGGCCAGGGCCACGGGGTCGCGCTCCTGCACCGGGATCACGTTTCCTGGAAAGGGCAGGCGGCTGGTTGCCGTTGACCCGGCGGCAGTAGACCCGGTAGAAGGATCGTAGATCGGAATGAAGTTGCCGGCCGTGCTGCGCAGATCCGAAAAATCCCCCTGGCGGTTGAGCAGCGTCGGAACCGTGGAAGTGGTGTCGAAGCTGGTCAACTGGCCGGTCCGCTCCCAGGTCACGAAGAAATGCGTCTTATCCTTCCGCACGGGGCCTCCAAAGGACCCGCCGTACTGGTTTAACCGCACCGGCGACCGGGTTGCCGAAAAGAAATTGCGGGCGTTGAACACATCGTTTTGTAACGACTCGAACAGGCTGCCGTGATACTCGTTGGTTCCTGAGCGCGTGGCCATGGTCACGATACCGCCGGTGGAGTGTCCATATTCGGCCGAATAGTTGTTGGCGATGACCCGGAACTCCTGCATGGCGTCCACAGGCAGGCTGGTGAGTTGCTGCGGCCGGGTGAGGCCTACGGCGTTCGAGACGTTGCCGCCATCCAGCGTGAAACTCTGATTGCGCGCGCGCCCGCCCGCAATACTGAAGACCGGGTAGTTTTCGGCTGTGCCGGCCCCCGTATCGATCATTACCACGCCGGGCGACAAGGCCGCCAGCGAGGAGGCCGCGCGGTTCGGTAGCGGTAGCCCCGCCAGCATTTGCCGGGTGACGGTTTGGGAGACGTTGGACGACTGGGATGCAGTGAGGGGCGCCGCCTCATTCACCGTGAGCAGAGTGGACTGTTGCCCAAGCTGCACGGTCAGGTCGAGAGCGACGGTCTGGCCAACCTGGAGCGTCACGGGCCCGCGGGTCATACGATCGAAACCCGATGCATCGACTTCGATTCGATAGCTGCCGGGGACCAGCGCCCCTGCGCGGTACAGGCCAACCTCATTGGTGACCGTTTCCACGTGGACACCTGTGTCGAGGTTCGTGATCTTGACCTGGGCGCCGGCCACGGCGGCGTCGGCCGGGTCCTTGACGCTGCCCGAAAGGGTACTGTTGCCGCTTTGGGCCATCATGACCGCGGAGGTAACGGCAGCCAGAATCGTGGTCCCGACCCTCGTCTTGAACATGTTGAGCAGGGGCTTGAGCATGGGCGTTTTTGCAATCATCCTATACTCTATAGAGATTATTGGATTATGATTCTGCTGTCAAGGCGAAAACTTGCGATACAGTAGAAAACATGCTGCGCCGTACCTTTCTGAATACCCTGCCAGCCGGGGCTGCGGCGGTGTCCGCGGCCGTGACTGCCGCTGCCGCCGATGAACCACCCGTGCCCGTCAAATTGGGCTTCGACACCTACTCATTGCGCGCTTTCCAATGGAAGGGCGTGCAGCTTCTGGAGTATGCGGCCAACCTCAAGCTGGACACGATTCAGTTTTCGTCCCTGGAGGATTACGGCGGCCTGGACGCGGCCAATCTGCAGAAGGTGAAGGACCGGGCGGCGCGCCTGGGCATCGCCATCGATAGCGGCATGGGCTGCATCTGCGAATCCAGCAAAGCATTCAACACGAAAGGGCGGCCGGTACGCGAGCAGTTGCTGGAAGGGCTGCGCGTGGCCAAAGCTGTGGGCGCGACGGCGATGCGCTGCTACATGGGCAGCAGCGACGACCGCGTGGGTCCGCTGCCCATTGAAGCCCACATGGAGACGACCATCAAGGCCTTCCGGGGTGTGCGGGCGGAAGCTCAGGACTTGGGCGTGAAGATCGCCCTGGAAAACCACTCGGGCGATATGCAGGGCAGGGAAGTGAAGACCATCATCGAGGAAGCCGGCAAGGATTACGTGGCCGCGTGCCTGGATACCGGCAACCCGATCTGGTGCATCGAAGACCCGTTCGTGGCGCTGGAGGCGCTGGCGCCCTACGTGGTGACCACGCACGTCCGCGATTCTGTGGTTTTCGAGACCGCCAACGGCGCGGCCGGCCAGTGGGTGGCGCTGGGCGACGGCAACGTGGACCTGGTGAAGTTTGTGCAGCAGTTCCGTAGACTGTGTCCGAAATCGTCGATGCAACTGGAGATCATCACCGGCCGGCCGCCGCGCCCGCTACCTTATCTGGAAGCCGATTTCTGGAAGGCATTCCCGAAGATGCCGGGCTGGGAATTCGCCCGCTTCGTGGCCCTGGTGAAGAGCGGCCGGCCGTTCATGGGCGCGATGGTGATCGAAGACATTCCGGGGCAGAAGTTGACCGCGCCGGTGATGCAGGAAGCGCTGAAAGAGCAGCAGAGGATCGATCTGGAGCGGAGCTTCGAGTATGCGAAGAAGAGGCTGAATGTGGGGGTGAGGTGGCGGGGGTAGGACGATGCACCGTTGTGCTGCGGGCGCTGCGCCCATAGCCGCCGAAGTTTTATATGCCGGTGAAGCGCCATCGCTGCCAACCGGCGTGCTCCAGATCAACGCCAGGATTCCGACCGGTGTGAACTCGGGAACGGCGGCAGTGTCGGTGTCGGTCGGCGGCGTGGCTACGTCGAAGTTGGTTTCCGTCGCGGTGCGATGAGGACTGGGCGCGCCTCGGCATCGCCGTCGATGGGGGCATTGGGGCTGCATCGGCGAATCCAGCAAAGGCGCGAAACCGGAGCGTCCACGTCACCGCATAGACCCGAACGTTGAAGCGCCTTGTGCCTACCCAGAACTGTCGCACAATAGAACCATGGTGAACCTGGAAACACTGCGGGCGGAGCGTCGCGACGAAATCATGCGCCTTGCCGAGCGGCGCGGCGCCCACAGCCTGCGGGTGTTTGGCTCCGTCGCCCGCGGTGAAGCCAATGAGGACAGCGACCTCGATCTGCTGGTGGCGTGGGAGCCGGGCAGGAGTCTGCTGGATCATGCAGGGCTGGTTCATGATCTCCAGGACTTGCTCGGCATCAGGGTCCACGTCGGAACCGAGAAATCGCTTCACTGGTACGTGCGTGAACGGATCCTTCGCGAGGCGACGCCTCTGTGAAGGATGATCGGTTACCTTCACCAAATGCTGGAGCGCTGCCACCGCATCACCCGCTTCATCGGGCCTGGCAGAACAACCTTCATGGCTTCGGAGGAATTGCAGGACGCCGTGATCCGGAACATTGAGGTGATCGGCGAGGCCGCCAAGCGGGTTTCGGCAGATGCTCGGGGCCGTTTGGCGTCGCTCGACTGGAGGAGCATCTGCGGCATGCGCGACGTCCTGATGCACGATTACATCGGAGTGGACCTTGACGAAGTCTGGAACGTCGCGTCATTCCGGATACCCGAACTCCAGGCGGTATTGGAGCAGTTGCTGGAGGGTGACGGCCCCGGTTCCGCTCCGGCCCAGTGACCCCGCTTCGTCGCCTTGGCTAAGAGCGGCCGGCCGTTCATGGGAGCGATGGTGATCGAAGACATTCCGGGCCAGGAGTAGACCGTACCCGTGATGCAGGAAGCGCTGAAAGAGCACCAGCGCATCGATCTGGAGCGGAGCTTCGAGTGGGCGAAGAAGAAGCTGAATGTGGGGGTGAGGTGGCGGGGGTAAGGGGGAGTAAATGGCCGTTCTGGCTCTTACCGAAGCGCCGAGATAAACTGAGCTGCGCGTTCCGTGAATTCCGCAGCCACCCATCGTGGCGGACTTCGCTGGATGCTCGTGTTGCCTGCAAATCCCCCGAACACCTCTTGCATCTCTGGCGCAAGCCTGTGGAGAGGGCGACCATTCCTGTCCGTCCCGACCGAGCTAATCTTGGCCGCCTTTTTCAGCAACCGACTGTTCGCGTTGCCCGTCACTAGAACAAGGCGATCCTTCTGGTCCTCGAAGACACCACCGTGCATGACGTGAAAGTTGTTTTGGAACATCCCAGCCAGTTCCGCCTTGCTGAACGAAGCGGCCAAACCGGCACGTGCGACCTCAAAGCAGCCGATGATGTACAGAGCTGCCGGGCAGTCGAAGTTCCAGCCCTTGAGTCCCGCGTAGAACACCAATAGGCTACCTTCGCTGAGCTGACGCAGTAAGGCCTTGGGGCGGGTCGGATCACCGTACGTGAACGTCTCAAACTCAGGATCGAAGTGGACGGATTGGTCGGAAACCTTTACTCGGCGAGCTTCGGGGAAGTAATCGACTAACTTTCGCCCCTCCCCTGCCGCGAGTGTTTCCATATGTCCTCTTATCGACTCCTTTACCTCCGAAGCCGTCCGGAATCGGGATGTACATGAACCATCGCTGAAAAGCGGCCCGTGTATTCCCCCAGAACCGGTATCTATACCGACTCTCAGCAGGACTACTTGCATCTCTCGCCTCCTTTTGGTTTATCAAACGGGCTCCTGGTCGCACGGCTCCCCATGTTTTCCCGGTGTGTATGTGCATTCATTTTCCAGCCATTCGACAAACCGGCGGATATAGGCTGAATCGAAATCGCGGCGGAACCCAGGACCTCTCTTTTCGAGGTGGTCAAATTCTTTCGGAATATCAATAGCGTTCGACCCGAAGTAGTAGAAGTGCGGCGGTCGCGAGAAGAGAACAAATTGCTCGTACTTCTCGACAAGTGTCCGGACTTCCTCAAATATGGCGGCACCAGCACTTTTCGCAGCCGACCTACATCGGCTTTTCGCCGAGAGTGCAGCAAACGATGGTGGAGGAAGCCCACAAGCGCGGCCTCAGCGCCGAAACCCACTCCACTACGATCGAAGGCTTGCGGATTTCGATTCTGGCCGGCGTCGACCTGATGTAGCATCGGAAGTGCTGACGCCGCGGGAGATGCCCGACGACCTGGCCGCAATGATCCGGCAGCGGTCCATCATCTGCTCCATCCGGACGGTGAATTCATCAATCAGGTTGATGTTTTCGAGAATGTCCTCAAAACGCTGAACAGGGTCTTTAGAAGGCGCGCTGGGCCTCGGCCGCCACACGCTGCTGCACGCGCGGCTTGAGCGTTCCTTCCTCGACCAGGTCCACAGTCTGGCCGAGCAACTCGGAGAGCTGAATCTCAATACCCGCCACATCCAGTAGCGATATCCGGCGAGTTTCATCGAAGGCGGCCATGAGATCAATATCGGAATCGGGCCGGTGATCGCCGCGCGCCGTGGAGCCGAACAGTGACAGGCGCACCACGCCGGCGGCTCTTAATTCTGGTTCGTGCTGGCGCAACATCGCCATGACCTGCTCGCTGTTCATCGCCTCCATTTTGCCATACCCTTTCACTCAGGCAAGGTCCTCGAACGCGGTGGCATATATCGGTCTGATCGGAATGACTGCTTTGCTCGATCCAATCAGGTGCGAGGCGCAGGGGTACGCGATCAGTACGGTGGCCCGGGGGGATACTCCGACTTCGGGCAACGGCGACAGCGGCCCGGCGATTAAAGCCTCTCTGTCCGCCGCTTGGGCGTGGCGGTGCTGGAAACCTGTACATTGCGGATTCTGAACTGAAGTGATCCGCAAGGTCGCACCAAATGGCACAATCTCCACATCGCGGGGAAAGGCGGTTCAGGCGGTTATTCCCGCGAGGGGGCCCGGCGACGAGCGCAGCTCTCAACGGACCCCTTGGAGTGGCAGTCGATTCTGCCGGTAACCTTTGTATCGCGGATAGCCTCAATCTCCGGATACGAGAGGCCGGCAATGGCAGATCAGATGTGACAGTCGACGCTTGCTGACGTGCGCGGCTCAGAACGGAGTAGGGCGGCTCAGAACGGAATAGCGCGGCTCAGAACGGAGTAGGGCGGCTCAGAACGGAGTAGCGCGGCTCGGAACGGAGTAGCCGCGACGTTAGAAGCAGGCGCCAAAAAAAGCCCCGTCGGCCCTCTTCAGGCGGCGGGGTTTTCTCTGTTCCGCTATGTGGATCTTACTTGGCCTGGGGCGCCGGTGCGCTGGCGGGAGTCTTCTTCGCCGGCTTTTTCACGTGCTTGGGCGCCTTTTTGGTGGCGGTCTTGGCCGGCGGATTCTGCGCGGACGCCGGCGTGGGTGTGGTCTGGGCGAAAGTCAGAGGCATCGTGGCAGCGGCCAACGCGATCGCAAGCAAAGTCGTTTTCATGGTTCCTTTTCTCCTTGCGGGCCATTCCGCCCGCTCACTATTCCATACTGCGCCAGCACCGCGTTAAACACGATAGCCTGCGCGGGCTAATCCGGCACCCCAAATCGGGGCAATGCCGGTTAACGTTCCTTAGCCTCCTTCGCCCTCCAATTAGCCCTCTTTAGTCTTTCAATTAGCCCACGATGGGGATGTGGGCCGGGCCAACGCCGCGCGATACTGGAATCGCGATGCTGCCGCGGCGAATTACCCAACAAAGCATCTTCCGGGTTCTGATCACCGGGTTTAGCCTGGTGATCGTGCTGCTGTTGGCGGCCTCCATCGTCGGCGTGCGTAATATTCAGTCCATTCAACGGAACGCCGCCAGCATCGTCAAGGAGCAATCGGTCACCAGCCGCTTGATCGACGAATTACATAGCCAGCAAACCACGCTCAGCGAAGTCTTTTCGGTGCTGGCACGCGACCCGGATACGGTGGACTACGACCACATCATGAGCCAGTTGGCGGAGGCCGGCCGCGATATCGCACACATTTCCGCGGAAGGCGCCCAGACGGCCGAGCGCGATCTGTGGGCGCGGCTGCAGCGGAGCTCCACGGATTTCTCGGACGAAGCCCGCCGCCTGCTTTCGGCCGACGACCCGGAGACGTTTTCCTCCATCGACCTATTCCGCTATCACGGCGCCTTCACCTCCGTGGTGGCCCGGTTGCTGGAAGCCGAATATCGCAAGGTGAACGCGGCGCAGGCGCAGATTGACCGGCGCAGTTCGCGGCTCTACCAGGTCTCGGAGGTTTTCGCCGCTGCCGCCATCCTGCTCGCCCTGATCTTTGCCGTGTTCACCGTCCGCCTGGTGGCGCAACTTATCCGCCAGTTGGAGTGGCAAACCGCCGAGTTGAGCCGCGTCTCCTGGCACATGCAGGAGGACCAGGAGGCCACGGCCCGCCGGTTCTCGCATGAGCTGCACGATGAGCTGGGCCAGTCGTTGACCGCCGTGAAGACGAACCTGACCGCGCTGCAACTTCCGGGCGGCGACACCGGCGCGCGCCTGGCCGATTCGGTGCACCTGGTGGATGAAGCCATCGGCAACGTGCGCCAGATGTCGCAGTTGCTCCGCCCTACCATTCTGGACGATTTCGGCCTGGAAGCCGGCCTGCGGTGGCTGGCCGAAGGCTTCTCCGCGCGCACCGGGGTGGAGGTCCAGGTGGAGTCCAATCTGCAGGGCCGGCTGGCCGATGAAACCGAAACGCATCTCTTCCGCATCGCGCAGGAGGCCCTCACCAATGTGGCCCGCCACTCCGGCGCCAAACACGTTCACATGAAGCTCACGTCTGCCGGCAGCGAAGTTCAGCTCTCCATTCAGGACGACGGGCGGGGCCTGGCGGCCACCCCAATCAAGAGCAGCCCCACCGAGAGCATGCCCGCCACGAGCACGCCCGGCAAAAGCCGGGGCATGGGGATGATCGGGATGCGCGCCCGCGCGCGCAGCGCCGGCGGCGACGTCTCGGTCCACGGCGATCGCGGGCAGGGTGTTCTAATTGAAGTGCGGGTTCCCGTATTACCGGGGACTTAACGCTGACGCGGCGATTAACGCCGGAAAACGTAATCGTTCTTCCAACGAAACCCCTTCGCGCCAAACCCCCTTCGCGACAAACCCCAACTGCGAAATCACCACGGTGAGAGTATCGCAACAGGTGCCGCAGGCGATGATCTTCGCCTGGCGGAAGCGCGCGAATTCGACCGGCGCAATCCCCATCTCGTCGAGGAAGATGCGGCCGCTCTCCTGTCACCACCACCGGCGGGCCGGACCTGGCGGCGACGATTTTGCAGGGATCGGACCGCCGAAAACCTGGGCAATCCCAGACCCTGCTGCCTTGCTGAACTCGGCTGGGATCCCGACCTAGATCTTGAGGGAAACTGGAGACTATCAAAACACAACACCCTCGCACAGTCCTTAGTACTACGCTCCACTGCTATGGTACAAACTTAATGACCGGACCATTGATTCTTGTAGGCAGAGCTGTGTAACCTGTTGTTATAAGGTTATCAGCTAGCTTAGCCGCCAATTTAATACGGTGGAACCAGGACTCGCCTGGGCGCTGGGCATATCCCCTAGCTTAGCTAGGAATGACAACAGATGACAATCAACTATCCCGACGGAACGGTCCTGAGAGCCTTGCTGCTATCGAGAGGGAACGATACTTTACGTGCCGCTATTCCGGCTGACGGTGACGTGCGCACTTTCACCCTCATTAGCGGGGCCTGGTTTTCAGAGGAAGACGAGCCGGTTGAGATCGAATTCGCGTGGCAGCATGAACAGGACGATGTCCTCAGCGAGACTGAATGTGTTTGCTCGAAGGATCTGGCCTCTTGCATCGTATCAGTACTCCGCGCCTGTCCCCAAGAGGACGCGTTGCTCGATCTGCTGTACGTGTTTTCCCCTGAGGGCCATCGTGTGCGGATACAGCAAAGCCGACTGGACATCTGGCGAGCACCCGCTGAGGTCAAACTAACACAGTTCGGCGAGAGCCGCTCCATGGCGCACCAGAGCGGCCCTGAGCTTACATCGCAAATGCATACAACCGTTCGTGACTGACGATGACAGCGAACCGTTCGTTCAGGGTGGGCCCGAGTGGGCCCTTTGCCTTTTGCTGGATGGGGAGGGGCTATCCTCTACCGGTAACAAACCCAAAAGAATTGCACCAAAGGAAACGTTTTCGGTCGTACCTCGCAATCGCCCATCCCTCATGTCCTTCCTTTCCGCCATTTTGCCGCATGGTCCTCGACTTGCTTTTCCATCATCCTCATGGAGCTCTGTCCTATAGCGCGCGCTGTGCTCGTAATCTGCTTCACGGCCCTCGTCTGGCCTATAGCGACCTTGGCAAACATGGTGGGTAGTCCCTCGTCTCCGAAGACCTATCCGCTGACCGTCGGCGCGGCTGTTCTAGAGGATGAGGGTTCGATGTTCGGAAGCGACGTGCTGTCGGCCGGCATGGCCGTTCCGAGTGACGAGAGTGGTTTCTTAATTTCACATCTACCAGCCGAAGTGTATACCTTAGAATGCTTATGCGCGTCGGCTGAGTTCGAGCCCCCGAACAACGGGCCAAATCCCGCTGGTAGTGGTGTCGTTGAGTTGCCGGTTGTGGCGCAATCGGAGCCCGCCACCGTTGATCTGAAACCGTTTTTCCTTGCTGTTATCCTTCTTGGCGGCTTGTGCCACTTTCTGACATCGCCTTACTATGCTGCTTTCTGGAACCGCCTGTTCGGTCCACTGGATTGGGACTGAGCTGGGTCCCATAGAATGGAAGACGAATTCCTCCTGCAGCCGGATGTAAGTGATGTCAGCCACCCACAGTTGGCCCCTCCCGTCAGCGCCATCTGACCAGCCAGATTCGGGTAGACCTTGCGGCCGTGGTTGGAGTCGGTGGTCACCACGAATTTCCGCTTCCGGATGCAGAGCAGATTATCTTCCCGGAACAGACGGCGAAACCCGCTTGGCGTTCACCGTCCAGCCTTGCCGGCGCAACTCCTCGGTGATCCGCGGCCGGCCGTCCCCTTGTGTTCGGGGACAGTCCCGGGCGCTTCGGCAGGAAGCCCTTTCAGGAAACGAAAGCCTCTAGGAGTTCGCGATAAGGCCATAATGCCGCAAGCGAAGAGACCGAACCCACTACCATCGCGAAGTCGTTCGACGCTTGCGAAGCGGAAAGCGGTATCGCTGGCCGTGTGAATGTGGCTCGTCATTCTTCAGGCTTCGAGCGAGCGATACGCATGCGACCAGAAATCGTCGAACACTGACGGTGGTTCTGATGAATCCGTCAAGCGTTGCGTCAGCAGGATGCCGATGAAGTCATTCTTCGGATCCGAGTACGCCGAGGTGCCAAAGCCGCCATCCCAGCCAAATCGTCCGGGCACATGCCAGGGCTGATCAGGTTGGATGTTGACGCTCATGCCGAAGCCCCAACTGCTATGATTCCCGAAGAATATTTCCGCGCCTATCCTTTGCTGAGGCGTGAGTTGAGCGCTCGTCATCGATTCGACGGAAGCCTGCGCTAACAATCGCTCTCGACCCCACACACCCTTGTTCAATATCATTCGAAAGAACGCGTAATAGTCGTCGACCGTCGATACCAGACCACCGGCGCCTGATTCAAATGCCGGCGGACGGCTGTATTCACTGTTCTCGAGGCTATCGAACGCCTCAAGCTTCTTACTTTCGCGATTGAACTGATAGATGCCCGCCAATCGATCGAGCTTTGACGCGGGAACACTGAATGCCGTGTCCTTCATGCCGAGTGGATCGAACAAGCGCTGGCGCAAGAAGGTCTCAAACGATTTCCCAGAGGCACGCGCGATTAAGACTCCCATTACATCGTAACTGGTGTCGTAGAGCCAACGCTCGCCCGGCTGATACATCAAGGGCAACCCGCCCAATCTGCGCATCCATTCATCTGTGCCGGGCGTTAGGAAGGGACGCGGCGGTCCATCGCCCCCGAGATGTCCGTCCCGGATGAGTTGCTGAATAAAATAGGTTCCGGACCTCGCCATGACACTGCCGAAGCCGAAGGTGGACGTAAGCAGATCTCGCACGGTAATCGAGCGGCGCGCGGCATCTGTCTCGTCGAGTGGGGAGTCGATGCGACGGAGCACCTTGCGATTCGCAAGTTCGGGTAACCACGGCTCGACGGAATCGTCGAGCCGGAATTTGCCGTCGTCGACCAGAATCATGGTTGCTGCCGCGGCGATTGGCTTTGTAATCGAGGCGATCCGGAAGATAGTGTCGCGACGCATCGGTTCTTTTCCATCGACGGTCTTCATACCGATCGCATCCACATGAATCTCATCGCTGCGACCGATGAGCGTGATGATGCCGGGAATATCGCCGCGTTCGACGTAGGCGGTCATCGCAATGTGCAGCTCTGCGATGCGCGACTTGTTGAGTTCGTTGGTAGTCATCGTCTGGCCCTCATGCCTTTTTCCCGTTGGCGTGGCGCCGAAGTATCGCCTTTACCATGCTTTCATAGACTGTGTTGTAGGCGGCGTCGCGCCGTACGCAACAGGACCGCATCGCGTTCACCGGAAATGAGCGTGACCGTGTTGGTAACCCAAGCGAGATCTTCCTTGCCTGGCGGGATACCTTGGGTAGAGCTTCTCCGCTTCTTGGTCAAGAGCTGCCAATTTAGGTTCGGCATATATGTTTTTTCTGTTCCTGGTGCTCGAAGTTCACAGCCAAGCGTTAACCGTGATCGTGCCGACGTCCTCTCCGGGGTGCTCGCGCGCGCCGTAGATTACACTCGCGCCGGCCCACAACACTGTCCGCCCCAGGTGGTTCGGGTACCTCTTGATCTTGGCGTTGAAGAAGTCGACGGCGGCCTTCTCGGTCTGCAGGAGCTGGTCGGCGTCGTCGAGGTATTGCCGGGTCTCCGCGATCATCCGCTTGGCGTCGTCGTCGAGGTGCCTGTTCTGGTGACCGGCGACGATATGGCGGGGCCTAAGGGCTTCCACCTTGTCGATCGCGTCCCGCCATGGCCCGAAGCCGCCGACGGCCACACTCGCCCCGAGGTACATGTGAGCGCCGTTGTAGATCACATCTCCGCCGACTACCAGCCCGAGGTCCGGGATGTGAAGGACGCTGGTATCGGCGCTATCACTGTGGCCAACCTCGGCGATCACAAGATCGTGTCCTTCGAGCCTGAAGCGGTTGGCCGGGACCGTAACCGCTGTGACAGGCGATGGCGGGATCCCTGGGAACACCTTGTCCCAGAGAAACGGGCGGGCAGCGACGTTGCCGTGCATCTGCGCGATCGTTCCCGCGGTGGCGACGACTTTCGCCCCGAACCGTTCTGCCAACAATCCGGCGGCGAACCAGTGATCGCCGTGACCGTGGGTGATGAAGATGTCAGTAAGCTTCCGGCCTTTTGCGGCGACCCAGTCGCCAAGCGCCCGCGCCTGATCAGTCGTGAACGCAGGGTCGGTTAGGACCGCAGTCTCGCTCCCGTAGATCAGCGTGCTCGCGACGGGAGAGAACCTCTTCGGCTCTCCGTTCGGAAGGAGGCCACTCTGGGGCGGCGGGTCGTTGACGAACACGTCGTAGCTGAGGTTGCTCATGATCCATTCTCCTTTCTCAATGTTACGTTTCAACTTCCACGTAACCCACAAGGCATGTGACCGGCCAACGCAAAATGGACTGAAAAGAAAGGAAGTCACGGCCCAGAGGGGTCGATAGCCGATTCAGCGTTTGCTGAACCGTCGTCATTTTGCTGACGAGCCAGCATCGCGCCCGCGCATCAATCCCTTTCGCTGCAACGGTTTACGAATGGGCTCCGCGATGCACCTTGAGAATGCTGCCGGAACGTGGGAATCGCGATTCCGGCAATGATTGGGATCGAAAAGGAGAATAACCCATGCCGAATAAACCGTCTGTACTGATTACCGGAGCCTCCACCGGAATTGGCGCCGTCTACGCCGACCGCTTCGCCAAACGCGGCCACGATATAGTCTTAGTGGCGCGCGACCGCGCTCGAATGGAGACGCTGGCCGACCGTCTCCGCAGGGAAACCGGTGTCGCCGTCGATATCCTGCGAGCCGACCTTACCGACCCGGGCGACCTTGCGCAGGTGGAGGCGCGGCTTCGCAACGATCGTCGCATCGGCGTTCTCGTCAACAACGCGGGCACCGCTCCGGCCGGGGGATTTGTAGACCAGAGCCCGGACGAGGTAGCGCGGATCGTCAACCTCAACGCGATGGCGCCCGTGCGTCTCGCCAGTGCGGTCGCGCCGCGATTCGCCCAAGCCGGCGAAGGCGCTATCGTCAACATCGGATCGGTTGTTGGGCTGTCGCCAGAGTACGGCTCTACCGTCTACGGTGCGACCAAGGCATTCATCCTCTTTTTGAGCCAGAGTCTTCACGCGGAGCTTGCGCCCAAGGGCGTATACATTCAGGCCGTGCTGCCGGCGGCAACGCGGACCGAGATCTGGGGACACGCCGGCAAGGATGTCGATAAGCTTCCGGCTGTCATGGAAGTTGATGAACTCGTCGACGCCGCGCTTGCCGGATTCGACCGCCGCGAGACGGTCACCATTCCCCCGCTACCGGATGCCGGTCAATGGACTGCCTTCGAGGCTGCCCGCAAGGCCATGCTACCGAACTTCAGCCAGGCGCATGCCGCCGAGCGCTATCGCAACGCGGCGTGACCAATCACATCGGCTGTCAATACCAGATAGGACCTGGCGTATGAACGAACACTCTTTGGGCCTCACGTTCACTAGGCGGGCCGTGTTGGGGATCGGCGCGGTGTGTGGCAGTCTCTTGGCACGGCTCATGGGCGACTTCCTCCCGGTTGCCCGAAACCGGGAACGGCTCGTTGACATGGCGAAAGAAATTGCCAGTGAAAGCGTCGACGAAATGCTGGTTGCCATCCCTGCGGCGAGGGCCATAAACCTCTCGAACACCGCCGACGTGCCGGTCCAATACCTCCCGGCTAAGATTCTCAATCCTTTCGGGGATTGGTAGATGCGGTTCTCGCGGGCCTACTTCAAAAGGTGGGTGATCAAGCAATGTTAAGAATTGAAAAGGAGTCCGATGGATGCGTAACGACGCTGCGGCTAAGCGGCCGGATTCAGTCGGATTGTATCGCCAGCATACAATCGGCAATGAATGATGGCTGCACGCGCAGGATCCTGGACTTGACCGAGGTCAGGCTGGTCGACATCGCGGTGGTTCGGTTCCTTATGCGCTACGAGTACGAAGGCGTCGAATTGGTTGCCTGCCCTCCCTACGTGCGCGAGTGGATGGTTCGCGAGCGCGCGGAGGGAGCGCGGCCAGAACTCTCTCATGACAACTGAGGCGATCCCGCCGGACCGTACAACCGAGGCAGCGAACCGAGTGCGGTTCGTCGTTCGTACACAGTATAATTCGGCATGGCCGGAAGCAGCGGGTTCGACGCTTGCCGGCTCCTCGGATTTAACTATGGATACGAATGACGGCAGTCGGGCTCACCTGGAACTCCGCGCTTTCATCGATGGCATTCCTGCATTTGCCTGGTCCGCTCGTCCCGATGGGTTCCCGGAGTTCGTCAACCGGCGGCTTCAAGATTACACCGGTCTTTCACCGCAGCAACTTTATGGACAATGGAAGTCGATACTTCACCGGGATGAGGTTGAAGACTTCGAGAATTGGTGGCAGGGTCTCCAGAATTCTGGGAAGCCTGGGCAGACAGAGCTTCGCCTTCGCCGCTTCAACGGAGAGTATCGTTGGTTCCAGATATCGGCGGCGCCTGTGCGTGACGAGCAAGGGAACCTTGTCCGGTGGTATGGGATCAATATCGACATTGACGATCGCAAGCGCGCCGAACAGAAGCTACGCCAAGACGAGAAAGAACTTCGAACAATCACCGATGCGATTCGCCAGTCCATCGTGGTTCTCGCGCCCGATGGGACGACACTCTACGCGAACCGCGTGGCTCTGGATATTACCGGACTCACCGTCGGCGAGGTGAATGACAAAGGCTTTTTTGCGCGCGTCTTCCATCCTGACGATGTAGACCGGGTACACGAGGAGCGCCGGGCTGGACTGTTGGAGGGACTTCCGTTCGAATTGGAAATGCGCGCCCTCTTCAAGAGCGGGCACTATCGCTGGCAGCTCGTTCAATACGACCCGCTGAAAGACGACCGCGGAGGAGAGATTATTCGCTGGTACGTTACGTCAACCGACATCGACGACCAAAAGAGGACCGAGGAGCGGCTTCGGAACGAGAACCTTGTTCTACGAGAGGAAATCGATCGCACTTCAATGTTCGAGGAGATTGTCGGTTCGTCGAAACCCATGCGCCAGGTGGTCAAGCATGTGGAGAAGGTGGCGCCCTCAGATTCAACCGTTCTCATTCTGGGTGAAACTGGCACGGGCAAAGAACTGATTGCGCGTGCGCTGCATCGGCGGTCCAGACGCGCAACCAGAGCCTTCGTTCGCGTCAACTGCGCGGCGATTCCGCAATCGCTGATTGCTTCCGAGCTTTTCGGTCATGAGAAAGGCGCCTTTACGGGTGCATTACAACGGCGTTTGGGGAGGTTTGAAGCCGCTGATGGCGGGACTCTCTTCCTGGATGAAATCGGCGAACTCCCGATGGAAACGCAAATCGCGCTGCTGCGCGTGCTGCAGGAGCGTGAATTCGAGCGGGTGGGGAGCAATCATCCCGTCAAGGTAGACGTTCGCGTGATCGCGGCAACCAATCGTGACCTGCTGGCGGACGTGGCTGCCGGAACCTTTCGCCAGGATCTTTTCTACAGGCTGAATGTCTTTCCCATCGCGGTCCCTCCGCTCCGGGACCGGCCAGAAGATATTCCGCTGCTAGTGGAGTATTTCGTTGGGCGTTACACCAATGCGGCCGGCAAGAACATCCGGCGTGTCGCCAAGGACACGCTGGAGGTCCTAAAGGCTTACCAATGGCCCGGCAATATCCGCGAATTGCAGAACGTCGTGGAACGCGCAGTCATTCTAAGTGAAGGTGACACCTTTGAGGTTGATGAAAGCTGGCTAAAACGCGAATCGACAGACACTCCGCAGCCACGCGAAGGGCTTTCCGCGCTGGAAGCTCGGGAAGTGGAAATGATCGAAGCGGCTCTCACCGAGAGTCATGGGCGGATATCCGGACCTTCGGGCGCGGCGGCGAAACTAGGCATTCCACGGCAGACATTGGAGTCGAAGATCAAGCGGCTGGGCATCGATAAGTACGGCCAGCGGCGTACAACTTCCAAATCTTAGGGTGAAATTCGAACGGGAATTGGCGCCGGAACTCGACAGAGGAGCACTTGTGGCTGGCTCATCGCTTCTTTACCTATCCGGCGACGAGCTGCTGCCCGCCGTCGACGTCGTAGGTCGCGCCCGTAAGGGCCGTGTTGACCATAATGTGCACGGCGAGCGCCGCGACGTCGGCCGGTCCGACGACGCGCCGGATGGGAAGCGTGGCACGAAGCTGATTGCGGCGGTTTTCGAGTTCATCGCCGAGGAGTGAAGCAGACAGCGGTGTATCGACGAAGCCGGCGGCGATGAGGTTGACTCGGACGGGCGCCAGCTCGAGCGCCAGGTTGGCTGTGAGGGCGGGCAGCGCAGCGGTGGCTGTCGAGACCATGCCGAGACCGATGCCCGGGCGGCGGCCGCCGGTACCGCCCATGAGCAGGAGCGTACCTCCCGGTCTGATCTTGTGGGCGGCGTTGCGGGCGACGTGGAGCGCCAGCAAGAGGTGTCCGTCGAGGGCGCGGCGCACGTGCTCGAAGTCCGTGTCGAGGAGGCGCCCGTAGGTCGGTCGGCCAGCCGTCAGCATCACGTGGTCGATCGTGGCCGGCAGGTCACGGAAGAACTGCTCAAGGGGAGCAGGATCCGTCGCATCGAAGGCCGCAGTGCTCAGAGCGTCGAGCTCGATCGCGGCGCGCCGGAGGGGCTCGGGATTCCGGCCGGTAAGGATCAGCTTGGCCCCCTCAGCGCGTGCTCGCCGGGCCGTTTCAAGCCCGATACCGGCGCTACCGCCGATCACGACGACGGTTTGTCCGAGGAGTTCCGGCTCGCGTTGGATGGAAGACGCGTTGGTTGCGGTGCTCATGATTCCTCCGAATCGAAATTCCGGCGCCGCGAATTGGACGCACGCCTCGGCGGCTGCGTGAAACCCGCCGGCGAGGCCACCACTGACGTCGTGGAAGGACTGTCAGAGACAGGCGCCATCACAGCCTCCAGTTTCAGATCCATGATCTATGCTCCTGTCTCCTTTTTTGTTTTACCAGATAGCATAACAATACTTGGCTTATTGCTCATTCTTCGGCATTTTGCTGAGCAGGCGGCGCGGTTCCGACCGTCGCTTCTTTCTTTTCAATGGCTTTCGTTTGGAGAGCTGGCTGCACTATTCTCCAGCGAAAATGTTCAACGAAAGGAGAACGACAATGACGCAAAAACAAATCCACTTCCATCAGACAACCACCCTGACGCCCGAGCAGTACATCGCCGGACTCACCGACTTCGGCCCTGGCCGCTCGAAGCTCTTCGGCAACAGCGCCGACGAGTACCTCAAGGTGCATCATCTCGGCCGTACGGAGGCCGATGTCACGGAAGGCTCGGGCGGCATTTGGGAACGCCTGCACTATGACTGGTCCGATCCCAACCGCGTCGTGCTCACGACCACCGACTCCAACATGTGGGGCGGCGCGTCCGGCCACACCTACGCCTTCACGCGCCATCCCAACGGCACGACCGACATTGACGTGGACGTCGTCCGCGAAGGCAAGACCTTCAAGGGACGGATGCTCGGCTTGGTGCTGAGCACCATCGGCAAGGGCGTTTTAGAGAAGGCGTTTGAGAACTCCGTCAAAGCCATCGAAGCCCGCAACGCCGCGGTGAGCAGGCGAGCCGCATAAATGAGCGGCCGATGGCGACGCGATTCGCGGTGAAGTCGGTACACTGGTCATCCGCGCCATAGGGCCTGACCGAAGCCCATTCGCGACTGGTCGCCACCGTCATGCGGCGAGGAGTTGAGTCCTGGGGCGTGCCCTTCATCCCTAATAATTGCCCGCCCGTGACGATGGTCGCCCGTAGCGTCTCGAAGCTGTTCCATCGGTCCAACCCACCGTGTGCCTGAAGCACTATCTGAAAGCTCACTTGCCATGCCATGGGACCACCCCCGGGAACCTAAAGATAACCCTTTGGGTGGGTAATTGGGTGGGCAGTTTTCCCGCAATCCGCCGCGCCAGGAAGCGCGCCGGCCCGGAGCGCGGCACTTTACCCGTCGTCCCGCAGCGCGATCAGCGGGTCCACGCGCGTGGCGCGCCGCGCCGGCAGATAACAGGCCGGCACCGCGAACGCGCCCAGCGTCAGGGCCGCGGCGGCAAACGCCAAAGGGTCTAGTGGACCCACTTCGAACAGGATGCTCCGCATCAGCCACGTGAGCCCGGCCGCCGCCAGCGATCCGGCCGCGATTCCCACGGCGACCGGCCGCAGCCCCTGGCCGAAAACCATCTGCAAAACGGTTCCGGGTGACGCCCCCAGAGCCATCCGCAATCCGATCTCCTGGGTCCGCTGCAACACCGATTGCGACACCGTACCGTAAATCCCCACACCGGCCAGCAGCAACGCCGAGAAAGCGTAGGCGCTGAGCAACAGCATCACGAACCGCCGCTCCCGCGTGGACCGGTCCACCAGAGCTTCCATCAGAAACACGTCGTATGCAGGGACCTCGGCGCTCACTGAACGGACGGCTTCGCTGAGCGAACTCACCATGGGCGCAGCGTCGGCGCGCGTACGAATTACCAGCGCCGGCGCACCCAACGGATTGACGGCGTAGGGCCGGTAGATCTCTGGCCGCGGTTCCGTGTCCAACCCCACATGGCGGACATCTCCCACCACGCCGATCACCACGATCCAGGGCTGGCGCTCCGGATTGGCTCCGAGTTTGACGCGCTTCCCAACCGGATTCTCGCCAGGCCAGGATTTTTTCGCCATCGACTCATTGATCAGCAGGACGCCGGCCGCGTTGGCGTCGTCGTGATCGTCGAAAAGTCTTCCCGCCCGCAACGGAATTCCCATCGTGGCGAAATAGCTGGGCGTGGCCACGCGGTATTCGATATCGGCTGTGGGCGCGCCCGGCGTGGACTTGCCTTCCACGAACACCCAACTGCCCAGGCTGCGGCCCAAGAGCGGCAGCCGGCTCACCGCCGCTACGTTAGCCACCCCCGGAACCACCAGCAAGCGGTCGCGCATGGTGGAATAAACCGACGTGCGCTGTGCGGGGGTGCGCGCGCCGGCGGGCAACTGCGTGGAAATCGTAACCAGATTGTGGGGATTGAAGCCCGGGTTCACATCGAGCAGCCTCTGAAAGCTGCGGATCAGCAGTCCCGATCCAACCAGCAGAACCAGCGCCAGCGCCACTTGCCCCGCTACCAGCGCCGCGCGGACGCCGTGATGCCCGGCCGTCAACCCGCGCCCCGCCTGCCGCAGCGGGCGGCCAATCTCCACCCGCAGAACGCGCCATGCCGGCGGCAGGCCGGCCCCCACCGCTGCCGCCAGCACAACGCCTGCCGTGAAAAACAGTGCCCGCTCGTCAAGGTGAATGTTGTGATTGCCCATCAGGCTCTGAGGCCCGCTGGCGATCAGAAACCGCAGCCCGAAGTACGCCAGCGGCAGCGCGGCCGCCCCTCCGAGCGCCGCCAGTACCACGCCTTCCGTCAGCAGTTGCCGCAAGAGGCGGGCCCACCCCGCGCCCAGCGCGATACGCACCGAGATCTCGGGCTGCCGCGACACGGCCCTGGCCAGCAGCAGATTGGCCACGTTGGCGCAGGCCATCAGCAGCACGAAGCCCACCGCGCCCAACAGCAGCAGCATGGTGAGGCGGATGCGTCCCGTAACCTGCTCATTGAGCGGCAGCGTGTTCCATGAGAAGCCGGCGTTCGATTCGGGATACTGCTGGGCCAACGCCGCGCCCAAGCGGCGCACTTCATCGCCGGCCTGCGCCGCCGAAACGCCGGGCTTGAGCCGGCCGATGGCTTTCAGGAATCGCAGCCCCCGAATGGAGCCCGTAAGCGGGTTATCCGAAAGCGGGAACCACGCGTCGATCTGCGAGGCGGTGCCCGCCACCGGCTCCCCCAGATACCGGAAGTCCGGCGGCATCACGCCGATCACCGTGTACACGGAATTGTCCAGGTTCAAGGACTGCCCGACGGCTTCCTGGCTGCCGCCGAACCGCCGCTGCCACAGCGCATGCGAAATCACCACTACGCCCGATGGCTGCGCTCGCTTGTCCTCCGCCGGCAGAAACAATCTGCCCGCCGCCGGCGTCACGCCCAGCAGGGGGAAAAACTCCGCTGAAACGTACAGGCATTCCAGCCGCTCCGCCCTGCCGCGGCCGGTGAGCACCACGTTCCAGATCGGGCTGATCGCGGCCATCGAAGCGAACGAGCGCGTCTGCTGGCGCGCATCGAAGAAATCCAGCGCCGAGGTCCACGCCTCCAGTTCCGGCTGCTGCGCCTTGCGCGTCTCGATCGCCACCAGCCGCTCCGGCTGGCGATACGGGAGGCGTCGCAGAGCCAGCGCGTCCACCATGGTGAAGATGGCGGTATTGCCGCCGATGCCGAACGCCAGCGTCAGCACCGAAATGGCTGCAAATCCCGGATTTTTCCGCAGGCACCGGAGCGCGTACCGGACATCGTGCAAGCTGCCGCCGAACCAGCCGCCAAACCAGCCGAAACCGGCCGCCGGCTCTGGCTCGGGCGGGAGTTTCCCGTGAGATTCAGGCCGCTCGGGCCGCTCCTCCCGGTTGATGTCCCGCGCCAGCTTGTTCCAATCCGGGAACTGTGCCTGGGCGCGCAGCAGGGCCTCGCCGTCGGTGGCCCCGCCCGCCAGAGCCTCGCTGTAGGCCTGTTCCAGCTGCAGCGCCAATTCGGCGACGATTTCATTTTCCCGTTCGGCCCGCACCGCCAGCGGCGGCAAGTGTTGGCGGATGAATTGCGGCCAGTCAGGCATGGCTGAACCCCGTAAGCTGGTTGAGCGCGCTGACGAATTCGCGCCACGTGCGCCGTTGTTCGGCTAGCGTCCGGCGCCCGAGCGGCGTCAGGTGATAGAACCTCCGGCGGCGCTCGCCGGCTTTTTCCACCCACCGCCCATCCACCAGCTTCTTACGTTCCAGCCGGTAGAGCATGGGATAGAGCGAGGCCACGTGAAACTGCAACCGGTTCTGAGATTGCGTTTCGATCAGCTTCGCCAGTTCATACCCGTGCCGCGCCCGTTCCTCAAGAAGCGCCAGGATGATCATCTCCGCGCTCCCCTTCTGCATCTCGCGCCCAATATCAGCCGTTCCCATATATGCCGATTATATATGTATTGCGGCTATAGGTGGTGGCGACCCTCAGGGTCGCCACTTGATCATGGGATGCGGTATGGCGGCGAGCGGAAGACCGAAGGCTTAAGTCGCGACCCAGAGGGTCGCGACCACTAGCTGGGTCATGAGCACTGGGTCACTGCTATGCCTGCGCAAACTGAGATTTCTGGGGCGCCTGGTACGCTACCGCCAGGTGCGGCGTCTCCAGCCGCTTATGCTCCTGCACTTTCGACGTGAGGCAGCTTTCCAAAACACCGCTCACCAGCAGCGTGCGCTCCACCGGATAAGGCGCTACGCCCGTTTCGAACATCTCCTCCGCCTTATGCATCAGGCAGGCCGAGTAGGTCACATTCGGGTCCGGCGTCAACAGGAATTGCGTCGATTGAATCTGCGTCACCCCGTGCAACCGCGCCGCAAAGTTGAAGTCCTTGATGGCGCCATCCAGCATCAGCATCGCCGCCTTCAGCCCGTCGCGATACTCGATGAAGTAGGCCGCGGGCTTGGTCGCCAGCTTCCGCAATTGGCCCGACGCCACCAGGTCCTGTGTGCGCCCGTCATCCACCGTCAGCCCCAGCGGCGTATCGCTGCGGGAGAGCGCCGCGGTGAGCAATTCCTTGGAGCAGCGCCCTTCGTCGCAGGCTTTCCAAACCGCGTCGCCCTCCAGTAACTGCACGGCTTTGACGCCGGTCTCGCCGCCGTGGCGGCGCTCCACCATGCATTGCAGCCCTTCCAGCGCATGAAAATCCATGGGGTCGGACCCGCCTTCCCCTACCATCAGCGCCTCCTCAATCTTGCACCCCAGCGGCAGGTCGATCGCCGGCAGCCGCCACGTCACCGGAATCGAAGACCCGGCCAGCATCGGGAAGTGCAGCCGCCGCGACGCGTCCACCATCGCCTTGGCTTTTTCGAAGCTATACGAGAGATGTTTGTCGTTGTAGACAGGAACCACGCGCCCGTCCTGCTCGAACACCTTGACGCACTGTTCGAAAAACTCGTAGCGCGGATACAGGATCTGGCCTTTTTCGTTGCGCGGATAGTTGCCGTGTTCGGCGATAATCAACACCGCGTCCACCGCCAGCGACTTGCCGCCACAGCGCAGGGCCTCGGCCACCGTGGGGTAAACCTGCAGGCCGAACTCGCGCGCCCGCTCGCCCGACAGATCGCCCTCCGGCTTCTGGTCCACGTAGAGAGACACCACCTTCATGTCCGGCTTGTGCCACATTCCGGCGTACGGGTAGCCCACCAGGAAGCGGTCGCCCATGTGCTGGGCGTGCGATTGCAGCCGGTAGATGGTGCCGATGATGGCGATGCGCTTGGGCTGGCTCTGGGCAGCCGCTGCCACCAGGGCCGTGGTCTGGAGCGCCGTGGTCTGGAGAAAATCGCGTCGAGTCAGCATCGTTAGGTCCTCCAGAAGGTGGATTCTTTGGTGGGCTGGTAGTGAATCGCCAGGTGCGGCGTTTCAAAGCGAGTCTGCCCTTTGTACAGGCTCTCCACTCCGGCGGCGGTGAGCCCGGTGGTGAGCAGCGTGCGCTCCACCGGATACGTCGGCTTGCCGGTCAGGTACATCTTCTCGAAATTGTTCACCAGCGGGCTGAAGAAGTTGGCCAGCGTGGTGCGGCCATCGGGCATTGGCAGGTACATCTGGGTGGACCATGGCTCGCGCGCGCCGTTCACATAGGCCGCGAAGTTGAAATCCCGCAGCAGGCCGTTCATCAGCAGCACCGTGCTCTTAAGCCCGTCGGCGTGCTGATACCGGTAGGCCACCGGGTCCCGCACCAGCCGCCGCATATCGTCCACCGTCGGGAAAACGTCGTTGAATCCGGCCCGCGCCGGAACCAGCGTGTGGCTTCGGCACAGCGCCGAATCCATCAGCGGCCTGGGCCAGACGCCTTCGCGCAACGCATCCCAGAACTTCTCGCCGCGATACGCCTGCACCCACTCCACCCCAGTCTCGCCGCCGCGGCGCCGCTCCACCATGCACTGCACCGTTTCGAGGCCGTGAAAATCGTAGCTATCCACGCCGCCGTAGCACACGCACAAAGCCTCGTTGATCCGCGCGCCCAACGGCATCTCCACTTGGGGCGTCCGCCACGTCACCGGCAGGCTCGACCCCGCCATGTAGGCGAACTTCATTTCGCGCGACGTGTCGTACATCTTGCGCGCCCACTCCCAATTCCACGAAAGATGTTTATCGTTGAACACCGGCACCGACCGCCCGCTGTCCCGAAACACCTTCACCATCTGCTCGAAAAACTCCCAGCGCGGGTATTTGGTCTGCCCCTTTTCGTTGCGCGGGTAGTTGCCATGTTCGCCCACGATCACCACGCCATCCACCGCCAGTTTGCTGCCGCCCAGCGTGAGCGTTTCGGCGATGGTCGGGTAACCCTTCGTATTGGGATGGCGGCTCAGGCGCTCCCGGCTCAAATCGGTCGCCCCCACCTGGTCCACGTAAAGTGACACCAGGTCCATGGGAGGATAATGGTGCGTGCCGTTCCAGCCGTAGCCATCCAGAAGCCGATCGACAATGTGCTGCCCGTGCGACATTTTGAAGTAGGTGGTTACAATGGCGGCGAGTTTAGGACGTACCGGATTGCTCATGAAAATGTTCCCGAGTCATGATTATATGACGTTGTGGGGCAGGTTGCTTTTGTGGGGCAGGTTGTCAACCTGCGGCGGATTGGCAATCCGCCTGCTTCGCACCCTTGCGCTACTCCTCATCTCAGATCTCCCACTCTCCGCCCAAACCCCCGTTTCCGCCCCCGCCCGCGCCCTCCACACGCGCTCCCTCGTTTTCGATGGCCACGTTCACGCCGTAGACCGCGTCTTCTATCACGGCGGCGACATCGGCCGGCGCAAGGACGATGGCCAGTTCGACCTGCCCCGCGCCAAGGAAGGCGGCCTGGGTGCGCTCTTCTTTTCCATCTTCGTGACCGAAGACTACTATCCCGCGCGCCTCGAAACCAAGCAGGCGCTCCGCATGCTGGATTGCGCCGTGGACCAGATCGCGCGCAACAGCGCCGCCATCGAAATTGCGCGCTCCGCGCCCGATATCGAGCGCATCCACGCCAGCGGCAAGATCGCCGCCGTCCTCGACATCGAAGGCAGTTTCGATCTGGATGGCGACCCCGCCCTGATCCGCGAAATGTACCGCCTGGGGCTGCGCTCCGTCCAGTTCTCCGCGCACAATTGGACCAGCAATTACGCCGATTCCTGCTGCTCCGTGCCAAAATGGCGCGGCCTGAACGATCGCGGCCGCGACGTGATCCGCGAGATGAACCGGCTCGGCATGCTGATCAACGTGTCCCATGCTTCCGACGAGGCCATCTCGGCGGCCATCGACATCAGTTCCGTCCCCGTAGTGGCCACGCACCACGGCTTGCGCGCGATCAATGACATTCCGCGCAACATGCCCGACGCGCTGGTGAAAAAGCTGGCGGCCAAGGGGGGCGTCATCGGATTTCAGCTCGGCAATGAGTTTCACAACCGCAAGGCCTTCGACTGGCGGACGCAGCATGCCGGCAAACCTTTTTGGGACACTTCGGAAATCCAGCAGCGCGGCACCCAGCTCACCATCTACGAGCTCGACAAGATTGTGGCGCCGCAGTTTCCGATGCTGCCCGCGGACATTCCGCAGGATATCCGAATTGACGTGGATGGCTGGGTAGCCGTGGTAGACCGCGCCATCCAACTGGTGGGTGAAGACCACGTCTCGCTGGGCAGCGATTTCGATGGCGGCCCGCCCCTGCCCCGCGGCATGCGCGACGTTCGCGATTTGCCCATGATCACCGATGCCATGCTGCGCCGCGGCTACTCCGAGGAGCGCATCCGCAAATTCCTGGGCGGCAACCTGCTGCGCGTCTTCCGCCAGATTACGGAGCGCCGATGACTTTGTGGGGCAGGTTGCTAGGGGCACCCTCTGGGTCCGGCGGATTGTTAATCCGCCTGCTGGAATTGGGCACACCCTCGCCAGCCAGACAGGGGGCGCCCCTTAGGAATCGGCAGGCGGATTGCCAATCCGCCGCAGCTTGCCAATCTGCCCCACAAATAGCGGCGACGTGCTCGCCGCCAGCGGGCTGGATAGGATTGTCCCATAGGAGATGCACATGAGCCATTCTGTTTTAGCAGTGCTCCTGGCTGCCGCGGCCACCCAAGCACCCGCCGCCAACCTCTACTACGACGCCACCATCCCGCAGGCTCGCTTCGCCGCCGGCGAAATCCGCCGCGCCCTCGCCTTGAAAAGTGTGCCTCTCGTGGAGGCGGAGCTCACCCACGCCACCGACGCCGCCCCAAGCTCAGTTACCGATACACGTTTCATCCTGGCGTGCACCGAAGACCAGTCCCGCCGCCTCGCCGCCGCACTCCGCGTTGCCCCTCCAAAGCCCGGCGCCCCGCAGTCCTACGCCATTCGCAAACAAGCAGCCACCTACGCGGTTCTGGCCAACGACGCTGCCGGCGCCATGTACGGCGGCCTCGACCTGGCTGAAGCCATCCGCCTCGGCACGGTCGCCAGCCTCGCCGATTCCGACCACCAACCGTACATCGCGCAACGCGGCATCAAGTTCAATATCCCACTTGACGTTCGCACTCCCAGCTACTCCGACGCCGGCGATTCCGCCCAGCAGAACATCCCCGAAATGTGGAGCTTCGACTTCTGGCGCGAGTTCCTGGATGAGATGGCGCGCCACCGCTTCAACGTCCTGTCGCTATGGAACCTGCACCCTTTTCCTTCCATGGTGAAGGTTCCCGAGTACCCGGACATCGCGCTCGATGACGTGATGCGAACCACCGTGAAGTTCGACGACACCTTCTCCACCTCTGGCAAAGACATGTTGCGCCCGGCCATGCTGGAACACCTCGAAACCGTGAAAAAGATTTCCATCGGCGAGAAGATCCAGTTCTGGCGCGACGTCATGCAGTACGCCCACGACCGCGGCATCGGCGTCTACATCTTCACCTGGAACACCTTCGTCTTCGGAACCGGTGGAAAGCACGGTATCACCGCCGCCAACGATAATCTCACCACCATCGATTACTTCCGCAAGAGCGTCCGCGAAATGGTTTTGACTTACCCGCTGCTGGCGGGCTTCGGCATCACCGCCGGGGAAAACATGCAAAACCGCAAGGACGATTTCTCCAACGAGAAGTGGCTGTGGAAGACTTACGGCCTGGGTATTGCCGATGCCAAAAAGCTGCAGCCGGACCGTCGGGTCCGGCTGATCCATCGCTTCCACCAGACCGACCAGAGCGAGATACTGGATGCCTTCAAAGACTATCCGGATCAGTTAGACTTCAGCTACAAGTATTCGGTGGCCCACATGTATTCCTCGCCCGCGCCGATTTTCGCGCGCCAAACGCTGCAACAGTTGCCGCCGAACCTGCGGACATGGATGACGGTGCGCAACGACGATATCTTCAGCTTCCGCTGGGGCGACCCGGCATACGCCCGCGCTTACATCCACAACTTGCCAGGGCCGGACAAACTGGCCGGTTACTACATGGGGCCGGACGGTTACATTTGGGGCCGCGAATTCATTAGCACCGATCCCGATACTCCGCGCGAGCTGGTAATGAAGAAACAATGGTTCAGTTTCATGTTATGGGGCCGGCTGAGTTACGACCCGGCGCTGCCGGACGATTTGTTCGAACGCAGCCTGGCGCAGAGATTCCCGGAAGTGCCCGCCGGTAAGCTTCTGGAAGCTTCCTTGCGGGCGTCGCGGATCATCCCGCAGATCACCCGTTTCTTCTGGGGAGATATCGATATCAAGTGGTTCCCTGAAGCTTGCTTCCATCACCCCAGCAAGTTTTATGACGTCCGGGACTTCGTCAAAGGCGAGAGCATGCCGGGCGCGGGCGTGATGAACATCGCCACCTATGTGAAACGGCTCGCGGCGAACCAGCTTGGCGCGAACCAGCCACCATTGACGAAGACGGACGAGATCACTCCGCTGCAGGTGGCCGAACAACTCCACGCCGATGCCGGCGCCGCGCTGCGCCTGGTGGGCGAACTGCGGCCTGGGCCGTCTGCCGCCGTGAAGAGCCAGGAACTGCGCTTCACGCTGGGTGACTATGAGGCCATGGCGCACCTTGGCGATTATTATGCCGAGAAGATTCTGGGAGCCACCGACCTGGCGCTGGGCCACAAGGAGCCGGCGGTTCGCCACCTGGAGGCCGCCTTGGAACACTGGAAGAAATACGCGGCCGTGGCCACGGCCCACTACAAACCGCAACTGCTCACCCGGGTAGGATTCGTAGACCTGATCGCGATTACGGCCAGCGTCGCCAAGGACGTGGAAATCGCCCGAACCTGGTGAGTAACATTACAACTCGACGTTCCGGTTAGCCTGGCTTGGGTTTTCCGTAGAATCGCCGCGATAAAAACTTTCGATTTGATCCTCTGGCCGGGGTTCCGTACCCTGGAGGAGTAGCAAGTCGTCCACGCCGACAGTTCCCAATCAAAAAACAGATTAAACGGAGGTTGACTGTGAACTACAGGTGTCTCCGGCCGCTGTTCGCGTTGGTGGTGTTGGTGCTGCTGCGCGTTCCCGGCCATTCCCAGGGTCTGGTAGAAACATCACTCAAAGGAGAAATTCAGAGCGATCAAGTGCTGCTTCAGGGTTACTTCGTGGAGCTTTACGATGTGTCGAACCGGCGTGAGGTGCATCACGAATTCGTGCATCCCGATGGTAGCTTCGCTTTCCGGAACGTACCCTACGGCGATTATGAAGTCCGGGTTACGAACTCGGGCGGGGAAGTGGTACAGCAGCAATTGATCGCGGTCAACGGGGCCACGCCGCCGGTGGAACTCCGCTTGCGGCGCCAGGAGATCCCGCGGCCTCCATCGGGTCCGGTTTCCTTAACGCAATTGAAACACCCGCCCACGCGAAAAGCCTACGGCGCATTTGTGGTGGCGCAGCGGTTCTCCGAAGCCGGGCAGTACGCGAGGGCCGCCGAAGAACTCGAAAAGGCCATCCGGATTTCGCCGGAGTACGCCGAAGCATACACCAACCTGGCCGCTCAACACGTCCGCCTGGGCCGCTACGAGGATGCTGTCACCGACGTCAAACGGGCCATGGAACTTACCCGCCCCAATGCAGTGGACCTGTGCAACATGGCCTTTGCGTTGTCCCGGCTCCGACGTTACCCGGAGGCGCTCGACTCTGCCCGCACCGCCGTGCGCCTGGAACCCGGAAACGACAAGGCCCAGTATATGCTGGGCACGTTGCTGGTGCGGGATTGGCGAACGCTGCGGGAGGGAATCACGCACCTTGAACGTGCCGTGGAATCGGTTCCCGCCGCGCAGGCAAACCTCGACCTGGCGAAGCGGGCGTTGGCTTTGGGGCCGCCCTTCTAGCGGCTACCGGGCCGACCCGCTCATGCGAATGTTCTAGTCCACCTCGCCCAGCATTGTCTCATCCGCGTAGCACCACACCCACGATTCGCCGGGCTCAATCGACCGCACCAGTGGGTGTTTGGTCGCGTGGAAATGTTTCGTGGCGTGCTTGTTCTTCGACGAATCGCAGCACGCCACGTGCCCGCAAATCAGGCACAGGCGCAAGTGTACCCAGTGATCCCCGATTTTCACGCAGTCTTCGCAGACTTTCTTGGTCGTCTTGGTGAACTTAACCTGGTCGGTATGAGTGCAGGCGCTGGCCATTCCTTCCCCCTACCGACAGTGTGGCACAGATGCTGTGGGCACAGATGCTGTGGGCACAGATGCTGTCCAGATGCTTTGGCACAGCGGCCCCAGTGGGCTTGGCGAAACTACGATTTCACTCGCGTCAGATCCAGCTTGGCCTTCATGGTCTGGCCTTCATGTGAGCCACTGGCGTCGCCTTTGATGTGGTCGCCTTCCACGACCAGTTCGAACTTGATCGCTGGATGATCGTCGCCCTCGGCTGTTTCCAGCGTGATCTTGTCGCCTTCGATTTTTCCTTTGGCGATCGGGAAGCGTTGGTCTTCGTTCGGGCCCACTGTTCCCGTGATCTCCGACCCGGTTTGCTTCAGCACCAACAATGCCTCGGAATCCTTGGTTTCCCCGCCGGGACCCGTCAAATTGAAGCTCCCGGACCATTTTCCAGTAACATCGGCGGCGGCGGCAGACAGCGCCAACCCCAGCAACAGCAAGAAACAGGCAAATACCTTCATGAAATTCTCCTTGCAGTGTTGACGAGAAAACTCGCCTAAAGTTCCCTGCAATTTGCGCGGAATCGCACTCCGCCCGCGCCGCCTGCTCAGCGGGCCTTCTCCAACTCGGCACGATCCCATTTCGCCAGCTTCGCGCCGGCCGCATAGGTGCTTTCCAGGAATTCCATCAACGCCTCGCCCGGCTGTGGGAGGCTCCGTATATCGTCGTACATCAGGATGAATTCCGATAGTTGTTTGTTCCACCCCGCGGCTGCCGGACCAACGGCTTCGGCATCCAATCCGGCAGGTGAAGGCGCGGAATAGGCATAGAAGGCCGGGCCCGCGAAGCCCGCTCCAGGCCAGAACCCCGCGCTGATCACCTCGTGCGAGTAAGCCGGCGCGGTAATCACGCCCTTACGCGGCGGCTCGGCCAGCCTTCCTGAGAATCGTGTGCAGGCCAGGTCGAAGCTTCCCCAGAAGAAATGGACCGGGCTGCATTTACCGATGAACCGCGACCGGAATTCCTGCATCACCATGCTGGTGGACAGGAGGATTCTCCAGAAGCGCCGCGCGTACTCCGGGTCGTAGGCGCCGTGCCGCTCGTCCTGCTCAAACGGGATCGGGTTGGAAATTTCCTGGGGTTTGGTATTGATGGCGCACGTGATGCCGAGCCCTTGCAGCGTCTCCATCAGGTGGCCGTAAAAGGCCGCCACCGAGCGCGGTTGCAGCGGGTGCACCTTGAGCCCGCCGTCACTGGTCCAGACCTCGAGTTGATGCTCCAGAAAATCGAACTGGATTTCGAAGACGCCCGAACCGCAAGGGATGGGTGAAGTGTTTAGCCCGCGGCAGTTCACGTAAAGCGTGCTATGCCACCAGTGGTTGAGTTCCGGACTGAGCGCCATTCGGATTTTGCCCACCACCTGGGTCCAAAGGTGGAGAGTCTCGTAGGTGTCCAGCCAGGCATTCAGCGGCAGCGCGGGCCAGGGGTCTATTAGTGCCATGTCTCTATTTCGCCCGCGTCACGTCCACCTTGGCCGTTATGCTGTGGTCGCCCATCGACCCGTTCACGTCGCCCTTGATGTGTTCGCCTTCGAGCATCAGGTCAAACTTGAATGTGCCGTCACCAACGGCGACTTCGAGCGCGATCTTGCCGCCTTCGATCTTGCCCTTCTGGATCGGCATCTGGTGATCCGCGGTCGGCCCGGCAGTGCCGGTGATTTCGCTTCCAGCCTGCTTCAAGACCAACGTTACGCCACCGTCCTGTCCATCGGGACCAGCGCCTTTCAAGCTTCCGGACCAGGTACCGGTGACGTCAGCGGCAGCGGCGGCCATCGCCAGCGCGGCCATCAAGAGGGAGCACCCTAGTAGCTTCATGAAACCTCCGCAACCAGAGTACCGTATATTGAACGTCCGAACGGAGGGCGGCATCGCGGCTTCCGGCGTGACGGATCCCGTAGTAGCCTTAAGGTACGAATGAATCTGTGCCGCTTGACCGCCGCCTGCCTGCTGGCTGCCGCTTCGCACGTCGCGCTGGCTGATGAGGCGGCTGCCATGCTGGCGAAAGCGGCGGAAGCCTACCGGAGCAACCAGCAACGCCAGGAGCATTGGAACTGGAATATCCACGAGACCCGCAAGCTGCTCGACAAGGCAGGCAACGCCTTACAGACCTTTCCCTCGGTGACATCCGAATCCATCATCCGGACCGGCGGCAAGCGCTGCAACGCCATTCTGGCGTGGGGCGATGGCAAGACGCCGTACATGGTAGACGCCGATCCCGACGCCCGCTGCCAGGCTATGGATGCCATCCGCCCTCCCTTTCAGGTTGAGGCCGTGCTGCGCAGTTCCAAGGTCCTGCAATCGCCGTCCGCCGGTGGTATCACGCTGGCGATCTCCCCCGACAAATCCAAACTCAGGGACCCCGACTTCGACGTGCGCTGCGCCGCCTCCATCCGGGCCACGGTGCGGCTGGAGCCGGCCACGTTCTTCCCGGTCTTGCTCGAAGGTGAGGTGGTGGAATCCGGCTGCGACCTAAAAAGCAATCCGGTAACTCAATACACAGCCGTCCAGGCCGGACCCGCCAGCAGCACCTTCCGCAAGAGCGCCCGCTTCCACATGGAGTATGTTCTGCAAAAGGACAGGTTCCAGAACCCGGCCAACAGTTTTTGGATCTGCGCCCGCCAGGAGTTCGACCAGCCCTGGAATTCCGATGCCCACTACCTTTATTACTGGGGCCGGCAGCTTGCGGTCAGGAATGCCTCAGCGGGGCACCGGTTTATCAAGGAAATCAAAACCACGGCAAGGGAGTTCGGCGCCGAAACTCAGCTACGTTTTGATAAGTGAACTGGACAGGCCAACTAAGTATACCGTTTCTTAAATACGGTCTCGTATCTCGGGAAGAACGCTCCCTAAGAAGGCGTGAAATATTGTTCGTCAGGACCGAGGGGGCATAAAAATCAGATCCGCAACTCCGCAACTCAATTATTGTCGCTTACTGCCTCGGCCCCACCTCCTTGAAATGCCGCCCAGCTCAGGTGACCTGCGCTCCAGATTGCGTTTCC
>Ga0210402_10000617_pt1 | contig 39258 bp, 53 predicted proteins | sample IncBWC7MmetaG_FD_161055 | JGI IMG/M metagenome (GOLD analysis project Ga0210402, IMG submission 161055) | Forest soil microbial communities from Barre Woods Harvard Forest LTER site, Petersham, Massachusetts, United States - Inc-BW-C-7-M | ecosystem: Environmental > Terrestrial > Soil >...
CAGGAAGTGAGCTGGGATACGCCGATTAGCGAGCTGATCTCCACCATTTACGATCTGAGCGAGGACCTGCTCACTAACCCGCCGCGGTTGCTGGTGCATATTGACCAGGTGCAGGTTGACTGGCAGAAGAGCGGGCTCGCGGATCCGGCAGCCAGTTCGCTCATCGACATCACCTTGAGCGTTCGGCCGGTGGCGCCAGCCATCATCAAGATTCATCAGCCGCCCGCGCCGGTCCTTGAAGCGCTTAACCCGGCAAGCGCGCCCGCTGGAGCTGATCTGACCTTGGACATGACCGGGACTGGGTTTGACCCTGGAGCAACGGTTAACGTGGGCGCGGCTTACGGCCTGGTCCCATCGAGTGTGAGCGAAACCAGTTTAAGCGTACTGGTCAAAGCCCTGAATATCCTTTTACCCGGAACCCTCGTGGTGAGTGTTCTAAATAGCGACAGGCAACAGAGCAATGATTTAACCCTAACCCTGACTTAGGACCTTCGAGCTCGCGAAGAGGCTTTATATCTTCGACAGCATTATGAGTAACGAACATCATCAAAAGAAAGAGACAGAGGAGCATTGGGAAACCCCAAGACAGGAACGAGCCAGGGAAGCCAAGGAGGAGCGAGCCAGAGAAGCCGAGCAAAAAGAGCAACCTTCCGTTGAACCTTTGGCGATTACCGTTGGCGCGGCGATCCCGCCTGCCACCACCATTGATGCGCTTTTTACCTCCCTCTTTGCCACCCGTAGCGCGGACATCACTGCGGCCGGCACCCCGATCTACAGTTGGGGCAAAGACAACATGATTATCGCCCAATGGCCCTCGATCCAGGTCGCAGCCAGCGGGCCGGCGAACTTCTCGGCGATGTTTTGCCGGTTCGAGGCGCGCAGCGTGATGGGCAGCCAGATTGCGCAGTAAAACATGCCGCAGTCCGTTACAGTTCGGGTTCACAAGACCATCACGTTAGCCCTCACTGATCTGACTACTGTCACCTTGAGCAATGCGGATGGAGCCGAGATCTACGTCAAAAACACTGGGCCGGGGAAGGTGTATATCAGCTTTGACCCAACCAAGCCGGCGAGCACCACGACACCGGCCGACAATGTGTTTCTGGCAACCGGCGACTACATTTATTTTCGGCGTATTCCGCGCAATACGGTTTGCACCATGATGGCCGATACGGCCGCAACGATCGTGACGATGACTCAGAACTGACCTATGGCAATAAACACCACACTGGTTCGGCCGGAATTTAACCGGGGCCTGTACGGAACCATGAACTTGTACCCGGCTAGTACGGCCGGGATCGCGTTGGGCAGCGTGCTAACGATTGGGGGCGATATAACTGCGACAGTGATCACGGTTCTAGGTTACCAGGGGTTCAAGGCCAAAATCACCGGGATGCCGCGTGGCAAAGGTCACAAGATTACGCACAAGGGCGATACGGTGACGGGATGATCGTTGCCCTGATCCAGTGGCTGATCTTGGTCATTATCGTTTGCCTGCTTTATTGGGTCTTAGCGCAATTCGCGCCAGCGCAGATCATGAAAGTGGTGTTGGTGGTTTGCGTGGTAATCATCGTCTTGAGCTTGATCTTTTTGCTGTTGCCCGTGGCCGGCGTGCACCTTGGAGCGCTTAGATGAAACCTGAAGAGATTTCGATTGAAGCCCTGATTAAATGCGCTCGACGCGAACTAGCTTATCGGAAGAGAGTTTATCCACGCCTGGTTGATCAGGAAAGGATGAGCCAGGCAAAAATGGATCACGAACTCAGTTGCATGGAGGGCATTGTGGGGATCCTCGATAAGCTTAACGGGGCCTTACTCTGATGCCTAACGAAAACCAAGAGCTGTTCAAAGAGATTTCCGATGATCTCCGTGACCGGGTCAAATGGGAGGCTAGGCAAATTATCTGGAGTCGCATGCGCGGGCAGGGAGTAGGCCGCAGTAACCGTCCGTGGCCGGGAGCGGCTAACGTACACGTGCCGATCTCTGACACGATCATTACCAAACTCAAGCCTTACTACGTAGTCTGGATCTTCGGGCCGGAACTGTTGGCCAGCTTCTACAGCCTCGATGACCAGGGCGACAGCTACACTGACTCAGTGGCCCAGTGGTTTGATTACAAGGTCAGGGAACGTTCCAACTTCACCGTAGCGTCCATTTGCGGGATCGACAGTTGTCTGCAGAACGGGCTTGGGATACTCAAGACCTACTGGGACGACGCAGCTGAACGCCTAGCTTTCGCCAGCATTCATCCTTATTTCATCATCATGCCGACCTCCGCCAGTAACGATCTGGGCGAGGTGGACCGAGTAGTGCACGTGATGCAGTACAGTCGCGCACAGTACGAGCGTGACGCAGCGGCAAAGGGGTTTAATACCGACGAGACTTACATTGAGTCGATCGTCGGAGAGGGCAAGCCGGATAAGAAATACGAGCAGTACCGGTACACGGCTGAGGGGTTATCCTATTCGCGCCTGAAAGAGATGATCATTCTCTGGGAGGTGTATCTGCGCGGGAGTGATGACCAGCTCACCGTAAAGACCTTTTCTCCGTTGCAACCGGACGAGCCTGCGCGGGACGATTTCAGATTTCCTTACGAGCACAAGCAGGTGCCCTTGAGCCTGCTACCGTATGAACTGACCGATGGCGGTTACTACTCGAGCCGCGGAGTTTGCGAGCAGGTGCAGATGTACGAGGCGAGCGCCTGCAAGATGTGGAACGAGAAACTCGATTTCATGTCGATCGCTAATCGACCGGTCTTGAGCACACAGGGCGGCTCGATCAATCCGCAAAACATTACTTGGGAACCAGGAGCGGTTTACGATTCGGCTTTGACCCTGATCCAGCAACCGACACCACCGATCAGTTTCGATGAGGAAATCAACTCGAATCGCAGCATGGCTGAACAACGGGTGGGGATACCTGACTTTGGCGTGGGCGGCTCGGATCAACCGCAAGGCAACAAAACGGCGACGGAAACCAACGTCATCACCAACGTGATGCAGCAGAATAACGATCTGCGGGCCCGAATCTTGAAAGGGTCGATGACCCGGATCTTTGAACAGGCTTGGAGTTTGCTCAAACAATATGACCGGGCGAGCTTGGATTACTTTTGGCGCAAGCAGCGGATCAGCCTTCCTGATGCGGCGTTCGATAACAAGTACGTGCTCAAGCCTAACGGAAGCGTGGACGGGTACAGCCGAGAACGCGATATCCAGAAACTGATGCAACTGCGTCAGATGAGTCAGGGCAGCCCATGGATCGTGACGCCGGAAGTCGACCGAAAAATCGTAGAACTGATGGATGCGCAATGGGTGGGCGATCTTTATAAGGAACCAACGGATTTGCAGAGTGATCAGCAGTTTAAGCAGGCAACTGAGAATAGCGTGATGACGGACGGTTTTTTGCCGCGAGTGATGCCCAACGACGATCACCTGGTGCACTTGCAGACTGAGGACGGGTTTATCAAGTGGAGCGGACAGAACGCTAAGCCGATCCCGCCGGCTCAGTTGGGGATCTTCATGCAGCATATGCAGCAACACATCGAGGCGGCCAAGGCCAACCCGAATTACTGGAAACAATTTGGACAGCAGATCCAGCCGTTTGTCGCCATGGTGGCTCAGACGATGAAAGGGTTGCAACAACAGGCGCAAGCTGGGCAGCAAGCTGCCGGTGCGCTGGCGAATCTGCGTGGCGGTGGGCCGCCTGGGATGCCGCCGGGCATGCCGACTGGCGGGGCAGTGCCCGCCGCGGCACAAGCGCCGGCCCCGCCACAGCCTGGGATGCCGGCCAGTGGGCCGCCGACGCCGGGACCGAACGGAAACGGGGGCTTACCGATGGGATAAAAGAAGAAACGCTTCTTAAAAAATGAACCTAATTCTTAAATGGTATTTAAGATGGGTGCTTAGCCGCCCGGTTGTGCGTGCGGTCAACTGGACCGCGGAAGAGCGCAACGCTTTCGAGTTGTTTTGCAGAACTTCTTGTGGAATAAAGCTTTTTGAATTCCTGCGTCAGATTGTTGCTAATACGACGTTTGGAGCCGTTTACCAGAACAAGGTGAGCGCCAACGCGCATGCGCGCGGGATGCAGGATCTACTGGGTGTTTTACACAAGCTGCGTGTTTTCCCGGTTAAACAGGAGGAGAGCGCCTACGACAGCTTGAGTGACACCGAACCCGCTAGCCAGGTCGAGAGCCGAACCACCTGGCGCTATAACGGCGGGCGCGGCGCGATCGGCTAAAAGAGCCCGCGGAGAGGCTTTGTATCTCCAGACCACGGAATCAATTGAACGAATATGCCAGAGGAAAGTGCAACTCTAGAGCAACCCCAGAGCACGGCTCCAGAACCGAGTAGCGACCTTGGTGAGGGCATGCATGAGGCGAGTGCCGAGAGTAACCAACCTCCACAACCAAAGAACGGCCAGGAGCAGCAGCAGCCCAAGAAAGGGCTCAGCCGTTATGAGCGGACCAAGCGGGAACGTGCAGCGTTCAAGGCTGAGCGAGAGGCTTTCCAGCGTGAGCGGGCGGCGTTTGCTGCAGAGCGAGCCCAAGCCGCAGAACCTGCTAAGCCGAAACGCGATTATACGCTTAAAGATCTCACCGATGCCCGGACAGCCTGGGAATCGGAAGGCCGGTTCGATCTAGTCGAGGCGGCCGACAAAGAGATCAAGGCGATTAAAGCCGAGCAGGAAGCTCAGCAAGCGGCCTCCAATCGCACCGTGAAGATGCCGCTTCGAGGGACGCCGGAACATACCGCCATGTGGAATGCTGCTGAAGCGGACTTGGCGAAAAGTGATCCTGAGTTTATGCGCGAGGGCACCCGGCTGGATACCAAATTGCGTGAGATCATGGCCGGTCCGCACGGTGAGCTGTACCGCGATCATGCTCAAGGCATTTATGCCGCTTACGATGCAGCAAAACGAGCGTTGTTGGAAGAGGACAAACAGAGTCTTCTGACAGAACTCTCAAAAATTAAAGATGAACTCAAAAGGTACCGAGGGCTGACCAGCATCGGTGGGGGTGCGCCATCCAGAGTAGGGACGGGTGGCCGGGTCGCGAATCCAGAGGATTTCCGAAGGTTGACGACTAAAGACCAGGGCGCATACCTCAGGCAATTAGCTAAAGGCCAACCGGCACCTTTTTTCTAACTTGGTAAAACAATCATATGCCTCCTCCTGTTTACGGCGCGGTCACCACTACAGATAAAGCTAGTGAGTACCGCATTTATTTCAGTAACAAGCTCCTCGAGCACCAAATCGATACCCTGCAACTCTACGATCCGGCTTATAAGGCCAGTATTCCACAGGGACAGGGATCGAAAACTATCCGGATGTTCCGACCGCCGGTCGCGAACGTGGCCAACGTCATCACCCTGACGGAAGGAACACCGCCTTCGAGTGCGCCTTACAAGCTGATCTACGAGTTTATCACTCGGACACTCCAGCAGTACGGCGGGTACGCGCAGGTGTCGGATGTCGTCGATGAAACCGAGTTCCTGAACACGGGCGAATCGCTGATGACCAAGTTCGGCGAGGAAGCTGCGCTCTGGTGCGATACCCTGATCAGGGAATGCTGTATTAACGGCACGGTCGAGGAACCCACCAAGTTCACTAAGCGTTATGCGAGCACGGCGACCGATTTTACCACGTTGAGCGCACTAACCGCACAACAAGGGCGCTTCTCGACCGATGACCTGATCGATGTCACGACCGAGTTGCGGATCAATAAAGCCAAGGAATTCGATGATGGCTATTTCTGTGCGGTGGTGTCGCCGGAACAGGAACGTGACCTATGCGAGGAACAAGGCAGCGCCTGGACCTATGCGAGCGCATTCCAGAAACCTGACCAGATCTGGAAAGGCGAACTGGGGCGACTGTTTGGCATCAAGGTGTTGCGGAGTACCAACAACTCTTATCAGACCAGTGGCGGCACGGAAGGAGTCTACGTGGCCGGCGGAGCGGTGATTGCCGCCCTGGTCTTTGGCAAGGACGCTTTTGCCGTTCCTGACTTGGAAGGCGAGAACCCGCCCAAGCCGAAGGTCAACACGATTACCGAGCCAGACTCGGCGAACCCGTTCAATCAATTTATAACTTACGCTTGGAAGACCTTCTATAACGCCGTCTGTTTAAGCTCTTGGAACGGGGTGGTGTTACAGACGAAAACGGCCTATACCCCAACCTAATATGGCAAACATCGCAATAGGGATCAGCCCGAGTACGGGTGCGTATACGGCCAAGGTGCCGGTTAATAGCCTCGCTGAATCGGGCGTACCTCCGGAGGAGGGCGACAAGGTCCAGTTCAGCGTAGAAGGAACAGTGCAGTCGGTGAGTGGCAGCAATGCCACGCTTTCCATCGACTCGGTCAACGGCGAACCGGTCAGTGAAGAGGCGAGCGAGACGCCTGAAGAGGAACAGGGCGAAGAAGGGCAGCAGGGCGCAACGCCGGGTGCTGGAGGTGGACCGAGCGGAACACAAAGCGGCGCTAGCCCAGGGCCGGGATACCCGGCTGGCGCAGGTCTGGGAGGTGGGCTTCCTCGCGCCAAAAAGACGGCGATTCCAGGTTTGGCGGCACTTGGAAACAAGCTGCGCCGTGGAGCGAAAGCGCCTGGGGCGATGCAGTTTTGACGGTGAGCTAGAGCCCGCGTAGAGGCTTTATATCTACGACTTGATGTTCCCCGTGACGTAGTGAATCAATGCAGATCATTGTCAGGAAGGCCGGCAGCGAAGTAGAGCGCAGGAAGAAAGAGACGGCTCAGGAAATCCTGCGCCACTATTACGGTCGCGAGATCAGGGACGGCTCGCGGTTCCGGGTTAAGAGTGGACACAGTAAGGAGCAGATAAAGAAAGTCTATGCGGTTCGCTAGCTTGGCGCCGGTTGGAGCAGAGATTGCCGAGATGGAAACTCTCTATGGCAAGTTTGATATTGGCTCCGATGGGTTGCCGACGCCGGCTTGGGTGGGCCGTAACCTCAAAAAGTTCCGACCTAGCCAAATGCTGCAACACGCCTTTATGCCGGAGGTGTACGTATCGCGGATCCTGGTCAACCGGCGAATGGTGGGGGCTCTGTATCAGGTTTACCAAGAGATCGACGCACGATGGACCATGGAAACGCGCACGGCTTACGGCTTGAACCAGTTTGTGAAAGGCTACTGTTTCGGTGACGGGGATCACCCGAGTTTGTTCTGGTACGGAGGCGCCTGGCGCTTGAGTCCGCAGGTTGGGGGCGAGGCGCTTTCGGAGGTGATCAAGGTCTTTACCCGGCACGGGTTTACGCACTGTGGCAGTGCAGACAAGAAACGGTTACGCGATTTCGAGTTTTGGTAGCTCGCTTATGGCTCCAAAACTCTCCGAATACTCGAGCTTGGGCGAATTGATTTACGCCATGGAAGTAAGCGCTACCTATACGGAGCTCTTGAAAGCAACCGATGAGGATTTACGTGAGATCGCCAAGCATGCCATCAGGGCCGCTGCGATTTTTAAGGAAATCGCACAATGAACCGGAAGGAAGAGCTCTTAACGATTCACTTTGAAGTCGGTAAGGCGATCGAGGAACTAACGCAGAATCGGGACTCATACGCCGCGGTTGGCCGTTTGGCTGCAGCACTGGAAATGGTCTTGAACTATCTGGAGCAGGAGCACAAGCAAACAAATTTTTAACTCAAGGGCCTCCAAAAACAATGCTGCGAACGCTCTTCTTAGTCATACTCCTTGGTGCCAGCGCGAAAGCGTTCGCAGCACCTTTTTTAACCTGTGATCCGTATCCGGCCAGTACGACGGATCCGAACCTTAACGTGGTCAGTTTCGTGATCACGTTCAGTGCGCCTAGCGGCATCAACCCTGTTACGGTACAGGCGCAGGTAGGTACGAGCGGTGACCGGCAACTCTTTTACGACGTGGGCCCCTTAGCGAACGCCACTTACACCGTGACCGCTGCGGCGGTTAACGGCTATGCTCTGGAGGGTCCGCCGTCGAGCCCTTTTACGTTTTCAAAGGGAAGCCCCGCCACGCCCACCGGCCTCAAGCTGGTGCCCTCGATCCCCAACCCGTTACCTTAGGAGCGTTCGTGTTCCGGCCACAGCCAAGCAGCACAGTTAGCCGCATCGGCAGTTTCAGTTTTGTGAACCCGAGCCCGAGCCCCAAGTAACATGTCAAGCGCCTACACAAAGATCGCCTTTACGGATTCGGCTAAAGGGATCACGGCGACCAAGCTCAATTTGTTGCGGGACGATTTGAGTGCGGCGATAAGCTCTGGCGGAGGTACGCCTGGACCTCCTGGCCCCGCTGGGCCGACTGGGCCTGCTGGTCCAACCGGACCTCAAGGACCACCAGGGGTTGCGAGCACGGTGCCTGGTCCTCCGGGGGCTACTGGACCAGCAGGGCCAACTGGAGCGACCGGTCCAACTGGTGCGCCAGGAACAGCGGCCACAGCGACGGCTGGAACGACCACCACCGGTTCGCCTGGAACCGCGGCTAACGTCACCAATGTAGGAACAACGGCTGCCGCAGTTTTCAATTTCCTTATTCCCAGAGGTGATGTCGGCGCAACCGGGCCCACCGGAGCGACCGGAAGCCAAGGCCCAATCGGCAATACTGGCCCAGCCGGGGCTACTGGGCCTGCTGGACCGACCGGAGCGACCGGCCCGCAAGGACCGCCGGGCACTAGTGCTAATCCTGGCGCGTGGACAAACCTTTCCTTGAGTGCAGGCTGGAGTGCTCCGACGCAAGCCCAGGCCAGGGTGGAGGTCAACGGCGCGGTATCGACGGTGTATTTTCGCGGGATGATTCAGGCGGCTTACAGTGCGCTTGGGACGTCCGCATTTACAGCGCCGGCTGGAGCTCTACCGAGCATGACTCGGAGTGCTGTTTTGGCTGGTGCGCAGAATACCGGGACGCCCAGTGACGTGGCCAGTTATATCGCTAGCGTTGCGCCTAGCGGCGTTTGCACGATCTATTTTCTGGGCGCCGGTCCGTTTGTCTGGGCTGACCCGGCCCAAACGCAGCAGGTGTATTTGGACGGACTCTCTTACTCACTTTGATTTATGCCCGATATCGTTACATCGAAGACCTTCGTAGACGGCGAGAAGGGAATTACTGCGGCCAAGCTGAACCAGATCATTTCCGGTTCGGTGATTCAGCCTGCTTTCTATAGTGCTAAGCCGAGCAGCGCGACCCTGGATCCGACCGACGTTTTGCTGGAGCTTAAAGGGACTGGCGCTTATGCGCAGATTACCGGGACGCAGTTGGCCAGCAGTGTGGCCGGCCAGTTGCCTTTAGCCGATGCGACTCAGAACGGGATGTTGCGGCAAGTAAGCGGGAATACGACTGACGTAGTCGATGGGACCAACCACTGTGTGCCGATCGCGAGCATGCCGGGAATTACTCAGATGCGGCTGCGCAGCTTTAACTCGATCGGCAACCCGACCTTTGAAGTGGATCAGCGCACGGTGGGCGTGGGGATATCGGCGCCGACTACGGTGACCTTTGCGCAGGATCGTTGGGGATTTTTTAAAGCTGGTGGCACGACGATGGCGGCGAGCGCCAATAGATCGGCTGTTGGTCAAGTGATTTTGCCGGGAACTAATTTTGCGGTTAGCGCCAATTATTTGCGGACGACCTTGACCGCAGCTCAAGCAACTTTAGGGGCCAGCGATGCTCTTTGGGTAAATCAGTCAATCGAAGGGCCGGTTTTGCGGGAACTGATCGGAGACGTGCATTCGGTCTCATTATTGGTTCGTTCCAGTGTGGCTGGTCTAACCTTCGGATTAGCTTTGCGCGACAGTACTGGAACTCGAAGTTTGACTAAGCTTTGCACGATTCCAAGTGCTAACACTTGGACTTTAATCCAGTTGCCTAATCTGCCGGTCTGGGCTGCTGGTGGCAGTTTCCCGTTAAGTCCGGGGGGAATAGGTTATAGCTTGTTAATTACCTTGGCGGCCGGGACCACACTTACGGCACCCGCCAATGATACCTGGCAAAACGGCAATTTCACTGGAGCATTGGGCCAGGCCAATTTTGCTGCTCAAGCGGTCAATTCCACGTTCGATATTGCCTTCGTCCAGCATGAGCCGGGAGCGTTTTGCACGACGCTGATCGATAAACCGTTCATGCAGAATCTCGATGAATGCCTCCGGTATTTCTGCAAGAGCTACGCTTATGCGCAGGCGCTTGGTAGTGCTACCGCGCAAGCTTGCCTTAACTTTACCGTGTTTGCGGGCGGTTTTGCTACGCTGCCATCGGGTTATGCATCTTTTCCCAAAGAGCTGGCCAAGAGCCCCACGATGACCATCTATGCCAGTGGCGGCGCGATCAACAATGTGTTGGATGGCGTTGCTGCAACTAACCGTGTAGTGAATTCCACCACATCCACCACGCGTTATCTTTCGCAAATTACTCTGGCCACGGCTTCAGTCGCCGGGAATATCATTCAGTTTCACTACACTGCGGATACCGGCTGGTAGTTTATGACTGTATCCGATATAGCGACGTTCGCCTGCCAGACCACTGGAGACATCTCCAGTGATGCCTACGATTACGCTAAGCGGGCGATCCGGCTCAAGTACGCGACCCTCTACGATGCGCACAATTGGCGCGAGGCGACTCGGGTGGTTGACGGGATCACTATGAACCCGGCCCTAAACGGGGTGCTGTTTTTGCCTTGGGATGCGGAGGAGATCGTCTTTTTATCGCTCTCTTACGACAGTCGGAACTACATTCGGCTGACCTATCGGGAACGCGACTGGATTGAGCGCTTTGTGGCGCCCAGGTTCAATCTGCCGGGGAACACACCCTGGTATTACCGAGCCGAAAATCTGGCTTGGCCGGAACCCAATCCCGGTCACTTCACTTTTACCACGATCGAGAAATCACCGTTCAACGTCTATATCGCGGGCCGGGACGCGAACGATTTCCCGATCGCTGAATCTTTTATTCTGCAGGGCATCAATAATGCGGATGGCTCAGTCAGCGCCTCGAGCATTACCACCGCCAATTCCTATAAGCTGGTGACAGTACTGTCCAAGTCGGTGATCACTACGACCTTGAGCGTGACGGCCAGTGCGACCGGTTTAAACTTTCAGGTGGCACCGGCCTTAACCGAATTTGTCTTTACCCAGATCGTGCTCTATCCGGCACCGCTTTTTACCGATACGAGCGGGAACCCGCAAAACGTCTATTTGCGCACTCAGGTCAAGCTCAAACCTGACAACCTCAATGACGATATGAGCGTGCCGCGGATCAGCCATATCTGGGACGCACTGATTTGTTTTACGACGGCCTCTCTGTACAAGCGGATGCATCAGCTGGCTAAGGCCAAGAGTGACGAGACTGACGCGATGGACCATGTCAAGGCGGCGATCAATGTGGAGAAAAACCAGTCGTCATTCCGGCAGCAAGTTGTGCCCACAATCTATGAGAGTGGTAATTACCTTTGGGGCGGCTATCCGCATCGGGCAACCAGTTGGAATCCGTTTGCTGGACCTTGAGCCATGCCTCTGTTCAATAGTGCCCCTGATGACGAGATCCTGACCGATGGCTCCAGGCCGGTTAATGGTGTCGACAACTCGCAGCCGCCTAGCGCAATTCCCGCGACGAGCGCCGAGAATGCCGAAAATCGCCTAGCTCAACTGGACGGATTAAACCGGCCTAGACCGGGGATTATCAGGCTCAAACAACCATCGCCGACCGGGAGCCTCGACTCGATTCATCATCTGGGTACGGGTGTCTTCTTGGCCAATAACGCGAGCAACTGGTATCGTTACGATAATCGGGGCAACGTTTTGGCGACGCTGACCGGCGGTCCAGCTTATGCGCCTGGCAGCCAGGTGTATTCGGCGGTCGCGCAAACGGCGCTCTATTTCAGTGACGGCAGTGATGCGCTCTTGCATAAATATTCGGTTCTTTCGACTACCGGCACGACCAACGCGACGATTAACATTACGGCAATTCCTTCGACGACCGGGATGTGGGTTGGCCAAGCAATCTCTGGGGCTGGGATCCCGGCTGGCGCGACCATTGCCTCCATTGTTTCGGGCACGGCTATTACTATTTCGGTCGCCGCGACGGCCTCAACTACCGGGGTTGCTCTAACGGTCAGCGGCTTTGGCACGGTGGCCTTACCCAGTGCGTACCCGCGCGCCTTATATCCGATCTGGGCAGCTTACCGGCTGATCTATGCTTACCAGAACACCTTGGTGATTAGCGATGCGCTGGACCCGGAGACTTTTCATATTGCTACGGGTGAACTTACCTTGGACCCGATTACGACCGATGTGATTACGGGTCAAGCGCTCTGGCAAAATCAAGCGATCGCCGTCTTTCGAAATGGCTCAACCTGGATGGTCCAAACTGGCCCTGGTCTGGACGTGCCTGATTGGAGTTTGGATCGGGTCAGCGCGACGGTCGGGTGCCGGTGCCATGGCACCATCGTGCAGTGCGGGGCTGATGTTCTTTTTCTGTCTGAAACTGGTCGGGGCGTTTATGCGCTTTCCCAGGCGCCGACCAGCTCTCAGATCGGGGTCTGGACACCGATCAGCAGCGATCATATTCAGAAATACATTAACCGGATCAACTGGGCGGCGTGCGATCAGGCCCGCGCCACTTACTGGAATGATCTCTACATCTTGAGCGTGCCGCTGGATAATTCCACGTTTAACAATTATTGCCTGATCTATTCGCTGAGCCTGGGAACCTGGCAAGGGCTCTGGTGCTTTGATATTGGCAGTGTCGATACTGCAGTGCGCGATTTTGCCCGCGACCGGACCGACCCGAATCACACGGCACTTTTAGTGGCGACTCGAGACGGGATTATTTCGCGATTCACCTATCCGGTTGATCGCCAGTATTACGATCAGAACATCGATGGCACCCAGCAGCCTTATAATTCTCTGCTGCGCAGTCGCTCGTTTATTTTCGGGATCAACATCAGCGAGCAATACATGAGCGGGATAAATATTAACCAGATCAGACCGCATTCGGTCAGGTTCCAATTTCTGGAGAGTGAGGACCCGGTCAACGTGACGGTGATTGCCGATCGGACCATTGAACTTCTCGCGCAGACGTTGGACACAAGCGGTTATTTGCTTTCGCTAACTATTCCAGGCTTTCCGTTCGACCTAGATGTTGAGGGATACAAGAACGCGATCATCGGGTTACTGGGGACCGGCATATGCAGTGAACTGCAATTTGAATTGGAGGCAACCGGCAACTGGACCTTGTACCAGATCAAGGCGAGCGCGTTTGAAACGATGCCGCTATTGGCCACCCAATGAAGCACGCAAAAGAGTTCCTTGAAGTCATGGATAAGCTTGAGCCCCTTTTTGCTGAGCATCCCAGGTTTAGCGTCATGGATTTCCCGCTGCTTTGCGACTGGGTCGCCTATTTCTGGAACCGGGGAACAATCAGCTATCTCCTAGAGGGCGAGGGTGCGCGTGGCGTTTGCCTGATCAAGATGTTCCGGCACCTGGGCCAGTTTCTGGAGCCGTTCGTGCATGATCCGTGCGGCAAGTTTTGTATGGTTGAACTCCTGGTGGCAAAAGACCCCTTAGCCATTGCGTACACCTATTTCGAGTTGGTGAAACGTTGGGGCAAACCGGAGATTATGATGTGGGACCGTGGCGAACGGACTGAAGGAGGAACACCTAGAATGTATACTTGGTCGGACTACGAGAAGCTTACCCGGCGGCTTACCTACGGGTTAATTGATAAGGAGGAAACAGTATATGGGCGGCGCCCCTAAAGCCCCCGACCCGATTACGCCAGGCGAAGCGGCCCAGGCGGCAGTTGGCACTGCCGCTGCTGGCGAAATGATGTCGGTCGCTAATCAACCCGTTGAGCAGTACGCGACCCTGGCGACTACCGAGCAGCTCGGGCCGGCCGAAACCCAGACCCAGCAGGCGCTGGCTAACCAAGCGGCGTATCAAAGCGCCTCCGCGCAACAAGACATTCAGTCACGGATCGATCCGATGGCATACGCCCAACGCCAGATGCGGATGCAATCAGCCAATCAGCGTTTAGGTGAGCTTTATAGCACGAATCCGAGCGCATTTACGTTCCGAGCTCCGGGCGCCTATGCGATCCCGGGCTCGGCCGCGACACCTGATTTAGCTACCTTGACTCAAGGCTCCGGCCAAATAGCCCAGAACCTGGCGACAGCCAGCGTGGACAAGTCAGGGGGCAATCCGCAATTGACCAGTCCTACCGGCACGAATCTGAAAACGCCGATCGCGGCGTCAAGCTATTTCTAATGGCTGAATAAATTGGCTACTCAGCAACCACCGACTGTCACTGATCCAGGGCTCAAGCTGGCTATGAGCTTTCCGCAGTTTGCGCAAGAAGCGCAAAAATACGGGATCACGCCGGAACAGTACGCGGCGATTTTGCAACAGACCGTGCAGCCGGCCGGTTACGGGATGCCCACGACCTACGGCGCGCAAGGCCAGCAGCAGCAGCCGAATGTCCCACAGCAGCAGAATATCCAGACCCTGCAGCTCTTAAAGAATGCTGGACTTACCCCCGTCCAACAGGCGCAGCAGCAGGGTGCATCACCGTCCGTTCAAGGAACGGCCGCTCCAGGGGGCAGTTATTTGTCGCTGACTGGTGGGGCTGGTGGAACAGGAACAGCGGCGTCTGCGGCAGGAACAGCGGCGTCTGCGGCAGGAACAGCGGCAGGTGGTGGCACAACACAGACAGGAGCAACTATGGCAAACGGAACTGGACAGCCTCAGATTCAGGCGGGGCAGTCAATGAACTTGATCATGCCTGGCGGTGGCGCGCTTAGCCCTGCACAAACCCAGCAGGTGATGAGGCTTTATAGCGCCTATGAGGGCGGTGATGCGCAATCGGGCCAGGCACTGGCGAAATGGGCGCAGGGAATGGGTTTAGGGACCGCTCAGCTTAATACGGCTGTTTCTAATTTGCGGCAGGGCACCGGGCCCAATGCTGCGCCTACCCCCACCCAGCAGCCGGAAAGTGTTGCGCTCAAGCAAATGGCGCAGATCGATCCGGCGAGCGAAGCCTTACGCGGGGGGTTGGCTGGCAGTTATTTGACTCCGTTGGCCCAAGCTGCAGCTCCTACGGCAGGACAGTTTCAGGGTTTACTCAAAACCTATGGGCAAGTTGATCCGACCGGCGCGGCCGCGCGGACTCAGTTAGGCAGCGATCTGGCCGCCCAGGAAAGGCTTGGGACCCAGCTTGACCCGGCGACTCAGCGTCAGCTCGAGCAACAGACCAGGATCGCCCAGGGCGCGCGTGGCAATGTCTACGGCACACCGCAACTGGTCGAGGAAGCGATGACCACCGGCCAGGCGGGGATGGCTTTACAACAGCAACGCCAACAGGCGTTGCAGGGTTATCTGACCAGTGGTGCCTCTACGGGCGACTTGGCGATGAATCTGTATAATCAGCAACAGGCCAATCTGCGAGCCAGCCAGCAGGCGGCCCTAGGTTATCTGGGCAGCGGCCAGACACCCTACCAGGCTGGCGCCAGTTATCTTAATACCGCGGAGCAACGGGCGGCCGCGGCGGCGCAGGGCGGGGCGGCCTATAACCCACAAGGGCCGAGTGGCTACTATACCGGGCAAGGGGCCTCGAGTTTCCCGCAATACGGGCTGGATACGTCACAGACCGCCGCAAATTGGTACAACCTCATGAATGCCTATAACCAGCCGCAGGGCGGGGCCAGCGGCCAGAACAAGGCAGGATCAGCGGCCGCAGGCGCTTTAGGGGGCGCCGCCTCAGGAGCGATGACCGGAATGGCGGCAGGGCCTTACGGGGCATTAATCGGAGGAGCGGTGGGGGCGGTTGGGGGAGCCGCGAAAGGCTACTTCAGTTGACCCATCATTGGGGCTATAACAGGAACTATCTATGGCTAAAAGGAATTGGATAAGCGGCGCGATCAAACATCCCGGTTCACTCCGCAAGACGCTCGGAGTCAAGGAAGGTGAGACGATCCCGGCTAAGAAACTGGCAGCAGCGGCCAAGGGCAGCGGGGTGACCGCCAAAAGAGCGAGACTGGCGCAGACCCTCAAGAAACTGCACGGGTAAAGCTATGCCACTAATCAAGAGCTCTTCCAAAAAGGATATCGGGCAGAATATAAAGACCGAAATTGCCGCAGGAAAACCCAGGAAGCAGGCGATAGCGATTGCTCTTGATGTAGCGCGCCGCTCTGGGGCGAAGATTCCTAAGAAAAAGAAAGGATACCTCTAGCTATGGCATTGCGAATTTATCCGATTCGGCCACTTCGACCGCGCGGCTATTATGGGCAGCAAGGCACTCCAGCGGCAGCCTTCACCGGGGGCGAGGCGATGGGCAAGATGGCTGGTAATGCCATGCTGGAATTTCAGAAGTGGCAGCAACAGAACAAGCTCAATGCGTTAGCCAACCGGATGGAGAACACGGTTACCCCGCCGCGGGCGGGGCTGGTGGCGCCTGGGGTCAATCCGCAGACCGGTGCGGCCAACGCGATTGGGGTCAATGTGCCGACGGCGGGCACTGCACCCTTTAGCGAAGGAACCGCAGGGATGAAGCTGCAGCAGGACTTTATCAGGAGCCAGTTAGAAAATCAGAAATTGGCTATGGAAGTCAGGAATGCGGGGATTGCGTCGAGTCTGGCAGCGCGCCGTGGCGGGGGAGGTGGTGGTGGCGGTGGCGGGAACGCCAGCCGGTGGCAAAAGTTTTTAGGCGGTGGTCAAGGTGGTCAAGGTGGTCAAGGAGGAGGCAAAGCCGGCAAGCCTGCGCCTTACCAGGCCGGTTCTAGTACGGTCGATGATCCGACCAACTACTACAATTTCAATCACCAGAGAATCGATGTCGACGCACAGTACGGCAAAGGTACTCATGACCGGTTGCTGGCCGGTTCGGGTCAGCTTGGGCCGCCTGATCCTAAAACGGGGGTAAGAACAACGAATGACGGTACGGACACTAAGCCGCCTTCGATGAGTGTTGATAAGGACGGCAATGTCACTTTGGCGCCCAAAGGCAATTATCCGGGGGCTTATATGCCGGCTGATGAAGTTCAAAAGAACATGGCGCGCAATGACGCTACAGCGGTTAAAGGCGGTGCTCAGCCAAGATTCACTGACAATTATCTGAAGCCTCAGCATCCAGAGTCTGGTTTACCCGGTGGTGATGCGGCTAATCCGTACATGCCCAAGAGCACTTTGGATTTAGACGCGATACCGCCTGGCAAATCGTTTGTGAACCCGACAGATAACAAAGTGTACCAGAAACAGGCTCCAGGCCAATCGGCAACGACCCCACCAGCGCCGGCAAAGCCAACCGCCCAGATTGATTCGGGAACCCCTAGCCAACAGGTGACGAGTGCGGGGCCGTCGTCACAAACGCAGCCGCCACCGCTGCTGTCGCTCTCTAGCGGGCAGCCACAAACTCCGCAGCTGTCGCTCTCTAGCGGACAGCCACAAACTCCGCAGCAAGGCTTGACGGGTACCGATCAGGGGCAGGGGCAGGATTATACGGGTGGGCAACCGCAGCTCTCGCAGCTCTCGCCGGTAGCACCGCAGGCACCCGTCGATCTGGCTGCTGTGAGCGGGGCCAATACGCCTGGCAGTTTTGATCTTGGAGGGCCGACTAGTGGAGGATTGCCGCAAGATCAGCAATTGGCCGATGAGATCAAGCGTTCACAGATGGCCAGTTATCTGCAGGGCGTAGCGTAATGTTATGGCCGTCGATCTGGATACTGAAGTCAAAAGACGCAAGATGGCCGATTCGTTGACAAACGGCGGCGATGAGCCTGATTCAGCCGACAGTACTGAGGAGACCGATTCTACCGACGAAACCGATAGCACTAAGGAGACTGCGGCACCAGAGGAACCTGCGGCTGAACCCGCGGCTCAAGCGTCGCGCCGGGAAGCCGGATTTTTAAGCTTCAGCGATTATAGCGGGACACCCGCGGCATCGCCGACGCCTGCGCCATCGGCCGCCGATCGGATTGGGCCCTTTACGCATGCGATTGCCGAGGACCAACCGGTTGCCGATTACGTTCCTGCACCTGCTGCAGCACAGCCAGCGCAGCCTGAAACGGCTGTGGCTGCTACGCAACCTGAAGCGGTTCCGGCAGGCCACATCGACCTAGGGCCGCCAGGCAGAAATATCTATACCGCTTCCGATACCGGGGCTCGTTACGTAATCGACCCCGGCACCGGGCAAATGGTGCCACACGCGGAGTTGGCGACCGCGGCGGATAAAGCAGCGCAGCCGCCTGGGACAGGACTGCCGGAACAGATGACGGAAGCCTTTGCCTCGTCACCTGAGGAGGGTTTACCGGTTCCACAGGATCAAGTCAGGCGCGCACAATTGGTCAAGCTACCGGCAGCAGTACAGCCAGCACCCGACAGGTTGACCCAGGTTGAGCGTGGCGAGTTGGTCAAGCTGCCAACTCAACCTGCACCCGATACGCTGTCCCAAGTCGAGAAAGGGATAGCTCTCCCGCCAAAGGTGCAACCAGCTCAACCGGTCGCACAGCCACAAGCGCCAGTAACCCAGCAAGTGCCACCGCCAGCATCAGCACGCCAAGCGGCAGGGTTTTTAAGTTTCGATGATTATGCGCATCCTAAACCTGCGGTTGCGCAGCAACCTACCGCAGCCCAGCAACCGGCTGCCCCGGGTCAGGTTTCCGCCGAACCGCAGATCGATACCTTAGCGCAGAATTATACTCGTGGCCGTACGCAGCCGGTGCGCAACATCGTCATGCATTCGACCGATGGGTGGACGCTAAAAGGTGATACCGAAGCTCTGAGCGGTTCAGGCGAGCCAGGTCACAGAGTGTCGGTGCATTATTTAATTGGCAGAGACGGGAGTGTTCAGCATTTCGTGCCTGAAGGTGATTCGGCCTGGCAAGCTGGGGTCGACCGGTACGGAAAGAACGGAAACGATTATTCCATCGGAATCGAACAACAGCACGTTGATGGCAAGCAAGACTGGCCTGACGCTCAAGTCCGAGCCGCGGCGCAGACAGCGGCCGGAATCCTGGCCAGGCACCCGAACATGACCATTGACGATGTCATCGGGCACTCGGACCTCGCCGGCGAACGCAAGCAAGACCCGGTCGATTACCCATGGGACAAGTTCCGCAAGTACGTCGCGGAAGCTCAAGGGCAGCCTGCCGCCGACACCACAACTACAGCCGCGGCGCCGAGCGCCCAACCTGTCACCAAACTCAAAAACGGTTTTTACCAGGATGAAAAGCCAAGCGATTTCCTGACCGGCCCCGCCACAACTTTTGCGACACCACAGGACATTGCGACCGGGCAGGATAACGGCGTTGGGGCGCCGCGGATGGGTAAGCTAGACACCACTCAGGTGGCGGGAGTCGCGATTCCCGAAGAAGCTTTGCGAGCAAAATATGGCAACAATTACGCGGCCTGGCGTCAGGCGCGGGTGGACGTGGTTGATCCGAGCACGGGTAAACGGCTCAGGTTGCCAGTAGTCGATTTTGTGGGGGCTGATGTAGCGGTTGATATGACGCCCTTTGTTTCGAAATATTTCGGTGGCGACAAGAACTTGGCGGTCAAGCTGGTTGATAATGCCGGCCCGGACGTAGTGAAAAACCCGCAGCTTTTCTATGACGAGCAGGCGGCGATTAAAAACGGGTTCGACTCAAGTACGCTAGCCCCCAAGCGCCAGGTGATCGGCCCGCAGTTTGCTACGCGTGCCCAAACGCCGGAAGAAGCTGCAGCGGCTCAGCAAAAGGTGCAGCAGGCGATCCAGCAGCAAAAGGATCTTATCACGAAACTTCCTGAGGCTGATAGCGGCAATATCATAGGGCTTTATAAGCGCTTGGACGATCCGGTCGATGGCGTTACCGGCCCGATGCGGCAAGCGATGCAGGCGAACCTCAAGCCGCAGATCATTGCGGCGATGCGGGAAAAGTTTCCTGACCTCAAGAGTGACGAGGAAGCCTGGACTAAAGCGCAGAGCGACGTTGGTCCCTTGGAGATTGGAGCAGAAGCCTGGAACAAGGTGATTGGCGGGTTTCAGGAATATACCAGCGTGTTACAGAAGGGCGTTGCCGGAACCGACCAACTGCATGTTAACCAGTTTATCGATCAGGCAATGCCTGGAGCAAGCGATTCCGACAAGCATGCGTACCTGACCAAGCTTTACGCGATGCCCGAGGATCAGCGGATCGCCGAAGTCCAATCCCATTTGCTGCAGCCGCAAACCGGAATTCCCTCGACTGACCCGCAACAAATCGTTTCGGCGCTTGATCGGCTATCCAGTCCGGATTTCCAAAAGCAGCAAGCAGCCGAGCTTGCCACGGCGCAAGCCGACATGAAGCGCAACCTGACCACTGATCCGCGTCTGAAGGGGACCGATGCGGAAAAGGTCGTTAACGCGGTAGCGCAAATGCCGTCATTTTTAGCGGCTTACAGGAACCCGGTCATGTTGCCGTTGGTCTTAGCGCAGACTAGCGACGCGGCCAGGACGCAGTTGCGCGCAGATCATCCGGACTGGGACGAAAAGACCATTAGTGAGAATGCGGTTCGTGCGACTGCGGTGATGTTTTTCGGCCAGGAAGCTGGTGCCATGTTGATGGGCTCGGGCGGTGGGGCGTTGCTTAACGCGCTGGAAGGCATAGGCAAACGTGCCATTGCACAAGCGCTTTTAGGCATTGGTGGCGGAGCGGCGATTAGTGGTGCGACCCAAGCCGGGGTGAATGTCGCTACTGGCGCACCGGTTGGCAGAGGAGTTGGAGAAGCTGCCACTGCAGGAGCGATTCAGGGCGGCGTCACGGGGCTGGTCCATGGCGGTGGTGAACTAGTTCGACCTCCGGAACGGGCAGCGGCAGTCGAGCCGCCTCCGGTAGAGCAGCGGCCGACAGAAGAGCCGCAGGTGCAACCAGTTGCCCGGTCAGACATTCTTGGGCCGGAAACCCCAGACACGATGCCCTGGCATGCGCCTGGACCGATCGTGACGCGAGCTGAACAACCTGAGGCATTCTCGCCTTCACAACTCGCCGAGGCGGTTACAGGGATGCGGGCAGGCGGCACGCCTGAAGAGATGCGGCAAGCGGCCGAGCAATTGCAGCCACCGGCAGATTTCAGAGAACGCGGTGTGTACCTAGGCGATGTGGGTCAAGTCGAGATTGATCAGGCGATGGCAGCCCAAGCGCGACAAAACCTTTATCCGATTGATCAGCAGGGCAATCCGAAAATTTCGGAGTCTGAGCCTTGGGTATCGCAAATAGCCAATAGGTTTACGGCGGAACGCATGGCTAGCGGCGAGCTTGGGCCAGTAGCGCCGGGAGTGGGGGTTACCAAGGAAGAGATGTTAGCACGGGGCTTAAAGATGGGGCCTGAGGAAATCGCTCAGCATGTCAGCAATGTGAATAATGACGTAGGAGGAAATCCGCGAGATCAGGCCGCGGCGATCAGGACCGAGGAAGCGCGGCTGAGCCAGGTGTCGCATAATGCTTCGCTTGCCTCTGAGGCCGCTCCTAACAATGCGCAGCTCCGGATTGATGCCGACAATGCTTTCAAGGATTTAACCGATTTCCATAACGGCCCGGTCGCGAAACTAAAAAACAACTGGCACGCGCAAGGGGTTAGCTTGCAAGGGGAAATCCCGGTCGATCTATCCAGCTACAATGGGTTGCGTGATGCGTATCTACGTGATGTCGGCAAACCGCCACCGCCAAGTGCGGAACCTGCTATGCGGGCTGCTGCTAAGCGGGTCCGTGCCGCCGCGGATGCGGAGTCGGCGGCCATGCGTAATCTAGGGGCAGAGATTGAGCGCCAGAGCGCTCGCCGCCGGTTGCCGACTGATGAGGAAGTCAGGCAGCGTATTATGGAGCGGACCAAAGACATGCCTTGCTCAACCTAAGCCTATGCCATGCTATAACGGTCCAAACCCAATAAAGGATGACGAGCGAATCGCGGTGTGGCGTTGGGCCAAAGCCAACGGGATCGATCAGGGGTTGCCGATTGAGAAGGTCGGCGATGCGATCAATCAACATTTTTTCAATGGCATGGCCAAACCGGAATGGATCACTGACATTCTAAGCGGGCGCAAGACACCGTTTCGCGAGCTTTCCAATGCTGCTTGGAAGCAGCAATACAACCGCAGGCAAATCATTGCCCAGGCTAAAGACATTGCTGGTCAGCAGGCGATGCATCCGGTCTTGAAGGGTCTGCAGAAGATCTGGAATGTGCCCAGAAGCGCCGCAGTGTTCGGGCACGGGTTGGTCTTTCCACTGACTCACGGTGGCGATTTGGCTTTACGGCCTCAGAGCTGGGGAGTCTTTATGCGCGGGTTCCTGAACACCTGGTCCAAATCATGGTCGCCCGCCGCTACCGAGCGGATGTTGGATTCCATGAAACGCCAACCGCTCTTTGATACGGCGCTGCGGAGCGGCTTAGACATCGGCGAGCGTTCAGAACTCAATGAGGCGTTCGTCATGAAACGCAGCATGGGAGCGCGGGCCTGGTCAGCTCTTACCGCGATGCGCTTCGAGCTGTGGAATAACGAGATACAAAAATACGTCAAGCCAGGGATGAGCCAGGAACAGGTGCTCGACGTGGGGAAAAACTTGGCCGAATGGGCCAATCATGCCACGGGCTCAGCCAAAGGACCGATCAGCCAATTGGGCGGGAACGTGCTATTCGGGCCGAAGCTGGTGCAAAGCAAATTGAGCAGGCTTTTTGCCGATCCAGTCAAGACGGTCAATACGTTTGCCAACTGGAGCAAGGCGAGTGCGGGTGAAAAAGCGGCTGCCTGGACCCGGCTCAGTGGAGCTACCCAATACCTTGGTACAGGGTTGGGGTTACTCTTGGTTAATCAAGGGGTGCTATGGGCTACGGGCCAGAAAGACAAGGACGGGAATCCGGTTAAAATCAATTTAACAGATCCATGGAAAAGTGATTATTTGGCTTTCAAGGGTGGTGGCATGGAGTGGTCGTTTCCTGGGATGCATTCTGAGATCAAGGCTTTGGCGCAAATACTTACCGATTCGTTCAAAAGCAGTAAGGAAATCAGCAAGCTAACGCATGGCGGGACTAAGTTCGATGTGGTGGCGAAGGGCCTGGAAAACTACGTGCTAACAGGGCTAATCCAGCAATTGGATTAGGAAAAGAAATCTTGAGTGGGTACGATTTTAGCGGTCGACGGTTGCCGTGGGCTACTGATCTAAAGGCCAAGCCGGGAAAGCCGCCTTATGGATGGCAAGAATACTTGCTCTCGCACGGCCCAATTCCGCTGACCGGCCCAATCAGATATTTTTACGATCAGACGCGGAATAAAGGGGCCAGTGCGCTAGACGCAATGGCGATTACCAAGGGCCTGATCATGTTCGGAGCAGAGCTGACTGGATTGCGGATGGGAGCAGATAACGCGGCGGTCGCTAAACGCGCACACATCGCCCAGCAGTTGCAGGCGCAGCATTAGGGAGAAAAAAAGAGAGGCTGCACTGACGTGACTCACTCGGGTATTGGTCCACGTGCCGCGAGCACCCCGACCTCACTTTTTTATTGCCTGTCGCTATCCAGCCTCTCGATTAACTATATCGACTGACTTTCAAGCAACTCAAGTATTATTCCATAATATTTTACTATGGATCAATCCAGGTGGTGAAAGCCGATCCGCTCGGATGCGTCCAGATCCAGGGAGTTCCATCGACGATCCACATGTCGCCGAGCTGCCCGCGGCGCGGGAGCTGGTTATAAGAATCCACTTGCCCGCGCAGGGTCGCGTTGACTACTTCACCATAGCGCATTTGCATGGGACGGGTTTCGCCGATCTGCCAGGCAGGGAGCTTGATTAGTTCGGCCTTCGGCGCGGGGGGATTGGAGTAATCCTCGAATGACAGGAACCCTTGTTCTCGGCGGGCTTTCCTGGCGTCAGGTGGAGTGAAAACCGGATGGGTGGCGACCGGTGTAGACTGGGATAACTGAACACTCGTAGCGGCGATGATCCGCTGCATGATTGCTTGGTCTTTGGGGTCAGGGGCAGGTGGATACTTAAGGAACAGGGACCATATCGTCAGTACGCCCAAGATGACGGCTAACTGGACGACCGCAGTCCAGTTTACGATTTTTGGTTTCTTAGGCTTGAAGAGCTCCTGGCGGACAGGAGGCGGCAGCTCGCATTCAAAGCGTGGGGCGACGTTCATAAGAAAGTATTATTTCCAAATACGGAGTTTAAGCAATGGACTTGAGCGAGCATTTAACATAACGCCCATGCAGGGCGTTGTGTCGACTTTTAGTGCACTAAAAGTGCTCTGCATTCGCAATACAAAGCAAACTACCTGCGTATCAGGCAGTTATGGATTTAGACATACGCCAGACATACGCCCTTTGGAGGCGTTATTCATGGTTCGAATCCATGCGCGGTAGTTTCCCTCGGAAACGCTCTAATAAAGGGCCTCCGCGGGGCGATGGTCAACAAAACTCTAGCTTTGGATTCCTCCTTAAAAAGCTCATTTTATCGCAAATTCCTCTTAAGTTGTGTGCAAACTGTGTCGTAAAGTAGCGGTAATGTTAACAGTAAAATTGAAACCAGCTAGGTTGATGGGGAAAAATTATCAGCATTGGATGCTGACAATTCCAGCTTCCCTTGTCCCGAGCCATAACACCCGGCGCAAGTTTTTCCACAGCAAGGAAGAAGCTGACGCAGCTACCCTCCATATTTTGCAAGGCGGTCTGGTTGAATGGAAAAGGCCGAGTCTAGAAAATGGCGATGTCACCCTTTTGATTATTCCGCAGAGTGAGCTCGGCGCATTTCATGACGTGATTCGGCTACTGCCGAAGTCAAAACAGAAACTCTTCTCAAGCAAAACAAATTTCGGATACCCAAATTGAAAATCAGCTACTTACCCGACCGGAATCGTTTCCGGATCATTATCCCGGCGCGTTGGAGTCAAACTCATAAACGGGTGCAATTGTTTTTCAAAACCAAACAGGAAGCGGAAAATAAGGTCAGAGAAATTCGCAACGAAGGACTCAAAAGCGCGGAGAAACTCAGCGACGATGCGTTAGCTTTTCTACAATTCGCTAAAAGCGAATATGGCGATCTTAAAATGGCTTTCGAATCACTCAGGCAACACTCACGAATGGTCGCCAAAATCAAAAACCCAGGCGCAACTCTGCTCGAAGCGTCTAAGGCCTATCTTGACCATCACGAAGTCGAAAAAAGCCATCCCGTCACGATTCGCAAATATCGCTCAACCTTGAAGCGATTTTCCGCCGATCTGGATGGACACGTTTTGCCAATGGTTGAGGTCACGAAAGACCAAATCATGAACGTCTATTTGAAGCGTTTCGGGCCTGGCGTCACCCGTATGACACAATGGTCGAATCTACGGGCCTTTTTCAATTGGGCGGTTGAAAACCAATACCTGGCGGCCAATCCGATCGGCGACACAAAGCCAATGGATAAATGGGAATCAAACAAAGGAATTCTCGGCGCCGAGGATTTCCGGCGGATCCTCTTCGCCTGTGCCGAGAAATTTCCGCGGCTCCTTCCTTTCTTTGTGCTTGGTGGTCTGGCCGGGATTCGTCGAGGTGAGATGATTTCCTCTGAACCTGCCGATCGTGATCCGCGGATCGAATGGACCGACATCGATTTTAAGCTCAACAAGATCCGCATTCGGCAGGAGGTTGCCAAAAAGACCAATGCGGCTGATCGCCGCCGTTCTATCCCCCTTGAGCCAGCGGCGCGAGAATGGCTGCAGTTGATTGTCAAACCCGAAGGGCCAATTATGGCGATCTCGCAATCGCAGCTTCAGCGCGACAAAGCCGAGCTCTTGGACAGTCTAGGCCTCACGGTCCCAGAGAACGCCCTGCGCAATTCTTACGCTTCCTACGGGTGCGCGTTTCGATCGATCGGTGATGTTGCCCGGGCAATGGGTGATCTTGAGGTCACGATCAAGCGTTACTATGTAGACCTGGTGGACGATCCAGATCTGGGCCGAGCTTGGTTTGCGATCTTCCCGACGCAAACGCGCAAGATCGTGCCGATGGTGGCTTAGCCCGGTGGCCCTTTTAAAGGGCTTTTGCGTTTTGACTTAGGCTTTTTTGGCAAGGAGACTTTTTCTCGCGCTACGGTATAGAGTCTGAAGGGTGGAAAGTCTGGCCATGTTTGGTCAGTGATGGCCTTATTGAATGCGTCATGTAAATGGCGGGTAATCTTTGAGGCATCCAAATCTTCAATTCCTTTAGTCTCTTCCAGCATTCGTGAAAATTGCAGGACGTTCTGTTCAAACGCTGTTTTTTTCGCTTCGGCGATTCGGAAACCAATGGACTTATCTTTAAGGGGACGTTGGGACATCGGTGCACTGGAAGATTTGAGTACGACGTGCGAAAAACAAAGTTAAATTATGCCAAACAATGTTTTACGATCGTTGAACACCAAAGAGTTTTCTATAATGTCAACGACTACCTTGTAAATTTATGACGAAAACGCTGGACATGATAATCTGACTTTGTTTTCCTCTTTTTGCTCGGATTGCAGCAAACAGCGAGCGGAAGAAATAGTAACATTTCATGGATGTGATGAATAACTTGCCGTCTCTGAAAAAGCCTCCCTAAAAGCCGAACAAGACGATCATGAGATTTGAGAGATCTCAGACCGTCTTGTTCTTTGTACCGTTCACATTCCCCATCGAAATGAGCATGCGCAACGTTGCGCATGTTTTTAGCGCATCCGTTGCCGTGCTGGCAATATTATTCGTCAATATCGGTCCATTTTGACCAATTTCTCCCGACTGAAGGGGATTTGTAATTCCTCCTAACCCTCTCCTTGCAATGGAGCTTTCAGAGCAAGCGCTTTTCCAGCTTGTGGCTCAAGAGAATATCAGGCGTGCTCAAGGGATGCTCTCGGCCCAGGAGCAGGTTGCGATATTGTTTCTGGTGGCCGGCTATGATCTTAAGCCGGCACAGCTTGTTAAGGAGTTCGGGCTTAGCCGGCACCAAGCCGAAAGGTTGATCGCGAAAATCCGTCAACAAATTTTTCTTGCGCAAAAGCCGCGCAAAAATAAACCGCGCGGTGCGCAGAATCCGCGTCCACCCAAAAGGCCTCAAAAACCTAGTGCTTAGATAGAATCCTCATGAGCGATACTTTACTTTCTACGCTTGATCGGCGGAAGACCTTATCAATCGCCGAAATCGCGAAGGCGCTTAACCTCGATACGGAGACTGTTCGCCGGGACGCTCGAAGTGGGGCGATCCCGGGCGGGTTCCAGCGTAAGCCAGGAGGTCAGTGGCGCTTTAAGCGCGATATTCTGGAAGCGTGGTGGGCCGAACAGGGAAAGCATTGACCGAAAGGCAGGCTATGAGCTTTTGCGTTTACCGATTCGGCTGGGGATCTGGAGCAGGGCCGGGGGCGACTCTTCCAGAAACGGGGCCGGGGGCAGTTGCCCTCGTTCCAGGTAGAGGTACTGGGTCACCAGCCAGCACAGGAACTGGCTGCGGTTCATGGAGCGCCGTGCGGCGGCCCGGTTCAGGTAATCCTCCAACTCGAGCGGGGCACTAAAGGAGAGTGAGACGGTTTTGCGGATCTGGCCGGCGTGATGTTTGGGCAACTTTCTGGGCATATCGATATTACTCCCCAATAGCACAAAAAGATGAAAAAGAAAAATCGTACCACCAAGAGCTTCAGCTTTAGCGCACCCAAAGAACTGGCCATGGAGATCGAGCGGGCGGCTCTTGCTCAGGGCCGGAGTCGGTCGGGATTCCTGGCCTGGCTACTCAAGCGGCAAAAAACTTTAGAAGAAAACTTAAGTTGACAGGAATAGTGTCCGCTATTATGGAGTAATATGGAATCACAACCGTTCTACCTGATCACCCCGCTGCAGAACCTCAAAAACAATGCCGAAGGGCGCTTCAGTCCTCTTACCGGCCAAAGGTCGGATTTCGTCGAGGGCTATTTGCTGGCCATCGACCATGCGTTGGAACTGGCCAAGCTCCAGGCGTGCCGCCAGCAGGAGGGCAAATAACCGATGATTAATTTCATTATCAACTGTGTTATTCTGGCCTTCTGTATCGGCCTAGGGTTCTTCTTCCTTCAATTCGGTTTAATGATTCTTTTCGGACTAGGTGCCGTGATCATCGCAAGCCTCAACTGGCTCTGGCAACTAATCACTGGAAAGGGGGATAACTAACCATGCAAGAATCTGAGACGACCACCGTAGTTGAACCCAACCCTTTTACCGAGCGCTTGCCCAAGCCGGAGAACGGGCAGGACAAGACGCAGCCAGCTAGTGAGGCGGTTAAGTCAGCGACAGTTAAAGTTGAAACAACCAAAAAAAGAAATTGGTTTTCTCAAGGTACTACGCGCAAACGGCGCCGCGGGGTTTTCGGCGTGCTTCACGGTCCGCCTGGTGTTGGTAAATCAACTTTTGGTGCGGGTATGCCCAAAGCGGCAATGATTCCGGTTGAACGCGGACTTGATCAGATCGGCGGCGTGTTCAAGTTTCCAACTCCAGAGAATTTCGTTGAACTCTGTGAAATGATTCATGAGTTCGATACTGAGGACCATGAACATCAAAGCTTGGTAATTGATACGCTGGACGCTACTCAAGCATTGATCTGGGACAGGGTGCTTGAAGAAGCAAACAAAAAAGAAAACGCACCAAAAAACAAGCCTCGTTATACTTCAATTGAAGATTTCGGATATGGGAAAGGATACGTTTATGCCGGCGATCTTTGGCTAAGGCTATTGGCTAAATTAATCCAGATGTCAGAGCGTTTTAATATTTTGTTAATCGCACACTCGCAGCTGAAAACGATCAACGTAACGCCTCCGTTCTCTATTGCTTACGATCAATACCGGATAAAAATTCACGAAAAAAGTGCTGACCTGGTGCGTCAGGCCGCTGATTTGATCTTGTTTGCGAACCTTGATGTGACTGTTCAAAAAGACGTCCCCAAAGCACGAAAGGGGCGTGCTATCGTCAATGATGATCGATTGATGTGGGTTGCACCTGCTTCAGGCATCGAGGCGAAAAACCGGTATAATCTGGAAAGCCCAATGGAATTCAGCTGGGCGGCATTAGCCGAGGGCATCGAGAAATTCTATGCGTCCTAGAATAAAAGTCTTTCTCGCCATTCTTGCTTTGCTGGTGGTGACCGGCGCTTACCTGGCCTACGTCGAATTAATAACCTTTATGGCGGAAATCGCCTTAGATCCTAACACCTTTAAATTATGAGCAGTTATAAATTCAATGAGCCAGTGGCACGCCCAACATTTGGCCCGCTGCCAGAGGGCGATTACGGGTTCAGCGTGACCTTGTGCGACGAGCCTTACGAGAAGAACGAGCACTGGATTCTGCCAGTTAAGCTAGCCATGATTCCCGATGGAACGCCGGTCTTCGCGAACCCGTGGTCGGGTTTAACGAAAGGCGGTGAAGAACGTGACGGGATCGCCGAATTTCTGGTTTGCGTCAATCGCGCGCCCAAGGTGGGTGCGGAACCTGACTGGAAGAAGGTAGTCGGCGCGCGTGGCCGTTGCCGGCTGAAACAAGAAAAGGCGGAAATGGGTGCTTTAAAAGGCCAAATGGTCAACAAGGTCGCTTGGTTCCACGTGCCTAAACAGGTGGGGCCAACGACCGAGCAGCGATCCAAAAGCCACAGCCAGGAAGAGCTCAACCAAGCCCGCAGAGAAGCGGAGAAAGAGGCGGGCAACCTGGACGTCGAGCCGGACGACATCCCGTTCTGATTATGATAATCAAACCGTGTTGGTCATGCGGAAGCACGTCTGCTTGTTATCCAGATTGTGAATGCTCCAAATGTATCGACCCAGAAGGATACGCTCAATGGCGTAACAATTGCCCTGAAGAATACCGCTCGTGGTTGGAAAGCCAGCGGATTGATCGAGACGATGACGATTACCGAGACGATGACTATTCCTAAAAATATGACGCAACCATCAGACGAACGATTAGGGTTGCCGAGTGCCAGCAACTGGCACCGCTACGAGAAATGTGCGGGCTCTTGGCAACTCGAGCAGGAAGCAAGACGACTCGGTCAAGCGGCGCACGAGCGCTCGGTGGACGCTAGCCGCGGCCAACGCATTCATGCTTGGCTGGCCGTGATTCCCGATGAGGACGGCAACGAAATCAAACTGACTGAGAGCGAACAGACGACTGCCGACTTCTTGCAGGAACGTGCGCAGGGCGAAGTGCAACGGATTTTCGGCGATTGCCCGACTAATGGCATGAGCGAAGAACGCCTGTGGTTAAGCTATCAGGGCAAGAAAGCATTGAGCGGTCGGTTTGACCGAGTGGTTTACACACCGACCAAGGCTCTCGTAATTGACTACAAAAGTGGTTTCTCTGAACCGGACCCAGCCGAACAGAACGCGCAACTCAAGGTGCTCGCCGTATTGGTAGGCTTACATTTGCCGGCGGTTGAGGAGGTCATTGTGCAGATCATCAGCGGCCCTTTCGGGATTACCGAAGCCCGCTATGATGTGGCGGCCTTAGGTAAAGCCTATCATGAGATCATGGTCACGCTGCGGGCTTTGCGCGATCCCGCTGCACCGCTCAATCCTTCGCCCGCAGCCTGTCGGTACTGTCCCGCGATTAACATTTGCCAAGCCGTGAAAAATTTCATTCTACCGGTGGCCAAGACTCAGCTCTCCGCGCTGCCCGACGGCGCCCGCGGGGCCAAGCTGCTCGATGAGGTCGAAGTGATCCAGGACCACCTGGATTCGATTAAGGCGTATTACGCCGAGCGGTTGAACGCCGATCCTGCTTACGAGCTTCCCGGTTATGCCATGGTGCAAGGAGCGCCCCGACGCGCGGTTGCTGACTGGGTGGCTGGACGAGCCAGGCTTGAGGAATTTATCGATGCTAACGTGCTCGATTCTCTCGCGAGTTTTTCTATTCCCGCGGTTGAGAAACTTTTAGCTGAGCAGATCGGAATCAAGGGCAACAAAGTAAAAGACAAGTTAGCCGAGATCCTTGGGCCATTACTAGAACTCAAGTATCCAGATAAAAGCCTCAAGAGGGTCAGCGGCAAAGCGCAACTGGTTACTGTGGAGCTGCCATGACCGAAAACGAAGGGGGCAAGCGAGAAAGGCAAAGGCAAATGATGGATTACAGCAAGCAGGCGCTAGAATTGGTGCGGCGCATCAGGCCGTTACTAGCTGGCCGGCATCCGTCAGTTCAAGGGGCAGCGCTGGCTGAGTTAACGGCAATTTGGTTGCATGGTCATGTCGTATTGGGCGATGCCAACCAAAGACAAGAACTCCAGGCCGAGCTCTTCGAAGAGCACCTTAAATACATTTGGGCCTTACTTGAAGGCGATGGGCGTCACTCCGAATAACCGCATCTTAGAACTGATGGACAAGGGTGACCGGCCACGAGGCCGTGCCGGGATGACTGCCCGGGAAGGGCATGCGCGCATGATGCGCAAGTTGGAGCGCGAGGAGCAGAACACCTTTGCCGCCTGGCTCGGGTTACGGGAAGCCGATGGGGTGCTGGTCTATGACTGGAGCCGGACCGACCGCCGGACGACCAACCGCAAGGGGATGTGTGACTTTAGGATTTACGGTAAGGGCCGCGTTTTATTGGGCGAAATGAAAGTGGGTGCCGGTAAACTCTCAGAAGACCAAGAGGTCATGATTCAAAATTTCGAGCGCAGCGGTACGTCAGTGCAACTTTGGCATTCTGCCGCCGAGGCGATTGAACGAACCAGAGACTGGTTGATGTCTTTATGAACGATTGGTGGAATGATCCTCCGGAAGAGCCGGAGGAAACTGGCGAGGAACCTGCACAGGTTCAATATGACTCCTTGGAAGAGTATGCGCTTGACCAAGGCGAACTCGCCGATCAACCAGTCCCGCCAAACTGCCCGCATGGAAATCAATGGGGTTCATGCGATCGATGCGATTTCGAAGGCGACATTGCCTATGACGCCAGGAGAGAAAAATAATGGAAAAGCAAATTAGCGGTAAAGGCGGCCTGTTTACGGCCGAAGAACTCGATCTGATGATCTGTGCCCTGATCCGGCACCAGAGCGAAATGCGATCTAGGCTGCCGATCATGGAAAAGTACGCCAGCAATGAGCACCTGGCCAACCACAAGGCCAGGATGGCGGTCGGTGAGAGCCTCTTAAAGGATTTAAGTTGAGACTCTATCTTTCCCAAGGGCTCATCCTGGTCACGGGGGCCATGTGCATTGCGCTGTGCGCGTTGCTGCTCTATCTCACCTACGCCCTAGCCAGAGTGCTCCAGGCCCTGCGCCGGAGCCCGCAATTGCCGCAGGTGCCTCGTGACGGGACCGGCCGCCCGCTCAAGGAACGGCTCTGATTCGGTTCGGCTCCTATTCCATCGCAGGGAATCTTGACACCCGCCTTGCCCTAATGCAAGGATAGCGCCCGTTATGGGCTCTTTCCAAAGTGTAGTTGATCGTGGCTCCGCAGTCGGGAGTGCTAAAGTCTTGCCCACTTTGCCCATAACAGCTCTCGGCATCGATCAACTACACCTTGGAGAGCGCCATGGATGAAAACCCCCAAAAAGAGCTGGTTACAAATATCGCTTTAGCCGATCAGCAACGCCGAGCCGAGGCTAGTCACTGGGATGCCGAATACCAGTTCTGGCACCGAATCATCACTGAGGAGGTCGAGCGCCTGCGCTTTAACGGGGGCTATGAGCCTGTCCGAATCGATCTCTATCCAACCCAGCAGGGTTCGATAGCCTTCCTGGGTCAAACCCAGATTGGCCACCTCAAGTTTGAAGCGGTGGCCCGCTGGGCCTCCGACGCCACGGGGCAGAAAGTTCTGCGCCTAACCATGCTCAAGGCCAAATGAACAACGTGCTCCAGATGGAAATACCCCCGGATTTCAAGGAGCGCCTGGAAAAAGCCAAGGAAGCCGCCCCGCGAAAGTTCGAGATTACCGGCTTTAACCAACTTCCAAAGATCAAACCTCCAGTCGTGATCGAAGGACTCCTTCGCCAACAGGAGATCCTGCTCATGGGCGGCCAAGCCAAACGCTGGAAAAGCTGGGCTCGACTAGATTTGCTCTATTGCGTTTCCAACGGGATGCCTTGGTTCGGGTTCCAGACGGTCCAAGCCAGGGTTTTACACGCTGACCTCGAACTCCATGCTGCCACACTGCGCGAACGGCTCGAGTTAATCAGTGCCTCCTACGGCCAGGGTAGTTGTGACAATATCGATCTAATTAGTGCCCGGGGTCAGACTTTTACCTGCGGCGACCTGGATATGCTCCATGAGTACATCGATCAAAACCTCTACGGCATCTTTTCCCTTGACCCGATTTACAGGCTCTTAGCCGGCAAAAACGAAAATGATGCCGGGGTGATTACTGATCTGCTGAACCGTTTTCTTGTCCTGGGCTTCGATTTGAAAGCCGCTATTGCCCTGCTGCAACATTTTGCCAAGGGCGATCAGAGTCAGAAAGATTCCCAGGATCGCTTCAGCGGCTCAGGCGTCTGGGGCAGATTTCCAGACACCCTTATGACTTTCACTGATCTGGAAACCGAAAACGCTTTCTCAGTCGAAACGACTCTGCGCGACTTCCAACCCATCGACCCCTTTGCTATTCGTTGGGAATTTCCTCGTTTCAGAATCGATGCTGAGCTCGACCCCGAAAAACTCAGGCAATCAAAGGGCGGCCGTCCCAAACTTTCCAGCGCCCAACGCCTGGCCGGCCTTCTTCATGCCGACGAATCGATCAATTACTCCGACCTTTTCCGGCGTGCTTCGTCCCTTTGCCAGATGAAAAAATCCACTTTCGATCGCCGCCTGCGCGAAGCTAAAACCCAGAAACTCATTTATCTCAGTCCGCTCAATAACGAGTACGCCCTTACCAGTGAATATCTCAAATACAATGGAACCAATCCTTAAGTTATCATTGTTAGGTTATCGCTGTTTAGTGTCAATTGATATCAAAACCGGCAAATCTTGTGTCAAAACCCCTTATGACACAATGTGTCAAAAGTATGTGTCAAAACCCTCTCTAAAGAGAAGAGAGGGTTTGTGACGCTTCGCTACACAAACTTTTGACCCCTTGTGTCATAACCTCGACCCCTTTTTATGCCTACCGGTCGCCCAAAGCTCATTAGTGGTGCGAATATTCGCAAAGTCGCCGACTGTTTCTTTGACGGTCTTACCGACGATGAAACCGCTCTTTTGTGCGGCATTCATGTCAAAACCATCAAGCGGGCCCGCGCGGGAGAGTTCTGTCCCGAAATAAAGAAAGCAGAGGCTGGTCGCCTGCAATTTTACCTGCGGGCTATCCGTGACGGCAAGCAACGTGACTGGGTTCGAATTGCCTGGTTTTTAGAGCGCCGGTATCCGGAACGTTTCGCGCGACCTGAGATTCAGCTGTCGTTCAACAACAACTACACCCAGAACAACTTATCGATCAATATCACCAGCTCCGAAGCCAAGGAAATCGAGGCGATCGCTGAGCCGGTGCGCCGAAATGTCAAGGAGATGTTCAGCCACTACAAGCCGGGACAACTTGGCAATGGTAACGGCAACGGACATGATGAGGTGTCATCATGAATGCGTCTTCGAATGGGTCCCAGCAGAATCTGTCTGAGGTTCAGAATTGGTTGCTCAGCATTTCAATAGATTACTGGATGATGTCAGTAATTACCGCAGATTTATGTGATCGGCTTGAGGAGCGTATTGCAGAGCTCGATCAGCGCGTGGTCCGACCCGATAAGCGCTTAATCGCTGAAAGCCGGGAGTGGGTTAAACACTTTCGCCTCAGGCATGAATGGCTCGCACAAAGAGCGACAGAACCATGAAGCAGGATGAGAAAGACTCTGAGATCGAGCGGCTGAAGGAAGAGTTGGAGCGATACCTCAAATATAACGTGTTTTTAGAGGAAGCTCGCAACAACCGAGACGCCGAGATCGAGCGGCTGAAGTCTATCGTCACGGAACACAGTTGCGAAGCTGCTGAGTTGGCATGGTTTAAGAAGGATGCTTTGAAGCTCATCACCGAACTGGCTGATGCGCTGGAGAATTTTAAGGGATACGGAGTTCATCTGACCAGGGAAGAGGCGGACCTCATCCAACGCGCCAGGGAGGCGACAAAGTGAAACTGGCCAAAGGCTTGCGTATGACTGAACAAGAAGCACTCACCGAATTGAGACGCCGCTTTGATGAGGATACGGCTAATACTGTGTACCGGCTCAATGGTCTGCTAATGGAACGCGATGCGGAGATTAAACGACTTAAGGCCGAGCTGCAGCTTCTCTGCGGATTTATTAATCATTTATGTCGCGATGAAACTAGCTAAAGGCTTGCGCGATTCCCCGTTGCTCTTCGCCCGCAAGGTGATGGGCCAGAATCTCTACACCTGGCAAGCGGAAATCGCCGAAGCCGTTGATTTTGGCAGTGCCATGGAACGGGTACGCATTGCTGTGCGTACGCCCAACGGCAGCGGTAAGAGCTCCGTGGTTATCCCGACCGCCATCTTGAGGTGGCTCGATCGCTATCCAAAAGCAAAGGTGGTCTTAACCAGCGCTGATGCGCGCCAACTTGATAGCCAGCTGATGCGAGCGCTCCAGAGTTATCGGCACCCGCACCTGGTCCACTGGGAGTTCTTGAGCCGCGAGATTCGTACTCCGCAAGGCGGAACACTCATCAGCTTTACCACCGATGAGCCGGCCCGCATGGAAGGTCATCATGGCAGCAAAGGTGCTCCGTTACTCTTGATTATCGATGAGGCCAAGAGTGTTCCCAGTGCCATTTTTGAGGCGGTCGATCGTTGCGGCTATGCCGTGCTCTTGGTCATCAGCTCACCGGGCTTGCGTTCCGGTACGTTTTACGATGCCTTTAGCCTCAACCGGGCCCAGCACCTGACTTTCGAGATCAGCTTGGAGCAGTGCCCGCATATCCCTAAAGCCAAGATCGAGGACATGATCGCGACTTACGGCGAGGCGCATCCGCTCGTGCGCAGCTCGATCTACGGCGAGTTCATGGACTTGGCCGAGGGCGAATCTTTCGTGGTCAATTTCCAGACCCTCATGAGCCAGCTCAATAACCCGCCGCACGCCAAGATCAGCCGGCACGAGTACGCGGCTTTCTGTGATTTTGCCCAGGGCCGGGATGAGAACGTACTCGCGATCCGCAGTGGCAATAAGCTGCTCCAATTGGTTGGCTGGCACGATACCGACGCAATCTCGATTGTCGGTCGATTCATTTTGGAGTTCCGCAAGCATGGGTTACGTGCTGAACAGATCTGGGGCGATGCCGGTGGTCTAGGCCTTCCGATGTGCGATATGCTTCGAGATGCCGGCTGGCCGATTAACCGGTTCAGTTTCGGGGCGAAGGCGAATGACGAGGACCATTTCGTTTCGCGCGGCTCGGAAATCTGGCACTCGATCGGCCAGCGCTTGAGTAAGGGCGAGCTAGTGCTCTTTAACGATCCGACGCTGGTGGCCCAATTAACCAGCCGCAAAACGACCTACGATGCGCGCGGGCGACTGGGAATCGAGAAGAAGGAAGATATGGCGGCGCGCGGAGTCAAGAGTCCGGATCGGGCCGATGCGGTTTGTGGCGCTTTCGCGCACGGCATTCAGACTTTTGCGACCTATGCTAAACGGCTGCGCGACCCATGGGAAAAGTTGGACGAGGCTTATGAGGGGATGGAACGCGAAGGGAAGCGTTACGGGTTGGCCGAAGGCATTAGTCGCCGGGATCTTGAGGATTTGGGGGCATTTACTGGCGACTAATGACTTGATCCAAGAAATGGCTTTCCTGGCGCGAGATCCATGGCGTATAAGAGAGTCCTCTATGAGAAAACTTCTCCTCGCTTCGTTTGCAGCGCTTGGAGCGCTGGCCTCTCTAGCAATGAGTGCTCACGCCTTTGAGACCGCTCAGCCGGTTACGGCAACGGCGATCACTAGCGTGCCCTTCGTGATTTCGAAACCGGGCAACTACTATTTGCCGAACGATCTGCAATGCTCGACCCCCGGCGTTGCGATCTTGATCAATGCTGATGAAGTGATCTTGGATCTCAACGGGCGCAGCTTGATCGCCGAGGGAGTCGAGACTAGCCCTAATGTCGGCATCGGCGTAGCGGTCATCAATCATGAAGACGTGATCATTCAGAACGGTGATATCGATAAGTTCGGCGCCTACGGCGTGATCATTGATGCGAGCGATGGTAAACGCGAGCACAACCAGAAGAACCGCGTACAGCGGATCAACTTCAATGGCGACGAAATTGGCGTATTGACTGTTTCGGGCTCGATCAACGTCGTCGAAGATTGCGACTTTGACGGCTTAGCCGTTGGGATCTACGACGTGGCTACTTTAGGCGGCGATCGATTCCAAAAAGATAACTTCGAGAACATGCAGCGCCGCGAAGCGATGAATATCGGTGTCGGTGTCCTTAGCTCTCCAGGCAAAGGCACGCTAACCGAAGATTGCCTATTTGCCGATTGTCAAGACGCTGGAATAATCGATCAAGGGACTCCCGACAGAATACGGTTCAACTCATTCGTCTCTAACGGCGCGACACATATTGGCGGCTTGAGCCTGGGTTTCGGTGATAATTAGATTATCATTGTTAGTCGTTTCATTAGGGTTGAGCGGGTGTGGACAAAGTCCCGAGCGCAGCACGACGCTCGTTGCACCCACGCCCGCTCCCCAATCGGTCGTGACACAGGAAGCTGGCAGCGCATTACCCGAATCGAGCGATTCGTCGCCGTCTGAAAGTGAAGTGATCGCCACGCCCACGCCTAATGCGAGCATTCCGTCGAGATATCAGGGCTATGTCGAAGCTTATCGCGCAATCCAACAAGTCCCTCCTCCGATGATCGAGAGCCATGGAGGACTGCCTGATCCGAACGCGCTGAGCGCTTATGCGGGCGAAGTGGCGCAGCGTGCTGCTCGGCTTAAAGCCGAGCAAGACGCGCTCAGCCCTGCGCAACAGCAGCAGTTGAAAATGTACCGCAAATCCCTGGAGCAAGGCGAAGAACCTTAGAGTCGCCTCTTGGCTTACTTGGTAATCCAGACCCAGGCTAGGAAAAGCCCACCGGCAAAGCCAATGCCGGTGCCTATGATCCAGTTCAGTAGTTCGGCTTCGTGCAGCATTTAGAGAAAACCGGGTGTCGTAAAGGTTCGTTGCCGGGCTAGTTCGATATAAGCCGGGTTAAGCTCGATCAGAACCGCTTTACGGCCGAGCTCAAGGGCGACCTGGCCAACCGTTCCAGAGCCGGCGAAGGGATCAAGGACGGTGTCGCCGAGGCGCGAACCGGCCAGGATGCACAACTTTGGGATCTCTTCGGGGAACGTGGCAAAATGGGCTTCCGTGTACGGTTGGGTTGCAATCGTCCAGACGGTGCGTTTGTTGCGGCCGTTTGAATTTATCCCCATGCAGGATTCGCCATTAACTGAGCCGACATTTAAACCTTGAGGACTCGGATTTTTACGTTTTGGCTCGCCTTTCCATCGTTCTAGCAAACTTTCTGATGGAGCTTCCCGAATCGCGTTCGCATCATAAAAATAGCGATCCTGCTTCGCTAACAGGAAAATGTATTCATGCGACTTGGTTGGCCGATCAGTCACGCTTTCCGGCATTGGGTTGGGCTTGTGCCAGATGATGTCGCTGCGCAGATACCAGCCATCGGCTTGAAGCGCCATCGCCAGGCGCGCCGGCATCATGCAAAGGTCTTTAGGCTTTAGGCCAGGAGGAACGGACATCGACCCATTGTTGCCAACGTAAATGTGCTTATTATCTATCACCTGATGACTACGGTTTGCCGCATATGTATCCCCCATATTCAGCCACAGCGTGCCGTCGTCGCGCAGCACGCGCCAGACCTCGCGGAACACCTCAACCATGTGGGCGATGTACTCTTGCGGCGTCGACTCAAGGCCAATCGCACCTTCAACGCCATAATCGCGCAACCCCCAGTACGGTGGCGACGTTACGCAACATTGTACGCTCTCCGCTTCCAGCACCGGCAGGATCGCGCGGCAATCGCCGGTCAATATTTGTTCCAGCATGCTTGGCAACGCCAAAAGGGAAAAGAAGGGCTTGTCAAAGTCAAGGTTAAAATGATATTCCGTAGCGCGGAATATGTTCAACGTGGAACACTGAGCCATGTGAAGAGGCTTTATTTTTTCGACCACAGATCCGGAAGACTTATAAGACTTATGAGCAACGGCACGCCTCCCCCGCAGGAACTGAGCTGGGATACGCCGATTAGCGAGCTGATCTCCACCATTTACGATCTGAGCGAGGACCTGCTCACTAACCCGCCGCGGTTGCTGGTGCATATTGACCAGGTGCAGGTTGACTGGCAGAAGAGCTGGCTCGCGGATCCGGCA
>Ga0210402_10000618_pt1 | contig 39149 bp, 31 predicted proteins | sample IncBWC7MmetaG_FD_161055 | JGI IMG/M metagenome (GOLD analysis project Ga0210402, IMG submission 161055) | Forest soil microbial communities from Barre Woods Harvard Forest LTER site, Petersham, Massachusetts, United States - Inc-BW-C-7-M | ecosystem: Environmental > Terrestrial > Soil >...
GCTACCGTTGCTGTGAGTGGAATTTTGATCGCCGCGGCGGGCGAACTTATTTTTATCACGGCACATTCCCCGGCGACTCTTTTCGCAGGCGCGTTTTTCGCCGGACTGGGTTTTTCCAGTCTCTACACGATTTTCGTAGCATGGCTCACCAAATGGTTCGGCACGCGCTCACGTAAAGTGGGTGGTGTGATGTTTGCCATGGCCGCGCTCGGTAGCGCTTCCATGCCATGGATTGTCGGAGTCGTTTCCCGCCACGCCAACAATAGCCTGCGTATCGGCCTGCTAGTTCCGTTAGCTGGCTGCGCGATCATGCTGACCACCGTCGCGCTGCTTCGCCCTAGCCGCCGCGGCTGAGCGTCATTATTTCCTCGGCGGCGCGGTCATCTCCATCGCCCAAATCGCCGCCGGCCTCATATACATCGATGCGCGATAGTTCCCCGAAATGTCCCAAGCTTCCGGCGTGCGAAACCAGTAGCCCTTTGTTTCATAACTCACGTGATAAATTCCCCGCGCAGTGTGAAACGCTTCGTCCTTCATCCCTTCACCGAGCATGAATCCCGCCAGCGCCAGCGTCGTCCCAGTCCATACTTCCTGCACTTGTTCATTCGTTGTAATCAGCGAGCCATCCGCCGCAATTCCATTTACCGCGCCCATTTCGCCATTCGCGAATTTCATCACGTTGAAATCATAAATGCTTTTTAGCGCTTTGCTGCGCATCTCCCGCGGCACAATGTCGCCCAGCCCGGTCACATCCGCGTACCACTGCCCTGCCAGCTGATCCGCCTGAATGTTGTCTTTGTACTCGCTCTCCGTGTCGTAGCGAAAATATTTTCCATTCCACAATTTCGCGATGTAGCTCTTCTGCCCTTTAGCGAACAGTTCGTTGTAATGTGTCGCGGCCTTCCCATCTCCCAGTTCTTTCGCAATCTCCTCCGCCGCGCGCAACGACGCCAGCCACAAACTCCCCGAGTACGCGCTGTCGCCCCTCACCAGCCACGTGTCGTACGTCTGATCCGGATATCCATCGTTATCCGGAATTCCATCGCCATCGTGGTCGAATTTTCCCAGATACACCAGCGCCTCTTGAATCGCCGGCCAGCTGTAACGCAAAAACTCCTTGTCCTTGCTCCCTGTAAGCACATAGTCGCGGTAAACCATCAGCACAAATTTCGAATTCAAATCCTTCCAGCCGTTGGTGTCCTGCCAACTAAACTGGTTCACCTGAAAAAACGGATCCTCCGCTGGCACTCCCAGATCGTGCGGCACCGCGCCCTTCGTCTTGCGATTGCGGAACGTCAATTGGCCGGTTTCCTGTGTTTTCCAGATCCACATCATCCGTTCGTTCAAATCGCGCGGCACCGTATCCGCAAACGCCCGCATCACCTGCTTGTCGATCTCCGGCCAGAATTTCACGAGCGGCATCGAGCCGTAAAATCGCACATCCAGCGTTTCGTAATACGGATAGTCAAAACATTCCATGAACGAATACGTGGACGGCGTTTTCGCATCCGCGCCCACCGGGCGTCCCCAAAAAGATCCAAGGTCCGCAAACACATAAAGCTCGTTGAACAACATCCCGCGATACCACAGCGGCTTCGTCTCATCATTAATATAGGGCGCCTGCCAAGCGTCTATTGCCTCACTCCACTTCCGCGCATTCTGCAATCCGTCCCGCGCGATAGCCCACGCATTCTCGCCATTCGTTCCGTAAAAATCCGTATATCGCCGATTCCACTTCCTTCCCGCGCCAAATTCCGTCACCGGAAAATCCCACGCCACCACCATCGGAATAGTTTTCGTCTCGCCGGGCTCCAGCGTGAATTTCACCGCAATCGCCCCAGCCAGCGGCTCACCGCTGCTCAGCCACGGTGCCTTCGAATTGGACAACGTTCCATCCTTCGCAAAGGAATTCCATACCTCGCTGCCATCGCGATCCGGCGAAAAAGTCGTTACATAGGAAATCTCCACGCCCGCCGACTCCATCGCCGCAATCGACATCTGACCGTCCCACCCATTTGCCTCTTTGCTGCCGCGCTTCCGTTCGAACACCAATCCCTTCATCGTTCCGTCGCTCAATTTTTCCGAGTGAAAACTATTGAAGTTTCCTTCATTCATCGCCGCGCGAAAATCCCTTCCATTCCCGCGCAGCCATCCCATCATGTTGGTCCACGACAGCAGCACGCTCACCGTAACTTTTTTCTTGCTCGGATTTTCCGCATGCCAGCGGTACACCGCCACCGGATAACTGGTTTCTTTATAATTGTCGGGAAGAATCGGCGAAAACTGCTCGACCGTCACATGCGCCGGAAATTTGTCCCACTTGTAGTCAAACCACGACTTCGGATACAGCGCCGCGTACTCGCCCGCTCCAACCGGATAATCCCAATCCCAACTCTTCAGCGCGTTCCCTTGCGGGTGTCCTGTGAACAAAACTTTCGCCACGCCGTTCGCGTCATCCTCCGACTTCTGAAACATCGCGAACTGGTTCGCATACACCGTCTGATACCGGTGCACTCCGGGTTGCAAATGCCAGCGCGCAAAATCGCCGCGAAACGTCCGCGAAAAAGTTCCCGCACCGAATCCCCCGACCGGCGCTCCCTGCCAGTAGCCATCATCAATGTGTCCAGAATCTAGCGCGGGCTTCCTGGTGCCGGCGTTTTCCAGCGGCTGTCCAATCGGCCGCCGCCACGCCGCCTTGGGAATTTCATCCGCAAACAACGCGGCCGCTGCGCCTCCCAGCAACAACGCGCAAGCCACCGCAAATAATCCTCGACGCAATCTCATACTGCCTCCCGACGCAACAAAGGGCAGCCAAGAGCTGCCCAGGTCACCGTCACCAGTTACCGGCATGCTATAGAAAATCGTTATTCTAGACAAGCTTTTCTTCTTCCACTTTTGCGTTACAGTTCTGCGCTTTCCCATAATTCCTGGCGCGTACGCTTCCCGTTTGCCGCCGCGCTCCGCGCAGGTTATTCTCTGCCCGTGCGAAAAACTTCTTCCACGCAGTCTTCGCCCACCACCGGATTGCTCCTCGGCCTCGTTCTCACCCTCGCCGCCGTCCTGGTCTACTCCTTCTACACCAGCAAGCAACTCTCCGGTCTTCGCGCGCTGCAAAACGAAATGGTTGACCGCAATCGCCGCGATTCCTTACAACTCCTCCGCGTACAGAACGATCTCAACTCGCTCGGGCTCGCCATGCGCGACATGCTCGATGCCCGCGAGCCTTACCCGCTCACCGCATGGACCGCGCAATTCCAACGCACCCGCGAAGACTTGAACGCCGCGCTCAAACTGGAAGAACAGTTTTCTCCCGCCACTCGCACCGCCGATCAGCGCCAGTTCCTAACCCAGTCGCTATCTCAATTCTGGGATGCCGTGGACCGCATGTTCGAACTGGCCGCCGCCGGCAAAGAAAAAGAAGCTCGTGATCAGATTCAGCTAACGCTGCAAGCCCGCCAGGCCGCGCTCAGCACCGCGGTGTCTCGCCTGCTGGTGCAGAATAACGAAGGCGAAGAACAAGCCGCCGACAAAATCGCAACAATCTACGACGGCGTTCAGCGCCAACTCTACCTTCTGCTCGGCGCAACGCTCGTCGCCATCGTCCTCACCAGCCTTTATTTAATCTTCTCGAATCGCAAAATTTTTGCCCGTCTCGAACTGCTCTCCGCACAACGCAGCGAACTCGCGCAAAAATTAATCCACACCCAGGAATCCACGCTGCGCCACATTTCTCGCGAATTGCACGACGAATTCGGCCAGGTCCTCACCGCCATTGGCGTGCTACTTGGCCGCGCAGGCAAGCAAGTTCCCGCTGCATCGCCGCTTCACGCAGAACTCACCGAAGTCCGCGAAATCGCGCAATCCACCTTGAACAACATTCGCAGCCTTTCGCAGGCGCTCCATCCGGTACTGCTCGAAGAAGCCGGCCTCGAAAGCACGCTCGATTGGTATATCCCTACCGTTGAGCGCCAACTCGGCCTCTCTTTGCATTACGAAAAATCCGGCACTCCTTTTGCCATCGAATCCGGCGCTGGCGTTCAGGTCTACCGCATCCTGCAGGAAGCGCTAAGCAACATCAGCCGCCATGCGGGCGTGCAGGAAGCCTGGGTCCGCCTGATCTACAAGCCGGATGCTTTGATTCTCGAAGTAGAGGATCATGGCAAAGGCATCTCCGCTGACAAAGATGAACACGGCATCGGCCTGGTGGCAATGCGCGAGCGCGCCGAACTGATTTCTGGGAATATTGAATACCTGCAGTCGAACGGTCGCGGCACTTTGGTTCGCATGACCGCGCCGCGCGAAAAAATCGAACTACAGAAAGCCGAAGCGCATGGCGGATAAAATCACCGTTCTTCTTGTTGACGATCACGCGCTGGTTCGCCGCGGTTTCCGCCGCATGCTCGACGACGATGAAACGCTCGAAGTCGTCGGCGAAGCCAGCAACGGCGTCGAAGCCGTAAAGCTCGCCGCTAAATTGCGCCCTCAAGTCATCGTCATGGATTGCCAGCTCCCGGAAATGAGCGGCCTCGAAGCCACCAAAAAAATTCTGCAATCGCAGCCCGAAACCGCCATCCTCATGCTCAGCATGCATTCTGAAGACACCCTGGTGCGTCAGGCTCTCGCAGCCGGTGCTCGCGGTTACGTCCTGAAGAACGCCATGGACTTGGATCTCGCCAACGCCATCAAAGGCGTCGCCGCCGGAAAATCCGTCATCGATCCTCAAGTCCAACGCGTCGAAACTTTGAAAGGAGAACGTGAAGCGGGCCTCACCGCCCGCGAATTGGAAGTGTTGCAACACATCGTCGCTGGCAAATCCAACAAGGAAATCGCTTCCGAGCTCGATCTCAGCGTCAACACCGTCTCCGTTCATCGCGCCAATATCATGGACCGCCTCGGCATTCACAAAACCGCCGAACTCGTTGTCTACGCCATTCGAAACGGGCTGGTGAACCTGCCGTGAAACGGCGCTCTTTTCTGGAAACCGGCACCGCCGCGGCGCTCGGCGCAATTTTTCCGTGGCAGTCTCTTGCCGCCAACGCAAAACCGCTTCAAGGCAAAGATCCGCTCTTTCAACTGAAAAATATCACCGAAGCCGCTGGAATTAATTTCCGCCACAACAGCGGCGCCTACGGCGGCAAACTTCTCCCCGAAACTCTCGGCTCTGGCTGCGCTTTTCTCGATTACGACGCCGACGGCTATCAGGACATTCTCCTCGTCAATTCCATGGACTGGCCCGGCCACAAACGCACCCGCTCCACCCTTAAGCTCTACAAAAATAATCGCAACGGAACTTTCACCGACGTCACTCGCGCCGCCGGACTCGACATCGAACTCTACGGAATGGGCGTTGCCGTCGGCGATTACAACAACGACGGCTTCCCCGACATTCTGATCACCTGCGTCGGACAGAACCATCTTTTGCGTAACACCGCCAAAGGAACTTTTCAGGACGTCACCAAATCCAGCGGCCTCGCCGGACGTCAGGCCTTCAGCACCTCCGCTCTTTGGTTCGACTACGACCGTGACGGCCATCTCGACCTCTTCATCTGCAATTATGTGAACTGGTCGCCCGAACACGACGTCTTCTGCAGCCTCGACGGAAAAAATAAATCCTACTGCACACCGGAAGCCTATCGCGGCGAAACCTGCTGGCTTTTTCACAATCGCGGCGATGGCACTTTCGAGGACGTCACCGCCTCCAGCGGAATTTTTGACACCAGCTCCAAATCCCTCGGCGTGGCCATGCTCGATTTCGATCAGGACGGCTGGCCGGATCTTTTTATCGCCAACGACACCCAACCCAACAAGCTCTACCGCAATCTGCGCAACGGAAAATTCAAGGACGCCGCGGTCGAAGCCGGCCTCGCCTTCAGCGCCGACGGCAAAGCCCGCGCAGGAATGGGTGTTGACGTCGGCGACTTTGAAAATTCCGGCCGCCCGGGTATTGCTATCACCAATTTCGACAACGAAATGGTCGGCCTCTATCGCTCGCCGGCCGCTGGACAATTCGACGACGTCTCCATCGCCGCTGGCGTCGGCGGCCCTTCCAAAACCACTCTCGGTTTCGGCTGCGGCTTTGCCGATCTCGATCTCGACGGCCGTCTCGATCTGGTCGTTGCCAACGGCCACATCGACGACACGGTTCGAAACATTCGCGGCAATGTCGGCTACGCCCAGCCTCCTCATCTTTTCCTGAATCTCGGCAACGGAAAATTTCAGGATGTCGCTGGCGCCTTCGGCGGCGATTTCGCGGCGCCTCGTGTTGGCCGTGGCCTCGCCTTCGCCGACTTCGACCTCGACGGCGATATCGATTTGCTTCTCACTACCAATAACGGCCCGGCCTATCTCTTTCGAAACGATCTGCGTTCCGGCAATCGCGCCATCCGTCTGCACCTCACCGGAACCAAATCCAATCGCGACTCCATCGGCGCCGTCGTGCGAATTTATCAAGATAGCCGAACTCAGATGCGCACCGTGCGTGGCGGCTCCAGCTACCTCTCCCAGTCCGAACTGCCGCTCACCTTCGGCGTCGGCAAATCCGATAAAATCGACCGCCTTACCGTAGAATGGCCCAGTGGCGCCGCCCAGGAATTTAAGAATGTTTCGACCGGAAAAGCCTACAAACTTGATGAAAATAAAGGCCTTAGCGGAAGTTCCAAATTCTAGTATGTTTGCATTATTGTGCCCTTTCCCCTTCCCCTCTATAAATGGCATCAACACAGCAACGAACGCTACCCGATACAACGAGTTTCATAACACCTCGGGAGCACCCCTTAACGACGCGGCCGGTTACCCCAAACTAACCCGGCCGCGTTCGTGTTTCCGAAGGGTGAATTGGTCAGCAATGATGGGTGCGTTGGCAAATTTGATCTTCGGGGTTTACGGATTATGAGTCGTTGGCGGTCCGGACTTCTTCTCCTTCTCACGCTTTCCGCGATTTACCTCTATGCTTTTCCTTCCGCCACGATTCTCTATGCAGGCGGTGTGCTGCTCCACGCCGGCGGCGGAGTTCTCCTCGCGATTCTGCTGATTCCAATTTTGCGCCACGTCTTCCGTGACTCCCCTCTCGAAGTTCGTCTAGGCTGGCTTTTCATTTGTGCAGGAACTTTGCTCGGACTGGTGCTTATTAAAATCGGTACGCCAAACCGTTTCCGCACCTGGCTCTATCTGCACATCACTCTCTGCGCCGTTGGCGTTTTGCTGCTCGGAACTTCTTGGCTGGCGCGCCGCGGCTGGTTCGGCAAGGACCTCGCCGGAGCCGCCGCTAGCTTTGCCGTGCTGGCTCTCCTAATGACTTGCGTCGCCGCCGGTTCCTGGTGGACCCGCAACGTCGGCTGGAAAAACAGCAACCGCGTCGTGAATCCCCACATGCCTACCGAAACCATGGACGGCGAAGGCGACGGCCCCAACGGCAAATTCTTTCCCAGCTCCGTGCAAACCAAAGACGGCAAAAACATTCCCGCGAAATATTTCATGCAGTCGCAGGCCTGCGAGCGCTGCCACAAAGACATCTACAACCAGTGGAACAGCTCAGCGCACCACTTCTCTTCCTTCAACAATCAGTGGTACCGCAAAAGCATCGAGTACATGCAGGACGTCGCCGGAGTGAAATCTTCCAAATGGTGCGCCGGATGCCACGATCCCGCGCTGCTTTTCAGCGGCATGTTCGATACCCCGGTGCGCCAGATCGAAAATACTCCCGCCGCGCAAGCCGGCCTGAGCTGCATGATGTGCCACAGCATCGTGGATGTAAAAAGCACCATGGGCCAGGGCGATTTCATTCTCGAATATCCCAAGCTGCACGAACTCGCCGCCAGTGAAAATCCCGTGATGCGTACGCTGCACGACTTCATGGTCAAAGTGAATCCCGAGCCGCACCGCCGCACATTTCTAAAACCGTTCATGCGCGAGCAGACCGCCGAATTTTGCTCCGGCTGCCACAAAGTGCATCTCGACGTTCCCGTAAACCGCTATCGTTGGGTGCGCGGTTTTAACGAGTACGACAATTGGCAGGCCAGCGGCGTTTCCGGTCAGGGCGCGCGCTCCTTCTACTATCCTGCGAATTCCATGATGTGCGCCGATTGCCACATGCCGCTGCAACCTTCGAACGACCAGGGCAACATCAACGGCTTCGTGCACAATCATCGCTTCCCCGGCGCAAACACTGCGGTTCCCACAGCCAACGAAGATCCGGTCCAGCTAGCGCAAAGCGTGAAATTCTTGCAGGACAAACAAGTCAGCGTGGATGTCTTCGCAATCTCGCCTGCCGGCAAAGCGAACGAAGCCGCGTCGCCGTCAACCGTTACTGGGGCTCAGGAACTTTCCACCACTTTCGCGGTCGGCGAAGAAGCCGAAGTTGCCGGCCCTAAGGGAGCGAACGGCGAAGCGCGGCCTATCACTGCTCCGCTCGGCCGTGTTAAAGCTTCGGTCCGTCGCGGCGACGACTATCTTGTGGACGTCGTCGTTCGAACCCGCAAAGTCGGCCACTTCTTCCCCGGCGGCACTGTCGACGCTTTCGATGTGTGGCTCGAACTGCAAGCCACCGACGAAAAGGGCCAAATCCTTTTCTGGAGCGGCAAAGTCCAAGACGATGGAAAAGGTCCAGTCGAACCTGGCGCTCATTTCTATCGCTCGCAACAAATCGACGCGCACGGCAACGTCATCAACAAACGCAACGCGTGGTCCAATCGCGCCGTGGTTTACGTTCACTTGATTCCGCCGGGCGCTGCCGACACCGTGCATTTCCGCATGCACATTCCGGAAAACGCCGGCGACAAAATCAATCTGCACGCCAAACTCAACTACCGCAAATTCATGTGGTTCAACACTCAATTTGCGTATGCAGGCGAAGAAGATCCCGCGCAGCCGAAAGGCGCGACCACTCCTGATTATGACGATCGCAAATTCGCGTTTCATGGCGACACTTCCGGAGTCGCCGGTGCGCTGAAGAAAATTCCCGACTTGCCAATCATTACGGTCGCTGAAGATATGAAATCAGTTTCGGTGCTTGCGAAGAAAGACCCCGCACCAACACCAACTGCTGTAACAGTTAAAGAAGACTGGATGCGCTGGAACGATTACGGCATTGGTTTATTCCTGCAAAACGATTTGAAGGGCGCCGAAGCCGCCTTTACCAAAGCGACCGAAGCCGATCCCAATAATTTCGACGGCTGGGTAAATATCGGTCGAGTGCGCACGCAGGAAGGCGACACTGCGGAGGCAATCAAGGTTCTCGACAAAGCGTTGGCGATGAAGCCGGAACTGGCGCGCGCCAATTATTTCTACGCGCGCAACCTGAAAGAAGAAGGCAAGTACGATGAAGCGATCGCAAAGCTGCAAGGTGTGTTGAAACAATATCCGCGCGATCGCGTGGTGCGCAATGAACTCGGCCGAATTTATTTCCTGCAGAAACAATATTCGGATGCAGTGCGGGAATTTGAAACCACCCTAAGCATTGATCCCGAAGACTTGCAGGCTCACTACAACTTAATGCTCTGCTACAACGGGCTCGGCGATGAAGCCAAAGCCGAAGCACACAAGATCCGCTATCTGCGGTTTAAAGCGGATGAATCTTCGCAGGCCATCACCGGACCGTATCGCCAGAATCATCCCGAAGACAACAACGAGCGGCAAATGGTTCATGAACATGTTTCCGTCGCGCTGAATCCGCCAAAAGCCGTGACCACGACCAAGAAATCCGTAGTAAGAAATACCGAAGCGCAGTCTTCGCCGTCCGGAAAAGATTAGGAATTTATTTCCATTCGTACTGAGGAATACCAGATGACCTGGATCAAAACCGTTTCGATGGAAGACGACCCGCGAGTCAACGCCGCGATTGAAGCTGAGCGAAAACTCTATCCGGAGGAATACGCGACTCCAGTGCCTTCGGTGTTTCGCGGGGTTGAGGCCAGCATCGTCGGTTCGCATACGTTGCTGCCGGATGTGCTGTTTCATACTTTCGCCGCCTACGGCGCGATGATGGCGCCGGAATTGCCATTGCAGCGGCGCCAACACGAAATGATCGCCACCATGGTTTCGCTCACCAACCGGTGCTTTTATTGAATCGAATCTCACGCAGAGTTTCTGCGTAGGGTGACGTTGGATGATTCGCTGATCGAAGCGCTGCGCCGCGACTATCGCACCGCGCCGATCACCGGGCAGGAGCGGGTGATGTGCGATTACGTCGTCAAACTTACGAAAGATGCGACGCAATGCAGCCCCGCGGATTTGGATGGCTTGCGCGCGGTCGGCTTCGACGACAAAGGAATTTTGCAAATCACTTTGATTGCGTCGTGGTTCAACTACATCAATCGCGTGGCCGATGCTCTGGGGGTTGGCCGCGACATCCCCGCGGAGAAACCTTGAAGAAACTTTTTGCAATTAGCAGCAAATCGCTTCTTACCATTTTCTACTTTCTATTTTCATTTGGTCTCGTGCCCGCCGCGAAGGCGCAGACCGCCGAAGCCGGTGTGACCTTCCAGGATGTCACCGCAAAATCCGGGATTCATTTTGTTCACAATAATGGCGCGTTCGGAAAAAAGTTCTTGCCTGAGACGGTCGGACCCGGCGTGGCGTTTATTGACTACGACAACGACGGCTGGCCGGACATTTTTCTGGTGAATGGAATGGACTGGCCCGGACATTTGACGAAACACAGCACGCCAAAGCTGTATCACAATAATCACGACGGAACGTTCACCGACGTAACCCACAAAGCGGGACTCGACATTGAAATGTATGGAATCGGCGTAGCGGTCGGCGATTTTGACAACGACGGCTACGACGATCTTTTTGTTACCGCGTACGGCCAAAGCCGGCTGTTTCATAACAATGGAAATGGAACTTTTAGCGACGTGACGGAAAGAGCGGGACTCAGTGGAATCAAAGAATTCAGCACCAGCGCGGCGTGGGTGGATTACGACAAAGATGGCCGGCTCGACTTGGTGGTCGGAAATTATGTGCAGTGGTCGCCGGAAAACGACTTGTACTGCACGATGGACGGCAAGATTAAGTCGTACTGCACGCCGGAGTCGTACAAAGGAACTTCGGTGCGGCTGTGGCACAACAATGGCAAGGACAGCAGCGGCAACGTTACGTTCACTGATGTAACGCAGAAAGCCGGGCTCGGCGAGCCAACTTCGAAGACGCTGGGCGTTGCGGTGATTGACTACGACAACGACGGCTGGCCCGATCTGCTTTTTTCCAACGACACGCAACCAAACAAGCTGTACCACAACAATGGAAATGGAACCTTCACGGAAAAGGCCGTAGTCGCTGGCGTGGCATTTAGTGAAGACGGCGTGGCGCGCGCGGGGATGGGCGTGGACACGGCCGATTACGACCGCACGGGAAATACCAGTTTGATGATCACCAATTTCTCGAATCAAATGATTTCTCTCTATCACAACGAAGGCAAAGGACTGTTTGTTGACGAAGCGCCGCGTTCGGATGTGGGCCGCGCCTCCCTGCTCACGCTCGGGTTTGGCTGTTTCTTTTTCGATTACGACCTCGACGGCTGGCCGGACATTTTGGTATCCAACGGCCATATCGATCCGGACATTCAAAAAGTGCAAGTGAATGTGAAGTACGCGGAGCCGCCGCACCTTTTCCGGAACATGGGCAAAGGAAAATTTGCGGAGGTCACCAAGTCGGCGGGAGCGGAATTCGCGTCCGCGCGCGTGGGACGCTCGGTTGCGTACGCCGATGTCTTCAACGATGGGCGGCTGGATGTCTTGTTCTCGACCAACGGCGGAGCGCCGCATCTTTTCCGAAACGTCGCGACCGGAAAAGCCAATCACAGTGTGCGATTCAAATTGATCGGCACGAAATCGAATCGCGACGGAATCGGCGCGGTGGTACGGGTGACTACTCCCGACGGAACGCAAACGCAGATGCTGAAGAGCGGGTCGAGCTACCTTGCGGCGAATGAGCTGGTGCTGACGGTCGGCCTGGGACAACTGACGAAGGCCGATGCGGTCGAGATACGCTGGCCCAGCGGTGCCGTTGAGAAGCTGGCGAACGTGAACGCTGGGCAGACGGTGGTCGTCACCGAAGGTAAGGGAGCGACGAAGACGACGAAGTATGAGACGAAGTGAAGCAACGAGATAACGAAGTCACGATCGTTGGTCGACAGGTTGTTGGCTTCCCTAGTTAACAATAACTGCATAGCTCCCCACCTTTTTTTTTGTAACTGCAGAATCTAAAGGAGTTAGTGGAGGCGTGTTCAGAGTGTGGCGAGTGGTGAGTAGTCGGTGATCCGCTTCACGGCTCGGTTCTCTTCGGTGCTATCCATACCCACCCCCGGTGTTTTCCATGCAAAGATGCGCAAATGATTGAAAAGAAGCCACTTGGACTTTTTGTAGAGCCCAAGAGTGTGTAAGTGTATGAAAAGAAAGAGAAAAGGGACGAAATCGGAAGGTTAGACCCCCGCGCAGAAGGCGCCGAGGTGTAGAGAGATCCTTCGCTTCGCTCAGGATTCGCATCCTTGTCGGATGCTCAGTTTTCAAAGAGCTACAAAATGCCTGGCCAGCAAGCACTTGCCGGTTCGGGAGGGGAGTCGTGTAAGCCCGTGGAGGTTCGGGGCTAGGCGCTCGGCGGTTCCGGCCCGTACAACAAAATGCAGTATTCCACAGGTTGATGGAATTGTCAAGAACTATTATTGGCGAGATAGGTACGGTTCGAACGGGAAGGCTAGATGGATGAAAAGACGGAACATACTGCGGACGCACCTCGCACAGAACTAAGGAAAAGCCGAACGCTACAAACGTGCAGTTGCCTTTTTAGGGCGGCCGCCGAGGCGGCCGTTGGCGCGGGAGGCTTTTTGTTTGGCGACGCTTCTGGATTTTCCGCCGGCGTGACCGAGGCGGGAGGCCATCCAAGACTTTGAGCCGAGAAAGCCTTCGAGGATTGCAGGAAGTCGAATTCCCAGCGCTGACGCGCTGGGCTAACTTCTGGCGCGCCTACGGCGCTTAAGAGAAAGTATTCCCTGGCTGAAATCCGAGAGCTTGGTGCGCAACTGGAGTCAGAGGCGCTGGCTGCTCGGGCAACGTCGCCACTTCCCGAAAGGGTGGACCGGGAGGCGATTAGCACGCTACTCGCGGAGATTCATTTGCAATTCTGGAAAGTGGCGTAAAGTTTGTGGTGCGGAGCGGTGAGAGAAAAGAACCGGTCTTTGTTAATGGCGGGCTCCAAGTAGAGCCCGCACCCGAGGCCGGCCACTACGAGAATCGGGAACCAGAGAAGATCTACGCACACAGCGCGAATGCGGGCACCCAAGGGCAAAGAAGAAAGAGCCGGGCTAAAGCCCGGCTCTTCATAGGCAATAGACAGCAGATTTAGCGATGGTCGCGGTCGTGATCGTGGTCGTGATCGTCCCAGTCGCGGTCGGAGTGCCAGCGGTGATCGTCTTCGTCCCACCATTTGTGTTCGTGGGTCCAGCAGTATTCGCGAGCTTCGCGGAGTTCGTGGCGGGCGTGATCGGCTTGTTTGCTGTCCCAGCCATGTTCTCGAGCAGCCTTGTGCAGCTGATGATCGGCTTTTTCAAGGCGATGCTGGCATTCGCGTTCGCTGGCGCGGAGGGACGTTGCGCCCATGAAAACAAGGGCTCCGGTCAACGCCGTTACCGCGAACAGCCTTCTTAGCCAAACTGATGTCTTTGCCAGATTTTGCATGGTTGATCCTTCCTCCTGAAAATTCGAAACCTGGGCTGAAGCCACGGCTGAAGAGGGCCGGATTTCTTGGGTTGAGGATAGTAGAGGGGCGGTGGCGATGCTGTCCGTTATTGGACATGAGGAAAGTGATGCTACAAAGGACCGATTCACGAAACGCGGAGAGGCGGCGGTCCCGGAATGTACGTGGGTAGAGAAACGACCGCCCGACCTTGGCGGGATAAATTCCGGCCGGCCAATACCAAGATAAGAGAAAAAAACCGATTTGAAGATCGGCCACTACAAGAGAAAGAGCCGGCAAGATGCCGGCGCTACTACAAACGGCAGATGAGGAGTTCACGTTCGTAGACCATTTCCTTGGGGAGATGGTCGTGGAGCTCGATGAAGAGCTCTTCGTGGTCAATAACTTCGCGGCGCCAGGCTTTGCCGTCGAACTCCTGCAGGGCGTCGAATTTTTCGCGGGGAAAATCCAGGCCGTCCCATTTCATATCGTCGTAGTCCGGCATCCAGCCGATGGGCGTTTCGCGGCCCTGAGCGCGGACGCGTGCGCGGTCAACAATCCATTTGAGGACGCGCATGTTTTCGCTGTAGCCGGGCCAGATGAATTTGCCTTCGGCGTCTTTGCGGAACCAGTTCACATGGAAGATGCGCGGGGTGACGCTGAGCGAGCGCTGCATCTTGATCCAATTCCGGAAATAATCGCCCATGTGATAACCGCAGAACGGAAGCATGGCCATGGGATCGCGGCGAACTTTGCCGACGGCGCCGGCAGCGGCAGCGGTCATCTCGGAGCCCATGGTGGCGCCGATGTAGACGCCGGAGCTCCAGTTGAAGGCTTGATAGACCAGCGGCATGGTGGTGGCGCGGCGGCCGCCAAAAACGATGGCGTGAAGCGGAACGCCGTTGGGATCTTGCCAGGCGGGATCGATGGTCGGGCATTGCGAAGCGGGCGCGGTGAAGCGGGCGTTAGGATGAGCGGCTTTGGCGCCGGTCTGCTTGGCGATTTCGGGAGTCCAGCGATTGCCCTGCCAGTCGGTACACTCGGCGGGAGGAGTGTCGGTCATGCCTTCCCACCAGACGCCGCCGTCGGGAGTGAGCGCGACGTTGGTGAAGATGGTGTTTTTGGAGAGGGTGGCCATGGCGTTGGGATTGGTTTTGGCGGAGGTGCCGGGAGCAACGCCGAAAAAGCCGGCTTCTGGATTCATGGCGCGGAGAGCGCCGTTTTCGTCGGGACGAATCCAGGCGATGTCGTCGCCCACGGTCCAAACTTTCCAGCCTTCGAATCCCTTGGGCGGAATGAGCATGGCGAAATTGGTTTTTCCGCAGGCGCTGGGAAAAGCGGCGGCGACGTAAGTTTTCTCGCCTTCGGGATTTTCGACGCCGAGGATGAGCATGTGCTCGGCCATCCAGCCTTCGTCACGCGCGATGTTGGAAGCGATACGCAGCGCGAAACATTTTTTGCCGAGCAAGGCGTTGCCGCCGTAGCCGGAACCGTAGGACCAGATTTCGCGGGATTCGGGGAAATGCACGATGTACTTTTCCTTGTTGCAGGGCCAAGGAACATCTTTTTGGCCGGGAACGAGCGGGGCGCCGACGGAGTGCATGCAGGGGACGACGCGGGCGCCTTTGTCTATCTCATCGAAAACGAGCTGGCCGATGCGGGCCATGATGCGCATGTTGACGACGACGTAAGGTGAATCGGTGAGCTGGACGCCGACTTTGGCCATGGGCGAGCCGATGGGGCCCATGCTGAAGGGAAGGACGTACATGGTGCGGCCCTGCATTGCGCCGTGAAAGAGGCCCTTGAGCTTCTTGCGCATTTCGTAGGGATTTTCCCAGTTGTTGGTGGGGCCGGCGGTGTCTTTGGAATACGAGCAGATGAAGGTGCGATCCTCGACGCGGGCGACATCGTTGGCGTCGGAGCGGGAGTAGAAGCAGCCGGGCCAGAGCTTTTCGTTGAGCTTGATGAAGGTGCCACTCGAGACCATTTCGGAGCAGAGCTGGTCGTACTCTTGCTGCGAGCCGTCAACCCAGTGGATGCGGGCTGGGCGGGTGAGTTCGGCCATCTTTTCGACCCAGCGGAGGAGGTGATCGTTCTTGCTGAGAGGCGTTGCGGGATTGCGAGAAATTGCGGTGCGAGAACTCATGCCGGGTACTGGCCTCCCTAAGAATACTGCGCGAATCAACGCGCGGCGGCGGATTCTGAGCGCTGTCAGGCGGGTGAATTGGTAGCGATACCGGGATTCGAACCCGGATTTTTGCCTTGAGAGGGCAATGTCCTAACCCTTAGACGATATCGCCAGAGAGACGAGACAGCGTATTGCGGAGAATAGCGGCATCTACCCGAAGCCGCGATTCCCGGGTACGAAATAGTATAACGCGAGTGCGACGGAGTTGTCGCGCGGATGGGTCTAACTAGCTGGCGATCTTGTATTCGGTGTCTTCCACATCCTTGCTGAGCGGCAGAATGGTGAAGAACTTATGGCGGCATGGGACACAACGGAAGGCTGGAATACCCAGTGCGCGCCAAAGAGGTGCTCCGAGGGTGTCCGGGTGTTCGGGGGCAATGCGCTTTAATTCCAGATTGCCGCAGATCGCGCAGTGGGCGCAGAGAACGTGGCTGAAGGGCGAACTCCGAGAACGAAAACGCTTTCCGCAACGCGAACAACGCCAGGGAACCATTCCAACAATGCCAACAAGATAGTCGATAAGGCGTCGTCGGTGCGACCTGCGGCAATCCGCGGAATTACAAGCGGGGCAAATCATTAGAGCTGGGCTTCACCTGTGTGATTTGGGACTGCAGTGATGCTATGCGAAATTGGAGTGGCGGGCAAGGTGGAACTCCGCCCAGAGCATCGAAAAAGCATTCGCGAGTGCGGTAAGATCGAATGTTAAGGCTTGTTGTTAGATGCTTCGCAGCCCGATTGTCCAGGAGAATGCATGGCTGACTACACCGACGAGCACGCGCGAGCGGGAATCAAGACGAAATTGCCGAAGCTTGATACCTGGCCGAATCAGTTTCCCGGCTATGTGATTACGACCCGATATCCGGAATACACATCGGTCTGCCCGAAGACGGGTATGCCGGACTTCGGAACGCTAACCATTGAATACATGCCGCGCAAATCGTGTATCGAACTGAAAGCGCTGAAGATGTATCTGCTGGCGTACCGGAGCCTGGGAATTTTTTATGAAAATGCGGTGAATAAGATTTTGGAAGACATTGTGGAAGCAATCCGGCCGGAATGGTGCGTGATTCGCGGGGAGTTTACGCCGCGCGGCGGTTTAAACACCACAGTGGAAGCACGGTGGCCGCGGCCGAAGAGGCATGCAAAGAAGTAATGGCTGCTTGGCCGTCTACCAGGATGTTTGGATTTTGCGACGTGGGTAGGGCCCCGTCTCTGGACAGGTCGAACGGCAAGAGACATAATCTTTGGCGTACCGTTTTAGAAGTGGCCAACGCTGTCTGGCCTGTACGCTCACCGGATGAATCCGGCGAATAAGAGTTTTTGGAGGATAAATGAGCATTTCGCCAAACGTACCCAGTCCGCAGGACTCGTACCACTATGAAAATACCGGGACGCCGCGGTGGATTGCGGTGCTCTTCGGCGTGTTATTTGTCGCCCTGGCGGCGATGGGATTTTTCGGATACACGTCGCAGTCGCGGATGTCGCAAGAACTCGCGAAGGCTGAAGATCAAAACAAGACGCTCGCGGCGCAGCTGGCTCAAGCCAACTCGAGCCTTGCGGACTTAAAGGGCCACATGGAAGTGACCGAGCAGAAAGTCGGCATGACACAATCGGAACTGGCGCAGGCACGAAGCCGAGCGGAATCGATTCGCAAAGAGCAGGTAGCAACGGCGGCGAAATTAAACACGCAACTAACTGAAGTGCAGAAGAACAGCGAGGAGAAGATTGGCGCGGTGGCCACGGATTTGGGAGGTACCAAGAAAGACCTGGAATCCACGAAGAATGACCTGGAAACCACCAAAGGCAAACTGGAGCGGATGCAGGGCGACGAAGGCGTGATGAGCGGCTTGATTGCGCGCAACCATGATGACCTGGAAGACCTGAAGCGCAGAGGCGACCGCAACTACTACGAGTTCACGGTGGCGAAAAGCAAGAGTGCGCAGCGCGTCGGTCCGGTACAGTTGAACCTGAGCAAGACCGACCCGAAGAAAAACAAGTACACCATGACGGTGTTCGTGGATGATCGGTTGATCGAGAAGAAGGACAAGACAGCGGGAGAACCGGTGCAGTTTTATGTGAAGGGTGGCCGGGGAGCTTCGCCGTACGAGGTGGTGGTGTTCGACGTCGGCAAAAACCAGATCACTGGATATCTTTCGACGCCAAAGGATGCCGGGACCGGCGGAGCAGCGACAGCGGCCGCGCCTGCGGCGGCTCCGGCAACGAAGCCGTAAGACCTAGTTCCGGCTCAGCCGAGCTGGTTCGAATCGCTTGCAAGCATTGGAAGCCTTGTTCTGCGTTCTGGAAACTGGACGCGGAACAGGGCTTCTGTCGTTTTAGGCAGTGGCCTACGATGGAATTCTAGAGAGAGCTATCTAGCGCGAAGCTTAGAACGGAGAACGGAACGATGAGATGGCGCACATTTCTCTGGTTACTCCCAGTTTTGATGATTGGAGTCGCGCCGTGGGAAGTCCGCGCGCAATCGAGCCTTGACCCGGGACAGCTGCCAAAGTCCACTGTGTTTTATCTGGCATGGCACGGAACGCCGGCGGGCGACGCGCGTAAGGCCAATTCCCTGCTGGCGTTGTGGGACGACTCGGATTTCACGCCGGTACGCGCGGCAATCATCGAAGAAATGGTGAGTGACTCCACGGCTGCGAAGAAAACTCAAACGGCAATCACCCGGGAAGAGCTGGCGCAGTACGCGTCATTGCTCGACAACGAATTTGTGGTGGGATATCTGGGCGATTCGAATGCGGCGAAGAGCGTGGAACTCGATTCGGCTGGCGGCAAGTGGAACGGCATGTTTCTGGTGTATGACCGTACGGGAAAAGAGACCACGCTCACAAAGTTGTTGGTGCAGATGCGGAAGAACGAGAAGGATCCGCCGGAAATTTCCGCCACCAGTATCGCCGGGATTCCAGCGATCAAGGTCGTGCGCAAGACTGGAACATCGTATTGGGCGGAAGACGGCAGCTATGCGTTTACCGCATCGGATCCCGCGGTGTTTGCCCAAGTGGGGGCGTGGGCGCGCCATACCGCACCAGCGGACGGCGGGCTAGCGCAAACCGCCGAATACCGCGAAGCAAGTGATCTGCTGAAAGGAGGGATGATCGAGCTCTTCTTTCGGTTTTCGAGCATTAAGGAAATCGCCCCAGACAGCAACGCCGGGGGATTCAGGCTGCGCTCTCTGTTGCGTGGACTGAGACTGGAAACGGTGCACTCCATCGCCGGGCATCTGGCGATCGACGGGGCGAGAACGCGGATGCAAGGCGCGATCCTCGGCGATGCTTTGTCTGGAACGTTGTTTGATATTTGGGACGCGGGGACCGATGCTCCGCCGGCCTCGATGAAGTTTGTGAATGCGAATACGGTGTCGTATCAAACGTCGCGGATAAATCTGGTCGGAATCTACGAGCTGATCAAGCGCGCTTTGCGTTCGTCGGTTGGGGACGGCCAGTCGAGTCCGGCGGAAGCGGTAGATACGATGGCGAAGGTGCGGCTGGGGATGCCCCTATCTGACGCGTTGGGACTTTTTAGCGGAGAGTTCGCAACGCTGCAATCGAGTCCGACGCTTGATCCCGCAAAACAGGTGTACATGATGGGAATTCGCAAGAAGCCGGAAACGCTGAAAATGCTGCGAACGGGTCTCGGGGATTATTTGGCCGGCGAACAGACGGAAGGCGACACCACGTACTTGAAAGTATCGGAAGGCGGGATTCATAACGACGCCGGAACTGCAAGCTGGAAGTATCAATACCTGGCAGTTACGCCCGACGCGATTGTGTATTCAAACCGCCGGGAAACCGTGCGTGAGCTACTAGCTACACGGAAGAGCGCGTCTGACAGCACTGTTGCTTTGCCGCTGACATGGCAAGCGGCACGCGACCAATTTCCCAAGACGATCAATGGCCTGAGTTTTCTGGACCTCCAGAAAGTGGACTGGACGGCGGTAAAGGAGCGGTGGAACGCTGAATCGCGAAAAGCATCGAACGGTGCGAGAACCTCGCGGAAAATGCCACAAGGCGCATTATCGAGCGCGCTGGAGCAATTACCGCCGCAAGTATTCCAGCGTCATTTGCACCTAACGGCAAGCGGGTCGTGGAAAGACGCGCAGGGCGTGCACGTCGATGGCTGGATCGAATAGATTCGCCAGCGTTTTTTCCGGCGCCGACACTCTGCGATTTTCTCTTCTGATTGGGCTTTTCTTGGTGGGCGCAGCTCGCGGTGTCGCTCAGGAACCGCCGCTGCAGCAGGGCCCTCCGTTGCGAGTTACCGTGAACCGCGTAAATGTTGGAGTGACGGTCAGCGATTCCCGCGGCAAGTTTGTGTCCGGCCTTCGCCGGGATGATTTTCGCATTTTCGATAATGAGGTTGAGCAACCGATCGCCGATTTTCTGCCAGTCGAAGAGCCCGCTCAATTTTTGTTGTTGATCGAATCTGGCCCCTCCGTTTTTCTTTTCGCGAAGAGTCACATTCTGGCCGCCGACGCGCTGCTGACCAGCGTGGCACCCGATGATCGAGTGGCGATTGCCACATATTCGAGGACTCCGAACCTGGTGATTGGCTTTACCGCGGACAAATCCGCCGCGCGGTTGGCGCTGCGGTCGATTGATTTTCATACTGGATTTGGCGATCTCGACTTGTTTTCAAGTATCTCTGCTGCGATTGATGAACTCGCGCCACTGCCAGGGAAAAAGACCATCGTGCTGCTGTCGACCGGGCTCGACACTTCGCCCAACGTCAGATGGGAAATGCTGCTGGCAAAATTGGAAATCGCCGACGTTAGAATCATTTCGGTCTCCCTCGCCGGCGAGCTTCGCAAGCCGGTTAAGAAAAATAAACTTACCCCTGAAGAAAAGGCGGGCCGCGCGGAATTGAAGAAGGGCTTTGCGGAAGGAGATGAATCGCTGCGGCAGCTCTCCACGGCGACCGGCGGCAGAGTTTTCTTTGCACGCAACGCAAAGGAATTCGCGAAAGCCTATGCAGAGATTGCCGACCTGCTTCGTCATGAGTACAGTCTGGCGTTTGCGCCCACGGCGTTTGATGGGACGGCGCACACGCTGCGGGTGGAGGTAAAGCGTTCCGGAGTGCGCGTGGATCACCGGCCGGCGTATCTTGCGGCGGTGAATCCTTGAGTCTGGCCGGTTAGTCAAATTCCTTAAGCGTCTTGGCCATTTCGGTGAGGCGTTGGTCCATACGCGCGAACGCGGTTCCTGCGTCGAACGATCCGTCGCCGTTGCGAGCGCCGGCGCGCACACCGGTCAGCAACTCAATTCCCTGCTCGATCCGCGCGACCGGCCAGATATGAAATTTCTTGGCGGCAACAGCTTCGAGGAGATCTTCGCACAGCATCAGGTCTTCGACGTTGGACGCGGGGATCATCACGCCTTGCGTGCCGGTCAAACCCTTAATGCGGCAAACATCGAAGAAGCCTTCGATTTTTTCGTTTACACCACCGATCGCCTGAACATCGCCTTGCTGGTTCATCGAACCGGTTACGGCAATGTCCTGGCGCAGCGGCAAGTTGGCCAGAGCCGAAACCAACGCATACACTTCGGTCGAACTCGCGCTGTCTCCATCCACGCCGGAATACGATTGTTCAAAGCAAATGCTGGCGGCCAGCGATAGCGGCTTATTCTGCGCAAAGTAGCTGCGCAAAAAGCCTGAAATGATATGCACGCCCTTGTCGTGAAAACGCCCGCTCAGATTCGATTCGCGTTCGATGTTGATGAGACCGGCTTTGCCGAGAGCAGCGGTGGCGGTGATTCGAACCGGTTTGCCAAAGGCGTAGCCGCCAATCTCCAGCACGCTGAGGCCGTTGACCTGGCCGGCACATTCGCCGGAGACATCCACCAGCAGCGTTCCGTCTTCGATCATTTCGCGGATGCGGGTCTCGATCAGGTTGTGGCGCTCCATCTTTGAGTTAAGCGCCTTGCGGACATGGGCGGCGCGCACCGTGGTTTCGCCGACGGCTGTGGCCGCGTAGTTTGCCTCGCGCGCGAGATCCGCAATGTCCACAAAACGAGCCGTCACTTTGTTGCGGCGCCCTGCCATGCGCACGCCGTACTCGAGGATGGCAGCAAACGCGCCGCGATCAAACGGCCAGAGATTTTCTTTTTCGGAAAGCGCGCGAAGCCGGCCCGCATACTCGGCGATGACCGTATCGTTCATCGCCATCTCTTCGTCAAACTCGACGCGCACTTTAAAGATTTTGCGAAAGTCCTCTTCGTAATCGTAGAGGAGTTCATACACTTCGCGGTCGCCGATCAGGATCACTTTCACGTTGATCTGGATGGCCTCCGGCTTCATCGCGCTGCCGCCAAACGGGTAAAACATTTCCAGCGGCTGGATTTCCAGCCGATTGTGGTTCAGCGTGCGTTTCAGCGCGCGCCAGACTCCCGGCTCGGAAATCGTTTCCATCGAATACATAATGAGGTAGCCGCCATCGGCCCGCAGCAGCGATCCGCCGCGCAGATCCATGAAATCGCTGGTCCACCCGCCGCGAGCGTCATAGGCGCGTTGAATTGTGCCGAACAAATTAGCGTAGGTCGGAGTCGTTTCAAAAATGACCGGCGATTCTTTTTCACCGTCATGCGAGAGGATGACGTTGACGCCGTACGCGCGGAACGGATCGCGTTCCGGACCCTGCGGCTTGGGCAATCCTTCCATGCCCTCGGGATGATCTTCAGTCTCGCCTTCGCGTTCCTTGAACGGATCGAGATTATCCAGCAAGTGATGGCGGACCTCTTCCAAATATTCCGAAACGCTTATGCCAGGATATTTTTCTTTCAGTTCTTCGATTACGCCATCAACCAGCACCGAGGCTGCTTCCTGCTCAAGGTAGCTGAGTTCGCTGGCCAGTTCGCGCGAAAGCGTCAAAGTCTTTCGATAAACGACAGTAAATTCCTGGCGGAACTGCTCATACTTTCTTTCAATCTCTTCGGCCACCGGGGCGTCGAGTTTGCCTTCGTGCACCATTTTCGAAATGTCTTCGATTGGCACCATCTGGCCTTCGAGCACCGGGAAAATCTCTGGCAGCGCCACGGCACCGACTTGCATGTGCCCCAACGCAAATTGCTCGCGAGCGATCTTGCGGGTGAAATCATCCATCAAGTCTTTTTCGCGAGCCGTGAATCGTTCCACAATTCTGCCTTTTTGCCGCTGGAACGGTTCGCCTTCGAACACTTGCGGAATGCGGCGGCGCAGAAAGTCGATGCCCGCCTGCATGTCTTTCTTGAATGAATTGGCTTGTCCGCTTGGCAGCGTGAGCAGACGCGGGCGGTCGGCGATCTTGAAATTATTGACGTAGCATCGGTCCGGCGACTCCTTGGTGCCCGGGTGGAGTTCACCAATCATGCGGGCAATGGTCCCGCCGCGGCTGGTTCCGGCCAGTCCGCAGACAAAAATGTTGTAGCCCGGCGCGGTCAGCTCGACGCCCATCTTCAGAGCGCGCAGTGCGCGCTCCTGGCCGACAAAACCTTCGCGCAATTCGGCTTGCGCGGTGGTTTCGAACGGCAGGCGTGAAGGCTCGCAGCGCCAGCGAAGTTTTTCCACGGGTAGCGGAGTTGGTTTTTCCAATCGTTTGGTCGGTTCGTTCATGTTCGGCGGGTACTCTAGCATACCCCGCAGTGCGCTGCCGAAGTCGCTCGCATCGTGTTCACTGTTCTAAACCCGCGCGTTCTCGATCTCATCGCGATGTTGCATGTAGACGCGGAAGACACCCATGGCCGCAGCAACAATCGTCGGGCCGGCAACCAGCCCGAGCAGCCCGAAGACTTCGATTCCGCCGAGCACACTGATAAAAAGCAGAAGCTCATTCAAGTGAGTGCGATTTCGCAACAACAGTGGCCGCACGATATTGTCCGCGATTCCAGCGACGCCACCGCAGATCGCCAGCACTAATAACCCCTTCCAGATATGTCCGGTCACCGCAAGCCACAACGCCGTCGGAACCCAAATTAAGGCGGAACCGACAACCGGGATGAGCGAGAAGAAGCCCATCAGCACTCCCCAGAAAATCGCGGTGCCGATTCCGACGAGCGTGAAAGCGAGGCCACCGAGAGCGCCTTGAATTGCGGCGACCAGCAAGCCCACTGCTACACTCGCGAAAATCAACTCCTTCGACTCGTGCATCATGTCTTCTTGAATGGATTGATCGAACGGCAGCAGATGCTTGGCCGCTCGGACCACGTCTTCCCCGTCGCGGAACATGAAAAACAGCGCGAACAGCAATACGAACAAGTCCAAAAAGAAGGCGAACACGTTTTTCACCAACGCGCCGACTTTTGCCGCCAGGAAACCCGCCAATTGTTCTGCCCCGCGCCGGACTGGATCCGAGAGGTCCGCGTCTTGCATTGATTCAGGCAATAGGTTTTTCAGCCAGGTCAGCGTTTGCAGCGGCACCACCCGGTCCGGAGACTGCAAAACAACTTGCGCTTTTGCGCCGGCGTCGATGGCCTGCTTGGAGGTGTAGAAGAGGACCACGAGAGCGGGAACAACCAGCAGGAAGGTGACGCCGAGGGTGCTGACGGTGGCGGCCGCATTGGGCTTGAGTTTCTTCAGAACTTTCTGGTGAAGCGGATAAAAAAAGATGGCCAGCACCGCGGACCACGCCAGCGGCACCAGAAACGGCTCGGTGATCGCGTACACCAGATACCCGAGCAACAGCAGCGCCCCATAAGAAAGGACTGTAGTTACCTGATCACTGGTGGTTATGATTCTTTCCCGGACGATCTTGGCCAACGGTATATAATCCCCTTGCTCTTCAGACACCAGGTTACGGATAAAATTTCGGTAAACTCCGCATGTCTTCGAGCCCCAACTCGCTCTCAGCCTATCAGTTCCGCCTTCTTGCTGTACTGGCTTTAATCAACTTTGTCAACTTTGCGGCGCGCCAGGTATTTGTGCCGCTGATTCCGCTGCTGCGTGGCGGGTTGAGCGCCAGCGACGAGCAGTTGGGTTCGTTGCAAACAGTGCTGTACATCATTTTGGCGATCGGCAGTATCCCCTTCGGATTTCTTGCCGACCGTTTTAGCAGAAAGCTAATCATTGCTATCGGCATTTTTTTGTGGAGCCTGGCCACCTTGGCTGGCGGGCTCGCGGGTAGTTTTTTCTTCTTGCTGATCACGCGGTCTTTCGTGGGATTGGGCGAAGCGGCTTATGCCCCTGCCGCGCAGTCCATGATCTCGGGTGCATTCCCGAACGAACGGCGAGCTTCGGCACAGGCTATTTTTGCCTTGGGGATGTTGCTTGGTGGAGTCTGCGGCCAGACCCTTGGCGGGATCATCGGCCCGCATTACGGCTGGCAGGCAGCGCTGGTTGTTTTAGGTGCTGCGGGCTTACTACCAGCCGTGGCTTTGCTCGGAATTGAGGAACCGCCCCGGGGGCCACGTTCCGACGTCGTGCCGATCCTGCGGATTCTCTCGGTGCCGGCGTTCCTGGCAATCATCAGCGCGGGCATCTGCATCACTTTTGCCAGCGTGTCATTGCTGACCTGGGGCGTGGACTTCGCAGTCAGCTATAAAGATTTCAGCCTGCGGGAAGCCTCGGTTCTGCTGTCTGCCTCCACGCTGCTTTCTCTCATCTTAGGCGTGTTATGCGGGGGTTTCGTCGCCGACCAACTACAAAAGCGTTTTCACTTCGGTAGGCTCATCGCGATCGCCTTGGCGCTACTTCTGGCAACACCGTTCTTGCTGTTGGCTATCTTGTCCGATGAAAAACGCATAGTTCTTGGTGGGCTATTTGTGGCGGGATTTTTCATGTCCTGGTACCACGGACCGGTCACCGCGGTTATCCACGACATGATGCCTCGCCGCGCGCACTCTACATCCATTGGGATGTACATGTTTTTCACCCAGCTGGTTGGCGGACTGGGCCCCAAGATTGTCGGCAAAATTTCCGATCTACGCGACCTGCAGTTTGGGCTGGAAATTTCGGTCGGCGTTCTAGTCTGCGGCGGGCTGCTGATGGGACTGGTAATTCACTTCATCCGGCGCGACGGCCTGCGTCATCCCGGGCTGGAGAGCTTTCACGCCGAGCCGCTGCCAGAACATCAACCTTAGGCGCCGGTTCAATAAAAAGCGCGCTTGATCCTTACTTTATCCCGACCTGCCCGATCAGTCGCGTCACATCGTCGGGTGTTACATCGTAAAGTTTCCGCTCGTCTTCTTCTTCCAAGCGTTCTTTTAAGTATTCGGCAGCAATGAAACTCGCTTCGCGGTCCGAGAGGTCGCGTCCGGCGTGTTGCCGGAATTTCACAAAGCCGTCGTGATGGAGCCCGACGACCAGCGCCTCGCCATCCACGAAAAACTTGGTGTCGATGGTGTCGCTGTGGCGGGTGGCGATGCTGTTCCACATATGTGAGAAGCGGCACTGGAAGACCTTGCCCGTCAACTTGGAAACCACTTCGAACGCGCCCACGAACTGGCTCATCGCCCCGTTGTTGGCCAAAACCGGATATGCCGGCATGCTTGCTCCTTTTTCCCGCTTCACTTTTTTGCTAGACGAAATATTTTGCGATCAGGCTTTGCTGGTCGCGACCGCTGCTTCAGCCCCCGAATAGTTGCGCACCGCGGCAGCTACTCCCGCGCCAGGTGCAACACGCGCTCCCTGGTCGACCATCACCTTTTCCATCGCAGCCAGCAAAAGTAGCACGTTCGCTTTTTGCGCGCAGTACCCCATCAGGCCCAGCCGCCAGATTTTCCCCTTCAACGGGCCGATGCCGCCGGCGATTTCGATGTTGAATTCATCGAGCAACTGGTTGCGGAATTTTGCGTCGTCTACGCCGGCTGGCACCATCACCGGAGTCACCGTAACCAGGCGCTCCTTGGGATTTTCCACCAGCAGATCGAGCCCCATGGCTTCGACGCCAGCGATCAGCGCTCGCTGGTTGACGCGATGCCGCTCCCAGCGGTTCTCGAGTCCTTCCTCAATCGTCAGGCGCATCGCTTCACGCAGCGCATAAATTAGCGAGATCGGCGGCGTGTGATGATACAGGCGATCTTTGCCCCAGTAATTCATCGCCGTAGTCAAATCGAAGTACCAGCTCTGCACTTTCGTTTTGCGGTTGCGCAGCACTTCTTCCGCGCGCGGGCTTAGCGTGATGGGAGACATGCCCGGAGGCGCACTCAAAGCTTTTTGTGAGCCGCTGAAAACGATGTCCAGCCGCTGCTTGTCCACATGCAACGGTTCAGCCGCCAACGACGCAACCGTATCCACTATTAGTAGCGCGCCAAATTCGTCTGCAACTTTGCGGAACGGATCGAGCGCAGTAACCACGCCCGACGACGTCTCGCCATGCGCCAGGCCAATAATCTTGATCTTTTTGCCCGCCGCCGCTTTGCGCACGTCGTTGGGATCAACGGCCTTGCCTAAAGGCGCTTCCACTTTGATGATTTTGGCGGGCGTACGGGTGGCAATTTCATACATGCGCTCGGAGAAATATCCGTTCACGCAGATGATCGCTTCGTCGCCTTCTTCGAGCGTGTTCAAAACCGCTGCTTCAATTCCGCCTGAACCAGACGCCGAGAGCGGCATAGTCACGCGATTTTCGGTTTGAAAAATCTGCCGCATCAGAATTTGTGTCTCGTCCATGCAGGTCTTGAACCACGGATCAATGTGCCCGACGATCGGCGCCGCCAGCGCGCGATACACCCGCGGATCAATCGAAGACGGCCCCGGCGTCATCATCAGCCGCATCGGAGGCGCCAGTTCGCCAATTTTCTTCTGTTCGGTGCCGTCGCTCATGTCGTCTGCCTCAAATCTTGACCTGGAAACTGCCCGCCATCGCGTAACGAGGCCGCCGGGGACTTACCGTTCCACGAGCCTCAATTTTCCCGCAACCCTACCCAACCCGCAACCGCCATTTTGTCTACCGCCTGAACCAAGGTTCTCTAGACTATTAAGCGACACTTTCCCAGTGATTGGGTAGCTGCAGCACGCCAGCTATTAGCTTGTAACTGTTGCCGTCTTCAAAGGGCTCGCCCAGGCTCGAGCAGAAAAGCAGCCGGCCGATATCGTCAACACCGATACTTTCAGGAGTGTAGGTTCCAGCTGGCCGGCACTTGAGCGCATGTTCGAACGGCGGATCGGTCACCGACAGATTGTAATGATTCTTCCCGAGATTAAAGAGCGCGCGGACTCTCTTCTTCGAGCCTAGTATTTCGTGCAGAAACACCAGGCTCCGTGGTTTCAGCAGAGCCAGCGAGGTCGCGGGCAGCCTTTGTCGAAAACTGGCTGCACAAATTCGGTCGGCCGCGGAACCGAAGATCAGCTCGTCGCTGCACAGAAAATCTGCGAGCACGGCGCGGTAGGCCGCGGGGGCTGGCCTTTCCAACAATTCCCACGGGCGGTTCGCGATGAGCCAGTTTTCCGGTTGTCCTGGAACTGGCCGTGGTTGAATCACTTCTACGCGGATCAAATCGAAGTTTTGCGGCTCGCCCGCGTCGCCTAGGTTTCGTTGCGCGTAGTTCAGCTCTCCGTGCTCAGCGGCACTCACCAGCCGGATCCAGCCCGGGCCATCTGCCCGCAAGCACGCTACGCAGCGCTCCGACCGCTTCCTTGCATTCGCGAGGCAAATCAGATCCAGAAGCACGATACGTCCTCCGTCCCTGAAAATCTCAGAGGTGACGGACGCTAATATTACTCCACTTGGTACGTAGATAGTCCAGCACTAACCTGCGGTGGCAATGCTCGGCAGTGGGTTCGCTGCACAAAAGTGCGGTGGGAACGGAAAACAGCGACGGGTCAATCTTTTCCTCCACTCTTCGGTCGGCCATCAGCGCCAGAAACCTCTGTTCGTACTCTGGCCACGAACCCTTCTTTTTCTTGTATTGATCCAGCATCTCCTGGGTCGGCGCGAAAAGCGGCTCATGGAGATACTCGCACCCGCAAATTTCCCGCAAAAAATATTGCAGGTCTTCCCGCTTTGCGAATCCCGCGAGCTGCGAGACGTTCTTCAGTCTCACATCCATCAGCCGCGCAATCTTCGCGTCTTTCAAAAGGGTGAAGAATTGTTCAGCCGTTTTTTTCGTGAAACCGATGGTATGGATTTCCACGCCGGTGCCTCTGCAATGTCAAACAACTTTCCTTGTTTTTCTTCGAGATCATTCGCGCTGAAAATTTCCCCATCGGACTGAATGCGCCCGTCGCCGCGTATGTGCTCCACCCGCGCGCCGCGTTCCCGCAGCACCCTGCCAACCAGCAGCGCCCTGTGGCACACGGCGGGATCTTCCTCCGAACACAGCATCGCCACGCGGTATTTGTTCATGCCGTCTTCGAGGCGCCGGATTCCCTCGACAAATCTTTCGGTGCCGGCAACTTTGTCGTACAACACGTGCCCGTCCCGGTCATAAAATTCCGATCCGTCGGGTCGCCCACCAAGCTCTTTCCCCAGATCCACATACTTCACGCCAATTTTTCCGAGCGCGTCCTTCATTGCTTCACGATCGAACTGCGGCGAATAGTTCGAGTAAGGGTAGGATCGAACCTCCGCGACAACTTCCACATTGTTTTGTTGGAGCAACTCCAGAAAGCGCTCCCACGCGTGATTCGAATGGCCAATCGTCAAACAGCTAAGCTCGTGTTGTTGTAGTTCAGCCATCTGGTTAACCGGCGATCGCAGCTCGCACCCGTTCCAATCTACCGCACTACTCCGAAAAGAAAAAATGGGGCCAAGCCAGTCGCTCGCTCCATATCCGCTCCATTCCACTTTTGCTTATTGCTTAAGGATTAGTACTTAATCCGGCCGGCATCGCCCGCACAAACTTTCAACTTTCGACCGTTAACTGTAAACTCTCTGCATGGCTGAACGCTCTGTTCTCGTTGGTGTATTCCCCGAAATCGTGGTGCTCGAATCCGGCGATCAAATCACCTGGATCTGCGATGCCGGCAACTTACGCGTCGAGTTCGACGCCAACCGTTGCCCTTTCACCTCCAACGTCTTCCAGGCTCCCGCCGGGATGCGCTTGCAGACCGGTCCGCCGCGCGCCGGCTCCAAACCGATGGGCTACAAATACCGCCTCTGGATTAACGATCAACTCGTGGGCCGGGGCGAAGTCCTGCTTCGCGACTAGACGATCTACTTGCAGTTCGAATTCCTCCGTTCCACGACGCACCTGTGAAATTCCCAGTCCAGCAAAGAATTCTTGTTGACACCCGCACGACAAAGTTGCAATATCCCCGCCATTAAACCGATTCAAGGTATCGAATCGTTCCCGTCCCCAGCCCCAGCAGCACTCTGCGCCCGGTGCAGAGCGCTGCAGGCGTTCCTCGGCCCATCTGATCGAAAAGGGGGATCTCCACATGAAATTCATCCACGTTTTCCGTAGTTCATGGCTGCAGGCGCAGCTTCTGCTCGCGCTATTTGTTTTTTTGACCGCGCTCGCCTGGCCTTCAATATCTTTGGCGCAAACCAGTTTCATTCGCGTACACCAAACCGGGTATGTTTCCACCTCGCCCAAGCGCGCCTATCTGATGACCTCTTCCGCCTCCACCGGTAGTTCTTTCAGTGTGGTGAACTCCAGTGGTTCGTCGGTCTACTCGGCAGCTCTCGGGGCGGATCAGGGCAAATGGGGAACTTTTGCCCACGTATACGCTCTCGATTTCGACTCGGTCTCGACTGCCGGCACCTACACAATTTCAGTGAGCGGCGCGATCGCCGCGACTTCTCCCAGCTTTCAAATTGACTCCGGCACCAATCTCTATTCCACGCCGCTCGCCAACACTCTCTATTTCTACGAGAACGAACGCGACGGCGCGAATTTCATCGCCACCCCGCTCCGCACCGCCGCTGCCCATCTGAACGATGCCCACGCTAAAGCGTTTTTCACGCCCACCTTCAACAAGCGAGATAGCGCAGGTGCGTTGACCCCGACCGGCGTTGTGCTCGACGCATCCGGCGGCTGGTGGGATGCCGGCGACTACCTGAAGTTTGTCGAAACCCATAGCTACACCGTGGCGCTCATGGCTGCTGGCGTTCGCGACTTTCCTGGCCAGATGGGCTCCGGCTCCTCCACCTCAAATTTCACGGCCGAAGCCAAATTCGGCCTCGATTGGCTGCAGAAAATGTGGGACGACAACTCGAAAACTCTCTACTACCAAGTTGGCATCGCTTCCGGGGGCCACGCTTACGTCGGCGACCATGACATCTGGCGCCTCCCGCAAGTCGACGATACCTACCAAGGCTGCGCATCTCCGTACGAATACATTTGCAATCGCCCGGTACTGCAAAACACCGCGGGAGGAGCGGGCGCTTCCATCAGTCCGAATCTCGCTGGCCGCCTGGCCGCTGATTTCGCCGAGTGCTATCAAATCTTCAAGTCCAGCAACGCAGCTTACGCAAATCAGTGCCTGCTCTTTGCGGAGCACATTTTCGACCTCGCAAACACCGCTCCGGGCACCCTGCTCACCGCAGGCCCTTTTGATTTTTATCCGGAAACCGAATGGCGTGACGATCTCGAGCTAGGTGCAACCGAACTATACTTCGCATTGCAACCTGGCAGTCTACCGTCGGGGTTGCCGCACACCGATCCCAACTTTTATCTCACCGCAGCCGCCAATTGGGCTCACGCTTACATCACTGGACCCGGCGACGCTGCCGACACCCTGAATCTTTATGACGTCACCGGTTTTGCACATTTCGAGCTCTATCGCGCGCTTACCTTGGCAGGCAATCCCACTGGACTTGCGGTGACCCAAGCCGCGTTGCTCGCGGACCTGAAGAAGCAGCTCGATAAAGCCGTCACTCAGGGAACCAAAGATCCCTTCGGTTTTGGCTTTCCCTGGGCCGCCTACGACACCACATCACACGGTTTCGGCCTGGTCGTAATGGCCGAGGAGTACGACAACTTGACTGGCGGCACCGCCTACGCTGCCTATGCAAGCCGTTGGCTCGCGAACGTTCTCGGCACCAACGCCTGGGGCACTTCGCTGGTTGTCGGCGACGGCAGCACATTCCCGCTCTGCATGCAGCATCAGGTCACCAACCTGATTCCCAACCCTCCCAATGGCGCTCCCTTTTTGAAAGGCGCTGCGGTCGAAGGGCCAAACTCTGCAGCCGCCAAAGGCGCACTTTCCAACATGGTTGCCTGCCCTCCGAACGGCGTCGATCAGTTTGCTGCGTTCAATGGCAATGGCGCCGTATATAAGGACAACGTGCAGTCCTATTCCACGGTCGAACCCGCGATTGACCTCACAGCCTCTTCGTTCCTTGCGTTCTCGTGGGTGATGGCCGGCGCGCCGTCCGGCACGCCTTAACTGAAATTTCTGGAGAGCGTCCTCCAACGGACGCTCTCTATTTCAAACTACATCGATACATCGAAAATATAGGAGGAAATCATGATCCGAAAGCTGTTGCTATTCTGTGTTTTGGCACTTGCTGCGATCTCAAGTCTCCACGCACAAACGCCCATGCAAATTTATGGGGTCTGGCATTGCTACACCGACGGTTGTGGCTGGCTCTCCGTTCCCAACATGACCACGTTCGACACCGACAATCACTGGCTCATCGATCGCGGCAGCGGCCAGCCTTCGGTCAACCTGGTGATTCTGAGCTTCGTCAATCCGGTGGATCTGATGAATTCCACCACTAACTCCACCACCACAAACGGCATTCCGATTGGAATGAACACCGCCGTCGTAAATTATTTCCAGAGCAAGGGCGTACGCGTGATGTTTTCCATCGGCGGAATCCGCTTCGTAAAAAATTGGGACAAAGCGCTGTCCTCCAATCCCACCCAGCTCGGCATCAACGCTGCCAACATGGCCAAGCAATTTAACGTCGGCATGGAGATCGATTACGAAAAGAGCAGCAATCCGAATCTGACTGGATTGCAAGCGTTCATCACCGCATATCGCTCGGTCATTCCGTACGATTCCACCGGCAACAATTTCGCCGCTCGTTTAACCATCGATCTTGGCAACGACGACGCGTACCTTCAGTCGCTCTCCGCATACGCCACCGCGCACTGGCTCAGCACCAGCACTCCCGTGCTGGACTATGCCAACGCCATGGTTGCCTCACAGAAGACAACTGTCTCCGCTCTCGAAACTGGTTGGTCACAGCATGTCAACGGTGTCACCGGTGTTCCGCCGCTCGCACCCGCCAAGCTGACCGGCAGTCTCTGGCTGGTTGCCGCAACGCCAAATTGCGCAACCTTTAATACCTCCGACCAGAAGGCCGGCGCCAATTTTGTTGAGACCATTCCACCAAAGGGCGCCGGAACTACAAACGGCATGCTCGGCTATATGTTCTGGGCCGCGGGTTGCCAGGGCCAGGGCACCGGCTGCACATTCCCGCCCACCACTTGCGAAGGCGGCATGGGTGTCGCCTGCACCACTTTCAATATTCCAATCCCGATGCCGCCATTGCGCACACAATAAATCGTTTATGGCTGCAGCGAGAAATTCACCATAATCGTGGTGTCTACTTCGATCGGTTGACCGTTCAGCAGCGTCGGCTGATAACGCCAGTGGCTCACCGCTTCCAGCGCCGCTCGCGCCAGTTCCGGATCAACTTGCTCGTTCATCACCCGCAGCGATTCTGGCTTACCGTCTATCCCAATCACCGCGTGAAGCATCACCGTTCCCTGAACGCCGGCCGTCTTCGCTTCCGCTGGATAAACAGGAATTTTCTTTTCCAGGATCTTCGCGGCCTGGACATCGCCGCCGAGTTTTACCCGCGGAACCTTGGTTCCGGAGCCAGCCGCGGCTTCCGCTTCGCCACTGCGCTTCGCAGCCACTTCCACATCCTCGGCAGTGCCACTAACTTCGAGCGTGACGTTCTGCGTAAATTCCCCTCCAGACCCCAGAGCCACTCGTGACGCTCGATACGTTTCAAATCCTTTCTTCTCCACTTTCATCTCGTATTCGCCGCTGGGTAGCGCCTTGAACGCAAACTTTCCCGTGCCGTCAGAGACGGTCATGGTGATTGCGTTCGACTTTTGATTGGTCATGATGATTGTCGCGTTTCGAACCGCCGCTCCGCTCGGATCGTGAATGGTTCCTGCAAACGCTCCCGACACTCCCTGTGCCGACAGACGCAGGGCCGAGAATGGAATTAAAAAACAAATCACGACAACTGCGATCAGTATCCCGGCTCTCCGTGACAAGCGTCCTCTATTCGTCGATGGATTCAACATGGCAATAAATCTCCTTTCAAGAGTGGATGCCCCTGCAATAGCGAGCCCCGCAGACCAGCCGCGGTTTGCCTTTTCCAGCGTCCGTGCGAGATCGAGCAGTTGGCCGGCGTATTCCCTTGCGTCGACGCCGGAATTCAGCACGGCGTCGTCGCAAGCGCGTTCGCTCTCCTGACGCAGGTTTCGTGCCGCCATCCACACCAGCGGATGGAACCAATACAAGCTCCGCGCGAACTCGGCGCACAACTGCAAAAACCAGTCGTATCGGGCAACATGCGCGAGCTCATGCAGCAGCACCGCCCGACGCCGCGTCTCCGGCCACTCCGATGCGCTCGACGGAAGGAGCACCAGCGGCCGCACCATTCCCCAGGTAAGCGGCATCGCCAACGGATTGGCGGATTCCACCAGCCGCACCCGGCGTGCAATCTTCAGACCGCCGCATATTTCCTCTGCACACAAGCGCCAGCGATCCCAACGGATTGGTCTCGCTCCAGCCGATCCTCGCGTCATCCTCATCAGTCCGCCAGCCAGCCGCGCGATCAAAATCGCCGCGCCTACCGCCCAAATCAACAGCAGCATTCCCGAAAATTCCCGCAGCCACGGCGAAGCGATGCTGGCGTTCACCACCATCGCCGGCAAATTTCCTGAGCCGGTGTCTTCCGCGATTGTCTTCGCCGGAACCCAAAGCCAGGCCGCGCTGCCCAGCGCATTCGAACGCCACGCCGGCAGTAGCACGGCGCAAACCGGCAGCGCCAGCGCCGTGAGTATCCCCACCGCCCACACACAGTGCCGCGCCGCGGCGGATTGCTTGCGCAACACGACCGCGGCGATCCACGCCAAACCAAGCAGAATCGTCGCCTTCAGGCTGCATCCAGCAAGGAATCCCAGTGCCGTTTCAAAACTGTCTGTGGTGCCCATGTCAGCTCTCTTTCCCGCGCTTCTCGATCAGCCGCGCCAGTCGCTCCAACTCTTCCCGCGAAACCCGCGACGCCTCTCCGCCCAGCAGCGCGGCAACCACCTTCTCCGTCGAACCCTCAAAAAACGTTTCCACCAGGTGCCGTAACGCCGAACGCCGCGCCACCTCGCGCGGCACCGCCGGAAAATACATATAGCGCAGGCCTTGTTCCTCGTGCCGCACGTGCCCTTTTTCCTCCAGCACCCGCAGTTGCGCGCGCACCGTCGAATAATTGCGCCGGTCCGGCAGCGCCGCCAGAACTTCTCCCACCGTTCCGCGTTCCAGTTTGTACAAAACATCCATGATCTGCCGCTCGCGCCGCGCCAGAACTTTTCTTTTTGGCTTGTTCATCTTGATGTGCTACTCCTATAGCGGACATGCTAGTTAGATAGCACTACCGCGCTACGCCGTCAAGCATTTTTTTCCTACCGCTTATGCCTTACGACGTTTTTCCGCGTGACGTGTCGAATTTCCCCTGCACCTGCAAACATTCTTCTCTGCCTGATCGCCGCAACTCCCTGAATCTTCAACACATGCAAAATTAGCTGTGCTCTTGGCACGGCGGTTGCACCCACATTCCACGGACGTAATCGTCACAGGAGGTCACAGGTATGACCATTAAAAAGCACTTGCTCGTTAGGAACGTCGTGGCGCTGTTAGCGGCGACTCCTTTGTTGTGGATAGCTCCGCCCATCCTTGCTCAATCCGCGCCCGCCCAGGACGCTCGCCCGGTCCAAGACAGCGATGCCAATCGCCAGGAACTCGCTCGCTTCGACCAGTTTCTCGACTCCCATCGCGAAATTGCCGAGCAGCTTCGCAAAAATCCCGCACTGGTGAATGACCGCAACTTCGTGGAGCAACATCAGGCGCTACAAACTTATCTGCAGCAGCATCCTGCTGTCCGCGAAGAGCTAAAGGAAAATCCCAACGCCTTCATGCGTCGCGAAGATCGCTATGACAGCCGGGATATCGACCGCCGCTCGCGCGACGCCGACGGCCATGACAGCCACATCGCGGGCCAGCCCATTCGTGATCACGACACCACTCGCGGCGAGCTGGCCAGTTTCGACCAGTTTCTCGACAAGCATCGCGACGTCGCCGAACAGCTTCGCAAAAATCCGGGACTGGTAAACAATCCGCAATACCTTGCGGATCATCCCGAGCTTCAGGAGTACCTGGGCACTCACAAGAACGTCCGTGAGGAAATCGACGAAAACCCTCAGGCGTTTATGAGCCGGGAAAATCGTTTTGACAATCGCCAGGACGCCCAAGCTGCCCAGCGCGATGACGATCGCGATGGCGCCCGCGACGTTGCCCAAAACGATAATCGCGACCACAGTCGCGATCTCGATTCCCGCGATAACGATCGCGACGTGCACACGCCCGGTCAGCCGATTCGTGATCACGACACCACTCGAGGGGAACTGGCCAGCTTCGACCAATTCATGGACAAACATCGCGAAATCGCCGAACAGCTTCGCAAGAATCCGGGGCTGGTGAACAACCAGCAATTCCTGAATGACCATCCCTCGCTTCAGGAGTACCTGGGCACCCACAAGAACGTCCGCGAAGAAATCGACGAAAACCCGCAGGCCTTCATGCACCAGGAAGCTGGCTACGACCGCAACGAGGGCGGCCAACGCAATGAAATGGACCGTGAACGGGCCGGCTTTGGAGAATTTCTCCACTCCCATTCGGCGATCTCGGAGCAACTCTCCAAGAATCCGTCCCTGGTCAAGAACCGGGAATTCATGGCCACTCATCCCGAACTACAGGACTACCTGAAGGCCCATCCGGTCGCCCAGGCCCAGCTGACTCAGAATCCGGAACCCTTCATCAAGTCGGCGCAGCAGTTCAACGCCACCGCCAAGACCAGCACCACCACCTCTGGCAGCGTTAAGACCACCACGCCCGACGCCACCAAACCGCCAAAACAGTAGTGAATTCGTGCGAGAAGGCCACCCCGCTCGGCCTTCTCGTTCCTGATTTCCAGTTCATTCGCAATTTTCACTACGGAGGCTTTATGAATCTCAAGTTTTTCGTGATTGCGGGGATTACGCTGGCTGTTGTGTTTCCCCTCAGTGCTGGCCCGAAGAAAAAAGTTGCCACCCGCGGCATGTTGGAAAAAATGGAAGCCGTGCCGTGCGGCGCCAAGCAGCGCGGCCTGTCTGGTCTGGGAACGGTATGGGCTTCCGCTGGCATTACCCACGTGAACTCAGACGAGAAACTGTGCCCGCAGTATTTGCTGCGCACCGACGATATGGACTATCACATCCGGCCAACCGACTTGAAGCACCCGGTTGTACTGCCCATCGGCCACGAAGCCGAGTACAAAATCAAGAACGATAAAATGTTCTTGAAAATCCCCGACGGCGATCACAAAACGCGAACCTACCAGGTTGTCGCCATGGAGCCGGTCAACCCGGACACCGCCGCGCAAAACACATCAACTAAACCCGCGGACAAACCATAGTTCGGGCGCGCCCAGCCACAGCCCGCGCTTCTAATCCTGTTCGCCAATCGTTTGCGCGTACGTTTTGCCGTACGGATAGAACCGTTCCTTGCGGCCTTCCTTCCACGCCGCTTTCAGTTCCGGTATCGTGATGTCCCAGTCCGGCCGGCATTTCTTGGTCACCGCACGCAAGTCCTGGCGCAGTTCTTCCACCGTCGGCCGCCCAAAAAACCAGTAGCCGTTGTAAACCTTATAAATCACCAGCCCGGGCTCCAGCACAAGCACGTGCGGAATCATAGGATTGTGCAGCGGATCGGTGTACTCCGCGATATCCAGATCCTTTTGTACCAAGCGCCCCGCATCGGACAGGAACGGCCAGTGCGCCCCCACTCCGCTGCGATATTCATTCGTCTCGGTAAGATTGTCGGTGCTGATCGTGACCAGCCGACAATAGCCAACTTCCATTTCGCGGTGCAGTTGAAGCAGCCCTTCCGCCTGCCGCCGATCCTTCGGACAAAATCCTCCGCGGCTTAGCACCACTACCATCGGGTGTGGTCCTTGCAGCTCCGACAGCTTGCGGTGTTTCCCGGCTTGGTCAGAAAGCTCGTAGTCAGGGAACGCCGCCCCAGGAATCATGTCAGCTCGCATAGGAAGTCCTCACCTACAGGATAATTTCGAATCCGACTTCACGCCAATCCCATCCGCCAAATTGGCTGACGTTCTTCGTTCCTAAGCTAAATCTAAATCCGGGTGCTCCAGTTTTTCCTTAACTTTCTCTCATCTGATACAGTAAAGTAGTACCTGCGCAATCTGACCAGCCCGAAACGGATTGCGTGAAAGCAAGATCAACTACGCGTCACTCTTCTAGCCTTCAGCTAACTCACAGACTCCGAGGTCGAAATTGAGGGCGGGCGAACGACTCAAAGAGATCAGGTCACGACTGGGAATCACCACGCGTGATGTTACGGAGCTCAGTCGAAAAATAGCCGAATCCGAGGAAAATGAAGACTTCCTCATCTCAAACCCTTGGCTTACTGAGATCGAGAATTCGGATTCTATCCCCAGCATCTATAAACTATTCAGTCTCAGCATTATCTACCATCTGAAATTTAGCGACCTTCTCCAACTCTTTGGCGTTGACGTTCAAAAGATACCCAAACAACAGTCCCAGATGCGACTGGAGCAGACTCATCTCACCCCTGTTGAGATTTTCGACCCGGACAGAAGCGTTGCCTTTCCCATTCGCTTTGATCGCGGATTCGAAGTAACCAAAACCAATCTCCTGTCCCGTATGGTGGAAGTCTGGGGCGAAATTCCGATCGCGCTCATCGAACATTTAGACGTACGTCACAGCCTGTACGGGTTTATTGGCCTCGAAGATCTGACTCTATACCCCCTATTGCGCCCCGGTTCTTTTGTACAGATCGACCAGACCTTCCGAAAGATAAATCCCTTCAAATGGCGGAGCGAGTATGACCGGCCGATTTATTTTGTCGAACTGCGCGACAGTTACGCTTGCTCGTGGTGCGAGCTCCACGACACCCAACTTATCCTGATTCCACATCCGCTCTCGCCTTGCGGAATTCGCCAGTTTAAAAACGGAAGTGAAGCGGAAATCATCGGCCGGGTCACCGGGGTTGCGATGCGAATTGTGGATTCCGACTCGACGGTGACTGCTGGAAATGCAAGATTGCCAGCGCCGTTCTGACGTTCAACGTGAAAAACTGCGCAGCAAGCGGGTTGCAATTCAAG
>Ga0210402_10000620_pt1 | contig 39124 bp, 39 predicted proteins | sample IncBWC7MmetaG_FD_161055 | JGI IMG/M metagenome (GOLD analysis project Ga0210402, IMG submission 161055) | Forest soil microbial communities from Barre Woods Harvard Forest LTER site, Petersham, Massachusetts, United States - Inc-BW-C-7-M | ecosystem: Environmental > Terrestrial > Soil >...
CGAATTGGGGTCGACGCGGCGGTATTCCGGATGCACGAATTCCAGGCCCTGCGGGCCGCGGCGCGCCTCGCCGAAGCAGCGCACGCGCGCGCCGCGCGCCAAACCCTGCTGCTGCTGGGCGGTGAAGTAGAAAAAACGCAGCGTCAAGAATCCCGAACCATCAGCAATCTTGCACAGCATCTGGCGGCGTCCGCGGAATGCCACCTCGGTGAGCAGCACTTCGCCTTCGACGGAGGCGCGCTGCCCGGGCCGAAGCTCGCCCAACGGCACCACCCGGGTGCGATCTTCATAGCGCAGGGGCAACAGGAACAGCAGGTCCTGGGTTGATTCCACTCCCAATGCCTTGAGGCGCGTGGCGAGCGACTCGCCGACGCCGCGCAATATCGTGACCGGTTGGGGCGAGATCACGTGGCGACAATGCACTCCACTTCCACCTGCGCGCCGCGCGGCAGCGACGCGACGCCGACCGCGGCCCGCGCCGGGTACGGCTCGCGAAAGTATTCCGCCATGATCTTGTTGACCAGACCGAAATGCGACAGGTCGATCAAGAACACGGTCGCCTTGACCACGTCATCCAGGCTGGCGCCGGCTGCGACCACGATGGCTTTCAGATTGTCGAATGCCTGGCGCACCTGCGCCTCGATGTCGCCCTTGACGAGTTCCTTGGTGGCCGGATCCAGGGGGATCTGTCCCGAGACCCAGATGGTATTACCCACTCTCACGGCCTGCGAATAGATGCCGATGGCGGCGGGCGCGTTGGCCGTCGATATGATGTGTTTGCTCATGACCTTGATCTTGATTGATGGGAAAGCTTCGAAGCCGGCGGTTCACGCCAGCGTGCGATATACCCGCAGCACGTCCGGCATGCCCCTGATGGTTTTGATGACCAGCGCCAGATGCTTGCGGTCGCGAACCTGAATCTGAAATTTCAGGGACGAGCTGTTCACGTCGCGCTCTTCCAACGACACCTGATCGATATTGGTTTCGGTCCCCGCGATGCTCGAGGCCACCGCCGCCAGCACGCCCACCCGATTGTTGATTTCCAATTGGATTTCCGAGCTGAACAAACGGCCACGAGTTCCTTCCCAGGCCACCGACAGCCACTTGTCCGGTTGTTTGCGGTACTCGGCGAGGTTACCGCATTTCTGACGGTGGATCATCACGCCGCGGCCGGCGCTCAAATACGCCATGATGGGGTCGTTGGGTATGGGGAAACAGCAGCGCGCATAGGTCACCAACAAGCCCTCGGTCCCCGCGATCATCAGCGGGCCGCCGCCGTTCGCAGCGCCGGCATCGCCGTTCTCCTGCATTGGCTGCAGCCGCCGCGCCACCAGCGGCGCGAGGCGCTCGCCCAGACCGATCTTTTCGAACAACTCGTCGCTGTCCTTCAGATTGAGCTCCTTGACCACGGCGTTGATATCCGCGGCCGGAATTTTCTTGAGGTTGAGCGAGAATTCCTCGAGCGCTAGTCCGAGAAGCCGCTTGCCGAGCTCCAGCGCATCGCCCTTCTTGAGATTCTTCAGATATTGGCGGATGGCGGCGCGCGCCTTCGCGGTCACCAGGAAGCTCGACCAGGAAGGATTCGGCGTGGCGCCCTTCGCGGTGATGATTTCCACGGTTTGTCCGTTGCGCAACGGCGTGCGCAACGGCACCAAGCGGCGATCGACCTTGGCGGCGACGCAGCGGTTGCCGACATCCGTATGAATGGCGTACGCAAAGTCCACCGTGGTCGAGCCGCTGGGGAGACGCAGGATCTTGCCCTTGGGCGTGAACACGTACACCTTGTCGGGGAACAGATCGACCTTGACGCTCTCGAGGAATTCCTCGGAACTGCCGCCCTCCTGAATCTGCACCAGACTCGCCAGCCATTCGCGGGCGCGGTCATGCTCCACGCCGCCGAAGGTGTCGCCGCCGGATTTGTACTTCCAATGCGCGGCGATCCCGGACTCGGCCACGCGATGCATCTGTTCGGAACGGATCTGCACTTCGATGGGCACGCCGTTGGGTCCGAACAGGGTGGTGTGCAGGGACTGATAGCCGTTGACGCGCGGTATCGCGATGTAGTCCTTGAAGCGTCCGGGCATGGGCTTGTACAAGCCATGCACCAGACCCAGGGTGCGGTAGCAGGTGTCGGCGTTGTCGACGATGATGCGAAAGCCGTACACATCGACCATCTCGTTGAGGGAGATCTTCTTGTTCTGCATCTTTTTGTAGATGCTGTACAAATGCTTCTCGCGGCCTTCGACCGCGGCTTCGATCGCCGCCTTCTTCAGCGCGCCCTTGAAAGTTCCGGCGATCTTGCCGACGAATTCCTTTTGATTGCCGCGCGCCCGCTTCAATTCCCGTTCGAGAACCTTGTAGCGGTACGGGTACAGCGCGCGAAATCCCAGATCCTCCAGCTCGAGCTTCACCGCGTAAAGCCCAAGACGCTCGGCGATGGGCGCGTAGATCTCCAGAGTCTCGCGGGCGCTGCGGCGGCGCTTGACCGGCGGCATGACACCGAGAGTGCGCATGTTGTGCATGCGGTCGGCGAGTTTCACCATGATGACGCGGATGTCGCGCACCATCGCGAACAGCATCTTGCGGAAGCTTTCCGCCTGCGCTTCCTGGCGGTTCTTGAATTGAATCTGGTCGAGCTTGCTGACGCCGTCGACCAATTCGGCGACGACCTGGCCGAATATCGACGCTATCTCGGCCTTTGCCGTGGGCGTGTCCTCGATGACATCGTGCAGGATCGCGGCCACCAGGGTGTCGGCGTCCAGTCGCAGGTCGGCTAGGATGTCGGCGACCGCGACCGGGTGCGTGATGTACGGCTCACCCGATACGCGCTTCTGGCCCTGATGTTTTTCCGCGCCGAAATCGTAGGCTTCGCGCACCCGCTCCACCTGGGCGGGCGATAGATAGGCTTCGAGTTTGTCTAAGAGCTGGCTGATCCCGGTGGAGCGTCTTCCACCGGGTAGAAAACCAAGTATGGAAGACGCATAGTCCATCGCCGCTCTTGAGTAGGCCGGTCTTGATCAGTCCCCAAGCCCGAGTTGCGGAGCGCGGAAATCCGACGGCATGTCGAGCTCGCTCACCGGCGGCTGTGCCGGCTCTTCGGGCTCTTCCAACATTTCGAGGGTGATATTTCCGGCAGCGATCTCGCGAAGCGCCACCACGGTCGGTTTGTCGTTTTCCCATTCCACGGTCGCTTCCGCGCCGTTGGCCAGGCGTCGGGCGCGCTTGGCGGCCAACAACACCAGGTTGAATAGATTGGGTTCATTCTGAAGGCAGTCTTCGACTGTGATTCGCGCCATGCTTAGGGTTCCATTGGAGGGCTTGAAATAATAGCAGAAATACCGCTGCCCTCGCCAGCCGCAACTTCGCGCGGCAGCCGCGAATTGAAGCGTTTGCCCGCGTTATTCAGGGATTTATCAGGCTTTCGGCCAGCCTCGCCACTTCCGGCCGTCCGGCGAGCAACTGTCCGCCGCGCCCATCGACGATGGCCTGCAAATCCTCGAGCGCCTGCTCAAAGCGGTCGTTTATGACCACATGGTCGAACTCGGACCAATGTCCGATGTCGTCAGCCGCGTCCTGCAAGCGGCGCTTTATGACTGCATCGGAATCGGTGCTCCTGCCTTTCAGCCGTTGTTCCAGCGCGCGGCGTGTAGGCGGCAGGATGAAAATGCTGCTGGCCTCCGGCACCCGGGCGCGTACCTGGCGCGCGCCCTGCCAATCGATTTCGAGCAGCAGCAGCTCGCCATTCGCGAGCGCTTCCTCCACCGCTCGCACGCCGGTTCCATAGGAATTGTCAAAGACCTGGGCGTGCTCGAGGAATTCATTGTTCGCCGCCATTTCATGAAAGCGCGCGGCGCTTACGAAATGGTAATCGCGCCCCGGCACTTCGTTGGGACGGGGCTTGCGCGTGGTGTAGGAAACCGAGAACTGAATGCTGGGCACGCGCTCAATCAGCGCCTTCAGCAAACTGGTCTTGCCCGCGCCCGAGGGTGCCGAGACCACGTACAGGCGCCCGCGCTGAGGCGTCATTTGGATGCCAGGCGCGGGATTTTCGACTCCACTTCCGCGGCGATCTTCGCCGGGTCGGCGCTGGCGACCGGATAGGAATTCGACCAGACCACCGAACCGTCCGCGACCGCGGCGATCTTCACGGTGAGGACCTCTGCACCGCCGACCGTTTCAATCGTCCCGTAAAGCACATAGGTCGAATGGTTCGCCCGGCCGCGCTCCAAGGCCGCGCCCAGTTCACGCGAAGGCAGCGGGTCCTTGGTCAGGTTCACTTGTCCGTGGTGCGAGATGGATACTCGTCCAAAGGTCATGGCAAAGGTGGAGTCGGCCAGCTTGGCCGCAGGTGCATCCCCGGCCGGCGCGGTGAACGGCACCGCCAGCAGCGGCGCGTCCGTGGCGCTGATATCGGAATCGTCCGCAATCTCCTTGGCGATCTGCGTGCCGAGCTTGACGATGTCTTTCCCGTTCAAGGTTCCCTGGTAGTTCTCCGAAATCGCCTTGAGCCTTTCGGCCTTGGCAGGAGAAATATCCGCGGAGCGTGGATGCTTGGTGGCGGATTCACAGCGATTGATGAGCGTGACTACAAGCCAAACACTCAAAACAATCCTTATCCAGCGGGGCAGGCGCCTGAAGAATACCCAAGCCGAACGCAAAGCCCACCCTGCCACCTCGTAACAGAATTTTTTCCTCTGTCCGGGCTCAGCCTTGGGGAATTCCGGATACTGCAGCACCGGCGCCGCGGTTCGGTTTTTTTTGTCCTGCCGACGCAGTGCTTTTCGTGCCGGCTTGGATTCTGCGACCTCGCCGGAGGCCACCTTGCGGCACATCGCCTCCAGTGCCCGCGTCGGCCGCCCGCCCGGCACCTTAAGCCACTGCACCGTGAGAAATTTCTCGGGCACCCGGGCGGACGCCTGATCGGTGTCATCGATGACGACGGGCAGGAGAAACAGATGCTCATCGGCCATGTCGAGAGATCTCTCGACCGCAAGCCGCCACTCGCGGCGGAAGTACCCTTCGAGGCGGGCTTCGGTACGCGCCGACACGACGGGCATGAAGTAGTCGCATTCACGGATCTGGCGGCGGATCTTCTGATCCCACGCCTCGCCGCCCCCCAGTTCACTTTCGTCGTACCAGACTTCAAGTCCGTACCCGGGCAGCGCCTCGCCCAAGGTTCGCGCAGCCTCGCGATCCTCGGACGCATAGCTCAAGAACACTGTCGGTCGCGGTGCAGGCGAATCTGCGGCGTCGATGTCGGACAATTTAAAAAACCTCCGTGGGCGAGGACTGATTCGCGGCTCGCGGTCTTGCAAAGCCAGATCTTTGCCGCGTTTTAGAGTGGTGGCAGGATAGCTGGCCGGCGGCCATTGGGCCACCTTCTCCTGACTTTACGGTTCGTGGAGATCTCGCAAATGATTGAAGAGTCCGCCGTCAGCCTCCGTGTGACCGACGCCGCAGAAGACCATGAGCATGATCCATACGCAGCGGTCGTTGATCCAGAACATGGGCAGGCCCGTCTGCCGGTCGAATTCGAAGCGCGGGTGCTGCCACGCAATGCCGGGCGGCGCGGGTTTCATTTGGTTTTTCTTGATCCAATCGCGCTGCGCTGCCGAGAGTCCGGATAGGTCGCGGTAATTCTTTTCTTTCTCCGCGTCAGCCACGAAGTTCTGAACGGCCAATTCGGCCTCGTGTTGCCAATCGATGTGGGATTCGAGCGGTAGGTCGGGCGGAGCTGTTATTGCGTTCCCGGCAACCCGTTCGCGTTTGGGCGTATGCCGGCGAGAACTCTTCGCTCGTTGCTCAGAGTGGATGGCTGGCGTCTCGCCCCGCAATAGCATGAGGAGCAGCGGCTCATGAGTACCCTTGGGCAGGAGGACGAGCCGTCCTTCGCGAACGATCACAACCACGATCACCACGTGTGACATGAGCACGATGAGAAAAATCAGCGGCCGCGCGCCGCGGGTGTCGATGGTCTTCAATGCGCGCACCCCCCTCAAGGGGACACGTTGGAACGCAACAGGTTCCGCCGCAGTGATACTTCGCGTCGTCCCAGCGGCTTGGTCAGCGCCAGCGCGCGCCTGGCTGCGTTACGTAATGACGGTAAACGTAGCCCCATGGGATCACGAGCGGCATGAGAATAACGCCAAGGCCGATGTTGAAGGAATCCTCAGCGAAGGTCGGTGGCAATTGGCCAGCGGACCATTGCTGCAAGCCGTAAGCCACCGTCCAGATGGACTTCCACGCGAACTCGAACATCAGCAGCGGAAGCATCTCGAGGGGGTATTTGAGGCCGACGAACGCCAGCACCCACACGGCGCCGAGCAGGCTCGGTATGACACCCCGGCTGATCACCGGGTGGCTGACCAAGTCGGGCACGATCATCCCGCCGAGCCCAATCACGAGCAGCAGATAGGTCGCGCGCAGAACATAGATGCGGGTAAGCGAAACCTCTTGGACGACGTTCGCCGGCTGGGTTTCCTTCTTAGCGGCGTCGTGAGTAGTCGCGATCACGGTGAACTCCTTTGCTAGGAAGCTTTGCGAAGTTGTTCGGAGCCAGAGATGGACTCCGGGACGAATTCCAGAATGTCACCGGGTTGGCAGCCGAGCGCGCCGCAGATCGCTTCAAGCGTCGAGAAGCGAATGGCGCGGGCCTTGCCGGTTTTGAGGATTGAGAGGTTGGCAAGCGTGATGTCGATGCGCTCGGCCAGCTCGGTCAGTGTCATTCGCCGATCGTGGAGCAGCTCGTCGAGCTTGACGGCGATGGCCATGTCACACCGTCCCTTCGAGGTCTTCACGCATCCGCGTACCTTCGGCGAAGACCCGCGCAAGGACGAAGGTCAGGATGACCGCCAGCCAGCCGTTGGGCGAAAAGCCGGCATCGAGATGAAGCGGATGTCCGGGCGTCGAAACGGATTTGCCGATTAGCCCGATGACAAGGCTGAGCATCTGCTGCCCGAGCAGAAACCAGGCGATGGCCTGCAGATAGTATGCATTCGCGGCGACGAAGGGATTGCCGGCGCGAACTGTCTGGACCATCGCCACCAGCCGCTTGAGCACGGCTAGATTCAGCGGGACGGCAACGAGTCCGAGCGCTGCAATCGCGCGCATGCCCATGATCAGCGAACCGGATTGTGCCGAGGGTGGAACGCCGAGAGCTGTCATCATCCATTGTCCGGCTGCAACCATCCCCACGAGGATCGCAAGGACAACTGCGCCGTAGAACCAGTTCAGGACGATCAGGATGCGCAGGCCGACGTAGGCGATCGGCAGCGCAGTAGATGAGGGACGGAGCATCGATTGGGCACTCCACGACTTGGAATATTGATAAACAATATCATATTTATTGATATTCAGTAATTTATTTATCGAATTACAATAAAATGATCCCTTAATCAGAGGAGAACGCGGCCGGCAACGGACCGCTATTGCCCCAATGGCTGGGAATCGGGACAGGCGGGTGCTCGCCGGCGGATGGCAAGGGACCGCGGCAATGGCTTCATCGTGGACGGTTTTTGTCGAGCCGGGTCTCGAGCCGCGCGACGCCGGCGATCTTCTCGGACGGCTCCGGAAACTACTCGATGTTCTGCACCTGTTCGCGCATCTGCTCGATCAACACCTTCATGTCGACAGCCGCGCGCGTGGTTTCTATGTCCTGCGACTTCGAGGACAGCGTGTTGGCTTCGCGATTCAGTTCCTGCATCAAAAAATCCAGGCGCCGTCCCGCCGCTTCCTGGCCGTTGAAGGTCTTGCGGACCTCGGTCACATGGCCTCGCAGCCGATCGATCTCCTCATCCACATCCAGCCGCTGCGCCAGGATGGCAAGCTCCTGTTCGAGCCGCTCCTGATCGACGTCCGAAACGAGCTGCGCGATGCGGTCGAGCAGTTTTGCGCGCATGCGCGAGCGGATCTCCGGGAGCCGCTCGGTGACGAGTCCGGAGAATTCCAGCAGTCCGGCGCAGCGCAGCTCCAACGCGTCGCGCAGACGTCCACCCTCGCTGTCGCGGAAACGCGCGAGCTCCGTCAAGGCTTCCTCGAGCAAGCTCTTTGCGGCAGCGATCATGGGCGCGGCATCGCGGCTGGTGTCGCGGATGACCCCGGGCCAGCGCAGCAAGTCCAATACATCAATGCGGGCGCAGGGTCCGGACTGCGCGGCGATCTGCTGCGCGCGCGCGGTCAGAGACGCCAGCAATTCGGCGTCGACTTCGAGTTGCGTGGCAACCACCGCAGGCCTGAAATGCAGCGAGCATTCCACTTTTCCGCGGCGTATCGCGGCGGCGACAACCGCTCGGAAATCCGACTCTGCAGCGCGGAATTCCTCGGGCATTCGGCAGCCCAGCTCGAGAAATCGATGATTGACCGTTTTTATTTCCCAGGCCAGCAAACCCCAGGAGAACTGCCGCTCGCGGCGGGCAAAGCCGGTCATGCTACGAATCATGTGGGTCGTCCGCAAAATCGGCCATAATCGTTGATCTTGGCAGTTTATCAGATCGAGGAGCGGGCTTTGCAGATCGAAACCGCGGATGTAAGCCTGATCGGGCACCGCGAAGAAAATCAGGACCGGGTTGCCGTGGCGGCCGCGGACCAGGCAGTGATGCTGGTCGTGATCGACGGCATGGGCGGTCACGCCGAGGGCGCGCGCGCCGCAGAAACGGCGCTGGCGACTCTGGTCGAGGCGTTCTGGCAAACGCCGCATCCGATTTTCGATCCGCTCGGGTTCCTGCATTTATCGCTGGGAAGAGCCCACGAGGAAGTCGTTAAACTCGGCGCGGGTCTGAGCGTCGAAGCCCGTCCGCGCGCCACCTGCGCAGTCTGCCTGGTACAGGAGTCCGCCGCCTATTGGGCGCACGTCGGCGACAGCCGCATTTATCAACTGCGCCAGTCCCACGTTCTGGAGCGCACCCGCGATCACAGCCATGTGGAGGTGCTGCTGCGCGAAGGACTGATCACCGAAGCCGAGGTTCACGGACATCCCATGCGCAACTACGTCGAGTGCTGTCTCGGCGGCGATGCGGCGCTGCCGGAGATGACCATATCGGCGCGGCGCCGGCTCAAGTCCGGCGATGTGCTGCTGCTTTGCACCGACGGCTTGTGGGCCAACCTCAAGGATCAGGATTTCGTGCGCTTCGCACAGACCAATGGCAAACCGCTGCGCGATTCGCTGACGGATCTGGGAACGCAGGCCGTGGAAGCGTCCGCGCCGTACAGCGACAACACCAGTGCGGCCGCCCTGCGTTGGCGGGCCGCGTGAGCATCCGTCCGAGCGGCCGCGCGCCCGACCAGCTGCGCGAGCTCACCTTCGAACGCGGCTACACCCAGCACGCCGAAGGATCCGTGCTGATCGGATTTGGCGCAACGCGTGTGCTGTGCACGGCGAGCATCGAGGACAGCGTGCCGGGATTTCTGCGCGGAACCGCGCAAGGCTGGGTGACCGCCGAATACGGCATGCTGCCGCGCGCCACCCATACCCGCTCGGCCCGAGAGGCGGCACGCGGCAAACAGACCGGCCGAACCCAGGAGATTCAGCGCCTGATCGGCCGGGCGCTGCGCGCGGTGGTGGATCTCAAAGGGCTGGGAGAGCGCACCGTCACCATCGATTGCGACGTGCTGCAGGCCGACGGCGGTACGCGCACCGCCGCGATCACCGGCGGCTTCGTGGCGCTCGCGGATGCAATCGACACGCTGCTCAAGAAACGCGCTATTGCCGCGAATCCGCTGCACGGACAGGTGGCCGCCGTGTCGGTGGGCATCTACCGCGGCACCGCGGTTCTCGATTTGGACTACGCCGAGGATTCGAATGCGGAGACCGACATGAACGTGGTCATGAACAGCGGCGGCGGGTTCGTCGAGGTGCAGGGCACCGCCGAGGGCCACGCCTTCCGGCGCCATGAACTGGACCAATTGCTGGATCTGGCGGCGCAGGGAATTGCGCAATTGCATGCGGCACAGCAGAGCGCCCGCGCCGCTTAGGCGATTGGTGGTCGCCAGCGCCAATCCCGGCAAGCTGCGCGAATTCAAGTCCTTGCTGGAAGGGTTGCCCTTCGAGCTCACCAGCCTCGCGGAACTCAACCTGCCCTCGCCCGAGGAAACCGGGTCGAGCTTTCTCGAGAATGCGACCTTGAAGGCGCGCCATGCCGCCCACTTAAGCGGGTTCACGGCCGTGGCGGACGACTCGGGATTGGAAGTCGATGCTCTGGGCGGGGCTCCCGGCCTGCATTCGGCTCGCTACGCGGGCGCCGGCGCCGACGATGCGGCCAACAACGCCAAGTTGCTGCAGGAGCTTCGAGGCGTGCCGATGGAACGGCGTCGGGCCCGCTATCGCTGCGCACTGGTTTTCGTCTCCACGGCAGAGGATCCGGCGCCGCTTCGTGCCGAAGGAGTGTGGGAGGGATACATACTCGAGGCGCCGCGCGGCCGCGGCGGTTTCGGCTATGACCCGTATTTCTGGCTGCCCGGACTCAAGCTGACCGCGGCAGAACTCGATGCCGATGCCAAGAACCGGCTCAGTCATCGCGGCACGGCCATGCGGGCGCTGCGCGCGCGGCTCGCGCTCCCATGAGGGAAGATTCCCTGGCCCTGTACGTGCACCTGCCCTGGTGCGTGCGCAAATGCCCGTATTGCGATTTCAACTCGCATCAATTGAAGTCGGCGCAGCCGGATGCTGCCTATATCGACGCGCTGATCCGCGACTTCGACCTCGAAGCGCCGCGCCTTGAGGGGCGCCGGATCGACACGGTGTTCTTCGGCGGCGGCACCCCGAGCTTGTTCCAGCCGGAAGCATTCGCGCACCTGCTGCTTGCATTGCGGCAGCGGATCGCTTTTGCGCCGGATGCTGAAATCACGCTGGAGGCAAACCCCGGGACCATCGAGCGCGGCCGATTCTCAGGCTACGCCGACGCGGGCATCAATCGCGTCTCGCTGGGCGCGCAGACATTCAATCCGGGCGCGCTTGAACGGCTGGGCCGCATTCACACCGCCCTGGATACGCATCGCGCGGTTGCGGAACTGCGCGCCGCGAAACTCGATAATTTCAATCTCGATTTGATGTACGCGCTGCCCGGGCAATCGCTGGACGACGCACTTAACGACGTAAGCGTAGCCTGCTCGCTCAAGCCTGCGCACATTTCCTACTATCAATTGACCCTCGAGCCCGGCACGGTATTTCATTCGCGGCCGCCGCCGCTGCCGGACGAGGATGCAGCCTGGCAAATCCAGTGCGCCGGGCAGCAGTTGCTGGCGGATGCCGGCTACCTTCAATACGAGGTGTCCGCGTATGCGCGGCAGGGCGCGCGCTGCCGGCATAACCTCAACTACTGGCTGTTCGGCGACTACGTCGGCTTGGGCGCCGGCGCCCACGGCAAGCTCAGCCTGTCCAAGCCCGCGGAAATCCTGCGCACCGTCAAGCCCAAACAGCCGCGTGAATATCTGGCGGCAATCGGCGAGCGAAGCACGGCGGCGATGCGCGCGGTGGGCGAAAGCAGCTGCATTGCCGTCAAGGATCTGCCGTTTGAATTCATGCTGAACGCGCTGCGGCTCAACGAGGGATTCACGAAAGAATGCTACCAGGAGCGGACCGGGCTACCGATTCGATCGGTGGACGAGAATCTCGCGCAGGCCGTGCAGCGGGGTCTTGTGGTCGAAGAAACCGGCTGCTGGCGGCCCAGTGAGCTCGGGCGGCGCTTCCTCAATGATCTTCAGGCCAGTTTTCTGGCTTGAGGATATACACAAAGCCTTTTAATCCCCCGCACATTGAGACCTACAGCACATTGCACCTGAAGTAGGTCAGATGCTTCTTATAATCGATTGATTATTAAAGATAAAGTGACTTGTCTATTTTTTGATCAAGTTAACATTTATGCGAAATTCCGCAGCGTGAATCACCTGCGAGGCTTGCCATCCACAGACTTATCCACAGTATTTGTGGACAAATAAGGCGGAAGTGTTATGGCACAAGGGCTTACGTTTCAATTATGCGATCGTTCTTGTCGGCCGCCTTCAGTGCGCATATCATTCGCGGCCCCGATTTTGGCATTGATTTTTACGATCTGGCCGGAAGTAAAGGGTCCCAAGGCGTGGCGATGCCGCTAGATTTTAGCGCGTCGATTCTGCCGCTAGCGCTACCAAGAGGTTCCAATGAAAGCCGGCATTCACCCAGAATACAAACAGATCACGGTCACCTGCACCTGCGGGAACAAGTTCGAGACCCGCTCGACCATCGGCCATGATTTACAGGTCGAAGTGTGCTCCAACTGCCATCCCTTCTATACGGGCAAGCAGAAAATTGTAGATACCGGCGGCCGTGTCGATAAATTCCGCAAGAAGTACGCAGTAGGCGTGAAGGCTTAAGCCGACGAGTTCTTGGGGAGGCGCGCAACGCGCTCCCTCTAATCATCGCGATGGCCGGAGCGTCGGAGTATTCGCTCGCGCAACGATGCGCGAGCGATGTGCTCGCTTGATTCCGTGGTACGGCCGTGCAAGGCTGCGAAGTTCGAATAAACGAGAGACGCGTCGGACCCAAGGCGAATGAGCACGAAATACGAACTCAAGAATCTTAGCACCGGCAAGACAAGCCAACTGGAGGCCATTTCCGGAACGATCGGGCCCGATGTGCTCAATATTTCGAATTTACAGAAGGACCAGGGCGTCTTCACCTTCGACCCCGGTTTCATGGCGACGGCTAGCACCGCCAGCCAGATCACCTACATCGACGGCGACCTCGGGGTCTTGCTGTATCGCGGCTATCCCGTCGAACAGCTGGCGGAGAAGTCGTGCTTTCTGGAAGTCGCCGCGCTGCTGATCAACGGCAAGTTGCCGACCAAGGCGGAGCTCGACGCGTTCCAGAATTCGATCATGCGCCACACCATGGTCAACGAGCAGCTACTGCGGTTTTTCCAGGGTTTCAACAACGATGCGCACCCGATGGCGATGGTCTCGGCGGTGGTTGCATCGATGGCCGCGTTCTATCACGACAGCACCCACATCGGCGATCCGCGGCATCGCGAAATCTTTGCCCACCGAATCATCGCGAAACTGCCGACGATCGCCGCCGCCGCCTACAAGCACACGCTGGGCCAGCCGTTCATCTATCCGCGCAACGACCTGCGCTATTGCTCGAACATGCTCAACATGTTCTTCGCGGTTCCTTGCGAGCCGTATGCGATCGATCCGGTCGCGGCCGAAGCGCTGGATCTCTTGTTCATACTGCACGCCGATCACGAGCAAAACGCCAGCACCTCGACCGTGCGTCTGGCCGGCAGCACCGGCGCGAATCCCTACGCCGCCATTTCCGCCGGCGTGTCCGCGCTGTGGGGTCCGGCCCATGGCGGCGCGAATGAAGCGGTCCTGGACATGCTGGATGAGATCGGCTCGGTCGCCAACATCCCCAAATTTCTCGCGCGCGTGAAGGACAAGAACGACAGCGTGCGGCTCATGGGTTTCGGTCACCGCGTCTACAAGAATTTCGACCCGCGCGCCAAAATCATCCGCGAGATGTGCTATCGGGTACTCGAGAAGCTCGGCAAGGTCGACAATCCGCTGTTCGATCTGGCACTGCGCCTGGAGGAGATCGCGCTCAAGGACGATTATTTCGTCTCGCGAAAACTGTATCCAAACGTCGACTTTTACTCGGGCATCATCTACAGCGCACTGGGGATCCCGCGCTCCATGTTCACTGTGATGTTCGCGATTGCGCGAACCGCCGGCTGGGTCGCGCATTGGCAGGAAATGGTCTCGGATCCGCATATGAGAATCGGCCGTCCCCGCCAGCTCTATACCGGTCCCACGCAGCGAGACTATCAGCCGATCGAAAAGCGCTGATCAATGCCGGCTACCGTCCACGCCTGGTTGTGCGCAGCGTTCGTCCTGCTCCTGATGGGTCCCCTGACGAGCGCCGCCGCCGACGCCGCGCCGCCGGCGCTGGTCCCCGAAAGGAATTCCTGCGTCACCCGCGCCGACCCGGTGGCGACGGGCTCGGCGCAATGGAACGGCTGGGGTAAGGATCTCGACAATACGCGCTATCAGCCGGAGCCGGCGATTCGCGCCACGGACGTCGCGAAACTGGGTTTGAAATGGACCTTCGGGTATCAGAGCGGCACGGAATTCGGCCAGCCCACGGTGGTGGACGGCAGGCTGTTCGTCAGCAGTTCCGCAGGCCGGATTTACGCGCTGGACTCGAAGACCGGCTGCACCTACTGGACCTATGACGCCGCCGCCGGCAGCCGCACCGCGATCTTCATCGGCGAACTGGGTCAGAGCAAGCGTGCCGTGCTGCCGAAAAAACTGAAGCGCACGCTGGCGCATCTTGACGTCATCAAGGCGCCGAGCGCCGCGTTTTTCGGCGACGACAGCGGCGCGGTGTACGCGCTCGACGCGCAGAAGGGCACCTTGTTGTGGAAATCGCAGGTGGATACGCACCCCTTGGCGCGCATCGTGGGCGCGCCGACCCTGTACAACGACCGCTTGTACGTGGTGACCGCCTCGAGCGAGGACAAAATGGCGGGAAGTCCCGGCTACGGGTGCTGCACCTTTCGCGGCAGCGTCGCGGCGCTCGACATCGGCAGCGGACGCCTCGTCTGGAAAAGCTACACCGTGCTCGAAGAACCGCAGCCCACCCGCAAGAACAGCGCCGGCGTCCAGGAGTTCGGCCCTGCGGGCGCCGCCATCGTCGCAGCGCCGACCGTCGACCCCAAGCGTAACGTGCTGTACGTCGCCACCGGCGGTTCCGCAACCGGTTTCGAGCAGTCCCTCACCGATGCGGTGGCCGCCTTCGACTTGAGCGACGGCAAGCTGCGCTGGGTCAAGCAGCTCAGCGTCAAGGGCGAGGTGGCGTCAAGCGGCTTCATGGGGTCCGCCATATTGCGGACCTTGAGCACCGGCAATCAAATCATTCTGGCCGGGCAACTGTCGGGTGTGGTCTACGGACTCGACCCCGATCACGGCGGTGAAATTCTCTGGCAAACGCGCGTTGCCGCCTCCGGCTCCACGGCGGCCGCGGCTACGGCGCCAGGCGCGGCGGCAAATTCGGGAGACGGCGGCATCGCCTGGGGCGGGTCGGCCGATCACCGCAATTTCTATGTGGCCCTGTCCGGCTTGGCAGCGCAGCCCGCGAATGCCGGCGGCAGTCTCACGGCGCTCGACATGAAGACCGGAGTGGTCCGCTGGACCACGCCGGCGCCGCAGCCGGCGTGTGCATGGACTGGTGACTGCTCGCACGCGCAAGCGCAGGCGGTCACGGTGATGCCGGGCGTTGCGTTCTCCGGATCGATGGACGGGCACTTGCGCGCCTATTCGACCATCGACGGCAAGATTCTCTGGGATTTCGACACGGCGAAAGCATTTCAAACCCAGAACGGCGTTCGCGCCAGCGGCGGCCCGCTGGATCGCGGCGGCGCGACCGTCGTGAACGGCAGCGTTTACATCAATTCCGGCAACGCCCTCCTCGCCTTTTCCGTCGATGCAAAATAGGAAGCAAGAAATTTCCATGGCACGATCAACGCGCATTGTTCTTCTCGGGTTAGCTGTTTCGTTCGTCGGCGCGCTGCAGCCCGCCGCCGCTCATGCGGGCGAGGCCGCCCAACCGCAGGCGCTCGAGAACTCGGTGGTGAAGATTGTTTCGACCATGCGCTTACCCGATCCTTTCAAGCCCTGGGCCAAGCAGGCACCCAGCGAAGCGACCGCGTCGGGTGTGGTGATCGAGGGCAGGCGCATCCTGACCAACGCGCACGCCGTGCTGTACGCCAGCCAGGTTCAGGTTCAGGCGAATGCGGCGGGCGACAAGGAATCGGCCACGGTACTCGCGATCGCCCCGGGGATCGATCTGGCCGTTCTGCAGCTCGATGACCCGAGCTTCTTCGACAGCCATCCGCCGATCGCGCGCGCGCTGAAGCTGCCGCAAATCAAGGATCCGGTGCTGGCATACGGCTTTCCCACCGGCGGATCGTCGCTGTCCATCACCAAGGGCATCGTGTCGCGCATCGAATTCGTTTCGTACAATTATCCCGTGTCAGGACTTCGCATCCAGATCGATGCGGCCATCAATCCGGGCAATAGCGGCGGTCCGGCCATTGCCGGCGACAAGATGATTGGTCTCGCGTTCAGCCGCCTGGGAGGCGACACCCAGAACATCGGCTACATCATTCCCAATGAAGAGGTCGAATTGTTTCTGAAGGACATTGCCGACGGCCATTACGACGGCAAGCCCGCCATGTACGATGATCTGCAGACGCTGGAGAATCCGGCGTTGCGCCAGTATCTGAAGCTCGACAAGAGCGTCGAGGGCATGGTGGTGCATCGGCCGGACAAGACCGATGCTTCCTACCCCCTGAAGGAATGGGACGTCATCACCCGGATCGGCGAGACGCCCATCGACAATCAGGGGATGGTCAAGATCGACAAGGATTTGCGCGTGAACTTCGCCTACATGATCCAGAGGGTGGCCAAGGACGACAAGCTGCCGCTGACGGTGGTGCGGGCCGGCAAGCCGCAGCAGATCATGCTACCCGTGTCGGCGAACCGCCCGATCCTCGCGCCGGATCTGCACGGCGAATATCCTTCCTACTTCGTGTACGGGCCGATCGTGTTTTCGCGGGCGACGCGGCAATTCCTGGCGGCGTTCGAAAACAACGCCGGATTGCTGCGGGTCTTGAGCTTCGTGAAGAGTCCGCTGGTTACGCGCATCTTCGATGCGCCGGGCCCGGACCTGGAAGAACTGGTCATCATCTCCTCGCCGTTCTTTCCGCACAAATTGGCGAATGGCTATGCCAACGCCACCGGATCGGTGGTGTACTCGATCAACGGCACGCCGGTGAAGAGCCTCAAGCATCTGGTCGCGCTGCTGCGCGACCTTACGGACCCGTTCGTCACCATTGAATTTGCCAGCCGCAGCGGCGAGGCACTGGTCTTTTCCCGGCCGGCGATCGTGGCGGCCACGGACGAGATCCTGACCGACAACGGCGTGCGCGCGCAGGGCTCGCCGGACATGCTCACCGTATGGCAGGCGAAGCCCGCGAATTGAGCGGCAGCGGCGACTGATGGCGTCGCCAGCGACGCCTCGGTTCAATTGGCGTCGACCAGCTCCGACACTTCGCGCGCATCGGCGCGTTTCATGGGCCGGCCGTCGACGGGCGAGTAGGGCGATTGGCGGATCCCATCGATGGGGAACACGGTCGCATCGACGGTGCGGCCATTGGCCTCGAACCTCAAGGCCGGGTAGTTGACGCTGCGTTCCGCATCCATCTTGACGCGCCGTTCATAGAATTCATGCGGCACGCCGATCTCGAGCAGGCGAATGGCGACCGCCTCGGAAGCATCCGCGAACAGATGCAGGTTGATGTCGCTGTAGTCGGTCGCGGTGCCGGTAAGCACCGAACCGACCAGGCGCGGCTGGAACTCGGCCAGTATGCGCATGGTGTCAAGCGCGATGCGCCGCTGTTCCTTGAGGGTGTGGTGATGGGTGTCGCGTCCGAACAGACGCTGGTGCGCGCGCAGCGCATCCTCGATCTCGATGTTCTTCGGCAGCACCGCGACATCGTTGACGCCGAGACGATCCGCCGCTTTGCGCTTGGCCTGCAGAAAATCCTCAATGCCGTGTTCGGCCATGATCCTCGCGGCCTCCTGCGCGAGAGCGCGGCGTAGATCCTCGGCACGCTGCGAAAATTTCTTGGCCATGGGCGTCTAGAATAGCGGTTTATCGCCTTCCGGGGTCGTGTTCGATCCCTCATACACTTCGGATTTGGGGAGATTTCCCTCGATGAATTTTTCCATGATGCCGTTGGGGTTATCGGAGCTCGCCAGCAGTCCGGTCTGCGGCGAGATGCGTACGCTGACGATGCCCTCAGGGACGGGCACAGGATGCCGGGCGCTGCCGGCGAGCGCCTCGTGCATGAAATAGGTCCAGGTCGGCACCGCCACACGGGCCGCCTGATCGTCAAAGCCGCCCAAAGAGCGGTCCGCGTCGAAGCCGGTCCAGACCGTGGTGACGATGTCGCCGTTGAAGCCATTGAACCAGGCATCGTGAAAATCGTTGCTGGTGCCGGTTTTGCCGGCAATATCGTCGCGATTGAGCGTGCGGGCGCGCTGGCCGGTGCCGCGCTTGATGACATCCGCCATCATGTCCGCCAGCAGATAGGCAGTCTGCGGCTTGATGATCTGCGGCGCCAGATTCTTCGGCGGAATCAGCGTCTTGCCATCGTGCGGGGCCTCGTCCATCAGTCCGGCGCGGCCGCGCTCGAGCCTGGATTGCAACGGCGCGCTCGCCCGGCCGCATTGCGGGCAGGCCACTGCAGGGTCAGCCTGCTGCAGCACCTTGCCGGCCGCGTCTTCGACGCGGTCTATGTAATAGGAACTGACCTTGAAACCGCCGTTGGCGAAGGTCGAATAGCCGATGGCCACCTGCAGCGGGCTCAATTCGGCGGTCCCCAAGGCCAGCGTCAGGTCGTCGGGCAGCTGTGATTTGTCGAAGCCGAAGCGGGTCACGTAGTTCCAGGCGTAGTCCAAGCCGATGGCGCGCATCAAGCGAACGGAAACGAGATTCTGCGAGTGCACCAGCGCTTCTCGCAGGCGCACCGGTCCGTAAAATTTGCCGGTATCCTCATGTGGGCGCCAGGACTTCTCGTTACCCTGCTCATCGATCACCACCGGCGCGTCCAGCACGACGCTGGCCGGCGTGAATCCCTTTTCGAATGCCGCGGCATACACAAAGGGCTTGAATCCCGAACCGGGCTGGCGTCTGGCCTGGGTCACGCGGTTGTACTTGCTCTGGAAGAAATCAAAGCCGCCGACCAGGGCCACGATCGCGCCGTCCTTGGGGTCCACCGATACCAGCGCGCTTTGCGCCTCGGGGACCTGCACGAACATCAGGGATTCGGCGCTGCGCCCCACGGTGTAAATCACGTCGCCGCGGCTCAAGATCTCGGACGCCTGGGTGGGCGGGCGGTCGACCTTTTCTTCGGGCAGTTCGCGCCGCGCCCAGGAAAGCTTTTCCCACGGGAGATCCACCACGCCTAAGTCCTTGACGTAGACCTGGGCGCTCCTGGCCTCGACTTTTTCCACGACGGCGGGCTTGAGGCCGCCGATGGCCGGAAACTCTTCGAGCTGACCGTCCAAGTCGCTGGTGCTCGTGATCCTGGACATATCCACCTTCGCGGTTGCGCCGCGATAGCCATGGCGGCGGTCGTATTCCATCAGCCCGGTCCGCAGCGCCACGGTGGCCGCAGCCTGCAGCCTTGAATCGATGGTCGTAAACACCTTGTAGCCGGCGGTGTACACGGCATCGCCGAATTTCGACTGCATGTCGTTGCGCACCATTTCCGCCACATAGGGAGCGTCCACCTCGATCGAGGCGCCATGCAGCTTCGATTCCATCGGACTTGATTTCGCGTCGTTGTACTCGGCCTGGGTGATGTAGTTGAGGTCGAGCATGCGGCCGAGCACATGGGCGCGGCGCACCTTTGCCGCTTCAGCGTTGGCAACGGGATTGACCGTCGAGGGAGCCGTGGGGATGCCGGCCAGCGTGGCCGTTTCAGCGATGCTGAGCTGATCCAGCGTCTTGCCGAAATACACCTCCGCCGCCGCACCGACGCCGTAGGCGCGCTGGCCCAGGAAAATCTTGTTGACGTACAGCGAGAAGATTTCCTCCTTGCTGAATTCAGCCTCCATCAGCAGCGAAATGTAGATTTCGCTCATCTTGCGTTTCATGTCGCGCCGCGGGGTCAAGAACATGTCGCGCGACACCTGCATGGTGATGGTGCTCGCCCCCTGGCGGATGCCGCCGGCTTTGAGATTGGCCACCGCCGCGCGCAAAATTCCCTGCCAATCCACGCCGTGATGCCTGAAAAACCGGTCATCCTCGGTGGCCAGGAAGGCCTGGACCAGTTTCTTCGGCAACTGCTCGTAGCGGACCGGGATGCGCCGCTGCTCGCCTATCGAGGCCATCAGCTTGCCGTCCCGCGTATAGACGCGCAGCGGCACCTGCAACTGCACCTCGCGCAGGCTCGCCACGTCCGGCAATGCCGGCCTCAAGTAGACATAAGCACAGACATTGGCGAACGCGATCAGCGCTATTAAGCCAACTAAAACAGCACAAATTCGCGAGATGAGACTTAGGTAACGTTTGATCACAGAAAACCGTTCTAACTTATTGCACCGGCGGACGAGGTCTGCATATTACCGCCGGTGACGTGGGCTTACTCATGGGCTTTTGCCTAGGTTTAAGTGCTGCGGGAAAGACCTAAGGTTCACCACAACGCCTAGATCGCTTTAGGCGCCAGAGGTTTCTAACAGATGATTCGACGCCCTCCAACGCCAGGAAATCGCCGTAGGTCTCATTTTGCCGACTTAAAGGCGGCAGGCGGCGATTACCGTGAGTAGCTTCACGTTCTATTTAACAGTTTCTTGCTAAGTTTGACGGGTCTAGCTAATCTCGTACACCAGTTTCGACCTACAAGGCATTGAGCAAAAAGGGAAAAAATTTGTGTGGTCGTTAGGAAAAAGGTATCGTCCGCTTTTGGGACTTGACATAACCACCTCATCTGTGAAGCTCATCGAGCTCACGATGTCGGGTGGCCAGTATCGCGTTGAATCGTATGCGGCGGAACCGACGCCGCACAACGCCATCAACGAAAAGGCCATTGTCGATGCGGAGGCGGTGGGAGAGGCGATACGGCGCGCAGTGAAGCGCTCCGGCGCCAAGAGCCGGCTCGCGGCCATCGCAATCAGCGGCGATGCTGCGATCACGAAGGTGATCCAAATGCCGAAGAATCTCGGCGACAACGAGCTCGAAGGCCAGGTCGAGATGCAGGCCGATCAATACATCCCGTTCCCGATGGAAGAAGTCAGCTACGACTATCAAGTCGTGGGCCCGTCGGAAAAGGATCCGGACATGCTCGACGTGCTCCTGGTCGCGACGCGCACCGAGAACGTGGAGCAGCGTCAGGCCGCGGTGCAGGCTTCGGGGCTGACCGCGCACATCGTCGACGTGGAGGCGTTCGCACTGGAAAACGCCTGCGCATTGATGCGCCATCAGATGCCGGACGGCGGGCTCGACCGCACCGTCGCGGTGGTCGATTTCGGCGCCAGCAGCACGACCTTCAGCGTGCTACGCGACATGAAAGTCATATACACGCGTGATTTCGCCTTCGGCGGACAGCAGTTGACCGAAGAAATCATGCGCACCTACGGCCTCTCCATGGAGGAAGCCGGCCGCGCCAAGAAGGAGGGCGGTCTGCCCAGCAATTATCAACCCGAGGTTCTCGACCCCTTCATCGACGACATGACCCAGCAGGTCAGCCGTTCGCTGCAATTTTATCTGGCCTCGGGCAGCGGCCGCGCGCAGCCGGATCAGATTTTGATCTGCGGCGGCTGCGCCAACATCCCCGGCGTAGCCGATGTCATCTCGAGCCGCGTCGGCGTGCCGGCGGACAAGGGTGATCCGCTCGGCAACATGAAGGTGTCCTCCAAGGCCAAAGCCCAAGCGGTGGCGCGCGACGCCACGGCCTTACTCACAGCCTGCGGCCTCGCGCTGCGAAGCTTCGACTAGAGAGCTGCCATGCCGCGTATCAATCTACTTCCCTGGCGCGAACAAGAACGCAAAGTCCGACGTCGCGAGTTTTTGGTGGCCCTGGGCGGCGCGGCGTTTGCCGCCGTCATCTTCGTCCTGGGCGGCAAGCTCCTGTACTCGAGCTGGATCGATTCGCAGACCGCAAAGAACACTCTGCTGAAAAAAGAGATCGTCAAGCTCGATGCGCAGATCGCCGACATCCAGGATCTCGAGAATCGCAAGCAGCGCCTGGTCGCGCGCATGGAGATCATCGAGAAGCTGCAGCGCAAGCGGCCCGAGATCGTGCATCTGTTCGACGAATTGGTGAAAACGGTGCCCGAGGGCATTTACCTGACGCAGATGAAGGAGACCGGCAAAAAGCTCGAGATCAAGGGCGTCGCCCAGTCGAGCACGCGCGTGTCGACTTTCATGCGCAACATCGATTCTTCCGCGTGGATGGATAACCCGCAGCTGCAGGTGGTCGAGTCCAGCAAGGACTCGCCGACCGGCGGCTCTAGTTTCACCCTCACCAGCGATGTGGTCGGCGTGGATCTTGAAGGCGGCGGCGAAACTACGGTCAAGAAGGTTGCGGCGAAATGAATTTTCTCGATCAACTTCGTTCTATCGATCCGCGCGACGTGGGCCGCTGGCCGCTGCCGGTGCGCGGTTTCTTCGTCGCCCTGGGGTTCGCGGTGGTGGCGGCATTTGGCTGGTACATGTTCGTTTGGAACGACGACCGGCCGGTGCTGCAAAAGGCCGAGGCCGACGAACTCGACCTGCGCGCGCAATTCGAAAGCAAACAGCAGCGCGCCGCCAATCTCGAGGCCTACAAGGCGCAGCTCGGCGAGATGGAACGCAGCTTCGGCGCAATGCTGCGGCAATTGCCCGGCAAAACCGAGGTGCCGAATCTTCTGGTCGACATTTCACAGACCGGTCTGGCCGCGGGGCTGCAGGAAAAACTGTTCCAGCCCGGCGCCGAGAAGAGCAACGGTTTCTACGCGGAGCTGCCGATCAAAATCAGGCTGGTGGGCACCTACCATGACTTCGGCAAGTTCGTCAGCGGCATTGCCGCATTACCCCGGATCGTGACGCTGCACGACATCCAGATCGCGCCGGTGGACGCAAAAGGCGGCTACGACAACCTGACCATGGATGTGACCGCCAAAACCTACCGCTACATCGAGGATGAAGGCGCACGCGCGGCGAAAAAGAAGACGGGAGGCGCTTCGTGAAGATTACATCGGCCGTTTGCGCCATAGGCGTCATGCTGTGTGGACTGATCGCGTCCGGCTGTTCCGGCGGTCAATCGGATTTGCAGAAGTGGATCGAGGCGACCAAGAAAAAGCCCGGCGGCCGCATCATGCCGCTGCCGGAAGTGAAGCCTTACGAAACCTACGTCTACGCCGCCACCAATTTGCGCTCGCCCTTCCAACCGCAGGGCCCCAACGCCGCCGGCTCGGCGGGCCTGCGCCCCAGCGCGCGGCGCAACCGCGAGTTCCTGGAGGGCTTTTCGCTCGACACTTTGAAGATGGTCGGCACTTTCAAGGTGGGCAGCAATTTTTATGGGCTCGTGCAATCCAAAGACGGCCTGGTGCACAAGGTTCAACCCGGCAATTATCTCGGGCAGAACGACGGCAAGGTGACTGAAATAACCGGCGGAAGAATTAGTCTCGTCGAAATCATACCGGATGGTCTCGGCGGCTATATAGAGCGACCGGCCTCATTGGCATTGTCCGATTAGGCCATAGGGAGAAGAGAGCATGATCAGAATTGAAAAACGATCGGCGATATTGTGCGCGATGACATTCGCCGCAATGGCTGCAATCAGTTTCACGGCACGGGCCGCTGATGCCGTCAAACTCGAGTCGATCGATGTCCAGACATTGTCGGGCCAGCAGGTGCAGCTCAAGCTGCACATGGACGGTCCCGCTCCCGAGCCCCTGCCGTTCACCATCGACAAACCGGCGCGCATCGCGTTCGACCTGCCGAATACCACGCTGGCCCTCGCATCACGCCGCTTCGACGTGCGCGCTGCCGGTGTCGACACCGTGGTTGCGGCCGAGGCCAACGGCCGCACCCGCCTGGTCGTGAATGTCGATGCCTTGTTGCCCTACACCACCAAGGTCGACGGCAACAACCTCGTGATCACCCTGGGCGCGCAGCCCGGCGCCAGCCTCTCCGCAGCCGCCGCTCCGCGCGCCGCTGCGGGTCAGCCCGCGGCGCCGGCGGAGCGCGCCATCAAGACCATCGACTTCAGGCGCGGCTCGGACGGCACGGGCCGCGTGATCGTGCAGCTCACCGACCCGCGCACCCCGGTCAACGTGCGCCAGGAAGGCAATCAGATCGTGGTGGACTTTGCCGGCACGCTGATGCCGAAGAACCTCATGCGCCGCTACGACGTCATGGATTTCGCAACCCCGGTGCAAACGGTCGACGCGGTCCGGGTCGAAGGCAGCACCCGCCTGGTGATCAGCGCGCAGGGGGAATTCGAGCAGCTGGCCTACCAATCCGACAACCAGTACACCATCGAGGTCAAGCCTTCGCAGAAGCGGTCCGCCCAGGAGGACAAGAAGGAATACACCGGTGAGCGGTTGACGCTGAATTTCCAGGACATCGACGTACGCTCGGTATTGCAGCTGCTCGCGGACACCAGCGGTCAGAACATCGTGGTCAGCGATTCCGTCACCGGCAATCTGACGCTGCGTCTGCAGAATGTGCCCTGGGATCAGGCGCTCGACATCGTGCTGCGCACCAAGGGCCTCGACAAGCGCCGCCACGACAACGTCATCATCATCGGGCCCACCGAAGAGCTAGCCTCGCGCGAGAAGGCCGAATTGGCCGCGCATAAAGAGGTGCAGGAGCTGTCGCCGATCCACACGGAATTCATGCAGGTCAACTATGCCAAGGTCGCGGACCTGGCGAAATTGATCAGGCCGACAGCAGCCGGCACCGGCGCCAAGAACTCCCTGCTCTCGCCGCGCGGCAGCCTGTCGATCGATGAACGCACCAACACCCTGCTGGTGCAGGACACATCGGAGAATCTGGCGGATATCCGCCGCCTGGTGCAGACCCTGGACGTGCCGGTCAGGCAGGTATTGATCGAGGCGCGCATCGTGATCGTCAGCGACACCTTTGAACGCGACCTGGGCGTGCGCTTTGGCGTGACCAGCGCACACCAGGTGAATGGCAACGGTCTGTTGGCCGTCACCGGCACCGGCATCGGCGCGGACACAATGACCGGTTCCGCGATCACCAATTTGACGAAAGGGACCTCTCCGTTCCCGGTCACGAGCCCGACCCTCGACAATCGCTACATGGTGAATCTGCCGGCTGCGAACATCAACGGCAGCATCGGCGTTTCGCTCCTTACCGGCAGCACGCTGGTCGACCTGGAGCTGTCGGCGGCGCAAAACGAAGGCAAGAGCGAGACCATATCCTCGCCGCGCGTGATCACGGCCAACCAGAAGCAGGCCGAAATCAAGCAGGGCGTCGAGATTCCCTATCAGGAATCGGCCTCGAGCGGCGCCACCACCACGCAGTTCAAGAATGCCGTGCTGTCGCTCAAGGTGACGCCGTTGATCACGCCCGACAATCGCGTGATCCTCGACCTCGACGTCTCGGACGATTCGGTCGGCCAGCAGGTGACCAGCGCCACCGGCGGCACCGTGCCGTCGATCGACACGCGCGAAATCATCACCCAGGTGCTCGTCAACGACGGCCAGACCGTGGTTCTCGGCGGCATTCTCGATACCACCAAGACCAAGCAGGCGAACAAGGTGCCCTTCCTCGGAGACATTCCGATTCTCGGCTACCTGTTCAAGAGCACGACCGACATCAACAACAAGACCGAACTGCTGATCTTCATCACGCCGAAGATTCTGCGTGAGGGATCGAATCTCTACTGACGCCGGCGGACGCGCTCAAGGTGTATAAGGGCGCCGCTGAGGCGCCCTTATTTCAAGACCGACAATCAGGCGAACGCTGCGGTCCGCTATGATCAGCGCTGGTCATGCTCAGCAAGCGCAATATATTCCTGATCGGGCCGATGGGGTCCGGCAAAACGGCGGTCGGGCGGCATCTCGCGCGCCTGTTTCACTTTACCTTTCATGACAGCGATGCGGACATCGAGGCGAAAACCGGCGTGGATATCGCATTCATTTTCGAGAAGGAAGGCGAGGCCGGCTTTCGGATCCGCGAGAAGGAGTCGATCGATCGCCTGACCCGCCTGGATGCCATCGTGCTGGCCACCGGCGGCGGAGCCGTTATCGATGCCGACAACCGCCGCGCGCTCGCCGAACGCGGCGTGGTGGTGTATCTGGCGACCTCCGTCGATCAGCAGATCGAACGCACGCGGCATGCGCGGCACCGGCCATTGCTCAATGATGCGAACCCGGAAAAACGGCTCGGCGAGCTGATGCAGCGCCGGGCGACGCTGTATGCGGAGATTGCCGATCTTACGATCTCGACCGACGGACGGCGGGTGCAGCTGGTCGCCGAGGAGATCCACCATGAGCTGCAGCGAGCGCGCAGCTCCTAGTGTTCGTATAATCGCATCGTGCAAACGCTTCACGTAGATGTCGGGCATTCTCGCTATCCCATCACCATCGGTTCCGGATTGCTGGCGAATCGCGAGCTGCTGGATGAGCAGATTCCCGGCCGCGATCTCTTGATCGTGACCAACACCACGGTTGCCAAGCTGTATCTTGCGAAACTGACCGGCAGCTTTGCGCAGCGGCGCATCGCCGACTGCATCCTGCCCGACGGCGAGCAGCACAAGACCCTGCAAACCGCCGGCTGGGTGTTCGACGCGCTGATTGCCAACCGGATGAATCGCGACGCGACCGTGCTGGCGCTGGGCGGCGGCGTGGTCGGCGACATCGCGGGCTTCGCAGCGGCGTGCTATCAGCGCGGCATCGGCTACGTGCAGATACCCACCACGCTGCTGGCGCAGGTGGATTCCTCGGTCGGCGGCAAGACCGGGGTGAACCATTCGGGCGGCAAGAACCTGATCGGCGCTTTCTACCAGCCGCGGGCGGTGATCGCCGACACGGATGTGCTGGCCACCCTGCCCGACCGGGAACTGAAGTCGGGCCTCGCCGAGGTGATCAAGTACGGCTGCGTCTGGGATCCGCTGCTGTTCGAATGGCTGGACCGCAACGTTGCGAAGCTGCTGGCGCGCGACGCCGAGACCCTGAAGTACGCCATCGGCAGGTCCTGCGAGATAAAGGCCACCGTGGTTGCAAGAGATGAACGCGAGCACGACCTGCGGGCGATCTTGAATTTCGGCCACACCTTCGGGCATGCCATCGAGGCCGCCACCGCCTACGAGAAGTACCTGCACGGTGAAGCGGTGGGCATAGGCATGCTCATCGCCGCGGATTTATCGCTGCGCCTGGGGTTGATCGATGCAGCGCTCAAGGAGCGCGTGCGCGACATCCTGGCGCGCACCGGGCTGCCGATCCAGGCGCCGCGCATCGGCGCCGCCAAGGCCTTCGAACTGATGCAAATGGACAAGAAGGTGGTTGCCGGCGCGGTGCGCGTGGTGCTGCTCGAAAAGCTCGGCCGCGCCATCATCACCGACCAGTACAGCAAGGCGGCGCTCGACGCCACGCTCAAGGAGTATTTCGAATGAGCGCGCTGGCCCCCTACGCCGCGCTCGAGGAGCACTCGCGGGGCCGTCGCCACCCCGAACCGCCGCCGCAACGTCGATCGGAATATCAGCGCGATCGCGACCGCATCGTGCACTCCACCGCGTTCCGGCGCCTGGTGTACAAGACCCAGGTGTTCGTCAATCACGAGGGCGACCTGTACAGAACCCGGCTGACGCATTCGCTGGAGGTGGCGCAGATAGCGCGCACCATCGCCCGGGCGCTGAAGCTGAACGAGGAACTTTCCGAGGCCATCTGCCTCGCCCATGATCTCGGGCATACGCCGTTCGGCCATGCAGGACAGGATGCGCTCAACGACTGCATGGCGGATTTCGGCGGCTTCGAACACAACCTGCAATCGCTGCGCGTGGTCGACGAACTCGAGGAGCGCTACGCCGAATTTGACGGATTGAACCTGACCTTCGAATGCCGCGAGGGTATTCTCAAGCACTGCTCGTACAACAATGCAATCCAGCTCGGCGAATTGGGCGAACGCTTCATCAACCGCCAGCAGCCCGGCCTGGAGGCGCAGCTGGCGAATTTTGCCGATGAAGTTGCGTACAACAATCACGATGTGGATGACGGCATCCGCGCCGGACTCATCAGCGTCGAGCAGCTGCTCGAAGTGCCGCTGTTTCGCGGCTACCACGAGCAGGTGCTGGCAAAGTACCCGGCGCTCGCCGGCCGCCGCCTGGTGTACGAGATTTTGCGGCGCATGATCAACCACCTGGCCAGCGACCTGATCGATGCCTCGGCGGCGCGCCTGGCCTCATCGGGGGTGCGCTCGATCGCGGAGGTAAGATCGTACTCGGCATCGCTGATCGGCTTCAGCGATGCCACCCGCGAGCAGAATTACGCGCTCAAGACTTTCCTGCGCGAACGGGTTTACAAGCATTACAAGGTGCGGCGCATGACCGCCAAGGCACGCCGCGTGGTGCGCGATCTGTTCGATGCCTTTTTCAACGACCCCACCCTGATGCCGGACGAACATGAGGCGCGCGCCCGGCTGGAGCGGGTGCAGGGTCCGGCGGGGCGCGCCCGCGCGGTGGCCGACTATATCGCCGGGATGACCGATCGATATGCCATTCTCGAGCACAGCCGCCTGTTCGAGCCGAGCGAGCGAACCTGATGACAAATGCGAAGGAGCCGCTGAAGAACGATCTGCTGCTGCGCGCACTGCTGCGCGAGCCGACGCCGCGGCGGCCGATCTGGTTGATGCGCCAGGCCGGACGCTATCTGCCGGAGTATCGCGCGACGCGCGAACGCGCCGGCGGATTCCTGAAGATGTGCACCACCCCCGAGATCGCCTGCGAAATCACCTTGCAGCCGGTCGAGCGCTTTCCGCTCGACGCCGCAATCCTGTTCTCGGACATTCTCACGATTCCGCACGCGATGAACCTGGGATTGGAATTCGAGGCCGGCGAGGGACCGAGGTTCGAGCGTCCGGTGCGCACGAGCGCCGACATCGATGCGCTGCCGGTGCCCGATCCCGCGCGCGAACTCAGGTACGTGAGCGATGCGGTGGCGCTGGTGCGCCGCGAGCTGCACGGCCGGGTGCCGCTCATCGGCTTTGCCGGCAGTCCCTGGACCGTGGCAACTTACATGGTGGAAGGTGGCGGCAGCAAGACCTTCGGCCACATCAAACGCATGATGTACGAATCGCCCCGGCAGCTGCACCGGCTGCTCGAACTGCTGGCAAAGGCGACGGTGCTGTATTTGAACGCACAGATCGCCGCCGGCGCGCAGGCCGTGATGCTGTTCGATACCTGGGGCGGCGTGCTGACGCCGGCGCTATACGAGGAGTTTTCGCTGCGTCACATGGCGCAGGTCATCGATGCGCTGAGCAAGAAATCGGAGGGGCGCCGGGTGCCCAATATCGTCTTCACCAAGGGCGGCGGCGCCTGGCTGGCCAAGATCGCCGCCATCGGCTGCGATGCCGTCGGCGTCGATTGGGCCACTGACCTGAAGGAAGCGCGCCACGCCGTCGGCGACCGCGTCGCATTGCAGGGCAATCTCGATCCCGCGGCGCTGTTCGCGCCGCCCGAGAGCCTGCGCGCGGAGACCCTGCGGGTGCTTCAGAGCTTCGGCGCCGGCAGCGGCCATGTGTTCAATCTCGGGCACGGCATCACGCCGGATGTCGATCCGCAGCGCGTCGCGCTGCTGGTGGAGACGGTGCAAGCCTACAAGCCCGCGCAACAAGAGGGGTAGCCATGTCCACCGTTTCTTACGCCCTGTGGGCGTTCGCCGCCGGCGCGCTGATTCCGCTGATGGCGATCTTGAATGCCGGGCTGGCGCGCGCCGTCGGCGGCCCGATTCAAGCCGCCGTCATTTTGTTCGCGACCGGGTTGCTGGCAACGCTGCTCATCGCCGCGGCGGCAACGGTGCGCATTCCGGAGCTCCCGGCCCTCGGCCGCATCGCGCCCACCCAGTACCTGGGCGGCCTGATCGTCGCCTTTTATGTCCTCAGCATCACATTTCTGGCGCCGCGATTCGGGGTCGGCAACGCGATTCTGTTCGCGGTGACGGCGCAGCTGTTCTCCTCCGCGGCGATCGACCACTTTGCAGTGGCGGGAGCGGCGCCGCGGCCGTTGACCTCCTTGAGGCTGGCCGGGCTTGCCATAGTCATCGTCGGCGTGGTGCTCACGCAGCTTGCCGACCGCACCGCCGCCGGTTCGAGGTGATGCAATCGCTGCCTATTGCGCGGCGCCGGCCGGAAGGTTGCGCAACTCATCGCGCAGGGCGCGGCGCAAAATCTTGCCGACATTGGTCTTGGGCAGCTCGGCGCGGAAATACACATGCTTCGGCACCTTGTAGCCGGTGAGTTGGGTGCGGCAGTGTGCGATCAGCGCTTCAGCGGTCAAGTTCGGATCTTTCTTCACCACGAATAGGGCGACGACCTCGCCGGAATTCTCGTCCGGCTGCGCAACCGCCGCGACCTCCAGCACCCCGGGATGTTCGGCGGCGACGCTCTCGACTTCATTGGGATACACGTTGAATCCCGACACCAGGATCATGTCCTTCTTGCGGTCCTCGATGTAGACGAAACCATCGGCATCCATGCGCCCGATGTCGCCGGTGCGCAGCCAATCGCCGAACATCACGTTCTCGGTCTCATCGGGGCGGTTCCAATAGCCGCGCATCACCTGGGGTCCGAAGACGCAGATTTCGCCGACGCCGTTGACGGGCAATTCCTTGCCGGCGTCGTCGCGAATGGAAATGTCGGTCGATGGAACGGGCAGGCCGACCGAACCGTTGAACTCCAAGCCGACGGGATTGGCCGTGGCGATCGGCGAGGTTTCGGTGAGCCCCCAGCCCTGGCTGACGATGCTGCCAGTGACCTCTTTCCAGCGAGTGGCCACCACCGGCTGCACCGCCATGCCGCCGGCGAAACTGACGCGCAGCGAACCGAAGTCCACGGACGCGAAGCCCGGCGTGTGCAGCAGCGCGTTGAACAGAGTGTTGACGCCGCTGATGAAGTTGAATTTGGACTTCTTCAGTTCCTTGACGAACGCCGGAAAGTCCCGCGGATTGGTGATCAGCACATTGCGTGCACCCAAGGGCAGGAAGGCGAGACAATTCGTGGTGAGCGCAAAGATGTGGTACAGCGGCAGCGCCGTGATCACGACGCGGCCGCCGCCGGCCTGCAGCGCGGGCTTTATCCATGCCAGGGCCTGCAGCAGGTTGGCCACCATGTTGCGGTGGGTGAGCACGGCCGCTTTCGCCACGCCCGTGGTGCCGCCGGTGTACTGCAGAAAGGCGATGTCCTCGGGACCCAACGCGACGGGCCGCAGCTTGAGTCCAAGGCCGATGCCGAGCGCATCCTTGAACGACATCGATCCGGGCATCTTCCACGGCGGAATTTGTTTGCGCACATGCCGCAGCACGAAATTCACGATCATGCCTTTCGGCAGGCCCAACAAATCCCCGACGCCGGTGACCAGCACGCTCTTCAGTTCGGTGCGCGCCAGCACTTCCTCGAGAACGTGCGCAAAGTTCTCGACGACGACGATGGCCTTTGCGCCCGAGTCCTGCAACTGATGTTCGAGTTCGCGCGGCGTGTACAAGGGATTGGTGTTGACCACCACCATGCCGGCGCGCAGGGCGCCGAACAGCGCGATGGGATACTGCAGGATGTTGGGCATCATCAGCGCCACGCGATCGCCTGCGCTCAAGCCGGATTTCTGCTGCAGCCACGCGGCAAACGCCCGGCTGAGTTCGTCGAGCTGGGCGTAAGTCAGGGTGGCGCCCATGTTGCTGAACGCCGGCAGCGGACGATGGCTCGCAAACGCCTCTTCGATCACTTCCTTGAGCGATGCATACGAGTCGGGGTCGATGTCCGCGGGCACGCCGGGAGGGTATTGCTTCAGCCAACTGCGATCCACGTGGTCTGCCTCGTTTTATTACCGTGTGTATACCGGAGTAGACTAGCCCATGGAGCGCGAATGTTCACAAATCGGCGATTGATTGTCATTGGCCTCTGCGTCGCGCTGTCGGGCTGCGTGGTGGGCAGCGGACCCTGCCGATGGCTCAATCCGGTCAGAGTCACCCTCGTAGGACATGTGCATTTTCGCGACTTCCCGGGTCCGGACGGCATCGACAACGTGCCGCTGCTGGTGCCGGACAAGCAGGAATACGTATACGCTCCGGCGCAAAGCCATCTTTGCCTGGCCGCTAACGACGTGCAGCTGGTGGGGGTCGCGGAGTTTCCGCAAAGCATCGGCGAGAATTCGCATGTCACGGTCGTGGGTACGTTGTTCGAAGCGGTGTCCTCACGTCAGTACACCCGGTTCTTGATCAACGTCATCAGCATCGTGCCGGTTCGGCCGCCGCGCTGAAGGGGTGCGCGCATTCCACGAAAATCGGTTTACAATCCCGATGAGCCAGAAATCAAACAGGGGAGCGAGTATGAAAAATAGAACTCTTGCCGGCCTGATGGCCGCGCCATTGCTGGTCTTCGCGCTATCCTTGCCTGCGGCCGCGGCCGACACTGCCACGGCCACTTGTAAGGACGGCACCACCAGCACCTCGACGGGTAAGGGGACCTGCAGCGGTCACGGCGGCGTCCAGAAGGCCGCAAACACCACGGCAGCGCCCACGGCACCGGCTGCCGCACCATCAGCACCCGCCGCCGCTCCAGCCGCACCGGCCGCAGCGCCCGCAGCGCCAGCCAAGTCCGGCGCCGCCACGACCTGCGCGGATGGCACGACCAGTACGTCCTCCGGCAAGGGCACCTGCAGCGGTCATGGCGGCGTACAGAAAGCCCCGAAGGCTGCTGCGCCCGCCAAGGCCGCCGCGAGCGCGCCTGCGGCCGCTCCGGCGCCCGCCGCCGCCGCAACCCCGGCCGCAGCCCCCGCCGCGGCAGCAACGCCATCCACGACCGCCGCAAAAACCGCCACGGCGACCAAGTCGGCGCCCGCCGCTGCGGCCGGCAATACCGATCCCACCGGTGCAACGGCGAAGTGCAAGGACGGCACCTACTCGAAGTCGGCGCACCGCAGCGGCACCTGCTCGAGCCACGGCGGCGTTGATACCTGGCTGACCGCCGCCAAGTAGGCGATCGCCTTTTATTTGCGCAGCAGCGGCGTGAGCTGCGGCCAGACGTTCTCCAGCAGCTTCGGCTGGCCGAGAGCGTTCGGGTGAATGTCATCGTCCTGCAGGAGTTTGGACGACAGCGCGATGTCGTTCAGCAGGAACGGCACCAGGGGGATTTTCTTTTCGCGGGCGATATCGATGAAACTTGCCTGAAATTGCTCGGTGTACTCGAGCCCATAGTTGGGCGGCATGCGCATCCCGAGGAGCAGTATCTTGGCGCCGGCCGCCGCGGCCAGCTCGATCATCCGGCCTAAGTTGGCGCGCATCTGCGGAATCGGCAGCGCGCGCAGGCCGTCATTTCCGCCCAATTCGATCACCACGATTTTTGGCTGGTGAAGTTCGAGCGCGCGCGGCAGGCGCGCCAGCCCCCCCGCGGTGGTCTCGCCACTAACGCTGGCGTTGACGACCTGGTATCCGTACCCTTGGGCTTTGAGCCTCGTCTTGAGCAATTCCACCCAGCCCTGTTCTACGTGCGCCAGGCCGTAGCCCGCGCTGATGCTATCGCCAAACACGAGAATCACGGGCGCCTCGGCCCTTGCCGAAACACCTGCAACGATCAATAGAGTCAAGGCGAAAAGCCGCTTCACAGGCGCTCCTGATGCAAGATCAAGTCGTTCTTCAAGCCAAAAATGTATCAAAGACGGTCGCAAGCCCCGCGGGGCCTCTGACCATTCTCGCCGATGTGAGCCTCAGTGTGCGATCCGGGGAGACCCTGGCCATCGTCGGGGCGTCGGGCGCGGGCAAGTCCACATTGCTGGCCTTGCTCGCAGGACTCGACTCGCCCAGCACCGGGCGTGTGCTGATCGCGGGCACGGATCTCACCGAACTCGACGAGGATGGGCGCGCGGCAATCCGCGGCCGGCATGTGGGGTTCGTATTTCAGTCGTTCCATTTGATTCCATCGCTCACGGCCGTCGAAAACGTCATGCTGCCGCTGGAACTCGGCGGCCGGCGCGACGCGCGGCAGGCCGCGGCGGCGGCGCTGGAACAGGTGGGATTGACGCCGCGAATGCAGCACTACCCGAAGCAATTGTCCGGCGGCGAGCAGCAGCGGGTCGCGATCGCGCGCGCCTTCGTGACGCGGCCGGCCGTATTGTTCGCCGACGAGCCGACGGGGAATCTCGATACCGCGACCGGGCAGCGCATTACCGATCTGCTGTTTGATTTGAACCGCAGCACCGGCAGCACGCTGGTGCTGGTGACACACGATCGGGATCTGGCAGGGCGCTGCAATAGAATGCTGCAGCTCGACGCCGGGCACACGGTGAACTAGATGCAGGCTGTGCGATTTGCGCTGCGCAATCTTTGGCGCGATTTGAAATCCGGCGAGCTTTCGGTGCTGCTGTTGGCGCTGGTGGTGGCGGTGCTGTCGCTGACCGCGGTGGGGTTTTTCACCAGCCGCATCTCGCAGGGCGTGCGCGCGCAGGCGGCCGAAGTGCTGGCCGCGGATCTGCGCCTGGAGTCGCCGAATCCCATCCCACCGGCCTATTTCACCGCGGCGCGGGCGCGGGGCATCCAGAGTGCCCAGGTCATCTCCTTCCCCACCGCCATTTTCAGCGGCGACGTGAGCCAGCTGGCGGCGCTCAATGCGGTGTCCCCAAGCTATCCTCTGCGCGGCCACCTGCGCATCGCGGATGCGCCTTTCGGCGTGGGTCAAATCACCGATCGGGTGCCGGCCTCGGGCGAAGCGTGGATCGATTCGCGCATCTTCGCGCACCTTAAGCTCGAACTTGGTGCGACCCTGCGCATCGGCGCCGGCTCGTTCCGCGTCACCGAGGTTCTCGACTACCGTCCGGATCAGGGCACCGGCTTTGTGAATCTTGCGCCGGCGGCGCTCATCAACCTTGACGATCTTGCCGCCACGCAGTTGATTCAGCCGGGCAGCCGCGCCAGCTACGCCGCCTTGTTCGCCGGCAGCCCGGCGGCGGTTGCAGCCTTCCGTGAATATCTGGTTGCGGCGAAAGCACCTGGCGAGCGCCTGCGCGATGTGGAGGAATCCAGCCGGCAGCTCAATTCCGCCATCGATCGCGCCAGCCGATTCTTGAATCTGGCGAGCCTGGCCTCGGTGCTGCTCGCTGCCGTGGCGGTGGTGATGGGCGCGCGCCGCTACGCGGCGCGCCACATCGATGCCGTCGCGCTGATGAAGTGCATGGGAGCTGCGCAGGGTTTTGTCCTGGGAATTTCCATCATCGAGCTGACCCTGCTGGCGTTGTTCGCGGTGGCCATCGGGGCGGCGCTCGGCTATTTCGCGCAAGTCGGGCTGGTGTGGCTGCTGAAGAGCCTGATCCGCAACGAACTTCCCGCAGCCTCGCTGGCGCCGCTGCCGATCGCTCTGGTGACGGTGCTCGCCATGCTCATCGGCTTCGCCCTGCCGCCGTTGCTGCAATTGAAGAACACGCCGCCGGTGCGGGTGCTGCGCAAAACCGTGAGCGCCCCGCCACTGCGCTACGGTGTGAGCTACCTGCTGGCGCTCGGGTCATTGGCGGCGATTCTCTGGACCATGGTGCGCGACAGCGAGCTGGTGTTGAGCGTGCTCGCCGGGGTTTTGGGCGTGGGCCTGGTGCTGACCGGGTCCGGCTATGCCCTGGTGCGCCTGACCAGCCGCTTGCGCGGCGGCGTCGGCGTGGCCTGGCGCTACGGCCTGGCGAACGTGTCGCGCCGCGGCACCGGCAGCGTGGTGCAAATCGTCGCCTTCGGCCTGGGGCTGATGGTGCTGTTGCTGCTGGCGGTGGTGCGCGGCGATTTGCTGGCCGACTGGCGGCGCAGTCTGCCCAGCGATGTGCCGAATAATTTTCTGGTGAACATCCGCCCGGAACAGCGCCAGGCCCTGCAGGAATACCTGCAGGCGCATGGCTTCGGCTCGCCGCAGATGTATCCCATGGTGCGCGCGCGTATCACCGCCATCAATTCGCAACCGGCGCAGTCGCTCAAACTTCGCGGCGACGCGGCCAAAGGCTATGTGGAACGCGAGCAAAATCTCACCTGGTCGGCCGGCATGATGGAGGACAATCAACTGATCGCCGGCCGCTGGTGGACGGCAGCCGATGCGGGCAAGCCGCTGGTTTCCATCTCGTCGGAATACGCCGATGGCCTGCACCTCAAGGTGGGCGACCGCTTGAGCTTCGATGTGGCCGGCGAGGCGCTGACCGTGCAGGTGGCGAGCATTCGAAAGATACGCTGGGACAGCTTTCGGCCGAATTTCTTCCTGGTATTTCCGCCCGGATTGCTGGACGGCGCCGCCGGAACCTATATGACCAGCATCTTTCTGACCTCGAGTCAGCGCGCCTCTCTCGCCGATCTGGTGCGCCAGTTTCCGACCGTTTCCGTCTTCGATGTCGACGCGATTCTGAAACAGATCCGCGACATCATCGACCGCGCGTCGCTGGCGGTGCAGTATGTGTTTCTGTTCACGCTGGCGGCCGGAATCGTGGTGCTGCTGGCGGCGGTACAAGCCACCCGCGATGAACGGCGCTACGAGAGCGCGATGCTGCGCACCCTGGGCGCGAGCCGCGGCACGGTGCTGCAGGGGGTGGCCGCGGAGTTCTCGGCGCTGGGCTTTCTTTCCGGAACCCTGGGCGCAGTCGGCGCCACCGCAGTGGGCTGGATTCTGGCGCGTCGCCTGTTTTCGCTCGAGTACACGCTCGATCCCTGGGTGTGGGTCTTAGGACTCGTGTGCGGCACGATTCTGGTGGGCTTGAGCGGCACGCTCGCCACGCGCAGCGTGGTCAACACTCCGCCCATCGTGTCATTGCGCGACGAATAAACGCGCAGCGGCTTATTGCACTTCGAGCAGCAGCCAGCCGATGGGCATCGCACCGCCGCGCGGCGTCAGCGCCTCGATTCGCACGGTATAGATACCGGCGGCCAGCCCGGTGGAATTCAACGTCAGACGCAATTCGCCGTTGGAATCCTTGAGCAGGCTGTTGAGTATCAGCGCGCGCCCCTGATCCTTCTTGTCGACGATCATGCGAAACTCCATGAGTTTCTGCGTATAGCCGAGATTGATGTGCACATCCATCAGCTGCGGCGCGGTCCGGCTGAGGGTGATCTTGGCGCGATCGATGCCCGGCTTTTGATCCGGAGCGATGTACTTCGTGGTTTCGGTCGCCGGCTGCACCAGCGATCCTTGATCCTTCACCCTTTTCGCGTCCTCGAGCCGTCCCGACATCAATTCAAGCTTTCCGATCATCAACCAACATACAACCAGGCTGACGAAAGCCAGAGCACCCAGGCCGATGAGAACGTAAATGTGCTTCCACCATGGCGGCTGCGGTTCGCCCAAGTCCTGCGGCTTGCCGCTGGCTTCCAGCAGTTTGAGGCTGGCATGCGCGCGCTCCGACAACTGCAGCTGGTTCAGGTAATCCGGATGTGCTCGGCACCAGTTTTCGAGGTCCCGGGCTCCCTTGAACGGCAGCTTGTTCTCGAGGTAGCGCTCCACGAGCTTGTGATCTTCGATGAACTTGCGATCGAAGCGCGGCGAGACGGGCGCAGGTTTTCCGGGGGAAATGGTGCGGGCGTTCATACGGAAGCATTCCTCAAGATGCTTATATTGCCGCGTCGGGAGCACGCAATATGTGAAATGATCGGCATATGCGCGGCCGGCTTGCCGGCCTTGAGACGGCCGTCACGATTTGCGTTGCGTCAGGTACCTTTCGCCAGGCTCGAATCCACCACGGCGCAAACGGCGGCTATCGCGGCGGCGCGCGTGCTGGACTTGCGCCATACGGCCCCCACGGTGCGGGTCGGGGCAGGCTTGCTGAACTGCCGCACGGTCATGCCGCGTTGCGATCCGAACGGCGGCTCCACCGCGAGCTCCGGCAGCAGGGTGATGCCCAGCCCCGCAACCACCATCTGGCGCAGCGTTTCCAGGCTGGTCGCGCGAAAATCCTCGGCCTCCCGCACATCGATGCGGCTGCAAACCTCCAGCGCCTGATCGCGCAGACAATGGCCGTCTTCGAGGAGCAGCAAGGTCTGCCCCTTGAGATCCTGCACCTTGATGGTGGATTTGGCGGCCAGCGGATGATGGTCGGGCAGCGCGACGGTGAAAGCCTCCTGGTACAGCGCGCGCGATTCCAGGCCGTCGTGCGGCGCCGGCAGCGCCAGGATGCCCAGATCGATTTCGCCATCGCGCAGGCGCTGCAGCAGCGATTCGGTTTGGTATTCATAGAGCATCAGCCGCAGGTGCGGCAGGGCCTTGCGCAGCTTGCGCATCACACGCGGCAACAAGTACGGACCGACGGTGGGGATCAGCGCCAGTTTCAGCTGGCCGGCCAGAGGATCGGTATTGCTGCGGGCGAGCGCAATGATCTCCTCGCTCTCATCGAGCATGCGCCGGGCGCGCACCACCACCTGCCTGCCCACCTCGGTGAGCTGCAGGTTCTTCGGCTGACGCTCCACCAATTTGACCCCCAGGTACTCCTCAAGCTTCTTCACCTGCGCCGACAGGGTCGGTTGGCTCACGAAAGTACGTTCCGCTGCCTTGCCGAAATGCCCGGTGTCGGCGAGCGCCACCAGATATTTCAAATCCTTGAGATTCATGTCTTTTTTTCCATAGACATAGTCTATCAGAACAATGATAACAATCAATTTTGCTTATGGCGGTACCGGCGTTACGTTGGCGCTCAGTTGCAATCAATGCGTTTTTCCCGGAGTTTCCATGTCAACATGTCACGACCTATGATGTGGACGTCATGAACTGCGACGGACCCCTGATCCGGCAACCCGTCTCGATGGCGGCTTGATGGCCGCCGCGCCTCCCTTGAGGCTTTCCGCCGGCATCGTGCTGGTGCATGGCGCGCAAGCTGAACAGCGGGTTCTGCTGCTGCGGGCCTACAAAAACTGGGACTTCCCCAAGGGAATGGTGGAGCCCGGCGAGGCACCCTTGGACGCGGCCTTGCGCGAGGTGCGCGAAGAAACAACCCTGGAAAACCTGGTGTTTGACTGGGGCATCGATTTTGTGGAAACCGGGCCGTACAACAATGGCAAGTATGCCCGCTACTACCTGGCGCGCAGCACGCAGACGGAGGTTTCGCTGCCCATCAACCCGGAACTCGGCAGGCCCGAGCACCAAGAGTCTCGCTGGGTGACGTTTGACCAGGCCCTGTCGATGGTGGCGCCGCGGCTCGCGCCGGTGGTGCGCTGGGCGCATGGCACCATCACAGCGTGATGGAACCCCTGCCGATTTCGACGACATCGCCGCCGACGAAGATTTCCCGCTCGCGGGTCACGTCGAGATAGAGATCGGAAGGCCGGGCCACGAACTCGCCCTGCGAGATCTGCATGTGTATCGGCAGTGTCCGCTTCATGGCCAGACACCAGGCGCCGAAATTAGCGGTGGCGGACCCCGTCGCCG
>Ga0210402_10000621_pt1 | contig 39059 bp, 27 predicted proteins | sample IncBWC7MmetaG_FD_161055 | JGI IMG/M metagenome (GOLD analysis project Ga0210402, IMG submission 161055) | Forest soil microbial communities from Barre Woods Harvard Forest LTER site, Petersham, Massachusetts, United States - Inc-BW-C-7-M | ecosystem: Environmental > Terrestrial > Soil >...
CGAGAGACATGGCGGCCTGTCCGGCAGCTCGCTGGCCCTGCTGAGAAATTGCCTTGGAATCGGCTGCGATTTTGCGCATCACTCGAAGCGTGAAGGCCTGATCGTAGCTTCGGTCGTTCAACGCTCCCGCCAGTGTATGAGCAAGCTCGGCGGCGCGATCCGCCGAGGCTCCGATCTGGGACTTGTCGGCGCTGATCTGCCCCATCAAACCGCTGAGCGTCGCCAATTCCGATTCAAGTTTCCCTGCAGTCGCCGCATCCGTCTCAGCCGCAGCGTAGCGGAATACCGCGAAGCGCGACGCATTCCAGGCCGGAACGCCCGGAGTACGCCCCATGTACCCAACTTCCTGACGCCAGCTGTCTCTCGGCGATGTCAGACTATGATGACAGGCGAAGCAATCCAACTCCGCATATTCCGGCCACGCTGAACTGCGGGCTCGCCTTGCAAGACGTTGCAAGCTGTCCCGTAATTGCATGCCCTGGCCGACGGCCCACTCCTTGGTGCCGATCCACGGCGTTTCCGTCGAGTCTTTCCAATGCTTCGGCATCACCGCGCTGAAGAGATTCAGTTCGAACGTAAGGTCAGGATGACCTGCCGCGATCATCTGGTGATCGACTGATTGCTGCTCGGTTCCAACGTGACAATGCAGGCAGGTATGACTGCGGACCGCCAAGTCGCGCAGATCGCGCATCCCAAGTTTAGCCTTCTGATCGCCGGTGCGCGTCTCCCACTCTTTTACCGTGTGTGGCCCGAGCCAGCCGGCCGCGGGTCCGTGGCAATGTTCGCAACTTACGCCATCGCTGATATCGAAACTCTGGGCACGCATCTCGGGCGCAACGGAGAGCGCGTGACATGCCAGGCATTTCTGACTCTGGTTGGGAGGCGAACTCAGATTGAGAATTTTACCGATGCGAACGGAAACATCGTTCGAAAGCACCTGATAGGCGCGCGCGTGTTTATCCTGGCCGGCCCAGATGCTGTATTCGTTCTGCGCAACGTGCGTGATTTGCTTCGGTTGGATGCTGCCGTGGCAACTGCTGGAAGCGCATCCCCCCGGGCCGTTGTATTTGCCCACCACGGAGTTCTGCGCGGAGGCCGCAGCGCAGACGCCGAGCATCACAGACACCATCCATTGCCACGCCGCTGGTCTCTGGTCGCGTATCCACATTTTTGTAGCGATGGCTTTGCTTATACCGACTCTGCCGCGCGAAATCAATTGACGGCATGGTTCGTCCCAAAACCGATGTACAGGTCCAGATGTAAGCGTTTGTGCCCCAACTTCGCCAATCCCCAGAGGGATCGGCGGACGTTAAGATTTCAGACAAGTTTTTTCTTTGTCACCTGTCGTTGTCACTATGCGGGACGTCACCAAGGCGGGCTAAGGGGACTCAGTCGCGTGATCGAAGAACTCAGGTCCATTCAGCATCAGTTCGGCTACCTGCCGGCCGACCAGTTGCAGAAACTTGCCTCCCGGATTCGCGTGCCGCTCAGCCAGATTCACGCGGTGGCCAGTTTTTATCCTCACTTTCATCTCACGCCGCCGGCGCAGGCGGAAGTCCGCGTCTGCTCCGATATGTCGTGCCATCTGCGAGGCGCCATTGATCTGAAACGCGGATTGGAACGGGCGTTTCAGGCAGGCGGACCGGAAAAAGTGGCGGTGCGCAACGTATCCTGCCTTGGCCGCTGCGATCAAGCACCGGCGATGTCGATCAACGACCAGATTTTCTGCGCGGTTGACGAGCAACGCGCCTTGACCCTGGTACGCGACGTTCTCTCAGGCCGTGAACTTCGCTCTGAGAAGTACGATCATCGCCGGTCGCCGGTCGCGTCCGATCCGTACAAAGGAGCTCCTCAGTACTCTGTTGTCCGCCAGTTTGTGGAGAATCCCGACTGGGCTGGGGTGATCGCCACCCTGAAAGCTGCCGGACTCCGCGGCATGGGCGGAGCAGGGTTCCCTACCGGCAGCAAATGGGAAATCGTACGCAACGCCGCGGGCAAAGATAAATACATCGTCTGCAACGCCGATGAAAGCGAACCAGGCACAATCAAAGATCGCTTCATCATGGAGAATGTGCCGTACCTGCTGATCGAGGGCATGATCATCGCCGGGTTGGTTACGGGCGCGCGCCGCGGAATTCTCTACATCCGCCACGAGTACGAGCAGCCGAAAGAGATATTGCAGGAAGAAATTGATCGCTGCTATCGCGACGGTCTTCTCGGCGCTAACATTCTGGGAAGCGCGTTGGCCTTCGACCTAGAAATTTTCGTCAGCCCTGGAGGTTACATATGCGGCGAGGAGAGTGCGCTACTGGAAGCAATTGAAGGCAAACGCGCCGAACCGCGCAACAAGCCGCCTTTCCCCGGCACGAACGGGCTCTGGAATCAGCCGACAGCCATCAATAACGTCGAAACTTTCACGTTCGCGACCGTGATCCTCGCGCGCGGCGCGGATTGGTTCAAGGCTCAGGGCACCAACGGCGCAACGGGAATGAAGTTCGTCGGGATCAGCGGCGATGTCAATCGTCCGGGAATCTACGAAGTGCCGATGGGGACGAAATATTCTCAGCTCATCTACGAATACGCTGGCGGAATCGTTGGAGATCGCAGCCTGCTGGGCTACGCGCCATCCGGACCATCATCGGGATATTTGCCCGCCTCCATGGCTGACTTGCCGCTCGACTGGAACGCCGTCGCGGCCGCGGGTTCAATGGTTGGTTCAGGCGCCATCGTGGTCTGCGCAGAAGGCCGCTGCATGCTCGACATGGCTCTCAACGCGGTACGTTTCTATCGCAACGAATCCTGCGGCAAGTGTGTTCCCTGCCGCGTGGGTTCGCAGAAACTCGTGGAGATGCTCACGGGATGGACCGAGGGACGCGCATCCGCAGGCGATCTCCCATTGCTCGATGAACTCACTCATGCGCTCAAGCTCACATCGATTTGCGGACTCGGCCAGGTCGTGCCTGTTCCGATCCAGTCTGTGCTCAAACATTTTCGCGAAGTAGTCGACGAACACATCAACCATCGCCGCTGCTCTGCGGGCGTCTGCTTTCCATCGCGAGGAACCGCATGAGTTCCTGGCCCACTGCTGAAATTAAACTCACGATTGATGGTCAGCCGATCTCCGTCCCGTCGGGCACAACGATTTTCGACGCCGCGCGCGTCAATGGGATTCCAATTCCGACGCTCTGCCATCAGCAGAACGAAAATCCGGTCGGCGTTTGCCGCGTCTGCGTCGTGGACGTCGGCCAGCGCGTTTATGCCGCATCCTGCATCCGCCAGGTTGAGCAGGGAATGACGGTAAAGACGGCAACCGACCCCGTGCAAGCCGCGCGTAACATTCTCGTCGAACTGCTGATGTCGGATCATCCAGCGCCGTGTGCCCGGCAGCAGCAGTCCGGAGACTGTGAACTGGAGCGCTTGGCTAACGCTGCGGGAATCAAAGAACCGCGCTTTCTGCGCCGCGCCACGCCACGCGGCAAAGACGATTCTTCCGCCGTAATTGCGGTCGACCACGATTCCTGCATCCTGTGCGACCGCTGCATTCGTGGATGCGACGATATCCGCAACAACTGGGTTCTCGCTCGGCGTGGCAAGGGGTACCAAGCTGGTATCGCGTTCGATAACAACTTGCCGATGAGCGAGTCCTCATGCGTTTCGTGCGGCGAGTGCATGGTTTCGTGCCCGACGGGCGCGCTCACCAACAAGCGCGTGGTCGGAACGCAGCTCGGCGAAGGCGACGTGCTCGATCCGGCCGAATTGCTGCAGTTACCCATCTTTCAGAATGTTTCCGGCACGTTTCTCGAACTGAACCAGAAGGCCGTCGTAAAGCGACATTACAAGGCCGGAGAAATTGTCTGCCGCGAAGGCGAGTTCGGATCGACGGCTTTTTATATTCTCGAAGGCAAAGCCGAAGTGTTTCTCGACAGCCCCATTGCTCACGTGCGGACCGAAGGCAGCAGCCGAGGTTTTTTCAGTAAGCTGCAGAGTTTGCTCGCGCCACGTGAAGGCGACCGCCGCAGCGAGGAATCCGACCGGCCATTTATCCCCATCGATGCATCCGTTGACCTGCCCTATGACAGTCCGATCGCGGAACTGAATCCCGGCGACATGTTTGGCGAGATGACGTGTATGAGTTACTACCCTCGCTCGGCCACTGTCCGCGCAAAGACCGACTGCGTGATGCTGGAAATGTTGCGTAACGTGCTCGACATCTTGCAGCGCAACAAATCCTTCCGCGCGCAACTCGAGCGCAATTATCGCGCTCGAGCTCTCGATTCGCATCTGCGCAGCGTTCCAGTTTTTGCGTCGCTCACTCAGGATTTTATCGACCACCTGCGTGACCGCGTGGAACTCGTGCGTTTCAATCCTGGACAAGTGATTTGCCGGCAAGGCGATCTGGCGGACAGCTTCTACCTTGTCCGCATCGGCTTCGTAAAAGTCTCGGAACAGCGTCCCGGCGGCGAACTGGTCCTGGCCTACCTCGCCCGTGGCGGCTATTTCGGTGAGATCGCACTTTTGAGCGGAAGCCCGCGCTCTGCTACCTGTACGGCGCTCGATCACGTTGAGGTCGTTCGCATCTCCGGAGAAGATTTCCAATTGATGCTCGACCGTTTCCCCGATGTTCGCCAAAAACTCGAGGCCATCGCGCGCGAACGCATCGAAGAAAATCTGCGACACACCGTGCAGGCGCAGAACGTACCTGTAGATCAATTCCTCGCCCAGGGCCTGATGGAAGCGCAAAGCCTTCTTGTTCTTGACCTGGAAAAATGCACGCGCTGCGACCAGTGCGTGCGCGCCTGTGCCGACGCGCATGAAGGCGTGAGCCGCTTGGTGCGGGAAGGCCTACGCTTCGATAAATATCTCGTCGCAACGTCGTGCCGGCAGTGTCGCGATCCGCTTTGCATGGTCGGATGCCCCGTAGGCTCGATTCGCCGGCGCAATACGCTTGAGGTCATCATCGAAGACTGGTGCATCGGCTGCGGCCTGTGCGCGACCAATTGTCCGTACGGAAATATCAATCTGCATCCCTTCCCGGCGGAATTGGATGACCCGGCTCGTCCAGGACACAAGATCGCTGGCGTGCGAGTGAAAGCCACGTCTTGCGATTTATGTCACGACCACGCCGAGCCCAGTTGTGTGTATGCCTGTCCGCATGACGCGGCACACCGCGTGAATCCGCCCGAGTTCTTTGCCGGACTGCTGGCACAACCCGCGCCCAGCAAGGTCAGGAGTTAAACGCAGTGCTGATCGATCATACGCACCGGAAATGGTTTGTCGGCAGCACAGTGGGACTTGCGGTCGCGACTGCGGTGTACATCCCGTACGCGCTACACGCGCCGCAAGGACCGCGCGGGGGCAGCGCGCTGGGCTTGGCCTTTGGCGTGGTGGGCTTCCTCTTCATGGTGTTCGCAGGGCTGCTCGGCCTGCGCAAGAAGTTTCCTGTTTGGCGAGTGGGCCGGGCGCAATCCTGGATGAGAGGCCATCTGTGGCTCGGCCTTCTCAGCTTCCCACTGATTCTGTTCCATGGCGGATTTCATTTTAGCGGAACGCTCACCGGGATGCTGATGTGGATGTTCCTCTTGGTATGGGTCAGCGGCATACTCGGTGCGGCTCTGCAACATTTCATGCCGCGCTTTCAGACCGCGCAGCTTCCCATGGAAACGATTTACGAGCAGATCGATCGCGTCCGCGGACAGCTTGCGCAAGAAGCCGGACAGATCGTGGAGGAAACACGATCCGCACTGGACGGAGAAGTTTCCCATGCCAGTGAACGGCAGCGCGCCCTGTCCGCGAGCGCCGGCACGCAGGGTGGACTGACGGTCGCCTCCGGACTGCAAGCCAACCAGCAGGCCGGCGCTCAATTGCAGCGGTTCCTCGATGAGGAGATACTCCCCTATCTGGATCGCGCCGGGTCTCATGCAATGAACCTGAGCCAGTCTGCAAAGGCGCAGAAAATGTTTCAGCAGTTTCGCGTTCTGCTCGCTCCAGAACTACATTCGAATCTGGACGACCTGGAAAATATCTGCGAAGAGAAACGTCAACTCGACAGACAAAGCCGCCTGCACAAGATTCTCCATGGATGGCTGCTGGTGCACATTCCGCTCTCGTACGCGCTCTTGTTGCTGGGAGCGGTGCATGCGGTGGTAGCGCTGAAGTTTTGACCTGTTGTTGGACTGATCGATGCTGCGACGGACACGCACAACCAAGAAGCTCGCGAAGCGGATCGACATGCAATACTTCGCGCGCCCGCATGCGTTTCGGCGCTGGCGTTTCTGGTTGTCGGTGACGATTCCCATTATCGCCTTGGGCTGGTTCGTCACTCAGCGCGTGCAAGGCGGACAAAAAGTCTATTCCAGCGGCCAGCTTTCGAATGCTCACGCTGTCTTTACGCAACAATGCGCGCTCTGTCATACGACGCAGGCGGGAGGCTTTTCCGCACAAGTGACCGATAAGGCTTGCCTGACTTGCCACGACGCACCTGCTCATCATGCGAATCAAACTTTCACGCCCCAATGCTCGGCGTGCCACGTTGAGCACAAGGGATCGATGCCTTTGCACGCCACGTCGGAAGCGGCATGCACGCAGTGTCACGCCAACCTTCAAACGCGTGACGGGCAGCCGCATTACGCGGCCTCAATCACAAGCCTCGATCACAAACATCCCGAAGTTTCGGCACTGCGTCCTGGCGTAACGGATCCCGGAGGAGTCCGCCTCAACCATTACCTCCACCTGCAGCCGAACTTGATGGGGCCGGACAACAAGCGCGTGCAGATGACATGCGACGACTGCCATCGCGCGCGCGACCGAGCCGAAGGTGCGGATGTTCGTCCCGCAGCGCTGCCCGACGAACTGCGTATGGGTATTCATGAAAATGACCGCGCCTACATGGCGACGCCCAAATTCGCGACGAACTGCGCAAGCTGTCACTCGCTGCAATTCGACAAGCGCTTCCGCGAGAATCAGGTACCGCACGACAAGCCTGAAGTCGTACACGCGTTTCTGCTGAAGAGATTCGGCGAGTACATTGCAGCTCACCCCAACGCGGTTCATGAAGTCTCGCCACCAGTCCGTGAAATTCCGGAAAGAGCCCGTATCCCGCGCGTAGCGCGCAATGCGGCCGAGTGGGTCCAGTTCCGTGTGGATGACGCCGAGTGGCTGCTCTACGCAAAGACTTGCAAGCAATGCCACACGCTTAAAGCGACCAGCGGCCCACTGCCGGAGATCGCAAAGTCGAATCTCACGACTCGATGGCTAGATCACGCTGAGTTTGATCATCACGCGCACCGCATGATGACCTGCGAGGCTTGCCACACCCGCCCGGCCAGCAGCCGCGAAACAACCGACATCTTGTTACCAGGCATTGAAACTTGCCAACAGTGTCACCGCTCTCAGGGACCAACGAAAGAAGCCGCTGAAGGCCGGTGCTTCGAGTGTCACCAGTATCACGACTGGACGAAAGCCAAGCCGACTAAAGGCAGGTTCACGATTCAGCAAATACGCGGCAGCGCCAAGACGGTAGTCCCTGAAGGCTGATCATTATTGAGGAGCTCAAGGTGGGCTGATCAGCGTTGCGCTGATGAATCTTTTGGCGGTTCATTGGTCACGGTGAACACGTTTCCGTCACGCAGATACATCTTCTCCATCTCCTTTTGATTAAACGGCCGTGCCCCACGCCGGCCAAATACGGCCAGTTGATTTCCACTTTCGTCCACCGCACGATCGCGATCGATTCCCTTCGACACTGCCAACGCAGGACCACGCGTGGGATACGTCGCGATCAACTTCGGCGTTGGCCGAGGACTGAATCCCCCGAACGCCGGGTTGTCGGGCGGAGAGAATAGCTGCACGACGCGCAAGCCGTTGCGACCGTCGGCGACATAAGCGAACAGGCTCGAACTCACCATGCCAAGCTTCACGTCATAGGCGTCGTTGATCTCGCTGGCGGCGTTGAACATCTGATCGAGGTGCGGCTGGTCTGAATGTTCTACGTCGATGATGGCGACGCCGTGTTTTCCATTTGCGACATAGGCATACGTACGAGCCACATAGATATTGCGAGCATCGTCGAGCGCAATTGTCGCGCCCGGCAAGGGCTTCGGCTGATCGAGATGAGTTACATCGAGAACTTTCAGGCCGTCACGATCGACCACGAACGCATAGCGAAACTGGACCGCGACCCCGCGCGGATCATTCAGGAACGACGTCCCAATCTCCGCGGTGACCCTGGGCTGAAGCGGATTGCCAAGATCGACGACCACCAGTCCTCGATCGCAAAGCACGTACGCGTAGGTGCCAGCGATCGTAATGCGCCGCGCCCCGTTCAGAATCCCGTTGGGATTGAACGCCAACGCCCGCTTCAGGAAGTTATTCGCCGGGTTGCCATCAAGCAGAGTCCCCACGCCGGGGCTCTTGCTCTTGAGATCCGGGTTGCCGACGATGACCAACCCCTCATACTTGTCGGCAATATAGAGAAAGCCATACATAAGGTGGATGGGCTGCTCTTCGTTTTCCTTATCGTGCGATCGCAATGGGTCGACGCCGAGCGTCGTCGGAGTAGCCACTGCCGTCGCATATTTCGTCGGTAGGTAGAACCGTTGCCCAAGCGGGGATACGGGTGCCGTGACCATGCGCTCGGAAATATCTTTGTTGTCGATATTCGCTATGTCGAAGATACGCATGCCGCCCTTGCCCATCGCCGCGTAGAGGTATTCTCCTCGGGCCTGCACGTCAAGTACTTCCGAGCCGGGATGATGGTGAGCTTCACCCAATACTCGCCGGCGATTGACATGCTTTTTGTAGTTATCGGGATACGCGATCTTCTGAAAATCGCTGCCGATCACGGCCGGCGGTTCATCATGTTCTGTGACCGCCACAGCGTCGTATCCCTTGCTGCCAGTGGCCACGTAGACGTAGCGTCCCATGAAGTTCATAAAGTTGGTGCCCTGAAGGAGCAGTTGCGCCATCCAGGCATTGTTGTCGTTGCTGCGCGAGACGTGGCAGTCCGTGCATCCTTTCGTCTCTTTAGACCGCACCGTGTGCGGAACGAACGTGCTGAACGCCTGTCCACTGAAGCCTTCCGCGGAAACAGTCTGCTGCTGATAGTAGAGCCAGTCGCGATCGTTATTCTGCGAACTAACCAACACAGCACAGGCGGAGCGGACAGGCGCCACGCGATTTCCTGTTACTGTGCCGTCGATGCCGAGTGTGAAGATGTCGTCGCGCAGGACCTGGAAGTTATAGGAAGTCCAATTGCGCGTGGTCAGGCCTTCGTTGTGCAGCATGGGCGTGCGCTGGTTGGCGGTCATCGAAAGATGACAGCCATAGCAGGTTGGCGCCCACGAGGAATGGCAGGCGTAGCAGGTCATGCGACTGTTCTGATGCGCGAGTTTGGATTCATCTTGCGTCGCCTCTCCCCAGGTTTGTCCGTCCTGCTGAATTGTTTTGGCCAGCCGTGATTTTTCGCTATAGTGCGAATTGCCTGGGGTAATAGTGTCGCGTACCTGCACAACTTCCCACTCCTTGTCTTTCTCCAGCATGGACCGCTGAAACAGGCGCTCGTCTTTCCAGTAGAAGCGACGCTCCTGCCAGGGCGTGCGCAGTCCCGCAAGGTTCGTTCCGCCCGTCGGCGCCGCTGTGCCAGAGGTCGTCAGCGGGGCTTTTTGCTGAATCGTCCCGTGGCAATCGACACAATCAATCTCGATCGCGTTGCGCGTCTCGCCGTAAAGTTTGCCATTGCCGTGGCTGTCCTGTTCGAAGTGGCAGTCTACGCAGTGCATACCCTTTTCGAGATGGATGTCTTTCAGGTGCACAGCCTTCTTCAGTTTGTCGTGGTCGTCGAACGAGACGGTCTTGTCGTCTGCGTCGAGGAGGTTGCCTTTGCGGTCGTGTTTGAAGACGGCGCGGAAAATCCAGCCGTGGCTGTGAAAGTCGGCAAACTGAGTATGCTGAAGCGACTGATTAAATTTGAGTGTTCCGATCTTTTCGAGAAATGCAGTGTCTGACCAAAGGCCGCGAGCAGCCGACCCCTCCGGATTCCGTGCCTGGACTTCGCTCTGTTCTTTCGCGCTCGGATGGCGTTGCTCGGCCGGCCACATGTGTTCGCCGTCCATTTCGTTGTCCCACCACGTGTAACCAAAATACGTGGAGACCATATTTGTGCCAGGGTGAATGTGGCAGACAATGCATTGGCTCGACGGAATGGAACGTGTGAATTGATGGCGGATGGGATGTCCGGATTCATTGCGCGGAATAGTCGGATCCGAAGTTGCAGTCTGTCCTAAATTGCCGTGGACTGCGTAAGCGCCGGAATGTTCCGGCGAACGATCGTTGGCGTAGATGACGTGACAGGCGCTGCATCCGCTGGCACGGTAGTCGCCGGGTTGATCGTTGGTGCCGGGGAACGAGAGCAGTGGATCGAGCAGACGCGTCTTTTGCAGGCCGAGAAAAACTGGGTCGGTGCGCAGCTCGGTGCCGAAGCCGCGCGAACTCAGCTTGATTTCGGGCTTGCCGGGATCTTCTTCAAGGCTGGGATTGCCGACTTCGGGCTTCCCTCTTCCTCCGCGCTCGAACACGCGCAGCACGTTGCCGGGCGGAGAAACTTCCCAGCGTTCGATCGGGTCGAGATAGGTCAGGATTCCCTTCTTCGTGATTTCGTCAGGCGTAGGCGCAGGAAAGGTCATCAGGCGTTGCGGTGTGCCGTCGGACGCGTAGCTCTCGCCGAAATGCGGAGTCTTAAACGGAACCGCGCCGTTGTTGTAGAGCGCCGCGCCCCACAACATCGCGCCGTGGGTCATCATGCTGGTCTGAACTTTTCGGACTTCGGCGGTGTGACATCCGGAAGTGCCGCAGGTTTTTTCCGCGACTCCCAGGTCTCCGGGATTGACGAAGCGCACGTAGTCCCAGTCTTCGCGCAGCCAGTTGGTGTAGGCGCGCTCGGGGTTCGCGGAAGAGTGGGCGTCTTTGGCTTCGCGTGGCTGCGGATGCGCCTGACTCTTTACCTGCGAATACTCTGCGGAATTCTGCGCGAGGCCGCCAGCGATGCGGGCTTCGCTGTTTCCCCCGTGACAATCCGTGCAACCGAGGCGAACCGTGTCTGTAACATGCATGGTCGGACTATCGGTCGCGGTGTGGCAGGTGAGGCAACCAGCGGATTTTCTATCAGCGTCGGCTTGTGATTGGAGCAGGAGAACGTCGTCGTTACTTTGCGCAGAGGCGGAACCCTGCGTGCGAATGGCAATAGCCAGACACGACAATGCGGTCGCGGCGATCACGAACAACGTGTTGTGGCGAGCACCTCTCACATTCCCTCAGCACTATTCAAAACTGAAATTTGATTTTGGCGAATAGCGAGAACAGTACTCTGCCGTCATAGATGTCCTGCAATCCCTGCCCCGGCACCAGCGCCGACGCGCCTCCGCGAATGACAATGTTCTCGCTCAGCGGCGGACGGTATTCAACGCCCGCGCCAAAATCGGTTCCGATACTGTGACGGATCGGTTGCTGAAAAAGCAGCAACTGGAGCGGCTCGGTGCGATCAAAGCGGAGGTAGTTCGTGTTTGCGAAGGCGCGCAGTTTGGGCGTCAGGTCGAAGTCGGCGCCGAGATTGAAAACGTAGATGCCGGGATTCACAAAGTTCGCCTGGCCTTCTTCTTTGTTTGATCGCAGATCGGGCAGCAGGCTCATGGGAGTGATCAATGCCACGCCGGTGGAGGTCAGGCGGATGCCTTCGCTGTCCCAGAAACTGAAATCGCTGCCAGCGAAGTGCGTGCTGTCGACGATGGAATCGAAGCCGCGGGCGGTGCCGTCCGTGCGGGACGCTCCGGAGCGATTGCTGGAATCGCCGGAGGCGTAAAAGAAGGAAGCCCGGCAGCGCGCCCAGTCCTTGTCGATGGACAGTTCCAGCGCGCCCATCCGCGCGTTGATGTCGACGCGGCGGCCGGCGATGGTGTTGAAGTCGTCGTGGCCGAGCGCCTGATAAAAAGCGTTGCTGACGTTGATGCGCCCAATGTGGCCGTTTCCCGTCCATCCGAGATAGTAAGCGCGGATGTTATGCGGGCGGGGCGTGCCGTTCACCACTGCTCCGACCGGCGCTGGACGTACGAGGAATCCGTTGTCGTCATAATGAATACTGGCGTCGTCGCGGTTGTAATGGAAGCTGAATTCGGTGGTGTAGCCCTTGGTCAGAAAATCCTGCACGTACAGGTTGGCGACGTAGACTTGCTGTCCGCGTTTGTGGAAGGAGTTCAGTCCGCTGTTGGTATTTTTTTCGAGTAGGTCGAACCATGCCAGGTTGTAGGCGAGGCGGTTCGAGCGCAGGTTTCCAAAAACGCGAACCCCGGGCTGTTCTTCCGAAAAAATAAATCCGCGGAAGTCGCTGGTGAATTGCTGGATTCCGGCGCGCACGGAGACAAAATCGTAATTCGGGCTCAGATCGTGAATCTTGGCTTCGACAAAGGCCTCCTGCAATCCCACGTGCGAGTCGAAACGGTTCGTGCCTTTGCGCGTGTCGACGTTCACAATGCCGCGTTCGCGGGTTTGCAGGAAGTTGAGATTGATCTCCGGCGTGATGCGGACGCGAAAGTCTACAGGGCGAAAACTCGTATCGCCGCGGAAAAGATCGAACGACAGACGCAGATTCTCCGACATGAATGCCTGCTCGCCGCGTCCGAAAAAGCCGGTGTCGCCGGGATCGGAACTCAGGCCACTGGGAGTTGGCAGGCGGCGGCCGTCGAATCCGGTTTCGCTGGTACCGGTGAAATTGAAGAACCATTGCTGTCCGAAAATTGGGTAGTCGCCCTTGATCTTGTTGCGGTTGAACGGATCGTACCAGTGGCCTTTCACGTAGGGCGTGTCGGGCTGTGTGTCGTAGCGGCGCCATTCGGGCATGGCGATGTCCCAGCGGTCGGAGTTGGGAGAGAAATTTGCGGACGCGGGCGGAATTTGTTCGGGTGTCGCTGGCGTCGCCTCGGAAGCGGGGCTTCTCAGTCCGGGATAGGGATTCGCTGGGCCGGCGGGTGCCACAACGCAGGGTGTCCCGGGCACGCCGGACGGGCATTGGGCGGCGGGGATCGCTTCACTCGAGGCATTCAGTCCGAGTTCGAGGACATTGACGTGAGGGAGGACCAGGAAACTGGAAATCGTATCCGCGTCGAATCCTTGGCGTGTGATCTTAATTTCATAGAAGCCGAGGCGGACATCGCGCAGGCGAAAAATACCTTCGACGTTCGTGGTGATGGAGTAATGCTGACGGCTGGCCGTGCCGTCGTCCTTACCCTGTAAGTCAAGCTGGACGCCAGGAATGCCGCGTCCCTGCGAATCACGAATCACCCCCTGCACGGTCGCCGTGGTGGCGGGAGAACGTTCTGGAATGCGGCGATCCGATTGAGGCCGACGCGCTGACAGAGGCGTCGTTAAAGAAAGCAGCAGAAAAAGTCCGAAACACGGCAGACGCAAAACGGACCACCGGAGCGCGCCTCCGCCTGTCTGCACCCGTCAGCACCATCCCAAGGAGAGTCAGTTCCCTTGGTACCATAGCGACGCGGGGCATGCAAAGAAAACCGATGAGCGACGACTACCCTTTGTCACTAGCGTGACATAATTGCCAGAACCGTTGGTTAGCCGGCCTCACAACATTCGTCAGTACCTCTAGGTTTCCATCCAATTCAATTGGCAGGTCAATAAATGGCACACATCGTATTGCTCGGCGATTCGATTTTCGACAACGCACGCTACACCTTAGGTGAGCCGGACGTGATCTCGCAGGTACGACAAGTCCTGCCTCCCCACTGGCGCGCGACTCTTCTGGCAATCGATGGCTCGACTACGGAAAATATCTCTTCGCAGCTCAGCGGTCTACCTCGCGATGCGTCCCATTTCGTCCTGAGCGTTGGCGGAAATGATGCCATCATGAGTTCTGAAATTCTTCGAGCCCCCGCTGATTCTACGGCCCAGGCTCTGACGCAATTGGCTGACGTCTCGACAAGTTTTGAGGAGAGATACCGTCGTGTGGTTGGAGAGTGCCGAAAAATCGGACTGCCACTCACCATTTGCACCATTTACAACGGCTGCTTTCCGGACGCTGACTACCAGCGTTTGATCTCAACGGCTTTGATGGTCTTCAATGATGTGATCTTGCGCGTAGCAATCGAGTACGGCCTTTCTGTGATCGACCTTCGATTTGTCTGTTCTTCAGCTGCTGATTACGCGAACCCCATTGAACCGTCCTCCGTTGGGGGAGAAAAGATCGCTCGCGCAATTGTTAATCTAGCGTCAGCGACTCAAGACAAGGCGACATATGCTCGCATCGTCATTACCTAGGATAATGCTCGTTGGCGAATCACTCCAGGCACGGTCATTCTAGGTACTGAAGAGAAAGTCTCTCAAGCGCAACCCATCTCGCGTCAACTGGTCGCGGTCAATGTCGCGCTCAAACGGAATCGCACCGATCGCGATCAGGTGCTTACGCAAACGCTCCGCGTAGCGGTGAGCGAAACGCTCCTTTTCGACGTTCGGACGACTGTGGTATCGGTTGAGCAAACTTGCGTAAGCGTCATTTTCTAGATTCCCAACATCCCTCGTAAAGGGATGTTCGACCTTCTCGAGAAAATCGACCCAGTGTCCGAGTTCGTGGAGCACGGTGCGGTACAGTTGTGTCGCCCGACAGCTCTCCAAAGTCGTGTCGAGAGTGTGGTTTCTGTCACTTAGGCGCAGCTTGTGTCCATCCAACCTCAGGCGTTTCAACTCAGCCGTATCGTCGGGAGACAGGGATTTTCCTAACTTGATCGGCTCCGTCGGATTCAGCGCTTCGATGACTAGCGCCGGTCCGCTGTAGCGCACACCTCCTACCTCGTTCACCAAATCTGCGGCATATGCCAGTCTGCCCCATACTGACGCTAGAGTTTGCTCTTTCCGACGCGGCTGCCTTAGCACGACCGCGTCAAGCCCTTCCCAGTCGACTGGAGGCACATGGGACATTAATCGCGCTATGTCGTCGACCGTGCATGCGTGGATACAGTCAGATCGAGTAGGTTGAATAAAGAACTTCAGCGATCGATCCGAAACAACTCTGGTCACTTCCGTAGCGTTGTCGATTCTCTCCCAAAAAACATGGTGTCCATGAGCAATCGCGGGAATGGTCATCTTGTTATTCTGGCCGTAGCCGCTCTTCGCCGTGCCAATGCTCCGGTTGCGTCTTGTTGGATTGCGGGCCTGCATATCGTATTGACAAACATTACACGCGGCTGAGTTAACGAGCCAAGAATTCGAGTGTGGTTTTTGTCAGGCGCGAGAGGGTCCCTACTTCGTCTTCATAACATAAACCCCGTCCCAATCCGCCTCGGGCGCGTGTTGCATGAACTCCAGCACACGTTCCATGAAAATCTGCGTCGGACCATCATCCGGAAAGTGCGTCAGCATTTCTCCCAGACGGCTGGCGGCTTCCTGCCAGTTCTGCGCGCGATAGGCTCCCATGGCGTGGTTGTAGCGGGTTAGCAGGGGCTCGTATTTCTGCTTGTTTTCGGCGAAGTCCAGCAGTTCGTAGATTGTGACCGGCAGGTTCTTGCCCTTGACGCGAATTTTGTCGAGATCGCGGCACACGAATTTTTCGGCAACCTGGCGATACGTTCCTTCGCTGATCACGATGCGGCCGCGGTATTCCTTGGTGATGCCCTCCAGGCGGGACGCGAGGTTGACGTTGTCGCCCATCACGGTCCAGGCCAGGCGCTTGGCGGATCCCATATTGCCGACGTTGACAGGACCGGTGTTCAGGCCGACGCCGATCGCAATCTGCTTGCGGCCTTCGGCTTTCCACTTGGCATTAAGTTTGTCGAGGGCCTGGATCATCTCTAGAGAGCAAGCGCAGGCGCGGTAGGCGTGGTCGGTCTGCGGATAGGGAGATCCCCAGAAGGCCATGATGGCGTCGCCGATGTATTTGTCGAGCGTGCCGAGGTTGTGAAAAATCACTTCAGTCATTTCGCCGAGATATTCGTTCAGCAGTAGGACCAGTTCGTCGGCGGTCAGTCCCTCGGACATAGTCGTAAAGCCGCGGATGTCGCTGAACATCACTGTGAGGTCTTTGGTCTCTCCGCCCGGACGAATATATTTCTGCGGATCTTTCTCGATCAGCGCAATCACGCCCGGCGACAGATACTGCCCGAATGTCTTGCGTATCTTTCTCTTCTCGCCTTCTTCGAAGATCATGCGAAAGCTGGTGATGACGGCGTAGTTCGCGACCAGCGTGCCCGCTGGGATCACACAACTCAGCCACAATCCCCAGTGCGCAAAACTGTAGTAGATAAGCCAGGCGAACGCTGCGAGAGTCAGAAACAGCGAAATAGTCGAATAGAGCGGCTTGATCCGGCTGAACCAGAATCCGAAAACCAGACCGAAGACAACGATCACTCCGGTATCGATCATTTCTTCGTTCAGGCCGCGGGTGAGGAAGCTTCGTCCCTTTTCGTCACTGTGAAGAATGTTGTCGATAATGTTGGCGTGGACCTCAACGCCCATGTAGCCGGCATCCTGCTTTTGAAAGGGCGTGCTCCGCAAATCGCCGATGCCGAGCGCCGTCCCGCCTACGAGCACGATCTTGTCCTTGAAGGTGTCCGGCGGCACAGCGCCGCTTAGCACGTCCCACATCGAATAGTGCCGATAGGTGTGGAATGGTCCGGTGTAATTAATGAGAACGCTGCCGTCGTGCCAGGGGCGCAGGTTGTGACGCCCAAACTGGATGCGCTCCACACCGCTTTCCGAAATATAGGCGGCGATTTCCTGGTCGGGAATCTTTTCGTATTCGCGCAGCGTCTGCATGGCCAGCGAGGGAAAGAAATCCTGGTCCTGGTAACGCACGATCAACAACCCGCGCCGCAGAGTCCCGTCCGCATCGGGGGTGGTGTTAAAAAATCCGTAGGACGCAGCGGCTTCCGCGAGCAGCGTGAGGTTTGCTTCGGCGCCCGGGAACACGTTGCCGCCGTTCTCCGACCACGCGTGGTTCATGTCGAAATCGCGTCCCTTGGACTTGACCTTGAGGACCTGCGGGAAGGCCTTGGCCCAGACAATATTGAAATATTCTTCCGCGCGCTTCGGATCGGACGACTGCGCACGCTCCTTATCGAGAAACAGATGCCCCAGCACAACCCGGCCAGACTGCTGCAACGCGGCGGCAAACATCGCGTCGTGATCGCCGGCCGCTGCGAGTGCTTTGATCTTCGCCGTGACATTTGCGGAAGCAGAAGATCCCAATTCACGCTGGAGTTGAAGAAGCGCCGCCTGAGCGGAATTGTTTTCGGGAGTCGGGAACGTGGCGTCGAAGGCGATCACACCCGCGCCGCCCGCGGTCAGTTTCTGTACGAGAGAAGCGTATGCCGTACGTGGAAGCGGAAAGGCGCCAATATTCTGGAGGGTTTTTTCGTCGATGCCAACGATCACGATGCGATCGTCGTGCGGACGCTCTCCGCGCGCGGCAAAGCGCATATCGAGCGAATGTTGCTCGACGTTCTGGAGGAAGAGAAAGCCCGCGCGAGTGCTGTTGCCAATCCCGGCAAACGCGAACAAGGCAAGGCCCGCCAGGGTGACCAGTACCGCAAGAGCGAGGTCAACCTGCCGGGCCGAAAATCTACCCAGCCATCGAGACCATCTCGACCACCTTTGTTCGCGCAGGGTCATATGCATCGCGATGCCAGGTGATGAAACAAATCATTCTCATCCGCACTTCGGGTTTTGCGGATTCGGACATCCTCGAGGCTTAGTCGTCGGCGTACCAGTGTTCAGTTGCGTAATCCCGACGGCAAACCCCGTTGCTGCCACTCCCACGCCGATCAGTACATCGCGCACAAAGTGCGCCCGGTGAATCGGAGGCAGCGCATCGGAGATCGAGGTGTCTTCCGCGCTCGCCCGCTGTACTTCGGCAGGCGTTGACTCCGGTTGAAAACCAACGGGCGGAATCACGGAACTGATCACGACCATCTGTCCGGCTGAGACGATAATCTGATTCTGGTCGGCTTGCCCGGAATTTTTTACGACCTTGGCATCGCCCATCGGCGTCACCCAGACCTTGCCGGTGTAGCAGATGACCGTGGTCTTGTTGGCCTCATAGCTCACGTAAAAATCGGTGCCGATCACGCCGATGACCGCGTTCGGCGTTTTCATTTCGAACTTGCCGTTCGGCTGCGTGACTTTGACAACCTTGCTTCGTACTTTACCGAAGTCCATTTCCAGCGCAGTCTGCTGCGACGCAGCATCGTGCTGCACGACGCGCAACTCGCTGTTTGAGCCCAGGCTGAGAATCGATCCGTCTGCCAGTCCTGCGCGCAGACGTCCTTTCTGCTCAGTCTTGAGCAGATCGTTCCACATCAGATCGTCCTTCACCTTGGCTGGAGTGGCATTGCGAGTGGCCGCAGGAATAAGTGCGGTAATCTGACCGGCGTTTTGCGAGCCGCCTGGGGCACCCAACCCCGGCAGAGGCGACAGCATGAGACACAGGAGTCCAGCGATAAGCCGCTTGAAAGAAGTCACACAAGTCCCCTTACCCTTATTCCCACTGTCTTTCCTGGAGGATAATCGAATTCTTTCACAGGCGAAAAGATTGTCAACGTTACTCCTGCAGGGAGTGACCACTGTGGTTACTCGAAAGTATCAGCCCCCTCGTTTCCCTGATGACGCCGTATTACCATCGCGGCTGGACAGGAATATTGGCATACTGTTGCGCCTCGTTCGTCTACAGGCGAGTCTCTGAGGTGGAATGAATCGCAGGTGCAGGAGTAGGACTCGAGTCGCGACGCGTATCGCCACTGTGTTGTCACTTGCCGTGCTCTCCGCTCTGTCGCTGTCATGCGGTAGTACCAGTGGCACATCGTTGCCACCGCCGCCTCCGCCGCCCTCGCCACTGACCGCTACTGACGTCCAACAAGTCGTCGAAAACGCCGCCCAGTCATTGAACGTACCGATGGTGATCGCGGTCGCCGACCGCGCCGGGAAGATTCTGGCCGTCTTTCAAAACGCCGGGGCGCCGCCCACTTCCTCCGGCAACTTCCGGGTGACGGTCGACAGCAAAGAGCTGGCGGTGGCCCTGGCACGCACCGCGGCGATGTTCAGCAACGATCAGGCCCCTCTTTCAAGCCGCACGGTGCGATTCATCAGCGGAGTTCATTTCCCGCCTGGCGTCGACAACGCCGCCAACGGCGATTTATACGGGATCGAAAACACGAACCGCGGCTGTCCTTTGAACACCACATTCCTTCCCGGACAAAACATCGATCCCGCTCGATCGATTGACGGCCTCAACCTTGGCCTCGGCATCATCACCGGCAAAGCCGACTTTACGGACGGCGATCCCGCCGCAGTCAATCCGGGTGGAGTTCCTCTCTTTAAGAACGGTCACGCAGTCGGAGGAGTTGGCGTGGTCAGCACGACGCTCGATGCAGCCGAGTTCGCGGCGTACACCGGAGCGCACCAATCCGGCCTGCTCCCCGACCCATCGCAACTGCCGCCACCCGGAGTCGTGATCATCGGGGGTATCGCGCTGCCCTTTGTGAACCAGACGACGCCACCGAACGGTATCGAACCTGGAACTCCCGCCGGAACCTATCTCGTTGGACCCGCGAACGGCAGTCTGCCTCCCGAGGGGGATCTGGTTGGTCCCTTAGCCGGAGCCTCGGGACTCACCATGTCGGATGTGACGACGATCATCAATCAGGCGGTCTCAACGGCTGAACTCACGCGCGCCGTGATTCGGCTGCCTCCGAGTTCGCGAACGAAAATGACCATCGCTGTTACGGATCTCGACGGCACCATTCTTGGCCTGCATCGCATGCCGGACGCGACCGTGTTCAGCATTGACGTAGCCGTAGCCAAAGCGCGCAACGTGATCTATCTCAGCGGTCCCGCTGGAACGCCCGACCTGCCTGGGATTCCAGCCGGCACCGCAGTTTCCAACCGCACCATCGGATTTGGAGCGCAGCCCTTCTTCCCTCCCGGGATCAACGATTCCAGTCCCGGGCCATTCTTCAATCTCTACACGTTTGATGTTGCAAATCCCTGCACCCAGGGTTCGCAGCCCGCGAACCCCCATCAGAACGGGATCGTCTTCTTCCCGGGCAGCGTACCTCTCTACAAGAACGGCGTGCTGGTGGGAGGCATGGGAGTGAGCGGAGACGGGGTCGATCAGGATGACTATGTGACGAACGCTGGAGCCAAAGGATTTGACGCCCCGGAAAATATCCGCGCCGACCAAGTGACGATCGACGGAGTTCGCATGCCGTACTTGAAGTTTCCCCGCAACCCAACCCAATAGAGAATACTGGTGCAGTTTGAAATCAACGGTTCGAATTAGGGCATCGCTTCACAGGATGCGAAAACACTTACGAATGTAGGCACGACTGTGGAAGAGCGGCCCTTTAGGGCCGCGTCAGTCGCGTAGATTGAGTAGGGGCTTTAGCCCCAGTGCCACACTCACCCTCACGCCGTAAGCCGCTTCAGGATTTCCCTGCCCAGCTTTTGCGTCTCCCCGAAAAATTTTTGATACTCGACGAACATACGGTTTAATTCGACGGACTGATCGGGCGTCAGCTTGTGGCGTAGAAGCATGTCACGGACATGGACGGGATTAGGCAGGATCGCCTCTTCGTTCAACTCTTCCAGCGCAGTGATGGGATTGTAGTGATACATCGCCACATTTTAACGCGGCAAGTCGAAGCACAACGACTAATCCGGACGAACGCCCGTTTCGTTGCATAGCGTTCCAGCAGTCATCAAAATGGTTCCGGGCGGGCTGCACTCTTCACTTCTGCAATCCGGCCTCTCACCACTACAATCGGTTCTGATGAAGGTTCCTCAGTGGGCGATCATCGCGCTCTTGCTGTTGCTGGTTCTGGCGACCGGCCTTAGCTACGTCGCTACGCGTGATTCTTCGCGTCCTGCGAACACGGCTGCCAGCAGCCAGACTCCACTCGTGGATCAGTCACCGCTAAAAACGGCGCGGCAGCTTGCGCCTTTGGCGGTCATGCCCGAGGAGCAGCGACTGGCACAGGAGGCGGCGCGCATCGCCGACCATGAAGTGGATCTCGACTTTGCCGGAGCGCTGCTCGAAGCCTCCGAACACACCGATGACAAGGATCCGAAGAATGAAGAACTGCATCTGCGTATTCAACTCGCGGAAGCCACGCTTACCGATGAGCGGTCGCGCCTCGATCAACTGAAAGCGAAAGTCGCGTCGGCCAAGCCGAACGAGAAAGAAGGACTCCAGGAGCAGATGGATCTTCTCGAAGCTCAGGAAGCGCTCGACGAAGACGAACTGGAGGATGCGCGCGGCGACCTGATCCGGGCAGGGGGCAATCCGGAAGGGACAATGCAGCGCCTGCGCGAGGAACATGAAGCTGGGCACACCGAATCGGCCGCTTCGCCCGCGGCTTCGCAGGGTCCAGGGGTCGATCTCCAGTCGAGCAACCTGGCGGGACAAGCGCAGGCGTGGCTGTGGCTCAAGAGCAAGCGGGAAAAGTTGGAGACTGCGCGCACCGACGCGAAAGCTCTCGGACAGCGCGTACTGGCCGAGCATAACGCGTTGGAAAGTCACGTTCAGGGAGAAGAATCGCAAAAACAGGTCGCGCGGCAACAGGCCTCAGGCCTGGGTAAAAGCGCAGCCTCGGGCGCAAGTTCCCGGCAGGCCACCGCCGATGCGGTTCAGTCTCTCAAACATTTTTCTAACGATCAAAAGCAGCTTTCCGATTTCGACAAACGTGTGCAAGACCAGCAGGAACTGGGCGACGTCTACGGCTTGTGGATCGATCTGGTTGGCGGCCAGCAGCGGGCCGTCCTCCACAACATGCTGCAATCCGTTCTGTGGATATTACTGATCCTCGTTCTCGGGTACGGCGCCAGCCGGGCCGCGGATGGCTTTCTGACCGGAGTCGAGGCGGAGAAAAAGCGGCTGTTCTCGCTGCGGGCGGTGGTTCGTTTCGCGCTCCAGGCGGTGGTGGTTCTGCTGATCGCGTTCGTGATTCTTGGAACCCCCAGCCAGACTCCGACCGTGCTTGGACTGGCGGGTGCCGGACTGACGGTGGCGCTGAAGGATTTCATCGTCGGCTTTTTTGGATGGTTTGTGCTCATGGGACGCAATGGAATTCGGGTTGGAGACTGGGTTGAAATTAACGGCGTGGTCGGCGAAGTAATCGAGATTGGACTGTTGCGTACGGTGCTGATGGAAACCGGCAACTGGACGGACACCGGCCATCCCACGGGCCGCAAGGTTGCGTTTGTAAACAGCTTTGCGATTGAAGGACATTTCTTTAATTTTTCGACTGCCGGGCAGTGGCTCTGGGACGAACTGCAAGTGCTCATTCCGGTGGGGCAGAATCCTTACCCGCTCGTGGAATCAATCCAGAAAATGGTGGAGGACGAGAGCAAAGCGGGCGCAACGTTGGCGGAGCAGGAATGGAAGGCTTCGACCAAGAATCGATTGCAGGCGCTGTCGGTGGTTCCGGCGATCCATTTGCGGCCCACGGCGGCGGGCGTGGAGATGCAGGTGCGCTACATCACTAGCGCTCACGAGCGCTATGCCATGCGATCGCGGATGTACGAGAAGATCGTCGGCCTGATGCACGCCGAGGCAAAACCGTAGGTGATTGGGCGATCCTTTGGTAGACTCAAGCGTCTTTTAAGGTCAGAGGTGAACGGTCAGATTATAGAGGTCAATCCAACGACCAACCGGTTTTACCTCTTTGATCTGACCTCTGACCTTACTTTCCATCCATGATCGGCCAGACGATCTCTCATTACCGCATAGTCGAAAAGCTGGGTGGCGGAGGCATGGGAGTTGTCTACAAGGCTGAAGACACTCGCCTGCACCGCTTCGTAGCGCTCAAGTTCCTCCCCGACGACGTCGCCCGCGATCCCCAGTCCCTCGGCCGCTTTCAACGGGAAGCGCAGGCAGCCTCGGCTCTGAACCATCCCAATATCTGCACGATCTACGACATCGGCGAAGAGGATGGCAAGGCGTACATCGTCATGGAGTATCTCGATGGAGCAACCCTCAAGCATTTGATCGGCAGCCGTCCGATGGAAATGGACGCGCTACTCGCGCTCGCAATCGAGATTGCAGATGCGCTGGATGCAGCGCACGTTGGGGGCATCGTCCATCGGGATATCAAGCCGGCGAATATTTTTGTGACGCGGCGCGGGCACGCCAAGATCCTCGACTTCGGCCTCGCGAAGTTAACGCCGGCTGCGGGGCGTGATGCGGAAGCAGCGGGCGTCACGGCGCAAATGACGGCGATGCCCGAGCAGCACCTGACCAGTCCGGGATCGACCATGGGCACCGTGGCTTACATGTCGCCGGAGCAGGCGAAGGGCAAGGAACTCGACGGCCGCACCGATCTGTTTTCGTTTGGAGCGGTGCTGTACGAGATGGCGACCGGGACTCTGCCATTTCGCGGGGATACTTCGGCGTTAATCTTCAAAGCCATCCTCGACGGGTCGCCCACTTCGCCAGTCCGTCTGAATCCGGATTTACCGCCCCAGCTGGAAACCATCATCACCAAGTCGCTGGAGAAAGACCGCAACCTGCGTTATCAGCATGCCGCGGACTTGCGGGCTGACCTGCAAAGACTGAAACGAGATACGGAGTCCGGACGCGCAGTGGCCGCCAGTTCAGGAAAAGTCGCAGTAGCGCAGGATCCCGCTCCTGTCGCTTCGCCATCCGGCGTGGAGGCGGCGATTCCAGTCTCGGCAGGTCCGGTGCCGCACGCCTCGTGGCCACCCACGCCCAGCGCGCCTCTTCCCGGCATCCCCGCGCGAACGAAGAAGTCGCCGTGGCGCATCATTGTTCCGGCTGCCATCGGAATCTTGCTGGCGGTGACCGCTGTCACGTTTTATTTCAAACCGAAGCCCGCCGCAAAACTGTCAGAGAAAGACACAATTGTCCTCGCCGATTTCGCCAATACAACCGGCGATCCCGTATTCGACGGAACTCTTAAGCAGGCGCTGGCGGTCGATCTGGAACAGTCCCCGTTCTTGCGTGTGATTCCTCCATCGAAAGTGCAGGAGACGCTCGGCTTCATGGGCCGCGCCGCCAACGAGCGTCTGACTTCCGACCTGGCACGCGACCTTTGTGTACGCGCCGGGAGCAAGGCCATGCTTTCGGGATCGGTGGCTAGTCTTGGATCGCAGTACGTCATTACCCTCAACGCGATCAACTGCCAGACTGGAGACTCGCTGGCGCAAGAGCAGGCACAAGCTCCGAGCAAAGAGCAGGTGTTAACCGCTCTCGGCTCTGCCGCATCCGTACTGCGTGGAAAATTGGGTGAGTCACTGGCGTCGGTAAAGAAGTTCGATGTTCCGATTGATCAGGTGACCACTTCTTCCCTCGATGCTCTCAAGGCCTTTGCATTGGCCAACGCCGAGTTCGAGGGTGGCCGTGAGTTGGAGTCGCTGCCGTTCTACAAGCACGCGGTGGAACTCGACCCTAACTTTGCGTACGTGTACGCGCGGATGGGGACCATCTACTCCAACGCCGGCCAACTGGAGCCCGCGATCGAGGCCACCAGGAAAGCGTACGAATTGCGCGACCGCGTCAGCGAGCGGGAAAAATTTTATATCTCCGGGCATTATTACCAGACGGTCACCGGCGAACTCGAAAAAGAAATGGAGACGCTTCAGTTGTATGGGCGAACTTATCCCAACGATTCCGTCCCCAGCAATAATCTGTCGGTGAGTTATCAGCAGATCGGGGAGTACGAAAAGGCTGTGGGGTCCGCTCGCGAGACTCTTCGCCTCGAACCGAATTCGTCTAATGGTTACTTTAATCTGGCCTATGCGTACGCCGCTTCGGGGCGCCCCGACGAGGCCCTGCAAACCATGGATCAGGGATTGAAACTGTTCCCGGACGCCGAGTCCGACCACTTTAGCGCCTTGTTTGTGGCGCTCACGATAGGGAAGGTGGATCTGGCGGCACGCGAACTGGACTGGTCAAAAGGCAAGTCCCAGGAGTACCGCTTTCTCAAGGTCCAGGCGCAAGCCCTCCTGGGTGAGGGGAAGCTGCGGCAGGCACGGGAAGTGATTGCGCGCGCCGCCGAGTTGGAACGTGCCCAGAGTCTGGCCGAGCTTGAGGCGTCCGATGAGGGATACCTCGCCTCGCTCGAAGCCGATTTCGGTGTCTGCGATCAGGTGAAGAAAAATACCGCTTCGGTTCTTGCGGGGCCGAGTCGAGATGGATTAGTTCAGGCGGCGTTTGCATTGGCGACGTGCGGGGAGACCGGCAAAGCTGAGAACGTTGCTGCGGACTTGAACAAGAAGTATCCGCTGAACACCTTCACTCAAAAATCGGATATTCCTCAAATCCGGGCTCGCGTCGAATTGCATAAAGGAAATGGCAGCAAGGCTATCGAATTGCTCGCTCCGGCCGAAGCTTACCAGTTTGGCTATATCGAAGGGGGCGTTCCCGCTTATTTGCGCGGGTGGGCCTACATACAGATGAAGCAGGGACCAAAGGCCGTGGCCGAGTTCCAGAAGATTCTCGATCATCGAGCCGCTATGGGGTTCAGTCCTTACCTGAACCTGGCCAGGCTCGGTTTGGCCCGTGCTTTGGCATTGTCGGGTGACACAGCCAAGGCGCGCACGGCTTATCAGGATTTCTTTACCGCCTGGAGAGATGGCGATTCCGACATCCCCATTCTCAAACAAGCCACCATGGAGTACGCCCGGCTGAAGTAATCCTCCGGATTCCATCCCATGCCGGGAAGGCGCGGCAACCCGCGTCTCTACAGTCGATTTCGTCCGGGATGGTGGAATTTTCAGCTGCAACGTCGTACTATCTCGCATCCGTAGTTTCGGGAGGAAACATCATGATCCTCGGTATGACGACCGCAAACTTTACGGTCTTTCACACGGCTCTCAGTCTGATCGGCATCGTATCTGGCCTCGTCGTTGTGTACGGAATGTTGGGCGGAAAACTGGTCGAAAAATGGACTGCGCTTTTCGTGTTGACTACCCTGCTGACTTGTCTCACTGGCTATTTTTTCCCCGTTGAACATCTGCTGCCTTCGCACATCGTGGGAGCGATCACTCTAGCGGCGCTGGCAGGCGCTGTGCTGGCACGCCATGCATTTCATCTCGAGGGCGGATGGCGACGCACTTACGTACTGACGGCGTTACTGGCTCTGTATCTGAACTGCTTTGTGCTGGTGGTACAGCTCTTCCTGAAAGTGCCATCGCTGCATGCGATGGCTCCGAAGGGGCAGGAGCCGCCTTTCCTGGTCGCCCAGCTGGTTCTGTTAGGAGTGTTCATCTGGCTGTCAATCGCCGCGGTGAAGGGATTCCGTACAGCGGGCGGACAGACGCTGCAGCGGGCTGCGTAGCACTCGATCGCGCGGTCGCACGTGTTTAAAACGCAGAACGCGACTGATTTTCCCGCAGCACCTGTTCCTTGATCCTTGCCGTCAAACGTGAACTGTTTAGGACTTCGCGCAAGAGCGGCCCGGGCAAGCCATGACTGAATTCGAGAGCGCGCGCCAGGGATAAATACTCGGTCCGCAACAACGCGATGCGGACTTCGCGCCGGTACGACCATTTCGCATGATGCGCGACCGACTGCACCAGCACGGATTTCGCTTCCAGCCTTAACACAGCCTGAACCACGTACGTTTCGGTGAGGCGCGCATTTTCCAGCGCGATCTGCATCACCCGGGCGTCGCCATCCAGCAACATTGCGCCTGCGATTGGTCCGGACCCGCGGCGTGCGAGTGCCAGACGCTCCCCGAGGGTGACCGTCTTCAAACGCGAAACCATGATGTCATCGGCGGCGACCTTCACATCCGCCGGGACACTCGGCGTGAGCGCGATATTCATCAAGTCAAAGGTGTAGAACTGCCGGATCAACGGCACCGAAACTTGCCGCGGCGTGTGGGGATGCACGGCCAGCGCGAGCTTCACTTTCCGCAGCTTGAGAACGTGACCGTTCTTCGAAAGGGTTTGCAGAACTTCCGCGGACAAATCGGGACGGCTGAGGAGCGAGAGGGCCAGGTCTTCAGTGAGTGCTGGATTGGCGGCCGCGCGGAGCAGTTCGTCGGACGAAATGTTGTGAACAAAAGTGTCGATAGAAGCCGGGGGAGTTGGGGCGGCTTTCGAGTTTTCGTTTTCCCGAAGCATTGAGTTCAACCAGCCTTGGACTTCCCCGCCCTGCGCGCCAGAGCCAGCGCCCCGTCAACCGGCTCCACTAACTCGTTCCGAACCACGATGCCGGGAAACCTTGCATGGAGACAATTGTAGAAAACCTGGCGCACTTCCGCAGACTGACGAAAGACACTCCCCGTCATGGCTACTGGGGCATGGGGCGAGTTGGGCATTAGCCCGGTGACGACCTTGGCCGTTAGGCCAGCCAGTTGAGAGCCGGCGTCCGCCAACAGGCCGCGGGCCATGGAATCGCGTTCGGCAGCCGCTTTCATGACCACCGGAAAAAGCCGCGGAAAGTCAGGAGGAGGCGTCGCGTTCGCGGCTTCCACCAGGTCCACGAGGTCATGCAGACTCCATGCCTGAAGGATCAGGGATGCGAGAGCGGTTTCCTGACCCGAGTCCCGCGCTCGCAAGATCGCTGAGACAGCCTGTTTTCCGATCCAGTGTCCGGAACCCTCGTCGGAAATGGCGAAACCCCATCCGCCGGCGCGAGCGGTGCGCCCACTGGCGTCGCGCCCATAGACGATGGACCCGGTACCGGCAACGACAATCACTCCGGGACCGGTGCCGAATGCGGCTTCCAATGCAATCACCATGTCGCCGACCACTTCGATTGCGGCGGGCGTGACTTCAGCCAGAATGTTCTTGATCTTGCTCGCGATCTCTGGCCGCGCGGCTCCGGCGGCTCCAATGCAGACACGATGGATCTGGTCCGGCCTGACCTTGGCGGTTGCGCATGCTTCCAGCACCGAAGCGTGCAGTGATTCGCGGGCCGTGGCTTCTCCCAGACGAATGACATTGCTGCCCCCGGTGACCGCGGTCGCCAGCGTTTTCGTTTCGTCGCCGAGAGCGCAGCGCGTCTTGGTCCCACCGCCATCAATGCCGAGGTAATAAGCCACGCGCTAGTTCTATCACAGGCAGACAAGCGAAGATCGATTTCCGGACAGAGGTTCATTCCGACATCACCTGTACAATGCTGCGAACAGAGAGATGCGGCAAGCTGCGTCTCTACGCAGTAGCACCGGTTGGCGGAAGGGACTGTCTTTGCGATTGAGTTCGCTTGATCTCGCGATCATCGCTGTCTATCTGGCGGGGATCACATTGTTTGGCCTGCGCTTTCGCAAGCGCCAGAGGTCGATGCGAGATTACTTTCTTGCAGACCGCAATATTCCGTGGTGGGCGATTTCACTTTCCATCGTTGCGGCGGAGACCAGTACGCTCACGATCATTGGTGTTCCTGGCATTGCTTACGATTCCAATCTGACGTTTCTGCAGTTGGCGATGGGGTATATAGTGGGCCGCATCATCATTAGTTATGTCCTCTTGCCGCATTACTTTCGGGGCGACCTCTACACCGCGTATCAACTGATCGAACGCCGCTTTGGACCACGCCTGCGGACAGTGACATCAGTTCTGTTTCTGCTCACGCGGGCGGCGGCCGAAGGCGTGCGTGTCTATGCGGTGTCGATCGTGGTTTCGATTGCGCTGGGCACCGGCGAACTGGCTTCCATTGCAATCATCACTCTTCTCACACTGATCTATACATTCGAAGGCGGACTGGCGGCTGTAATCTGGACCGACGTCATCCAGACCTTTATTTATGTCGGCGGAACGCTGGTTGGGCTCGTCACCATCCTTCATCTGGTTCCGGGAGGCTGGAGCTCTGTACAGGAAATCGCGGGCCAGCTTCACAAATTTCAAGTTGTCGACACACCGATGGTCCAGCAATTTCCTTACTTCAATCTGGCAAAGCCCTACACGTTGTGGGCAGGGATTATCGGTGGTGCGTTTCTAACGACTGCCAGTCATGGAACGGATCAACTGATCGTGCAGCGACTGCTGGCAGCGCGAAATCAAAAGCAATCGACTCTGGCGCTTCTGTCGAGCGGCATTGCGGTGTTTTTTCAGTTTGCATTGTTTCTGCTGGTCGGTGTGATGCTGTTTGTTTACTACCAGGCGCCATCGGCTATTTTCGGCAAAGCCGACCGGATTTATCCGACTTTTATCGTCAGCCACATGCCCCGCGGGATTGCAGGGCTATTGATCGCGGCTATTCTGGCGGCTGCAATGTCGAACTTGAGCGCAGCTCTCAATTCCCTTTCGTCGAGTTCGACGATGGATTTGTACCTGCGATTTCGTCCGGAGTTGGAGGAACAAAAGAGGCTGCGGTTGTCGCGCATCAGTACAGTCGCATGGGCTCTGGTGTTGTTTGGGCTGGCGGTGATTGCTCTGCACCGCGTGGGACGCGTGGTCGAAGTAGGATTGCAGATCGCATCGATTGCATACGGGGCGATGCTGGGAGTGTTCCTGCTGGGAGTCCTCACGAAACGCGCCAACCAGAATGGCGCGATATTTGGGATGATCTGCGGATTCTTCACAGAGATCTATCTCTGGCGTTGGTCCCATGTTCCATTTACGTGGTGGGTGGCTGTGGGGACGATCGTAACGTTCGCGGTAGGATACACGGCCAGTTTGGTCTGGAAAGTTGCATCAAGAGCTTGAACCCCAGAGAACGGGGAGTACGCAGAGGAAGTAAAGAGACCTCTTCTCGCATTTCTCGGCGACCTCAGCGCGCTCTGCGGTTAGAATCTTTTCGCCAGCACCCATCATGCCCTCAACTCAACGCCCCGAACTCGCCCGCGACCTCGGACTCTCCCATGCCGGAGCTGTCGTCGTTGGCACAATCATCGGCAGCGGCATCTTTCTTGTACCGGCGGAGATGATGCAGGCGGTGGGTTCGGCGCGACTGGTCTATCTGGCGTGGATGGTCGGAGGCGTACTGTCGTTTTTTGGGGCGCTCACCTATGCCGAACTAGGCGCCATGAAGCCGCAGGCGGGCGGAGAGTATGTTTACGTTCGCGACGCGTATGGTCCAATGCTGGGATTTCTCTACGCCTGGACCTGGTTTCTGATTGCAAAGCCGGCATCGATCGCTACTATCACCACCGGGCTCGTCCGGATTCTTGGATCGTTTCCAGTGTTTGCATTTTTCTCCCATCCGTTCGTGACGCATCCATTAGCGATCACCTACGGACAGCTAGTCGCTATTGCGGCAACGATCCTGATTTCCTGGCTGAACTATATCGGCGTGCGCAAAGCAGGAGAGTTTCAGTTCATTTTCACGCTGCTCAAAGTAGCGACCATTCTCGGGATTGTGGCCATCGGGTTCTCGTACAGCGGCGGTTCCTGGTCGAATTTTGCGACTGAGTTCATCGGTGCCAAAGGCGGCGTTGCAGGATTCTTCACTGCGCTGGTGGCCGCTTTGTGGGCCTATGACGGATGGAACGATCTGAATATGGTTGCGGGAGAAATTCGCGATCCGCAGCGCAATGTTCCGCTGGCTCTGATCTGGGGCGTGGCGACAGTCGGATTGCTCTATGTGCTCGTCAATGCCGCAGTGCAGTATGTGTTGCCCGGGGCGGCAGTGGCGGGATCAGAGCGACCGGCTTCGGACGCGGTCGCGCTCGTCCTGGGACGCACGGGCGCGGGCCTGGTGTCCGCTGCGATGGCCGTGTCGATGCTGGTCACCCTCAACGGCACCATCATGAGCGGTGCCCGCGTGCCATTTGCCATGGCGCGCGACGGTTATTTCTTTAGATCGATGGCGGATGTCCATCCTCGTTTTCGAACACCGTCGGTCGCGATCATTGTTCAGGGCGTGTTGGCGATCGTTCTCCTCCTTTTGGTCGGGACAAGCTTTCGGAAGTTTTTCTCGCTCGCGATCTTTGCGGAGTGGCTCTTTTATATGATCGCGGGGAGTACGGTCTTCGTCTTCCGCCATCGTGACCCGAACGCGGATCGGCCCTACCATGTGTGGGGATATCCCGTGGTCTCGCTGCTGTTTGTGTGCGCCTCAGCCCTGCTGCTTTACTTCACTTTCCGCGACAACCTGCCCATTTCCGCCTACGGATTGGTCGCGATTCTGGCGGGAATTCCAGTCTTTCTCTTCTTCGCCCGCCAGAAGCAAGTTACCAACAAGTAAAAATCCGCCCACCAGTCGGTTACCAAAGGACAGGCGCATGCGACACGTTTACCCATGGCCGATTATTCCCTACTGTTGAGACTCCAACCCCAAGCGCTCTCCCCAGCCTGGGCCCCCAATTTTGGAGTTAAGGCATGCCTACGCAGAACGGTGGATTTCAGCTCGGCCTTTTGCCCGAGAAAAAATGGAACTGGCGGACCTTCGCCACCAGCTATGGCATGTTGTGTGCCTTCATTTTGCTGTTGCTGCTGGTCAATGTGCTGATGCCGGAAGAGCTGAAGTCCAATTTGAATTTTCATGTAACGGAATTGATTCCGCGTCCTTCGCTGCGGCCTGAGCCCCCACCGCCGCCGAAACCGCTGCCTGTCCACGCGAAGCTGCTGCCCAAACCGGAACCCGTATTTGAAACTCCGAAGCTGATTGTGCCAAAGGAAATCCGCGCACCGAAACCTCATGTGCAGGAAGTGGAAGTTCCCAAAGTGGCACTAAACAATTTCGCACCGGCTGTGCTCAAGCCGATTCCGGGTGGAGCGCGCCCTGTCCTGATTCATACCGGTGACTTTTCCGGAAGCTCGCAGGTGCCTACGGTCAATGCTCCGATTCAGAAAGTGCAGACCGGTGGATTCGGCGATCCGAATGGATTGAAGCCGAGTGATAACAGCAAGGCCAACGCCCGACTGGTCGCGGCTGCGGCTGGTGGGTTCGATATGCCGGTTGGAGCTGGAAACGGGAACGGCACGGGCGGCGCAAAAGGAATCAAGGGAACGGTGGCGAGTGCCGATTTCGGGAATGGGATTGCCACTCCGGGAAAAGGGGATGGCCGTAGCAGTGGCAAGGGCGTGCAGACATCAGGATTTGGCGCGCAGGAAGTCGCGCAGATCAAGCCTGGCAGCCAACGCACCCTCGACACCGGTCCTGCGACCACTTCGGTGGAGATTTTGTTCAAGCCGAATCCTGTTTATACGGAAGAGGCTCGTGCTCTGAAGCTGGAAGGTGAAGTGCTGCTCGAAGTGATGTTTGGTGCTAATGGACAGTTGCATGTGAACCGGGTGGTCCGGGGTCTGGGCCACGGGCTCGATGAGAACGCCATCGCAGCCGCAAACAAAATGCGTTTTAAGCCGGCGATGCGAACCGGACAACCCGTGGACTCCACGGCCGTTGTACACGTCGTGTTTGCGTTAGCGTACTGAGACTTTTTGGAGATGAGAGTCATGCGTAACTCGAAATGGATGGTTCTTGCCCTGCTGGTCGTAGCAATGACAGCAACGATGACGGCAGCGGCACAACAATCGGCCCCCGCACCCGACGCCCAGCAGCCCGCTTCCGTGGCACCGCAATCGGGACCGGCATCGCAACAGCCCGCCTCGGCCGGCCCGGTGGTCACTTCCACTCCCACGCCGCCGCCGGCGGTGGCTGCGCCGACCACCATGGACCAGGTGGTCGATCGCTTCATTGAGCGCGAGAAGGGCCTCATCAAAATGATGGCGCCGCGCACGCCCGTGGTCGAGACCTACGTGCAGAACCTCACGCAGGACTCGGCGCTCGGCCCCGTGCCCAGCGACGACCGCTATTTCCTGGGGCGAATGGATCTAAGCGACTCCATCGACCGCAACGACTATCTCAAAGAGAAAGACGACGGCATGGAGAAGCGCCTGCTCGGCGGCTTCACCAAGATGTTCAAGTTCCAATACACGCCGCTCGGCTTCTCGTGGATGATCTACGCCGACCGCAACGACTTTGACCGGCAACACTATAATTTTCGCTACGTCCGGCGCGAGTTCTCGGGCGACGTGCGCACGCTGGTGTTCGACGTCACTCCCAAGAAAGACGCAGGGCGTGGACGGTTCCTGGGCCGCATCTGGGTGGAAGATCAGGACTTCAACATCGTGCGCCTGAACGGCACCTACGCTCACCCTGCACGCAACACGTACTACTTCCACATGGATAGCTGGCGCCTGAACCTGGTCCCCGGCTATTGGGTTCCGGCGTACATCTACAGTGAAGAAGGCGACTTTACCGCCGGCTCCAAGAACAAGATCGCATTCAAAGCGCAGACCCGCCTGTGGGGATACAACCTGCGAACCGGTTCCGCAAACGACGAGTTAACCAACATCCGCGTCGACAGCGTGAAAGACGAAACGCCTTCGGCGCAGGACGCTTCTCCTTTGGCTGCCCAGCGCGAATGGCAGCAGCAGGCGGAAGACAACGTTCTCGAACGCCTGGAGCGCTCTGGATTGCTCGCTCCTGACGGCGAACTCGACAAGGTTCTCCAGACGGTCGTCAACAATCTTCAGATCACCAACAATATCGAATTGCCGCGTCCGATCCGTACGCGCGTGCTCCTCACTTCTCCGCTGGAAACATTCAGCGTGGGCAACACGATTGTCATCAGCCGCGGCATGATCGATGTGCTGCCGGATGAGGCCAGCCTCGCGGCCGTGCTGTCGCATGAACTGGCGCACGTGGTGCTCGGCCACAACCTGGGCAGCCAGTACGCCTTCAACGACCGCATGCTGTTCTCTGACGAAGGGACGTATCAGAATCTCGGCTTCAAGCACATTCCCGAAGAAGAAGCGGCCGCCGACAAGAAGGCCGTCGAGATGCTGAAGAACTCGCCCTACGCGCAGAAACTCGAAGCGGCTGGTCTGTTCATCAAGGTACTGCAAACCCGCGCTCCGCAACTGGCCGCGCTCTTGCAGGCGCACTTGGGCAACAGCATCGCCGAAAACGGCATTGTGACCCGCATGGCTGGATTGGCAACGTCTTCTCCGGCGCTCGACTGGAACAAGCTCGACCAGATCGCCGCACTGCCCCTGGGTGGACGCGTAAAGCTCAATCCCTGGGACAACAAAGTTGAAATGGTCAAAGCGCAGCCAGTCGCAATCACTTCGGCCCGCGACAAGATGCCGTTTGAAGTGACTCCATTCTTCCCGCGTTTAACGCGTTTCGGTGCGAACACTGTTCCCAGCACCACGGCGCCCGCGACCACCGCGAGCTCCGCTAACGCGACTCCTAGCCCGACCAACTAAGTCGGCTCACGAGGTGAACGAAGCGCAGGCCGGGACCGGAAGCAATTCCGGGGCCCGGCCTTGTGTCTTTTGGTGTCCGGCACTGGTCTCACAAACGCTCTTGAGAAGGGTACGGCTTCAATGGCTACTGATTCAATGGCTACTGACAATCACAAATGCGTGCGCAACCGTGGAAGAGTGGCCCTTCAGGGCCACGTACTTATGTAAGTTGATCACGAGCTTTAGCCCCAGTGGTGCCTCGATGGGCTCAAAGTGACTTTTCCAGCAACCTCTTCAGCCGTGCCGCTAGCGGCCAATAAAACGCGGGCTCCGCTAGCTGAATTCTTGCGGCGCCACTTTTTCCACGCTGACGCATCATAGTCAGGGCGAGTCAACGTCAATACAATCCGCCTATGATCAAACTTCTTTGTATCGCCCTAGTTGGCGTGCTGGTGCTCCCCATTCAGCCGAGCGCCGCCCCCGCTGAAAAAGATAACGCTCTTCCCCGCACTCCAGTCCTGGTCGAACTCTTCACTTCGGAGGGCTGCTCCAGTTGTCCTCCAGCCGACAAATTTCTACAAGACATAGACGCCCAACAGCCTGTGGCCGGAGCCGATCTGATCGTGCTGAGCGAGCACGTCGACTACTGGAATCATGATGGCTGGAAGGATCCCTTCTCTTCTCACTCGATCACCGAACGCCAGAGCGACTACGGCGCGCACTTCAAGATCGACAGTGTCTACACTCCGCAGATGATTGTCGATGGCGACACACAATTTGTCGGCAATAGTACCGCGACCGCCAGGTCAAGTTTTGAACGGGCGGCTGCGGTCAACAAGATTCCCGTGCGACTGTCCTCGATTACCCTCGACGGGAACACACTGCGGGCTCATCTGTCGGTTGCGGCGCTTCCTTCAGGAGAGCGTGGTCACGCCGACATCTATGTCGCATTGGTGTTACGTCATGCCGAATCGCAGGTTCTCAAAGGAGAAAACGAGGGCCGCCGTCTCAGTCACGTGGGAGTCGTCCGGACGATGACCAGGGTCGGCTCAGTGGGGACCAAGCAGGCCTCCGAGTTCAACATTGAACTCAAACTCGATCCGTCAGACGATCCCGGAAACTTGAAAGTTGTCGCGTTTGCGCAACAACCAGGACCAGGAAAAATCTTGGGAGCGACGGCAGAGCAAGTAAAGAAATAGCGATTCGGGGAATATGTAGGGCGGACTCTCCTGTCCGCCGCTGTTGACTTCGGCAAAACACCTCCTGTGTAACTGGCGAAACATCGCCATGTCACTCATTGAGCGACCTTGCCTTACCAAGGCTCAAAACAGTCGTAATTGCGCTGCCTGACGATCTTCCCGTCTTTGAACTGGAAAAACATGGCGGAGTGGGCGCGCATCTGAGAACCGACCGACAAGCTGCCAAAGGCGAGTGCTAGCGTGCCGGTCCAGAGAACCTCGATGGATAAGCTGTCTCCCTCCGCGACACAGCCCTTGATTTCATAACTCTGACTTGAAAGGAGTTTTCGACCCTTCTCGAAAGCTTCGGCCATCCTCGATACTTCAGAGCGAATGCCGTTCGGATAAATCCGATTCGGAAGCTGTTCCACGACGGCATCAGGAGAGAACAAACCGGCGATAAAGCCGAAATCGCCGTTCTCAATCGATTTTAGGTACAGCTCAACTCTTTCCAAATTCGTAAGTAGACTCATCATTTCAGAGTGTACACGGGTCAGTTGTTGCACAATCGCCATTTCGCCAACAACCCGGCTCCGCAGTTGTTGGTGCTGACGCCTGATTTCAACAGTTGTCTGGCTCCGAGCAGATTAAGAGGCTTCGTGAGTCATCAGGACCATTGTGAAGTCGTGTCCGTTCGTCACATAGAGTTCGTGGCAGATGATATTGCGATGCTGGCTCGTAGCCTTCGCCATGCTGGCTTCGAGGGAGTGAAAATCACCTGCCTCCGGGTCAACCTTTCCCAAAGGAATGGAGGGCAGCTTCACGGGATACGGTTCCTCGTCGTCGCGATAGCCTAAGGTAAACATGAGCCGCTTGCCCGGTTCCACGTCGTAGCTCGCTCCGAGGGAAGAGGTTTTCGTAAGTTTTCAACACGTCATCGCCAGTTCGGAAACTCAGCCACTCAATTCTGTTTCTCAACAATTGACTTCCGGTTTGCTCGTCATCCAGGAAACACTTAGGCTTTTGAGGGTGGCTACTATTCAATGTTTGACAAAAAGCCGACTTGTCAAGTTAACGAAGCAGAAAAACGGCAAGGATGCTAGCGCGTCGGCCTCGTTAAGTAATCCGCTCGGAACCGTGAGGGGGTGGTGCGCTCAAATTCTCGAAACACCCGGGCAAAATGGCTTGGACTTTGAAACCCGGCGCCGAGCGCTGCGTCCGTAACGCTGCTCTTCGGGTTGCAGAGTTGTTTCTTGGCGTGTTCGATTCTCTTCTGCAGCACAAACTGGTGGGGAGCCCGACCTGTGCTCTGCTTGAATAGCTGCGAGAAGTAGTGCGGGCTCATGCCGGCAATCGACGCCAACTGCGGCAAGCTGATATCCTCCTCTAACTTCTCGCCAATGAAATCGAGCACACGTTTCAGACGATATCCCGGTAGACCCCCTTTGTAGCCGACGGGTGTGATCCGCCGGGCGGCGTATCGGTTCAGCAGATACACAGCTAACGTGTTGGCAAGGGATTCCCCATAGAGTCTCCCTGCCGGAGAATCGTCTTCCAGGTCGGCAGTCATTTCTAGCAACAGCGCTGAAAGGTGTCTGTCGTTCAGATTCCAATGTTCGGTAAGCTCAAAGTCATCGGCATGCGCAGTTTCGTCTAATGCATTCGTGAGCAACCGTGGGTGGATGGCAACGGCGATGCGTTGAGTCGGTCCTCGCCAATCTATTTCATCAACTGTCCCTCGGGGAAGAAGAAAGATCGTCCCAGGACGGGACGTGAACCGGAGATCGCGCCCTCTCGTGCGTACCTGATATTCGACGTTGCCGCGCAGCACCAAATGCAAAAAGTGCTCAGGATGTTCATGGCGGGGTATCAATACCGCCGGGACTCTGTAGTTCTCTAGTACAATCCCTCCCCACTTTGCAGGGACACTCGACAGAGTTGGACGCGAGCCGAGAAAGGGTTCCTCGCGGCCGTTACGAATCACGTCCACACCGGGAACGACTATGCGGCCGCTTGCGGAATATCGCGCCCTAGTACTGTCCGACAGTTTCGGGACAATGGAATGATAAGTTGCGGCCATGAGGCGCTCCTCATAGGGCTCTGCACATGGCAAAGCTTAGAGCGGCAATTGTATTAAATCGGAAGATTTGTATAAAGCCGGTGATTTGGAGCAGCGCGTCCCAGACCGTCCGGATACGCTCAGAAGGTACGGCTCGTGGACAGTGTCGCGGTGAAGCTCCCTGGCGATGCACGAATCGAATGGAGCAAAACTCAACAACTGCTCACTGTATCTCCGTCGGTGGATCACGCGACAGAGGAAGCAAGATAAACCCTTGATCACCCTTCGTCGGATCGACGCTGGAGAAATGGGCTGGACTTGATCAGGAAACAACAAACCGGAGGAGGTTATGAGCGACAAGATCACTGTTTTGAACATTGATAGCCATCCCCTGTGGTGCGTGGGAGTCGCCAGTGTCATCAATAGTCAACCCGACATGCGGTTGGTGGCACAGGCTTCTACTGGACGCGACGGGATCGACTGTTTTCACAAGCACCAGACTGATGTCATTCTTATGGATGTCCACCTGCCTGACATAAACGGCATCGAGTTCATGATGGCGATCCGTGCCGAGTGTCCGAATGCGCGTTTCATTATTTTGACTAGTTTTGCGCAAGTGAATGAGATTCGGCGAGCTCTCGCACAAGGCGCGCAAGCTTACCTGCTCAAGAGTATGCCCTCAAGCGAATTGGTCGAGGTTATTCGCCAGGTTCATGCCGGAAAGAGGAAAATTCCCGCCTTCATCGCGGAACAATTCGTCGAACACTACACCGACGAGCTGCTTTCCGATCGAGAAGTGGAGGTTCTTCGTCACCTGGTGGACGGAAATCGGAACCGAGACATCGCAGAGAAACTCTTCATCGCCGAGGACACGGTGAAGGCTCACATGAAGCACATTATGAATAAGTTGGGCGCCAATGACCGAACCCAGGCTCTCACCATCGCTTTACGTCGTGGCCTAATTCAGTTGTAGGTGCTTGTCCCCAATCGCCTGTGCCCTGGGTTGTGTCGGCATGCAAGTGGCTGCGGGTTGAACCTCTAACGGTCGATTCAAATGAGTAACTGCCGGATTGTCGGCCAACCGGAAGTTATCCAGAAGCCTTGTGGGACAAGACGGGTACACCAAACACCATGATCCATGAACGCTACAAGGCCGAGACAGTGCCGAGGCTAGTGACCCAGCTCTGTCTCGCGACATAGAGCCAGGATCGCGAGCAACGGCGAATTTTCAACATGCCGCTTGTCCGCAATTCTTGTGAACGACGACACATGAGTTCTTCCGGATCGATAGGAGACGAAAATGGAAAAAACATATAAGGCGATCGAGATAACCAAACCCGGGACTTTTCGCCTCGTCGAGAAGCCTGTTGTCGGGCCGGGTGAGGAACAAGTACGTATCCGGGTAGAGGCTTGCGGTGTATGTCACTCAGACGCGGGTACCATTGAGGGACAACTGCCTGGCGTCGTGTATCCGCGTGTGCCGGGCCATGAAGCAATTGGCCGCATCGAGGAGGTTGGCCGGCGTGTTATGACCTGGAAGGTCGGCCAGCGTGTAGGAGTCGGGTTCTTTGGAGGTGAAGACGGAACCTGCGAGACCTGTCGCCGCGGCGACACGGCATATTGCCAGAACCCCATTATCACTGGCACGACGAGTGATGGCGGCTATGCGGAAATGA
>Ga0210402_10000623_pt1 | contig 38926 bp, 33 predicted proteins | sample IncBWC7MmetaG_FD_161055 | JGI IMG/M metagenome (GOLD analysis project Ga0210402, IMG submission 161055) | Forest soil microbial communities from Barre Woods Harvard Forest LTER site, Petersham, Massachusetts, United States - Inc-BW-C-7-M | ecosystem: Environmental > Terrestrial > Soil >...
GTGGAACTCCATGGACGGTCGCTCACCGTTTCCTCCCTGAATCGTGCTCAGTTCATTTCGAACGTTTGTTTGTTTCCGTGTGCCCGGATTATGCCCCACCCCGGCTCGCCAGCAAAGCGCTTCCTCGCCACTCGTCCGGGAACGCCATTCCGGAGAATGGCGTTTCCAATTAGCGTCGGCTTCCTGCTTACCCTGAATTGCGAAGGGCCGGCAATCGGCCTTTTCCGGACAGGAAACGACCCGTCCCGGGTTCTCTTGACATCTTCCTTACTAGTCAGTATTGTCACCTGCATTCGGTACTAGGGTCGGCGGGTGTGGATCTAGTGGTCCCTCTTTCCAGGTAAGGACTTCCCTCTTCCTGGATGTGAAACTCCAGTCCGCCACTTCCGGCGCTCATCTCTTTTATCAGGAGCCTCGCGTGAAACTCCGCCGCCTCGCTTTTCTTCTGATTCTTGTCGCCGCATGCCTGTTGTTCCGGCCAATCCTACCCACCACCTCGGGTGACGAGTGGCAGCCCATCGACCCCGCCGACCTCAAGATGACCAGCGAGCCTAAAGCCCCCGGCGCCCCCGCCATCTACCTCTACCGCCAGGTGGACCGCAAAGACGCCACCCGCGCTTCGACCGAATACAACTACGTCCGCATCAAGATCCTCAACGAGGAAGGCCGCCAGTACGCCAATGTCGAAATTCCCTATTACCGGCAGGATGCCAGCGTAAACATCAGCAACATCCGCGCCCGCAGCATCCGTCCCGATGGCACTGTCACCAATTTCGACGGGAAGGTTTACGACAAGACCATCGAAAAAACCAAGGGCACCAAGATTCGAGCGAAAACATTTACCATTCCCGATGTCCAGGTGGGCAGCATCGTTGAATACCATTTCAATTATGACTTCGAGGACCATTACATCTTCGATTCCCACTGGGTTGTCAGCGACCAACTCTTCACCCGGCTCGCTAAATTCAGCCTGAAGCCGTTTCCAGAGTGGGCCATCCGCTGGAGTTGGCCCGCCGGCTTGCCCGCAGGCGCTGTTCCTCCCAAGCAGGAGCCCGACAACGTCGTCCGCATGACCGCGCTCGATATTCCGGCCTTCGTAGTCGAAGATTACATGCCCCCGGAAAACGAGCTGAAATTCCGGGTTCTCTTCGTCTACAGCCAGGAAAGTCTCGAGATGGACCCCGTCAAATACTGGCGCAAATACGGAAAGAAGCGCGACGACGCGCTGGAAAGCTTCTTGAACAAGCGCAAGGATCTGGAAAGCTTCGTCGCCGGAATCGTTGCTCCCGCCGATTCCCAGGACGCCAAATTGCGCAAGATTTATGCCCGCGTACAGCAATTTCGCAATCTCAGTTACGAACCGCATAAGTCCGCGGAAGAAGAAAAGCGCGACAAGCAGAAGAAAATCGAAAACGCCGCCGACATCCTCAAAAACGGCTATGGAAGCGGCTTCGATCTCACCTGGCTTTTCGTCGGCTTGGCTCGTGCCGCCGGTTTTGAGGCCTCCGGCGCATTCGTTGCCACCCGCAACGATTATTTTTTCCAGCAAGGCCGGATGAACAGCGCCGAGTTGAACTCCAATGTCGCTATCGTCAAAGTGGATGGCAAGGATCTCTTCTTCGACCCCGGCTCTGCCTTTGCACCCTACGGCTTCCTTCCCTGGTTGGAGACCGGTGTGACTGGGTTGAAACTCAACAAGGATGGTGGCGCTTGGATCGAGACTCCCTTGCCGCAGAGCTCCGACTCTCAGATTCTCCGTAACGCGGACTTCAAGATTTCAGATGATGGCTCTCTCGAAGGAAAAGTCACCGTCACTTACACCGGCCTGGAGGCTTCCGTCCGCAGGCAGGAGTGGCGGAATCAGGACGCGGAAGCCCACAAGAAATATCTAGAGGAAGTTCTGAAGGATTATGTGCCCGCCACAATCGAGGTGGAGCTCCAGAACCAACCCGACTGGACCAGTTCTGAGAAACCACTGGTCGCCGAATTTCAGGTGAAAATCCCCGGCTGGGTTTCCTCCGCCGGTCGCCGCGCCCTCCTGCCGGCCGGCATATTTTCCTCCACCGAAAAGCACATGTTCGAGCACACCAGCCGCGTGAATCCGATCTATTTCCGTTTTCCGTTTCTCAAAATCGACGACGTCACCGTCGAGCTGCCGGCCGGCTGGAAAATAGAAAGTCTTCCCAAACCGGAAGACCAGGATGCCAAGGCCGCCCGCTACATTCTCACGGTTGAGGAGAAGTCCGGCGCAGTCCACGTCACTCGCACCCTTCGTTCCGATCTCTTCCTGCTGCAGAAAGACTTGTACCCAGCGTTACGCAACTTTTTTCTGATTGTGAGATCCGGCGATGACAAACAGATCGTTTTGCAACCCGGCGCTGCCGCGGCCAATAACTAATTTTCCCGACAGGCTGGCCGCCGGGACGCTCTTTTTATTCCTTGCGCTAGCGCTCGCAGCGCGCCCCGCATTCGGCGGCGACGCGCCCACCTGGATGCACGCCCTCACCGGCTTGCCTCTACCCGCTCACGATGAAAAAACTGACGCCGTCGTGCTCTTTTCCGAGGAAATTCTGATCGTCCAGCCCAATGGAAAACTCAAGGAGATCGACCGCATCGCTTACAAAATTCTCCGCCCCGGTGGCAGGCATTTCGGCAAAGTCACCCTTACCTTTGACGCCGAAACCCGCATCACCGGCATCCATGGCTGGTGCATCCCCGCGCAAGGCAAAGATTACGAAGTGAAGGACAAAGACACAGTCGAGAAAGGTTATGGCGGCGTCGAAGGCGGAGAACTCATGACTGACCTCCGCTCCAAGGTCATGGAGATTCCCGCTTCCGAGCCGGGCAACATTATCGGCTATGAAGTCGAGCACGAGGACCGGCCCTACATTCTTCAGGATGAATGGTTTTTTCAGGAAAGCATTCCCGTCGGTGAAGCCCGCTACACTCTCCAGCTTCCGCAAGGCTGGGAATATAAAGCCGTCTGGCTGAATCACCCCGATCTTCCTCCCGCTTCCCTCGGAAACAACCAGTGGCAGTGGGTCGTCAAGGACGTTTCAGAGATCAAGCACGAGCCATCCATGCCGCCCTGGAAAGGTGTCGCGGGCCTCATGATCGTCAGCTTGATCCCCCCAAGCGGGGTCAACCACGGTTTCCTCAACTGGTCCGAGATGGGCCTCTGGTACAACGGTCTGCTGCAAAATCGTCGCGACGCTTCGCCCGCCATCAAACAGAAGGTTTCCGAGCTTACCGCTGGCATGAAAGATCCCGATAATCAAATGCGCGCCCTCGCGGAATTCATGCAGAAAGACATTCGTTACGTCGCCATCGAACTCGGCATCGGCGGCTGGCAACCGCATGCCGCTCCTGAAACCTTTTCCCGCCGCTTTGGCGATTGCAAAGACAAAGCTACTCTCCTCGCTTCCATGCTCAGGGAACTGAACATCGATTCCTACCACGTCGTCATAAACACCAACCGCGGCGGCGTCACCCCAGCCACTCCTCCCCATGTCGGTTCCTTCAACCACGCCATTCTTGCCATTCATCTTCCCGATACCGTAACGGATGCTACGCTCGTCGCCGTGATTCAGCATCCCAAGCTCGGCCGCCTGCTTTTCTTCGATCCCACCGACGAAGTCACGCCTTTCGGCGAACTCCACGGCTCCCTGCAGGCCAATTACGCCTTGCTGGTCACTCCCGGCGGCGGCGAACTCACACAATTGCCGCAGTTAAGCACCTCTGCCAGCGGCACCACGCGCGTCGCCAAACTCACCCTCGATCCCCGCGGCACTCTCAGCGGAAGCGTCCACGAAGTCCGCGTCGGCGATTCCGCCTGGTATCAGCGCATGACTCTTAGATACGTGGATAAGGATTCCGACCGCATCAAGCCCATCGAAACCATGATGTCCCATTCGATGGGCACCTTTCAGATCACCAAGGCATCCTTCAGCAATCTCAAGCAGACCACCCTACCTTTCGGCTACGACTGGACGTTCATCGCTCCAGACTATGGGAAGAACGCCGGAGAGTTGCTGCTGGTTCGTCCCCGCGTTTTCGGCTCCCACACCAGCGGGCTTCTCGAAACCAAGGAGCCCCGAAAGTATCCCGTCGAATTTGAAGGGCCCCGCCGCGACACTGACAATTTTGAAATCAAGCTTCCCGCGGGCTACACAGTGGAGGAGCTGCCTCCGCCGATTGATGTCGAGTACAGCTTCGGCAGTTACCACAGCAAAACCGAAGCCATGGGCGACACTCTTCTCTACACGCGCTCCGTTGAGATCAAGGAACTCACCGTCCCCGTCTCCAAAGCCGACGACCTCAAGAAGTTCTACCGCATCATCGCCAGCGACGAGCGCAACACCGCCGTCCTCAAGCCCGCCGCGCACTAACGCGCCAAGCTTGAGAATGTCGTTCTTGTAGCTCACCCCTTCAGGGGTGAGGCCTTCCCCAGCGCTGGCAAAATCGCGCCGCAACATGGATTCCATTCAGTGCGGGCGCGTGGTCAGGCCGGCGTGTTTCCAGAGTTTTTCCCAGTGCCAGATGCCGGGCGTTTTGTGGAGCACGCGATACCCGACCTGGTGAGCCAGCATTAGAATCTGGCCGCGATGGTGGGCTTCGTGCCCGAACATGTAGGCGAACATGGTGCTTCCGGCGGGCCACGTTTGCGTCCAGCTGCCGCGCGAGAATTTTGTGACGCGGCGATTCGGAGCCGCCGAGAGAGCATCCGTCAACATGCTCAGGCACTGCGCGGCGCTTTTCTTGTGCGCGGCGGCGGCCTGCTTCATGGTGCAGCGGTCGGGATCGAGCGGCGCCGGACATTTCAGGTGCGGCGCGGAATTCTTCAGCCACACCAGGCGACAGTTGTGCAGATGCGCGAAGATGGCCCCGATGGTCCGGCCAGCCCCTCTTTGCCCCGGCGTCTGCGCGCGCCAAGCACGAGGGTCGAGCTCGCAGAGGATGAGCTGGTTCATCGCATCATTGCTCGCGTAAACTTCCAGCAGTGAATCGCGAATCTCTGCCAGCGCCGCGTGGGATTCAGGTGCCATGAAAGCTCCGCCAATCTACTGAAATTTTCAATTTCTGCTTCCTCTCCGCGCATCCTAATGCCCCGCGTATCCTCGACGCAATAAATTTGTCACAGGAGTAGGGTGGGCCGGGTGGTTCGCAAGAATTCTCTTAGTGTTAGGCGTGAGAAGCCTGGCGCTGGCTGGATAGTGAGTGAATATTTTCACTCAGTTCGATAGGTTGATAATTAAAGCAAAAGGGAACGATCCCCCTGTCCCTTGATCCCCGCCCAGCAAAGGGGAAACTCTTCGTCTGTCCCCGGTTCCGTCCCCGGATTCCGCTTCCAGTTCCACGAAATTGCTGAAGCAACAAAGGCAGGTGTGTACCATAAACGAAGATTGAATGGCGAGATATATCTTCACCAAATGATGTCTCGAAATTGTCAAAAGAAATAACGCGGTCAGTCACCTACAGTTCACAAACGCGCAATCTGCGCGTAACTCCAGAGGCACATCGTCTTCGGGCGCCCATCATATTTCGCGCAGTCTAGACATAAGAGAGAGGGAACATGCACCTGAAGGGTATGTTTAAGAAGTTACGGCACGGCATCAAAGCAGCCGTTGTAGGAATCACCATAGTTCAATTCAGCCTGGGTGGGCCGCTGGCCGCCTCGCTTCAGGCTAACGAGAAAGAACACACCAAAACTCCCATCAAGCACGTCATCGTCCTGATTGGTGAGAATCGTACGTTCGATCACCTGTTCGCGACGTATGTGCCAAAGAGCCACGATTCCGTCTCCAACCTGCTGTCCAAAGGCATCATCAATGCCGACGGCACGCCAGGCAAGCATTTCTCCAAAGCCGCTCAGTTCCAGGCCGTAGCGCCTTTCAAGACCAAGTTTTTCATCAGCCTCGATCCGGACGAGAAGGCTCCCTACGATACGCTGCCGGAGCCGACACTGAATTTTTCTCCTAGCCCCGCCACGGGAGAACCCCCTCCGTTTCCGACGGGCACGCCGACCACATTCCTGGCATCCATCGAGCCCTCGCTCGAGACGGGCGATCTGAACCTGCTGACCACCGGCGCCTCCGGAGCCGCGCAAACCGCCGAAATCCCCGATTTCGATACGCGCGTCAATAATTTCGATCATTTGCCGAACGGCCCGTTCCCCCTGGGGGGAGCAAATCTGCCCTATGATTCCTACACCGGGGACACCACGCACCGGCTCTTCGAGATGTGGCAGCAATCGGATTGCAGCCTCCGCAATGCCACACGCCAGAATCCCTCGGGCTGCCTCAACGATTTGTATCCGTTCGTCATCACCACCTACACCAGCGAAATCGATCCCAACAGCTTTCCCGTTGCCAACCAGGTGGACGACAACGGCGGCGGCAATTCGATGGCGTTCTACAACATGCAAAAGGGGGATGTCCCGTTCCTGAAGAGTCTCGCCGACCAATACTCCATGAGCGACAATTTCCATCAATCCTTCATGGGCGGCACAGGTGCCAACCACGTCATGCTGGGCAGCGGCGACGCCATCTTCTGGAGCGATGGCCGCGGAAATCCGACCATGCCGCCGTCGCACATCGCCAATCCGGATCCCCTGCCGGGCTCGGACAACCAGTACACCGTGGACATCGGTTTCGACGGAAACTTCACCGCGTGCGGCGATCCTTCCCAGCCGGGCATAAAGCCGATCCACGACTACCTGAAATCGCTCCCCTACGATGCCAACTCCAAGTGCGAGCCAGGTCGCTTCTATATGATCAACAACGATTCGCCGGGCTTCCTGCCCGACGGCACCGTGGACACCAAAGGAATCGCCAAGGGCGGCTCGATTCCACCGAGCAACGTCCGCACCATCGGCGAAGCCCTGAACGAAAAGGGAATTTCGTGGGCCTACTACGGCGGGGCGTATAACGCCGCTGTGGCGCTGCAGCACAATCCGACCAGCACGGATCCGGCGGTACGGGTTGGCGCGGCCTACTGCAACATCTGCAACTTCGAATCGTACACCAACGCCATCATGGGCGACGCGGCGCAGCGTGCCGCTCACATCAAGGATGCGACGGACTTCTTCGCCGCTGTCGACGATGGCTCATTGCCTGCCGTCTCTTTCGTAAAGCCCGACGGCCTGCTCGATGGCCACCCGGCCTCCTCGAAGTTCGATCTCTTCGAAGCCATGGCCAAGAAAATCGTAGATCATCTCACCGCCAACCCGGAACTCTTTGCCTCCACCGTTCTGTTCATCACCATGGACGAGGGCGGCGGCTTCTATGACTCCGGCTACATCCAGCCGCTGGACTTCTTCGGCGATGGCCCGCGCATTCCGCTGATCGCGGTTTCGCCCTTCACCACCGGGGGCCACATCAGCCACTCCTACACCGACCACGTCTCCATCCTCAAATTCATCGAGAGGAATTGGGATCTGAAGCCCCTAACGCATCGCAGCCGCGATAACTTCCCGAACCCGGTTGTGGACGACGAGAACCCCTATGTGCCGCTCAACAGCCCGGCCCTCGGCGATCTTTTCGACCTCTTCGACTTCTCCAAGCACCACGATGGAGATAAGGACAAGGACTGACAGCTAACGGTAAATCCGTTCCGCGACAGCGGGGCGGAAGTTGTCAAAACTGGGCGTGGCATCGGGATTGCACCGATGCTGCGCCCTTTTTCTGGGAGATTCCCGTGTGACTCGAAAGCAGAATTGGGCGGGTGGCCGGCTGAAACGGCGAGGAATTCAGCGTTTGCAGGGGGACCAACCGATGGTGCGCACTCCTTGCCGGAGAAATTGGATCCACTCTTTGCTGAAGGGGCAATGGGCAGGCCAGCCCGCACCGACTCTTATGAAGACTCCTTTTACCGGCATAGCTTCCTCTATGTGAAAAGGGCGGGAGAGTGCTTCCCCCGCCCGGCATTCCCGCGACTACCGATGTGCTAGCGGGAAATCAGATTGTATTTTTCTGGTTGCACAGCCTCTGCCGTCTTCGCTGCGCCTGCCAGCCAATCCGGCAAAAATCCGAGCGTGAGCGCAAATGCGACGACAAGCGCCCACAGTCCGTTTTTGGGATCGTGGCCTGCGAATGCGGTAGCAGCTCCGTAGAAAAAGAAAAGAACTGCCAGGCCGCAAATCGTTCGCTTCAGTTCGGGAAGTTTTGGTTTTAGTTCCATGGTTCGCTTTTTCCGCATCTCTGTGGTGGTTGAACTGGCACGTGTGAAGAAAAACCAAGGGGTTCAAGCTCGGCCACCCGCCGGCAGATTCGATTGGCAGAAATGCGTTTACTGGGTCGAAGAAGGACCGGAATTCCTTCGCTCCTAATCCGTCAATGCCCTAACCTCATGTGCTCCGTGCACTCCGCAATCTGATCGTCAATCCCTTTGATGTCTTGTCCCAGCTGAATATTGTTCGGCGTGACTTCAAACTGCTCGGAAAGCCCGTGCCGTTTGGCGGTCAGCCCCTTGCGTTTATCTTTCCACTCCAGCTCGGTCAGTATTGCCGGCAATATCGGCTCTAGTGTCTTCGGAGCTCCAGAGATGTCGACATCTCGCCTTTTGGCAGCGTCGGCTTGAATTTTAAGATCGTCCAGATATTTTCTTATTTTGCTGATAGCCATATTTACAGAATAGTTTATATTAACCCAAATAGCAACTCTCGAAGAGGGCGTCAATCGTCCGCGGGCACCTGCCGCACCGGAGAGGTTCTCCGTGCATGGCTAGCGCTTATCGGGAGTTACTCACAATGCAGATTTGAGAATGGACGAATGCCCTTCGTCCATTTCGTCCGCGATATCCATCAACCTGCGAAAAGAGGCTTTTAAGGCGTTAACGTAGACTACTGCGGCCTTGTCCGTCAGGATTTCAGACGGTTCTTTCATGAAATATCTTCTGAGTTCGGAAAGCGGGTGTTCGATTTCCTGATAGAGGTATTTAATCGAGTCGCAGGAGCCGATGGTGACTCCACCCTCTTTCAAGAGATTCTCAAACTGGTTGAGCGAGATTTGCAGTTGATTGACCGCCTGCTTGGCTAGCACAAGGTTTGAGTCGCCGCGAACCTCCCCCAGTATTTTCTCGAAAGAATAGGAAACCTCGTCGAACGCTTTCTTGAGTTTCGCTTCAAGGAATTGCTCTTGGGGGACATCTACTTGCGTCTTTTGGTCCATAAGCAACCCTACCAAAAAGATTTCTGCAAGACTGTGTGAAAGTGAACACTCCGGCTTAACGGCGGGTGAACCTGCGCCAATCGCCCCACTAGGGCAATGCGCAGAGCTATGATTTAGTCTTGTGCTTCGCAAGAACAAAAAGGGCAGCCCGGCGAAGGGCGGCCCCGGAATTGCCGCTGGATGCTGGGGTCCCAGCTTTTGTTAACGATTCCTATTGTTTGTCGTAGACCGCCGAACTGGTCGTCGCTCGGCCGTCTCCGTCGGTACCCTGTGCCGTAACCGTTGTGACTTTTCCATCCTTGGAAATTTCGCTCTTGGCCGTTCCAATCACCTTGCCGGCTTTTGTCAAGGTAGCTTCAAACGTGTTGGCATCGGTCCGCTTAATCGTGATGGCGTCCGCTCCACCAGGCATCGAACCGGTGATCGGGGATTCCTTGCCGTCAAACGCAACCGTAAAGCTATAAGCCACGCCGGTTCCTTCGGCGCTGACTCCCTCGAAGCTATACTTCACGTTCTCGCCCTGTGTCGCAAGCGTGCGCGTCATGCTCTTTGGTGCCGGCCCTGGATTATATTTTGATTTCTCGATATTGAGCTTCCATGTTCCTACTGCTGGATTGCTTTGCGCGTATGCTGGAGCGCAAGCAACTGCAACCAGGGCAAGAATTGACGCAAATTTCAACAATCGCATGATGTTTCTCCTTAAGTCCTATTAGATACTTTGGCTAGTCATTCCAATGAGGTGAGAGGCGAGAGGAGAGACACAGTTCGAGCCAGAGATGGATTCCCACTAAATCTCTCTTCCCACAGTTCAGTTCTACCCTAAGGATTTTCTCAATCTCTGACTATCCTCTTTGGCACAGTTCTGCAAGGACCTTTCAGGTGGAGCGGGGTGGGGGTGGCGGGCATGGGGGACCTTTCGAGGCGCGGGAAATCGAAAAAGTCCGGGCCCGGAGATCGTCAACGGCAAGGTCAAGCGAATGACGACTTTGTATGGATAGCAGCGCTACGGTGCTAGGGACAAAAAGAGGACAGTTCTAGAAGCCCCTGGCCGGATTGGAGAGAAAAGGGAAATTGGAAAATCGAAAATGGCGAGCAGGAAGTGGAGACGTGAGAACTCCAAGACCTAGGTACAAAAAAACAGAACCTTCGGGCACCGGGCAACCTACACTTTTTTGAAGCGGGGTTACCTTCCTTGTTGCTCTTTCACAACAAGATCGTTGGTGTTTGAAAATAACGGGGTAGGCGACGCAATCGCCGCCTACCCGCTCTGGGCTGAGCTCACCGGGATTACTGGACTGTGAGCGCTATATTTGCGGAATGACTGATTTGTCCGGAAGTGGCCGTCACGACCAACGTAGACGTACCGGCCTGTGTGCCGTTGTTGGTGGCCGAGTTGGAGCCGCCGCAACCGCTCACGCCAATCAGCAAACTACCGAAGAGAAGCAGACTCGCCGCGGCGAGTAACGCGAACCGGGTTGATCTCCTCGCGGAGAACTGCGCACCCCGCGAATAAATCAGAATCACGCACACTCCCAGACACATCACTGCGAGTGCCGCGGCTCCTCCTATTCTGTTGAGAGGCTGGCGGGGCACGTGGAATCCTTGTCCGTAGACCCCCCCTGGCATTCTTGTCGCAAGTGTGAGAGTGGTTGTGGCCTTCCCGCCGCTCGCGGGTGTAACCGAGCTCGGCGAGAACGTACATTGTGAATTGGCGGGTTCTCCGGAGCAGGTGAATTGCACTGCGGAGTTGAAGCCATTTAATCCGCTGACCGTTACTTGAATCGTCGTGGCTTGTCCGATAGCGACCGTCGCGGTCGTCGGCGAAGCGGAAATACTGAAATCGGCTCCCGTCGGCGGCGCTGTCGCGTTCGCCGTAATTGCGGCGAAGACACCGTGCTGTTCGTTTGCCAGACCCGCGGTGATGTACAGCGTTTTCGGATCGCCGGATGATCCCCCGCCTCCAAATACCATGTCCCACATGGAGGCATTCGTAATGACGGCGCCAGTGGCGTCCTTCATTTGATCGATCAAGCTCCCCGTGGCCATGTCGTATACATCGATGACGCCGTTGCCAAATTCACCGACCAGCACTTTGCCCCCAAACGGTCCGAAACCGCTGGGCGGAATTACCACCCCCCACGGTGCGTTCAGATTGCCCTGCGACACCAGACGTTGGCTAAATCCGCCATTCAGATTGAATATGTCCACATAGCCTGCGCCCGCCTGGTGGACGGGATCGTGTTTGGCCTGATCCTGCAGCGCGTAGGTGATGAAGAGCTCCTGATTGAGCACGTGGATGCCGAAAGGCGCATAGCCTGCCGGAAGTTGCGGATCCACGAGAGTCCCGGTGAGATGGGTTGGGTTGAAAGAGCTGTCGAAAACATCCACATTGCCCGAGCTAAAATTTGCTGCCAGCAAGAAGGTGCCTGTTTGGCCGAGATTGACGAGGGCCAGCCCTTTGTAAACCGCACCCGCTTTCGAGTTATCCACCACCGTGGTGATGGGGTCGCTTCCGTTCCAGGCGGAAATGGTTCCGTCCTCGGAGTCGAAGATGAACAGGGCTGGCTTGCCGTTCACGTTGAAACCGGTAGACGCAACGTTGGCGACAATACCCGTTGGGGTAGCAGGGTTCGCATCTCCCACGGGCGCGGGTACCTGAAAGCTGCCCGCATTCATCCCCTGCGGGTTGTACAGCGTGGAGAATCCGGAGTTGTTGTCGGCAATCCAGAAGGTTTGCCCCGGGAAAAAGGCAATCCCCCAGGGGTTAACCAGCTCCGGATCCGTATTGGCGGCCAGGCCGGGTGTGTCGGAAGTGAGATTCGTCTGCTTGAAAGAGTTGGTTTGCGCCGACGCACTTCCTGACGAAAAAAACGTAACGAATAGTGTCGCGGCCAATGACCACAGAAAACTTTTGTAATGCATTGCATTACCTCCAGTGAAATTCCATTGGCAGATTACGAGAAACCGAAAATGGAGTTGTCAGCTGGAAGTTACAAATTCGTCAGTTCAAGAGAGCCTCCCACGAAAAGAATTTGACAAGATCCGTGGAATAAATATAAGCCGCGCGCATCGTATTCCTGTGGCTCACCGCTTCGAGGAGTCGCCGTGGCGATCAATCAGCTCATTGGAGGGTGGAAGCTGTCGCAAACGGCGGCGGCGCGGCGCTTGAAGGTGAACCAAGCAAAGGTGTCCGCGTTATCGAATTACCGATTGGAGGGCCTTTCCGTCGAACGCCTGATGAATTTTCTGACCGCCCTCGACCGCGACGTGGATATCGTGATTCGCCGCAGGCGGGGGGCGCACTCTTAACGCACTAGCAACTCTTGGTTGGCCCACCCGTCGGTTTTTGAAGGGTGCGCTACCGTTCTCTTTTCTTACCACGCAGGATACTGAGGATCGACGCAACGTTTTCTCGGGAGACTCGGCGGCACAGACGGGATGATTTTCTTACCGTTCGAACCTTTAACTTTCAACTTTTCAACTTTTCGACTTCTGAACCTTCCCTCCGTTACCCTTTCGCCGCCGGGTGCCCCGGAAATTAGACTCCCAATTGCTAGCACCTTTTGGTCGGGCAGTTGAGGCAGCTCTTCTTGAGGCCGCGTGGAGTTCTCACCGCCCCTTTGTTCGAACCATCAACTTCAGACTCTGGGAGTGTGGCCCGGGCCACCCGCCCAAGAAGTTTTTCGGATGCGCCAGCCAAACGTCGCTCGAGGAGCGACTCTCCGCTCTCGTCGTTGGCCATGTCAATCTGCTGATGGGGTGTGTGAAAATCACATCCTATAATTAGCATCGCTCGGCTCATTTCTTCCGAGCCTCGGTCGTTTGCGCAACCAAGTCTACTAAGTCGAGGGAGCCGACCCCGTTATCTAATTAGCTAACGAAAAGAGAAAGGAAAATATGATAGACCACGTTATTCTCACAGTCAGTGACTTCAAGCGTTCAGTCGCTTTCTATGCCGAGGCTCTGAAGCCACTTGGGATCACAACCCTTATAGACTACGAAGGCAAAGACGGACACCCAGACTTGAAAGGTTTTGGTATTGGCAAAAACCATTTTTTCTGGCTCAAAGAAGGGAAGCCCGATCCCCAGGCCGTTCACGTCGGATTTGTAGCGAAAAACCATGTCGAAGTTGATGCATTCTACAAGGCCGCTTTAGCAGCTGGAGGAAAGAGTAAGAAACCACCTCAAGCTCGTCCCGAATACTATCCTGGCTATTATGCGACCTGGGTGCTTGATCCAGACGGCCACGATATTGAGGTCGTCAATAAAAGCTAGGCGGGTGGCACAGATAATAGTCCCCTCTTTTCGAATCCGTCCTCACTCAGCGAACGAGAAAACTTTTCCCTTGATCACAATTCAAAAACACGCGGAGGGTGCCCCAGGTTCCGGCTTCTGGTACCTGGATCTTGGGGTTTCCGACTTTTCGTTCACTTTCTCGGACAGACGAACGTCACCGCCGCCGGTGGCCACAACGTGCTCCAGCGATGCTTCAGCTTGCGGGGAGCGGCGGCGAGCATCGCGACGAGCAATGGTTGGGCTTGGTCGAAGGGGAGAGAGAGGCGGAAGAGGTCGGCGCGGCGGGCGTGGGCGTATTTATCGTAGTGAGGGGATTTGCCGGAGGCGAAGTTTGTGAGGACGTCCCAGGGAGAGTGTTTGGCCAAAAATTTCTTTGCTACCGCATCTTGTCTCGAAATCTCTACTACGCTGCGCTGGGCGCCGCCGCCGATTTCGAGGACGACGGCGGTGGCTTGTTCGGGGTCGAAGGGGCGGGAGGGATCGTCGTCGGCGAAGGGCAGCAGGAGGCGCTCGATCTCTTCGCGCTCGGCGGGGAGGGCGTCCCACCAATAGCGGAAGCCGTTGTAGATGACCGTGCCGCTGCGGAAAATTTGCCGGACGCGGGCGGGGTCTTTACCGGCTACGCTGACGACCATGTCGACGAGTTCGTGGAGTTGGAAGGTTTGGTTGACGACCGGGCGGACGCTGACGAAGCCGGCGTCTTCTTCGGTGTAGCGGAGGGGGATTTGTTCGGGCAGTGGCATGGGGATTGGGATTGCGGCGACCGGCCTAAAGGCCGGCCACTACGCGAGCTTGGAGAGCTTTTCGCGGACGCGATCGCTCAGCGCTTTCCCGTCCACCGCTTTTCCCGTCAACGCTTCTTTTGCGGCCTTTACTACGCCGCCCATTTGTTTCATGGAAGTTGCGCCGGTGTCGGAGATGGCTTTGGCGATGGCGGCGTCCATTTCGGGTTCGCTGGCGCCTGCCGGCAGATACGCTTCCAGGAATTTCAGTTCGGCGTTTTCCTTGTCCACCAGGTCCTGGCGGCCGCCTTTGGCGAACTGTTCGATGGATTCCTTGCGCTGCTTTACCAGCGTCTGGAGCAACTGGATCGATTCGGTTTCGTCGAGCGGCCGCATCTTTTCCACTTCTTTCAGTTGCAACGCGGCTTTGGCCATGCGAAGCACGCTGAGCCGCATCTCTTCCTTACCCTTCATTGCGGACACGATATCTTTCTTCAATTGCTCGGAAAGGCTCATTTTCGCTCCCTCATTTAGGCACTATAGCAGAAGCTAATCTCTCGCTCTGCTGTTCTCGTGTCCTGTCTCGATGATTCGTTGGACGAGAGAGGCCACGGCATGCCGTGCCCCTACACGGAATGCGGCGGCGATTTGACACGCTCCCAGCGGCACAGTAATTTGGAATGTTTCGAGAGCATTGTTTGACTCCCAGGGAAGAGACCGCCGTGCGCTCGCAGCGGCTTTTACCCCCGAATAGAGGAATCATGAAGGTTATCGTTGCGGATAAGATCAGCGATCGCGGAATCGAACTCCTGAAGCAAACCGGCTGGAACATCGTCCTAACCACCAAAGACAATCTGAACGCGGAACTTGCCGATGCGGAAGCGCTGATCGTGCGCAGCGCCACGAAAGTTACTTCCGCGCTGCTCGATCACTCGCCGCGGTTACGCGTCGTGGGACGCGCCGGCGTCGGCGTGGATAACATTGATCTCGATGAAGCCACGCATCGCGGGATTCTGGTGATGAGCACCCCCGGCGGGAGTTCGGTGAGCGTGGCGGAACATACGTTTGCGCTGCTGCTGGCGCTGGCGCGGCAGTTGCCCAAGTTTGATGCGGCGATGCGCGAAGGAAAGTGGGAGAAATCGTCGTCGGGCGCCGAACTGCGCGGCAAGACGCTCGGCTTGATTGGACTGGGGCGTATCGGCAGCGAAGTTGCGACGCGTGCCGACGGGTTCGAGATGCGCGTTATCGGCTACGATCCCTTCATCAGTGAAGCGGCGGCGCGGGAATTCTCCGTGGAGCTTGTGCCGTTGGAAAAGTTGTATGCCGAGAGCGATTTCATCTCGCTGCACACCGCGGTGAGTTCGCAGACCAAGGACATGATCAATGCGACGACGATCGCCAAGATGAAGAAGGGTGTGCGCATCGTGAACGCGGCGCGCGGCGAACTGATCAACGAAGCGGATCTTGCGGCGGCCATCAAGAGCGGCCACGTCGCCGGCGCCGCACTGGACGTCTTCGCGGAAGAGCCGCCGAAAAATTGTCCGCTCATTGGGCTGCCTAACGTGATCACGACGCCGCACGTTGCGGGTTCGACCGCCGAGGCCCAGGAAGAGTTGGGCACTCAGGTCGCCGTGCAGGTGCGCGATTATTTGGTCGAAGGCATCATCCGCAACGCCGTGAATCTTCCCGCGCTATCGCCCGAGCAGTATCGTCGCGTTCGCCCGTACCTTGCGCTTGCCGAGCGGCTTGGCTCGCTGGTGTCGCAAGCTGCTCTCACGCGCCCTGCGCGCATTCGAATCCGTTACGCCGGCGAAGTCGCCGAAGTCGGCACGCACCTTTTGCGCAGCGCCGTCCTGGCCGGTATGCTCAACGCGATTCTCGATGAAAAGGTGAACGTAGTGAACGCACCGGCCGTGGCCGCCGCGCGTGGCCTTACTGTTGAGGAGGAAACGCGCCGCCGCGAGCATGGTTTTCCGCACACGCTGGAAGTTTCCGCGCTGCCTGGCAAGTCCGGCTCGCCGGGCTTCACGGCGGAGGGCACAGTCCTGCACGATGGCTCGCCGCGCGTGATTCAGATCGACGGCATCCCGTTGGAAGCGCAGCTCGATGGCACAGTGCTGTTCCTGCGCAACCAGGATCAGCCTGGCGTGATCGGCCACGTCGGAAGCACCCTGGGCAAGCACGGCGTGAATATCGCGACCTTTGCGCTGGGCCGGCGGGATTCCGCTCCCGGGGCGGAGGCCGTGTCCCTGATCCGCGTGGATGGCGACGTTTCCGAGTCGATACTAGAACCTGTCCGCCAGCACCCCGCGATCACCCAGGCCCGTCTTATCCATCTCGGCAAAGCCTAGCCAAACCTGGAAAGAGCGGGGCCCAAAGTGCTTGACCAAAATGGCCTCTAACCTTTTATTCGCGCTAACGTCAAACCAAACCAATACTCGGGTTCCGATTCGTGTGGTTGGTCTTATGGGTTGTCGGTTGCTACTGCTCCAATAGGGTGAGCGAACCGGTAGCCGGTCTGTGGTGGACACTCATTTCGTTACCTTAATTACTCCGGTGCACGAAAGGGGTTCTACCATGTCTCGGAATCTTCCCGGGCGTTGCATCTGTGTCCTCATCCTGTTGTTCGCTTCGATAACTCTCACGTTCGCGCAATCCGGCACCACCTCGCTTCGGGGGACGGTCAGCGATCCCGCGGGCTCAGTCGTTCCCGATGCAACCATCACACTTTCAAGCTCTGAAATCGCCGTGAATCTCACGACGCAGACGGACAAGAACGGTTTTTACCAGTTTCAGGCGGTCCGCCCGGCAACGTACGTCCTGACGGTCACGGCTACGGGATTCGCGATATTCAAACAATCCGGCTTGGTGCTGCTGGTCTCCACGCCCGCCACCAGCGATGTGAAGCTGCAGGTTGCGAGCGGGACGACGACAGTGGAAGTGCAGGCGGCATCGCAGACCGTCAACACGCAGGACGCGACGATCGGCAACACCTTCGATTCGCGGCAGATACTTGCGCTGCCGTTTGAGGGACGCGACGCGGCAGGCGTGCTCAGCTTGCAGCCGGGCGTGACGTTTGTCGGCACAAATGTCGACGACAATATCGACACGCGGAATGGCGCGCTGAATGGCGGGCGGTCCGACCAGGCGAACATCACGCTGGATGGCGTGGACAACAACCAACAGGTGCGCGGGACAGCATTTCAGGGCGCGGTTCGCTCAACACTGGATTCGATTGAAGAGTTTCGCGTAACCACCGTCGGTGACAATGCGGATCAGGGGCGTTCTTCGGGCGGGCAGGTGACGCTGGTGACCAAGAGTGGGACGAACACTTTTCACGGGACAGCCTACGAACAAAATCGGCCGACGGTCACGGCGGCGAACGACTGGTTCAACAAGCAGGCGGAGCTTTCGAACGGTTTGCCCAACACTCCCGGCAAAGTGATCCGCAACACGTTTGGTGGCTCGCTGGGCGGTCCGGTCAAGAAAGACCGGCTGTTTTTCTTCGGCACCTACGAAGGACAGCGGCTGGCGGAAAATCAACAGGTGCAGCGGAACGTGCCGAGTCCGAATCTTCAGGACGGCGTGGTTCTCTATCCATGCGCTCCGGTGCTCAATCCCGATGGCACGGTGAACACTCCAGCAACCACGGTGTGCCCGGGTGGGACGAACGGATTGCCCCCGGTGGTCGGGCTCAGCGGCAAAGTCTACTCGTTCGCTCCAGGAACGAGCGGCGTCGGCCCGGCACAAATCGCGGCGATGGATAATGTCTGCGGCACGGTGACGGTGGCGCACCCCGCAAACACCTGCCCGCTCGGGCCGGGCGTGAACCCATTGGTGGTGAATGCCCAAGGGACCGGCGTGTTCCAACAATATCCGGCGGCGAACTCCTCGGCCTGCGGGAATGCCGATGGTTTCAACGTCAGTTGCTTCAGCTTCTCCGCGCCTAATCCCAAGCGGCTTAACACTACGATCGTCAAATTGGATTACAACCTGAACCGCGCGGGAACCCACCGCCTCTTTCTGCGTGGCAACTACCAAACCGATAGGACCGACGACGTCCCGCAATTCCCCGGAATGCCTCCAAACAACGTCATCCGGGACACCAGCCGCGCCATTGCTGCCGGCTATACGGCAACGTTCTCAAGCACTTTAGTGAATAACCTTCGTTTTGGTCTTACGCGGCAGAGCCAGGACAACAACGGAATCGAAAATCTGCCCATCGTTACCTTTCGTACCTTTGACGATCTGCATCCGAGCGTTGCTTCCGTCTCTCCTACAACTTCCTTCACGCGCAAATTTCATATTCCCGTGTACAACTGGCTCGACGATGTGGCCTGGACAAGGGGCAAGCATACGCTGCAGTTTGGCGTAAATATCCGGCGCATCACCAACACCCGGGCAACCGATCTGTCCAATATCAATTTCGCGTCAACGAACCCCAGCTACCTGGCAACTCCGGCGTCCAAAAACGGGAGTCTGAATCCGACCAATTTTGGTCTGATAGCTGTGGATCCAAACAACTCCTCGCCCTACGACAACGCCATTGGAAACATCGTCGGCGTCATCGCCCAGGTGGACGGGCAATACAATCGCACAGCCAAACTAGACCCCATCCCTGAAGGCGCACTGGTGCCCAAGAACTTTCGCTCCTGGGAATCTGATTTTTACCTCCAAGATGTATGGCACATCCGTCCAACCCTGACTATTACCGCGGGGCTGCGCTATTCTTTGCTGCAGCCGGTTTACGAGACAAATGGAAACCAGGTTTCACCGGACCAAAGCCTGAATCAATTTGTGAGCAGCCGGGCACAGGCCATGGCACTCGGAGAAACCACGGATGCAATAATCACCTATAGCCCCAGCGGACAGGCCAACGGGAAGAAGCCGTACTGGCCCTGGGACTACAAGGACTTTGGCCCGCGTCTTGCCTTTGCTTACGCTCCGAATTTCAATGACGGATTGCTGGGTGCGCTGTTTGGAGGCAGCGGGAAGACTTCCATTCGTGGCGGGTTCGGCATTGTCTACGATCACTTCGGGACCTCACTGGTTGACACCTTTGACCAGAATGGTTCCTTCGGGCTAAACACAGTGATTAGCAATCCGGCCTCCGTGCAGTCGCTTGACGGTGGCGCCCGCTTCACCGGCCCTAATAACATCCCTATTTCCAGCCTGGATGGAACTCTGCTCCAGCCGGCACCTTCCGGACCCTTCCCGTACATTCCACCGGTGAGCACTCCAGGAAATCCTCTGCAGCAGATTACCTTTGGTTTCGACAACAAGCTGCGAACTCCATATTCAGAGACTGTGGATTTTTCCATCAGCCGCGAACTGCCGGGTGGGCTTACCGTTGAAGCCGCCTATGTCGGCAGGTTCGCGCATCATCTTCTGCAGCAGCGCGACTTGGCCATGCCGCTGGACTTGGTTGACCCCCAGTCCCACACAGACTACTTTGCCGCCGCGACGCAATTGGCCAAGTTGGCTCAGGCCAAAACGCCGGTGTCGCAGGTGCCGAATATTCCTTACTGGCAGAATCTATTTCCGAATGCCGCAGGGGTGAACGGGACGCTTTGCGGAGACGGCAATGTGGCTTTGAATCACGGCGGAGCGCCGGGGAATGGAACTCTCCCCAATCCAACCGCGACACAATCCATGTATGAAATGTTTTACTGCAATTGGGGTGCAGGCACATTCGGCGCTTCCAATTTCGTAAATATCTTTGATTCCTTTTGCTTTCCGGCCTGCACCAATATCAACGGTGTGGACACCCCATACGCCTTCTATAACAAGGAATTCTCGGCGCTTTATGCCTGGTCTTCCATCGGCAACAGCAGCTACAACGCGGGGCAGTTCATGGTGCGCAGCCGGAACATGCACGGACTGCAATTCGACTTCAACTATGTGCTCTCCAAATCGCTGGACGTAGGTTCGGACTCCGAGCGGGTGCCGGCATTTGGCGGATTGAGCGCGATCATCAACACATGGAGCCCGAAGCAGTTGCGCGGAGTTTCGGACTTCGATACACGCCACCAAATCAACTCCAACTGGGTCTACGACCTGCCGTTTGGCCGCGGAAAACGGTTTGGCCACGACTGGAACCGCGCTGCCAACACGATGCTGGGAGGATGGCAAATTGTGGGAATCTACCGGTGGACGAGCGGCTTTCCCTTCACCATACCTGCGGGCGGAACTTGGAACACCAACTTCCAGCTATCCGGAAATGCGGTACTGACTGGCGCGGTCAATCAGAAGCTGACCTATGTGAACGGCCAGCCGTTTGCCTTCGACATCGGAGCCGCGGCTAACGATCCGACGGCTACTTCCAATTACTGGAACAGTGTTATGCGCCTTCCTTATCCCGGCGAATCCGGCCCGCGTAATATTTTCCGCGGGCAGGGCTTCTTCGGGATTGACGCTGGCCTTAACAAGGATTTCCATATCACCGAGCGCCAGGGCCTGCGTTTCAGCGCCTTTGCCTACAACTTGACCAATTCCGTCCGCTTTGACGCCGCAACCATAACCTTCAACGGCGCGCTTACGAATCCGAGTTCCGTCGGGTTGTATTCGGGGACCCTGACCAAGCCTCGGGTCATGGAGTTTGCTTTGCGATACTCCTTCTGAGGCTGGGCGCAGTTCTAGCCGTCCTCTAAATATGCCGGAGAAGCACGACTCTCCGGCGTATTTTTTACTCTCCGCCTGGTTTTTCGATTTCGATAATCGGAATCTCGTTTGGGTCTGCTGAACGGGCCGCGCGTCATGGAATTTGCCCTGCGCTATTCGTTCTGATCGAACATTGAACCCACCTTTTCCCGCTGGAGGGCAATTCCTCTCCGGTGGTTTTGCTGTCGGGGCATAGTGTTTTGACTTGTTTCCAGGTATGGAAATTACCCGCATGCCGGAATTCGTTCGTTGGTGGGCCCTTCGATCCTGTGCTATTCTTGGTGTCTCGGCGGGTGTTTTGCTACCCGCATTCTGCTTCAATGTCGGGGCGTAGCGCAGCCTGGCTAGCGCGCCTGGTTCGGGACCAGGAGGTCGAAGGTTCAAATCCTTTCGCCCCGACCACTTCCTCCCTTATTTTCTTCGGGTTACACATTTAGGCGGCTTCTACGTTTCCACAATTTGTAGCCCATGTAGCCCAAACAAGCTTGGCGGAAGCTCGAATCCCAGCCCGACCTTCTTGACCTGCCCTTGCCGGTATTCGATATCCTCTACCAGTTGCTTGCCATAGCGGTCTCCTATGCTCGCGTTTGAGTGACCCATCCAGTAATCGATCAGGAGCTGCCGTGCATCGCTGCGTTGCAACACAGCTTCACGGAAGCGGCGAAAAACATTGAACATTGTTCCCGCCTCGCCCCGACCCATCTCTTCGAAGATGGGTTCGAGATTAGCCCGCGCGATACTTCGGGGATCAAACATCCTTCCGTCCTCCGTTTGAAAGAGGAAGCCATCTTTTCGATTGCCGATGAAGTTCAAGAATGTGATGAATAATGCCTCTTGACTATCCATTGTGGCTGCGGGCGGCGCACTTCTTCAATTTTCTTCTCCTGTCGCTTCTCATTCGGAGCGGCCTTGAGATCTTGAGCGCACATCCGAGACTTTACCGGAACGATCACTGTACGCCGGGCAGCGAATGGCTCAAGTTCACGAAGAACCAGCGACCTGAGGACCGGCTCTGGACGGCGAGTAACGAGGAAACTTCATTCCCGTCCGCGATTGCCCTGCCCGGCCACGAAAATCTAGGTCTGGGACGACACTGGCACTTTCTCGCGGATTTCGCGTGGCTGCTGACAGGTTTGACATACGTGCTGATGCTCTTCGCCACTCCGGAGTGGCGGCGACTGATCCCGACTTCCTGGGAGATTGTCCCGGACGCATGGCATGCAATGCTTAGTTATTTGAGCTTGAACGTCATGGAAACGCCGGGAGGATATAACGCACTACAGCAGTTGAGCTATGCGGCAGTGATATTCCTGCTTGCATCGTTCAGTATTGCGACGGGAGTAGCAATGTCCCCAGCCATCGCCGCTCGTTTTCCGTGGTATATCAAATTTTTTCACGGCCGGCAAAGCGAAAGGCGCCGTACTGTTTGCAAAAGCGACCTCAACAGCCAGCCAATACTTCCATGAACTGATTACACATCATGCCACTCATCTAGGTTCACTTCCAAAGGGCCCCAACGGTTTGTAGATCTTTGTATTGCTTCCGGTTTGTCCGTCAGAACGAAGCCCAAAATCATGACGGGGGCGCAAGCAGTAGCCGCCATTATCAGATTAGTCTTTTTGCGTGAGGGTTTTCAGGAAAATTTTAAAGCCGTCCACAATTTGAGCGGGCAATTCGGTGGCAGCTCTCTTGGAGAGAATCTCGTGGCCGGCGCCGTGCACCTCAAAGAGGGCGTGTGAGGCGGGGATCAGTTCTAGAGCGGATTTCATTTCTGTTGTCGTGCCGAAGGGATCGCGACTGCCGTGAACGAAGAATGTGGGCGTGGCCAGCTTCGGGAAATGTCCAGTACGAAGTTCATTCGGTTTTCGGGGAGGATGAAGCGGGTAAGAGAGGAGGAACAAGCCATCCACCAGCTGCGGCTCTTCTGACGCGAGCATGCTAGCCTGTCGTCCGCCGTAGGAATGGCCACCCATCAATAGCCGCCCATTTGTTTTGTCTCTCATCACCGCCACCACGTTGCGGAGACCGTCTCGATCCCGGATCGCGCTCCCTGGAGAAGGTGGTCCATGAGGGCGCGCGAGACGGAATGGCAGGTCGAACCGCAAAACGGTGAATCCCGACGCGGCGAACGCATCGGACATCTCCACCAACAGTTTCGACTGGCAGTCTGCGCCAGCGCCGTGCGTGAGCACGATGGCGTTCCCAGTCGGCCGCGAAGGCACATGCAGGAAACCATGAATGGCGGGCTCACTCTTAAGATCAACAAAAGGGATAGACATGGAGTTGTAAATCTGTGGGTATCCGAGAAGTCAGTCTATGGCCCAGGCGGCCCTACCGCAAGTCAGTTAGCAACAAACATGGCCGCGATACCGATGCCTTTGATGCTCGTCAACCGTTCCTCCTGGACGAGTTGAAAAGGGGCATCACATTCTCTTCGATTGTGGGATCGAAGCAGGGCAGTTTCAACCCCGCATCGATGCGGTCGAGAAAGTAACCAACCTATCGCACATGAAGTACCGTGGATACATTCCCGTCCGTTTGTTTCGAACGAAAAACTCAGCAGACTCGACAAGCTCTTACTGGTGTTTGACGCCTTTACGTTGTCTCTAGCCCCCGGCAACTGTATAGCCGAGTGCGGAGTACCCTGCAAGACGCTTCTTGTACATGCGAGCCAGCATAGGCACCATCACATCCGCATAGTCGTAGACGTGGACTTCACTCTTGTTGTCGTGGAGACGATGCAGGCGGCCCACGTACTGTTGCAAAGTACCTTTCCACGAAATCGGCATTGCAAGAAGAAGCGTATCAAGACGGGGGTCGTCAAATCCCTCGCCGAGGTAACTTCCGGTCGCTAGGATCACGCGCGGTTCTTCGCAAGGAACGGCTGCTAGAGATTCAGCCAGTGTCTTCCTTTGCTTCGTGCCCATCCCACCCTTCAAAATGAAAATGTGCGGACAAATTCCACCCAAGCGCCCAGCCAAATAATCGAGATGTCCCGTCCGACTTGTGAGAACAAGTGGTGAGCGCCCGCTGGACAAAGCTTGCTGAAGGTCTCGGACGATCAGGTCGTTCCTCTCTTGGCTAACGATGAGAGCAGCATAAATATCTTGAATGGCCGGCTCACTTTCAGACCGATTCCAACCGAAATGAGTAATCCTTGGGAAAACCTTATGTCGAAGTGGTGAAGACTCGGCAGCCTTCTTCGCGCTGAGATGAAAACGAATCGGGCCGCATTGCATGTAGATAATGGGTTGATGCCCATCTTTTCGAGTCGGTGTTGCCGTCAATCCCAGAACGTATTTTGCTTTGACTTCACGAAGGATTCGTTCAAACGTCACTGCAGACAAATGATGACATTCATCCACAATCACGTGTCCGTAGTCCGCGACGAAATCTTCGACTGTTCCTTTACGCTGCAAGCTCTGAATTACAGCAACATCAATCAAACCGGTTCTCTTAGCTTTCCCTCCCCCGTACTGTCCGATGTGCCCAATCGGCAAAGCTAGAAACGCAGCTAATCGCTCGCGCCATTGGTCCATCAATTGACGCCGATGCACGAGGATCAGGGCGTTAACCGATCGTTTGGCGATGAGGCAAGCCCCTACCACTGTTTTTCCGAACGCCGTTGGTGCACAGAGTATGCCTTGGTCATAAGCAAGCACTCGCTCGGTGGCGTCTCGTTGTTCAGGCCGCAATTCGCCGTGGAAAGAAACATCAATTTGCCGTCCTTCGGTTCGTTCATCATGAACTTCCACATCGATGTGATGTGACTTGAATACATGGACTACCTCTTCCATACACCCTCTTGGAAGGCCAAGGTGCTCGGGGAATACTTCACTGCAGGATATGACCCGGGGCTTACCGTAAGTCGAGAGCCGCATCGATTGAGCTTTGTAGAATTCAGGGTTTTGAAAAGCAGCGATGCGAATCAGGCGATCCACCATCCCGGGCGGCAAGCCCTCTTTCTTGATATAGATAAGATTGCTCACCACTACACGAACAGTCGCCGGCAGCGGACCGGTGACTTGTCTTTCCTTCCTCTGCCGAGAAGGACGCCAGTGCCATGGAGCTTCGCCCTCGTCTTCATCGGGTAAATGAAAGTGCACTCCGATGGGATTTCCCTCGGGGGCTATTTCGTAAGTTACTCGAGCTAGCTGATCGATGTGCATTCTCTGAACAGACTCTAAGAATCTCCATTGATCAGGATGAGGCTGAAACAGTTCATCCAAAAACACGCTATTGCCTTGTTCTCTGGGACGCTTTTGTAATGGCAATGCAATCAAATTTCCAAAGCCGCCTTTGGGTAAGGTGTCCTGGTTGGGGAAAAGGCGGTCGTATGAATCAAGCCCGATTTCATGCCTATTTTCCATAGTGCGTGTCAACAAGGCACATCCTAGCCTTCTCGCATCAGCAGCGGATACCGGACGGTCAAAAAATATCCACACATGCGCGCCATTTCCTGATCGCGAGCGCTCGACGGCCAATGGAACCTGAAATCGCCTGCATGTTGCTGCAAACGCTGCCGCATCAATTACCCAGGACTTCCTGTCGAAATCGACTGCAAGAAACCAGCAAGTGTCGTCAGGCAGAAGTGGATAAATGCCGACAGTCTGCTTTCCAGTTAGATGATTGCGGATCGCATCATCCGTCAGTGGCTGGAGCATTCTGGTTTTGCGGGCGACCTTCTTTCGCTCTTCTGGTCTCGCGACATGGACGGCACGCCAGTCCATAACGCTGGCAGGTGAATAGCCAGATTTGCCACTCTTTCCTTCCCACCGAATGGCGAAAACATCTTCGCGCCCACGAAACAGATCTCGAAAGAGCGAGATTTTCTCCTCTGGTGCGAGAACTCCGCTTTTCGTAGTGGACGAAAGCGTTGGGGTGGGTACGGCTTGCGGAACGGGCTCGTGAGGGTGCGATTGATTAAACCCGAGCATCGCACGGAGATTTGCATTCTCTTCACGGAGCCGTTGGCATTCATCTTGCACTGTTTTCAGGCGTTCTTGCAGATTGTCCTGATCAGGCATGCGGCTGTTCATTGCTATAAACTCCGCGGAAGATCTTATCCGAGGAACGAAGCGATCAAACAGCCGATTTTCGACGACTGGGTCCGATTTGAGTCCGATTGCTGCCGAATACGAGTCCATATCAGCATGTTCGACGCAGAACAAAGTCAAACGGGCCAATAAGATAGTGTTTTTGCTGCTTGTTCGGGACCAGAAGGTCGAAGGTTCAAATCCTTTCGCCCCGACCATTTTTTGGTCCGCCACAACCGATCCAACCATACGAATTGCTATACCTAGACCGTTCAGTGGTGTGTCGAGAACCTGAAGAGAAGTAGCTCGCCGGGATGGATGTATCGAACTGGACAGACGCAGGCGAGGGAATTTAGTACTAATCAAGCGGCGGATTACATCGGAATCGCCATGAATCAGGAGCCAGCGATGGGCTTGGATGAATCAGGAGCGGGCAGCCGGGATGGCCACCGGCAAACTTTGGGTGTTTGTTGGATCGTGTATGGGATATACCGGCTGATCATGGGAATTTGCCTGTTTGTCTACACCGGGACGGCGACGGTGATGTTTGGAGCGCTGCTGGGTCGCGTGCCGGATGCATTGGACTTGATGGGCGGTTTCCACGTTGTTTATGCACTCATTATCGTGCTGTCGTTTGTGTGTGGCGTGCTTGGGTTATTGGCCGGTTTAGCTCTGCTGGCAAATCAAGGTTTGTCGCGCAAACTCGCGCTCGGCGCGGCGATTTTGTCGGTATCGGATCTGCCGTTTGGAACCACGCTGGGAATCTTTACGCTCGTCGCGCTGCTTCCGTTACGCGGTGGCTTTGGGTCCGCCCGCGCGTAAGAACGCTTCGTTGACAGGAACGGAGTTGACCACTGGTCGACTCGCAGTCTGCTTTCCTTTCCAATCTCCGCCGCGAAGCGGCCTCCCCACCCAATTCGCTTTCCGTTGCTTTCCCAACGTGCACAATAGGACAGTTTTAATGCTTGGGAAGCGTGATACTTGGTCTCCAGACTCTCAGAAGGAGACTTATGTTGAAGCTTTCGAGTATCACCTTGATCGGGGTAATGGCGCTTGGTGTTTCTGCGCAGGCGCAGACCCAGTCGCAAATGGAGGCAGATTCCGCGAAACATGTACCAGAGTATCGGATGAATGTGGTGAGCCGGACGACACAGGCGGTCAGCTACAAGCACCGCAGTGGCGCCACTAAGATTGATTTCCAAGGAACGGATTTAATGCCCGCCGCGGCGGGTGAGGCCAAGGTTGAAAGCAAGCGCGGGGCGTTGGAAATCGAGGTTGAATTCTCCGGGCTGGGCAGGCCCACGAGTTTTGGCAACGAGTATCTGACCTATGTGTTGTGGGCAATTTCGCCGGAAGGCCGTCCGGTAAATATTGGTGAAGTACTGGTGGGCGAAAACCACCGTAGCAAGCTGGACGTGACCACCGACCTGCAGGCTTTCGCGATGGTCGTAACCGCGGAGCCTTATTATGCTGTGCGCCGCCCCAGCAACGTTGTGGTGCTTGAGAACTCCGTTCGCCGGGATACCGCCGGAGGTACCGAGGCCGTGGAAGCCAAGTATGAATTGATCGATCGCGGTGGCTACCTCCCCACGGGCTACACCATTGATCCCGTTGTGCTGAGCGCGCAATTGCCGCTGGAATTTTACGAAGCGCGCAACGCCGTGCGCATCGCGAAATCCGCGGGCGCCGATCGCTACGCCTCCGCAAGTTACGAAAAGGCTGTTCACCAGATGAATGAGGCGGATGCGATGGCCTCAACCAAGCACGAAAACAGGAAAGCGTTGATTTCGATGTCGCGCGAAGTTGTGCAGACAGCGGAAGACGCCCGGGAAATCTCCGTGAAGCACATGGACGAAGAGCGCGCCGAAGGCGAACGTCGGGCCGGAAGAGGGCGCGAAGCCGCGGCGAACAATCGCGCGGACGACGAATCCCAGAAACGTCTGAACGCCGAAGCCGCTACTGACCAGGCCAATCACGAGCGCAACGAGGCCAATCGCGAGAATAACAGTGCGCAAGCTGCCGCTCAGCTATCCGCTGCGGCGCAGGCCGATGCTGAGAAAGACCGCAACCGCGCCCAGCAACAGCAACAGGTAGCGGAAGCCGATTCCGACCGGAATCGCGCCGCCGCTGCTTCCTCAGGCGCACAGCTGCAACAAGCTGCCGGCGCCCAAGCCGACGCGGAAAGAGACCGCAACGATGCGCAACACAAGCAACACGTTGCGGAAGCTGATTCCGACCGGAATCGCGCCGCCGCTGCTTCTTCCGATGCGCAGCTGCAACAGGCCGTGCATGATCGCGAAGAGCTTCGCGCCAAACTGCTGCAGCAGTTCAACCTGATTCTGGAAACGCGCGACACCGCGCGCGGCCTGGTCGTCAACATGTCGGATGTTCTATTTGACACCGGCAAATACACGCTTCGCCCGCTGGCACGCGAGAAGCTGGCCAAAATATCGGGCATCGTGCTTGCGTATCCTTCACTGCGGCTTGCGGTTGAAGGTAACACTGACAGCGTTGGAACAGAACTCTACAATCAGGAACTTTCGGAGCAGCGCGCCGAAGGTGTTCGCCGCTACTTGACCCAGCAAGGCGTTCCGGAATCCTCGACCACAGCACGTGGTTTCGGCAAGACGCAGCCCATCGCGTCTAACGACACATCGGAAGGGCGCCAGCAGAATCGCCGAGTGGAACTGATCGTCTCCGGCGAAGTGATCGGCACCACGATCGGTTCGATTGTTCTTCAGCCAGTCGCGACAGCAACAACTCCGCAGTAAGCCTAACCTGACCTGAAGAGCCGGCTCATACCCTGAGCCGGCTCTTTTTTTGGTGTGCCGAGCGGAGGTGAAGTGATAGCGAAACGCGGCATCGCTGCGCAGGACGCCGCGCAAACGGCGGGTAGCTCCGATGGACCGTGGCACCTTACGAATACCCTAGCGCTGAAAATCGCTCTGTCCAACTCTTACTTCGTCTCCCTCGGACTTACCGAGCTCACGGCTCACGAATGGTGATCCCTGCGCCGGACGAATGGTTGCAAATATAAGGTGCGTATCGAACCGCTTGCTTAGGCTTCTTCGGCACCGCGCCGGGCTTGAAAAGTCTGAGAGGTCATTGGCGTTGGCGCGTCGGCCAGATAGGAGCCGCCGATCCAGAAGATATTCTGCATGGTGCGCACATCGGAAGAGTGCACGAATCCTTAGGTGATGTCGAAGCTTTGAGGCTCCTGCGAAGAAATGGCTGCCGAATGCATTTTCGAAGTCTCGAAGTCCGCCGCTCGTGGATTCCGATATCCTAGCAGCCGCGTCGTCAGAATTATGGCGGGTACCAGGTAAATGATGGTTATGCACGTCCACATGAGCGCGCCGGCGCACTCTTGATCGTCAAGCACGGACCATCCGAAGGGATGGGGCACCGAAAAATACACCGGGTAGACGACGCGGTCGGAAAACACCAGAAACGCGGAGAGAATGTCGCAAGGAAGAGTGGCCAGAAAAAGATACAAGAGGATCGACCAGCGCGGCCAGATGGGAAAGCTTGGCCAGGGTTGAATGACGGGCCACCAGAAGAGAAATCCAGCGCCGAGGAAGCTTGCGTGCTCAATAATATGCCAACCTTCCGATTGCAGCCCCAGAGTAAACGCCGCGGGAATGTGCCAGCCCACCAGCGCTGCGGCGGCAGCGAACCAGCACAATGCTGGCTGCGTGACGAAATGCCCTGCGCGCTGAAGCCGCGGCCACCTGAACAATGGACTGAGAACAGTTTTTACGAATCGCTGAGGCAATCCGTGTAGCAAAGGCATGAAGGGCGCCCCTACTAGGATTAATGCCGGAGCGATGGTCATGAGGAGGAGATGCTGGAGCATGTGGACTGTCAGCAATTCCTCATCAAATAAGGCAAGAGGTGAGCCGAGGGCCGCCCAGATCAAAAACACGCCGAGCAGAAAGCTACCCAATCGCCCGCCGGGTAAGACGGTCACCGACGCGGTTCGTAGTCGCAGCCATCCGCGTAAATACGTGAAAACGACAAGAAGCGTCGCTACGGTGAGCGGGATTGGGATGGACCAGGATCGCAAAACGGCTTGAAGAGCGGGGCTCATTGGGTTTCTAGGGTTGCTTGGCTGCGGGCTTTTCGGAAACTGGAGTGAGGGCCAGTCCTCGTGACGCGTCACGCGCCGGAGCTTGCCCTGCCGGATGCAGAGATTCCAAAAATGCGACGAGCGCGGTGGTCTCCGCGGGGCTCAAGTTCTTTCCGTAAGCCGGCATGTTGCCACCGCCCTGGATTACCTGGCGAACGAGCTGAGCTTCGGTGAGCCGCACGGCGACGCTGTCGAGTGCCGGGCCTCTCAGTCCACCCAATTCCCCAAGAGAATGACAGTTGCGGCACTGCTTGACCTGGAATACGAGTGCGCCCTGGCGTTGCAGCGCTGTGGTGCCCTTCAGAAATTGCGCGGGCACCGGATCGCCGCTCCACGCGTTCATGTGCGGACTCCATGGGGCAAATTCGGCGAGATGCGTGAAGGTCCCAAGCGTCACCGCGATCAAGAATATCGTCAGAACCGCGATGGGGCGACGGCGCCAGCTCTTTTCGCCTTCGCCGGAGAGAAACGGCAGCAGAACCAGGCCGATGATGACCAGAACCGGGCCAACGAGAAGCGCGGGCGTCTCCATGGAAGGTGGCAACAAGGAGAGCAAGGCGTAGAGCCAGAGGAAGAAATAATCAGGCCTGGGGGAAGACTGGATGATTGTGGGATCGGGACGACCGGTTGGTCCGAAAGGACCGAAGTACACGGCGCATGCAGCGACGGCCAGGAGGATGAAAGCAGAAAAGAACAGATCCTTCCAGATAGCATACGGAACGAAGGGGGCGCCGTCCTTTTTTGTGAGTTCGTGATATTCGTTTTCGTAGGTTGCGCGCCGGACAACACGTCCGGGCATGGGCCATTCGTTGACTCCCAGTTTCAACACCATCAAAAGATGAAGGCACACGAAACCGATCAACATCCCGGGAATCACGAAAACATGCAGGGCGAAGAATCGGGACAAAGTGGCGCCGGCAATGATGGGGCCGCCGAGCATCAATTTCACCGAAGCGGCACCGATGATCGGGACACGCCCGGCGATGGAGGCTCCGATGCCGAGTCCCCAATAGGCGTCTTGATCGAAGCGGAGCACCTGACCGCTGAATGCCATCCCGAGTGTCATAAGCAAAAGAAAGACACCGACAATCCAGGTGAGTTCCCGAGGAAATTTGTAGGCGCCGAACAGGAAAACCTGGACCATGTGAATCAAGACGATAGCGACCATGAAATTGGAGCCCCAGCCGTGGAGAGCGCGGATGAACCAGCCGAGAGCAATATCATGGTTTAGCGACTGCAAGCTGCTCCAGGCTTCCGCGGCGGAGGGCACATAAACGAGCGCAAGAAGAATTCCAGTGATAATTTGCAGCACGAAGATTGTCAGCGCGGCGCTGCCGAAAACATAAAACCAGCTAGCCGTGCTGCGTGGGACGCTATGTTCCGCAGCTTCACGAATCGGCGCGGCCAACTGCAAACGCCGGTCGAACCATTCCCCGATCTGGGCGATCATGCGCATGGGAATTTCTTTCCTGGGGGAGCCACACTTGCGCTCGGAGTGAACAGTTCGCCGGCTTGAATAGTTACAATCCCGTTCTGCACTTTGTTGGGATATTCGAAAAGGCCGCGCTCCGGCGGGCCGGAAGCGCGCGAGCCATCGCGGTAATAGGCTCCGCCGTGGCAAGGGCACATGAACAGACCGGATTGCGCGAACCAGCGCACTGGGCACCCAAGGTGCGCGCAGTTAATCGCAAAAACCTGGAATTGATCCCCTTCGATATGGCGCACCCAGCATGCGGTATCTACTGTCTTGCCGTCCGTCGGCATTACATTGGGATTACGAAAAGTGGCCAGGCGCGTTTCGCCTTCGGGGAAATCGTTTACGGATCCAAGTGGGACCCATGAGAGGTAGGCGTTCGCGCGGCCGCGAGTGATCGCCGACAGAACAAAACCCACAATCGGCACTGCCAACGCGGTCGCCATCAGGCCGTTGAAGAGAATTCCCATTTTCATGAATAGCCCGCGGCGAGAGATGGTGGCTTCATCCGACATCGGTAGCTCCTAAGGCTGGGTCGTGTTCGAACCGGAATTTATCTGCTGCGTATTTTGGGCGCGCTGCGCGGTGAGCCAAGCAACTACATCCGTGATTTCCTGCTCGGACATCGGCTTGCCGGGAATGTTTCGGCTCCAGTCGGGCGCGCCGAGTTCGGGACGGCCAGTGATGACCACGGTGCGAAGCGTCTGATCGCTGACGAGCGCGAGGTAGGCGCTATTCGTGATCGAACTTCCCTTCTGGCCACCGCGTCCGCCTGGGCCGTGGCAGGACTCGCAGTAGGTCTGGAAGACGACTGCGCCGCGCGCGACATCACCAGGATTCTTGGCCAAGTACGATGGTGGATTGGCGGGTTCAATCGTTCCATCCTTGTTCAAGCTTGATCGGATTCCTTTTATGAGCACTTCAATCTGTTTGTCGGTGAGCATCCCTCCGGCGCTCTGGGCAAAAGCGGACATCGCGGTTCCTCGCTCGCCCTTGGTGACGACTTTGCGGATTGCGGCGTCATCGGCGATTGTCAGATAAACGGGGTCGGCGAGTGCAATGGCCGCGCCTCCTTTCCCGTCGGCACCGTGGCAACCAGCACAGTTTTCCCGGTAAAGAACGGCAAAGTCCATAATCTGGTCGGGCGCAAGCATTTCCGAATCCTTGGCGGGCTTGCCAGGAAGCGAACCACAGCCGCAGAGCAGCGAGGCGCCCAGAATTGCCACTACGAATTGGCGGCAATTTTTCACTGATGCTTCGCTCCGCCATCCCGGGGCGACATCATTCCCGGGGCTTCGATTCCCGCGCGCAGCGCGAACGGCATGTTTTCTCGTGTACGTACCTGTGTTTGACGGAGCACCACAGCCCCCGCGACAACTCCAAATGCCACTTGCGAAGCAAAGAACCAGCCCCAATTGATACGGCTCTCGAGCAAAGGGTTCAGAAGATTCAGCGTGGAGTAGAGAAGCCCGGACCAGAGAATCGGGGCGATCAAGCCGCCGAGCAGAATGGGGCGGCGAGCAATCATGGGAAGCATGGCACCGTAGAGCAACCCCACCAGCGTCGAGCCAGTGAGATGAAAAATCACTGCCAGAAAAAAGTTGATGAAATGGAATGAATGCAAGTAGGCGTTGGAAGGTAATTCAGACGGCGCGTAGACAACCGCGGAAAGAAGATTGATCGGATACCAAATGCTGCCCACACTCACCAGTCCATAGGTACATGCCAGCACAGCCATGGCAACGCTGCCGGCCAGGCCACCTTTTAAACCTGCGGAAACAGGGTAGGTCTCAAGGGGAAGCCAGGCGCGCGCATGTTCTTCCGCAAGTGGAAATTGCTCGACAACGCGGCGTGAGGTCACGATGGAAATGTCCTCGCGAACAACAGGGACAACTTCTTCATGTTCCCGCGGGAAGACTTCGCGAAACCAACCGACACATCCAGCCAGGCTGAGCACGGCGCCCAACACGGAAACGGAAATGTTGGTCACCAGTCCGGCGAAGACAAGTGTCAGACCAAAGGCTAAAGTGATCGGCCATGAGGTCGGCGCCGGCAACTCGATTTCGCGGGGCGCTTTGCCGTATGGACCGGAATGTTCGACGGAGTGCATGCGTCCCTCGCCACCTTAGCGGCCGAGAATATAGACCACGGTGAAAACGACAACCCACACGGCATCCACAAAATGCCAATAAAGAGCGAGAACATCGACGCGGGCGGCCTGCTCTGATCCAACGCGGCCGGCCAGAGCGAAAATCAGCACGAGGATGAGCATGATCAGGCCGGCGGTGACGTGAGTGGCATGCAGGCCGACCAGCGAATAATAGGTGGTGCCAAAGAGATTGGTGGAGACGGTGAGTCCATGATGGTAAATCAGGCGGTGCCATTCCAGGCCCGTGCCGAAGAGGAAGAGGCCCCCCAAAATAATCGTGAGGAGCCAGAGACCGATAAAAGCGCCGCGCCTGCCGTGTTCGAGGGATCGGGAGGCAAAGTGCACGGTGAGACTGCTGGATAGCAGGCAGACGGTGAAAAATATGGGCGGCTCGAGGACTTCGCGGGGAGTAGGCCCGGAAAGGCTTTTGCCAAGATAAAAAAGATAGGCGACTACGAAAATGGTAAAGATCGCTGATTCGGCAATGATCAGGCAGGCCATCGCGATTTTCCCGCGATACGGGAGCGTCCATTCGGCGGGTGTCTGCGCGATCGGATTTGGCATGGCGCTCATGCGAAGATTCCTTCACTCATAGCGGCTATCCAGATCTTCGGGATGTTTGAGATCCCACAATGGGCGTCGGCTAGCCACGGTGGGAATGACGGAAAAATTATAAGGCGGCGGTGGCGAACTGACGGACCATTCGAGAGTCCAGGCATCCCACGGATCGTTCCCTGCCTTTGGCCCCTTGAAATAGGAAAGGATGAGGTTGGCGACGAAGCAAAGGATGGCGATGCCTTGGACGAATGTGCCAATCGTGGACAGGAGGTTCCAGAATTCCCAGCCTCGGCCGGGTTCATAGGTATAAATGCGGCGAGGCATGCCGAGAAGGCCGGGTATGTGCATACCGTCAAATGTGAGGTGAAAACCAATAAGAAAAAGCCAGAAGTGGAGTTTACCGAGAGATTCGTTCATCATCCTGCCGGTAATTTTTGGAGACCAATAGTAGAACGCGGCGAACAGGGCGAATAGGATTCCCCCAATGATGACGTAATGGAAATGGGCAACAACAAAGTATGAGTTGCCTAGTTGCCAGTCGAAGGGAGCGACGGCGAGCATGATACCGGTTAGGCCGGCGATCAGGAACTGAAAGAGGAATCCAATGCAAAATAGCATCGGCGTTTTGAAGATAAGCTTGCCGCCCCACATGGTCCCAATCCAGTTGAAGATCTTGATACCCGTGGGAATTCCTACGACCATGGAGGTAATGGCGAAGAAAGCGTTGGCGTACGAGGTCATCCCGATGGTGAACATGTGATGGGCCCAAACGCTCATGCTGACAAATCCGATGCACACGGTTGCGCCGACCATGACGGGGTAGCCAAATATCGGCTTGCGCGAAAAAACGGGCACGATTTCGGAAATGAACGCAAAACTGGGAATGATCAGGACGTAAACCTCAGGATGGCCAAAGATCCAGAAAAAGTGCATCCAGATTGCCGCCGAGCCACCCGCCTGAGTATCGAAGAAATGCCCTCCGAGGTAGCGATCGACGAGCAGCATGATTTGTGCGGCGGAAAGTGGTGTGATGGTAATGAGGACCATGCCGCTCATCACCAGACTGAGCCAAGCAAATAGAGGCATGCGGCTGAGCTTCATGCCAGGGCAACGCATGCATAAAATGGTGGCGATAAGGTTGACAGCAGTGGCAATACTGCCGAATCCTGCGACCAAGACGGAAATTGTCCAGTAATCGGAACTGTGGCCGGGAGAAAACGCACGAGCAGCCAGGGGAGCGTAGGCCCACCAGCCCACGTCCGGAGCGTTTCCCGCGCCATAGAGGCCGCTGCCACCGACAAAACTGAAGTAGAGCAAGAAACCGCTAAACGCGCTTAACCAAAAGCTGAAAGCGTTGAGCCGAGGAAAGGCCATGTCTCGGGCGCCGACCATCAGGGGAACGAGGTAGTTAGCAAAACCGAAAAGGACGGGCATGGCCACGAAGAAGATCATGGTGGTGCCGTGCATGGTAAACATGCGGTTGAAGACTTGAGGGGAAACGAAGTCCAGGTGTGGGCGCATCAACTGGATGCGCATAATGGTGGCTTCAATGCCTCCGATCACAAGAAAGAGGAGAGCGTAGACGATATACAGAATGCCGATGCGTTTATGATCAACCGTGGTCACCCAAGCGTGGAGCGTTTCGAACCAGGGCTGGCTGGCCGCTCTTTCAGTGGGTAGGGCCATTGCATCGGACGACATGCTCGAATCTCCCGTAATCGTCGACTACCGAAGGGTCTCCAGGTAGCGCACCAAGGCGTCAAGGTCCGCGTCTCCCAACTGCATGGCGGGCATCAGCGAGCCCGGCTTAATGGCATCCGGGTGCTTGATCCAGAGCCGCATGTTTTCAGGAGTATTTTCGGCGGCTCCGGCGGCAATGGTGCTGCGGCTCATCAAGTGCGTCAGATCGGGACCGAAACCCCCGGCTGCTCCGATGTCCCCGACCGCATGGCAGCTGACGCAAGCCGTGTTTTCAAATATGCGCTTCCCGGCAAGTTCCTTGTCGTCCAAAATCGCGGGCTGCTGCTGCGAGCGGACCCAGGCTGCGAACTCTTCAGGCCTGTCCACGGAAACCCGGAGAAGCATCTTGGCATGCTGGGTGCCGCAATATTGGGCGCACTGACCGAGGTAAACGCCGGTGGTGTGAGGATCGAGCCACGTTTCGTTCACTCGGTTAGGAATGAGATCAGTTTTTCCCGCGAGCTGTGGGATCCAGAAGCTGTGATCGGTGTCCGCGGATAAAAGTTTCAGAAAAGTTGGTGTCGGGTGAGCGGGATCGCTGACGGGGATATGGAGTTCGTTCGCGGTGACGATACCCAGCGCGGGATAACGGAACTCCCACCAGAACTGATGGCCGACGGCGGTGACATCCACGGCGGCCGCGGGTTTCGGCGCATCCTGGATTGCGTGAATCACGCGCGCTGTGGCCAGGAACAGAACTACTACAATCAAACCCGGAATGACCGTCCATGCCAATTCAATCTGCGTGCTGCCATATACCTGCGCGGGTTCGCGCCGATCGTCTGGAGTGTGACTGCGAAACTTCAGAATGACGTAGGCCAAAAGGGAGAACACCACGACGAAGATCGCGCCGGTGATCATCAAGACGAAACGCGAGAGCTGATAGATGGAGTCCGCAGGCGTGGAGCGCGGCTCGAAAATACTAGGAATGGGGTTGTCAGTGGGTGGCCCTGCGACGCAAAGGCCCGCGGCCAAAAGTGTGGCGGCCAGCAGCAGTAGCACGCCGGCCGCTCGGCCGAGGACCAGGCTCGAATCGCAAGAATACGAGGGGCAATTCATTGTTCTCCGGCCTTCCCCCATGCTGACCTGACGAGTGCGGCCTGCACTTCCGTCTGAGTACGAGCGCAATCGAAGGGTTATTCTAATAGCATGATGTCGTGTATGTCTTCAAGCTTAGAAATTGACCGACTGCCCGCCCCCGGGACGCCGTCGGCACTTCTCCGATTACGGCAGCATGAATCAGCCATGATGGGTTCTGTCTTTGGACAAATCAGAGAACTTATCACCATCGATAATATTCCGCAGCGTTGCGTTCGCCCTGCTGAAACTGTTGTTCCCGGCACGAACTTGGTTCTCCTCAAATCGGCTCATGCCCTGCCAGTCTATCCGTTCATCTCCGAACAGCAATTACGGTTTGATCGTCAAAGGCATTTAAATCGCCGGTATGGGAACCAACGGCAGAGAAAATGGCGGTCACCACACGCTCGGCCGTTTCTCCGGCATTCAGAGCGACCACCCTTTCGAGTTCCTCAGATCCAAAGTCCTCGCCCTGTGTGTTGACTGCCTCGATCACGCCATCCGTGTAGAAAACCACCAGGTCGCCGGCATTGCACTCCACCGTATGCTCTTCGTATTCTGCGGATTCAAATGGTCCGCGTGGGAGGCCGCTAGTTTTCAGGAAATACGGCTTCCCTTTCTGGACCGCCAATTGAGCGAACTGCTCGCTTCCGCCCCAAAATGCGCCTCGACCGATTGACTGGAGGCCGCTTAAATCTCTGACTGACGCTGAATGCGAATCAAAACCCTACCCTCCTTCATCGCCGACGTTAATGTGAAGTGTGAAGCTCCCAGGATTGCACTGTGAGCTCGACTTCGGTTCCGGTTCCTCGTTTGCTCCGTATGCTAAGTTGCGCGCCGATGCCCGTGGCGCGCTCGCGCATCCCGAGCAGACCCCAGTGCGAACTCCGTCCAGACCGTAGCACGTTCGAATCAATCCCAATCCCGTTGTCGCGGACGGTCAGGCGCACTTTGTTGCGTAGATACTCGACCTGTACTTCGATGCTTGTCCCTTTGGAATGACGCATCGCGTTTATCAACGCTTCCCGCGCGATCAAATAGATTTGCTCCTGGATGCTGGGTTTCAACGTCGTGGATTTTCCGATAACGAAAACCCGATAGCGTGCTTCGCCAAGGGTGAACTCTTTCCCAAGAGCGCAAAGCGCCTGCTCGAGGCTTGTAGAAGCCATCTTCGGCGAGCGGAGCCCGTCCAGGGCGGCCCGGCCCTCGTCAATAACGCGATGCATTACTCGAAGAGCGTGGCTGAGCGGAGTTCTGCTTGGAGAATCCGCTGGGAGTTGTTCCACGGTCGTCTGTAGAAGCAAGGATGCACCAAGAAAGCCCTGAAACAGCGTGTCGTGCAGCTCTCGGGCTATGTGCGCTCGCTCTTTACGCCTCTCTTCGATGCGAAGATACTGTTCCCAATTGAACTTCCCCGGATTCGCCTGATGCTCACGACCAGGGGTTTGTTCGCTGGTACGATGGACCGAGCCTCGAGTCCACCCCGCGCCGATAGCCGCTGGATGCAACAAACGACCGGAATATTCATTCATGATTTGGTTCCTCCCCGTTCGATCCATTCGCGGACATAAGATGGGCAATTCTTAAGTTTGATCCCCCGAGTCTCGCAGTGTGCCAAAAATCTTACGGCTTCCCGATCAACGAGTCTGACCTCCTGCAAATCGAAGGCTATCCTTGACACCTGTTCTACGCCTTCGAGCAGTGTCTTTAGTTCCGCCACGTGTTCTTCCCCAATTTGTCCACTCAGCGCAAAATTTGTACCCGCGCTCTCTTCGGACTTTCGAATCCTTAGCATATCCCGAGAATGTGCACGGGGAGGCCCATCGTAAACTGTTGATGTTGCACAGGTTAATGGAACACAAATTCGCGATGTTCACGAATTCACGATGTTCGTGAATTTCTTGGCTTATTGGACGAT
>Ga0210402_10000624_pt1 | contig 38921 bp, 37 predicted proteins | sample IncBWC7MmetaG_FD_161055 | JGI IMG/M metagenome (GOLD analysis project Ga0210402, IMG submission 161055) | Forest soil microbial communities from Barre Woods Harvard Forest LTER site, Petersham, Massachusetts, United States - Inc-BW-C-7-M | ecosystem: Environmental > Terrestrial > Soil >...
CGCACGGAACTGGAAGACTGGGTCTTCACTGCGGACTACGCCGACCGCACACTGCGCGACCATTTCAAGCTGCTCTCGCTGGATGGCTGCGGACTGGCCAACCGGCCGGCCGCGGTGGGGGCCGCCGGGGCCATTCTGCACTACCTGCGCGATACCCAACGCGCCGCGCTCGACCACATGGACCGCCCCACTTACTACGATCGCGCCGATTCCATGATTCTCGACGCCGTCACGGTGCGGAATCTGGAACTGATCGAGCCGCTGTTCGCCGCCGATGCCGGCGGGCATTCTGGCGGCGAGCGGACGCAGCCCACCGTGCTGGGCGTGCTCGACCAGAGCCTCACCGGAATGGGCGGACGCCTGCTTCGTCAACGGTTGTTGCGCCCCTCCATGGATCGCACCGAGATTGAGCAGCGCCTGGATGCGGTGGGCGAATTGCTGCAGCAGACCATTCTGCGCGCCGAACTGCGCAAGCAACTGGGCGGCATTCTGGACCTGGAACGGCTGCTGTCGAAAGTCACGCTCGGGTCGGCGGGCCCGCGCGACCTGCTGGCGCTGGGCCGATCGCTGGAAAAGATTCCCGCGCTCAAGCGCTGCTTTGACACACAGCAGGCGGTGCGGCTGCGCTACCTTCACGACCGCCTGGACGAGCTCCCCGATGTGGTCAACCTGATCCTGGAAGCCATCGCCGACGAGCCGCCGCTGAACCTTGCCGATGGCGGCGCCATCCGCGCCGGTTACCACCCCGAGCTGGACGAACTGCGCGACCTCTCGCTCAACGGCCGCCAGTACATCGCGCAGATTGAGGCGCGCGAGCGGCAGCGCACCGGCATCCAGTCACTCAAAGTGCGCTTCAACAACGTGTTCGGCTACTACATCGAAATCACCAAAGCCAACCAGCATCTGGCGCCGGCCGATTACGAACGCAAACAGACGGTGGCCAACGCCGAGCGCTTCACCACGCCGGAACTCAAGGACTATGAACGCAGAGTTCTGGACGCGGAGGAGAAGATTCTCACGCTCGAAAAGGAACTGTTCACCGATGTCCGCAAGCGCGCCGCCGCCCAGGCCCAGCGGGTCCGCGCCACAGCCGCGGCGGTGGCGGAACTCGACGTCACGGCCTCGCTGGCCCAGGTGGCCGCCGAAAACCGCTACCACCGGCCCACGTTTTCCGCAGGCTGCAAGAGTCAGGGTGAGAAGCGCGGCGAGAGTCGTGGTGAGGAGCGCGGCGAGATGCGTATACTGGCCGGCCGCCACCCCGTAATCGAGCGGCTGGCCGAGCAGGAATCCGGCCGCTTCATTCCCAACGATCTGTACCTGAATGATTCCACCGACCTGATCGCGATCATCACCGGCCCCAACATGGGCGGCAAATCCACTTACCTGCGGCAGGCCGCGCTGATTGCGATCCTGGCGCAGTTGGGTTCGTTCGTGCCGGCGGAATCGGCCAGCCTGCCTATCATTGACCGCGTCTTCACGCGCATCGGAGCGTCGGACAATCTGGCGCGCGGGCGGTCCACGTTCATGGTGGAGATGACCGAGACCGCCGTGATCCTGAACACGGCCACGCCGCGCAGTTTCATTGTGCTCGACGAAATCGGCCGCGGCACCGCGACCTACGACGGGCTGGCACTGGCCTGGGCGGTGGTGGAACACGTCCACGCCCGCACGCGGGCCAAGACATTGTTCGCTACTCACTATCACGAGCTCACCGAACTGGCCGAGCAGTTGAGCGGCGTGCGCAATTTGATGGTGTCGGTGAAGGAGGCCGGCGACCACATCATCTTCCTGCGCAAGGTGGAGCCGGGCAAGGCCGACCGCAGCTACGGCATTGAGGTGGCACGCCTGGCCGGGCTGCCGCTAGCCGTGATCGAACGCGCCCGCGAAGTCCTGAAGCTGCACGAACGCACCGAGCATGTGGTCACGGAAGAACTGGCCAGGACGGAGGACGCCAGGACCGAAGACAGGGGGCCGGTGCAGATCCAACTTTTCGAACCCGTAGGCTACGGCATTGCCGAGCGTATCCGCAGCCTGAATGTGGATGAACTGCGGCCCATCGAGGCGCTGCAGTTACTGGCGGAATTGCAGAAGGAGCTGCGGCGATCATGAAAAAGGATTGTGGGGCAGGTTGCCAACCTGCGGCGGGTTGGCAACCCGCCTGCCCCGAGCTTTCACACGATGCCGGAAGGCGGATTAACAATCCGCCGCAGGTTAACAACCTGCCCCACAAGGACAGATGAGGGTCGCCGGGGTGATGAGCGGCACGTCGCTCGATGGCATCGATGTGGCCATCGTGGAGGTGGCCGGCCAGCGGGTCAAGTCGATTGGCTTCGTTGCCAAACCGTACACCGCCCAGGTCCGCGCCGCCATCCTGGGGGTTTCCGACTCCCAGTGCACCACGGCTGCCATTTCGCGGCTGAACTTTCAACTGGCGGAACTGTACGCGGGCGCGGTCCGCGACGCGGTGCGGCGCTTCGGACCCATCGAGCTGATCGGCTGCCACGGCCAGACCATCTATCACGAGGGGCGCTCCAACACATTGCAGATCGGCGAACCGGCCATTCTCGCGGAGCGCACGGGAGTCCCGGTGGTGGCGAACTTCCGCGCGCGCGACATCGCCGCCGGCGGCCAGGGCGCTCCGCTGGTGCCGTTTGCCGATTACCTGCTCTTCCGCCACCGGACGCGCCGGCGCATCGCGCTCAACATTGGCGGTATCGCCAACATCACCGTAATTCCACCTTCCGCCGCGCCCCAGGATATCGTTGCCTTCGATACCGGGCCGGGCAACATGGCGATCGACGCACTGGCCAAGGAGTATTCCAAGGGCATTTTGACCTGCGACCGCGATGGCAAGATCGCCGCGTCCGGCGCTGTCAACCGGAAGCTGTTGGCGGAGTTGCTTGCCGACCCCTACTATCGCCGCAAGGCGCCCAAGAGCGCCGGCCGTGAGCAATACGGCGCCCGGTTCATTGCGCGCATGAAGAAGTCCGGCGTCCCGTTGCGCGATCTCATCACCACCGCCACCGTGCTGACTGCCGTCACCATCGCGGCGGGCGTTGGTGAAGACCCGGCCAGTGACCTCATCGTCTCCGGCGGCGGCGTACACAACCCGCAGATCATGGCGCATTTGGCGGCCTTTCTTCCCAACGCGAGGATCTCGACTTCCACGGACCACGGCGTCGATGCCGATGCCAAAGAGGCCATCGCCTTCGCCGTGCTGGCGTATCAGACCTGGCGCCGGAAGCCTGGCAACCTGCCCTCGGCTACCGGCGCGCGGCATCCGGTAATTCTGGGCAGCATCACGCCCTGATCCATCGGGCTTGATCCATCGAGCCGAAGAGCACACAACGCTGGTCAGTGTGCGTAGGCGTACCGAACCCTATTGGTGCAGGGGCACGTCCAATGAATTGAGGGAGGCTGGCTATGAGAAAGCGCATTTTGACTGCGGTCCTATCCGTTGGACTGCTGGCGGGCAGCACGACTCCGGCCCTGGCCCTGTCCTACCATCGGCAACACGATTACTACGATTCCGCCTATTCCAGCGCATATAGGCGGCATGTCCGGCACAAGCGGCACATGGCAACGGCCAAGCGGGTTGGCGTAGGCGCGGCTGGCGGCGCGGCCATCGGCGCCCTTGCCCATGGAGGAAAGGGCGCTGGAATTGGAGCTATCGCCGGAGCCGGCGCAGGGTACCTGTGGGACCGGCACCAGAAGCATACCGGGCACTACTAAAGAACGGCGCTGAAAGGCGTTCACATCACTTCTTCTTCCGGATGTAGATCTTGCCGTTATAGGTATGGAATGTCGCTTCAGCGCCGCCGCCGTTGATGGTGCCGGTCAACGTGCGATCGATACGCACGCGGAATTTACCGTCGCTGGTGTCGTTCGTCTGCGTGATGCTGCCGCCGAGTTTGAAATCGAAGTCGCTGTAGATCTCGCCGTGGTCGACCGTGAGCTTCACATTGGCTTTGAAATCCGCCGGGAGCGTTACGTCGATGCTGCCATTCAGCGTGCTGAACGACATCGGCTTGGTGGCGTCCACACGGTCCATGGAGGCTTTGATGGCGCCGTTGAGCGAGTGGGCCAGTACGTTCCCCGAGACATTCGTCAGCGTGACCGCTCCGTTCAAGCTGTCGACATCGAGCTCGCCGCTCACGCCTTCCACGTCGATCTCACCGTGGAGGCTGTGCAGCTTCAACGAGGTGTCGGCAGGCACGGAGATCACCAGGTTGGCATTATGGCTGAGGTTCATGCGCACCTTGACCACGTTGTCCTCTTCCTCCACCGAAAGGCCGCGCGCCGGCAGATCCAGGCGGCGCAAACCGTCCACGGTCTGGTCGCTCCGTCCACTCGAGCCGGCGCCCCGAGTCTCCACGATCACTTCCTTGCCGGCATAGGCCTTGACGGTGATGGAGCCGTGCAGCAGCGAGGCGTCCACTCTCCGCGGATGGTTGGTGTTTCGAGCCGGCACCACCACCCGGTCGCCCGCGACGTCTTGCGCGCAAGCCAGAGAACAGACAGCCAGAGTCAAGCCCAAGAGGGCTAAGGTTCGTTTCATCGTAGTTTCCTTAAAAAATGTCTTGTTATATCGCCGTCTTGTTATATTGCTTTGGAGTGCAGGCGGATGGCGCCGTTGAGCGTCTCAAATGACAATTCAGGCCCGCCTTTGCCCGCGCGGCCCGACATGCTTCGGTCGGAACGGTAGACCCACCTTCCGTTCTCGTTGCCGCCGCTCGATGCGGGCATTGGTAGCGCGGTCACTTCGAAATCCGTAAAAATGCCGCCGTTCAGCTTCTTGAAATGCAGGTCGGCGTTCAACCCCGGCTGAAAGTACACATCCACCGTGCCGTTGAGGGTCTTGAATTCGGTGTTCTTAACGGGGTTCTTACTGAAGGTGACCTTCACCTTTCCGTTGAGCGTCCGCACCGAGCCCGAGCCCGAAACGTCCTCCAAATTGATGCCGCCATTGAGACCGTGCACCGTGTAATCGCCCGTAATCTTCTTTACTTCGATATCGCCGCGGTTGATGGTCTTGAGATCCAGTTCCGTGTCGAAGGGAACCTGGATCTCGTAATCGAACTCCACGCGGTAGCCGTAGTAGTTGTCGCCGCGGTAGTTGACGCCGTTGTCTGAGCGGAACGGGCCGTCTTCATAGAGGCGCACGAAGTTGCCCTGTTGCGACATGTCCAGCTTGACGTCGTGTTTGGCTTCGGCCACGGCCTCATTGGAGTCGGCATGAATGTGCTGCTCCACCACTACCTGAACCTGGGTGCCGCTGGAGCCGGTGACGTGGATCCCACCGCTGACATTGTCCACCAGCAGTCTCTTGGGGCCCGAACCGGTGGACACGTCGAACGTGCGGCGGAGGGTTTCCTGTTGGTTGAGCTTCCAGTTCCGGTCGTCGTGCCAGTCGGCAGCCGAGAGCGGCAAAGACGTGAGCGCCGGCAGAGCCGTGAGCATGATCCATACAGCAGTTTTCACCTTGAACCCTCCGTTTTTTGTCCGGGCATCTTCGGTCCCGTCAGTCTTTGAACAGCCCAGGCCGCGCGCTGCCTCACCACGTCGTCGGTCTGGGGGTCCAGCGAGAGTCTGACCAGAGCCGGAGTTTCGGTCTTGGCATTTACCTGCACCAGCATGTCGATCAACGCGATTTGCACCAGCGGCGAATCCTGTACCGGAATGGCTTGCACCATAGCGCCGATCACGCCGGGGCTGCCAGCGAACTTTTGCAGCGCATCCACGGCCGAAAGCCGCACGTTCACGTTGGAATCGTGATTGACGGCGTAGAGCAGCGCCTGTTCCACCTGCTGGTCAGGCTGCGACATCGCCTCGCTGTAGGAGACGCCGCGCAAGCGGGCGCTGGGCGATTGCTGCTGCAGCATGGAAAGCGCCACCAGTTGGCGCAGGCTTTCGACCTCGCCCTTGAGTTGCGCCACTTCGCTGTTGGGCGCGGCCCCGAAACCCGGAAGACCCGGTTGCGGTCTGGATTCGAAGCGGCCCAGGAAGACTCCGCCAACCAGCAGGCAGGCAGCCATGGCGACCTGCCAAACCGGATGCGCGGGGATGAACCAGCCGCCTCGCGGGCCGGCCTTGGGTATTTGAGAGATCTGGCCGCTGGCCTGGCCCGCGCCTGCCTTATAGGCCTCCAGCACCTCCATGAATCGGAGCTTCATGCCGGGTAAGGACACGGTTGCCGGCTCGGTGTCGGCGGCTTTCATGGACTCCAGCGCCCTCCAGACGGCGTTCAATTCGGCAACTTCGGTGCGGCACGGGGCGCAGGTTTCCAGGTGTTCCACCAGTTGTTCCCGCGCGGCCTTGTCCAGACGCCCGCCCAGGCACTCCGGAATCTGCTCTCGAATTTTTTCGCAATTCATGATGCTCGTTCCCCACTCAGTGCGAAGAACCGGTCTGCCAACTCGCGCAGCGCACGGTAGACCCGCACCTTGACGGTCCCCACTTCGCACTTCAAGATGGCGGCGATCTCCTCGTACTTCAGGTCCTGAAACCGGCTCATAATGAGCACTTCACGCTTCTCGCTCGGCATGGCGGCCAGCGCCCGGCGCAGCAGCACGGCTTCTTGTTTTCGCTGGAATTCGCGGTCCGGCGGGATCTCCGTACTGCGAATTTCCGTGGCTTCTTGCGGCAGGGAGACTTCCCCCTTGTTGCGGCCAATATGGTCCATATAGACGTTGCGGCCCACCTGGTACATCCAGGCGCGGAACCCCGACTCCGGCTGGTAGGTATGCCGGTATTTCAAAATGCGGAAGAAGACTTCCTGCACCAGGTCTTCGCTCACGCCACGGTTCGACGTGAGATACAAGAAGTAGCGGAACAGCGCCTGGCTGTGGCGGTCGAAAAGCACTTCGAGCCTTCCCACATCGCCCGCCCGGACCTCCCGCATGACCAGTTCGTCCTCCATGTGCTACACGTTTCCTATCATTTTGAAGTCACAAGTTTTCGAGACACCAGGCAGCATCGTTTGCGAAACAGCACGCAGCATCAGGGGCCTGACGAATCTGTTAGGGACCGCGCTGCCCATCATTGCCAATTCAACTCCGTTCACATATTGGAATACCGGCCACACAGGAAAAGGTTACACGATGAGGCAACCTAATTTGAGACCCTTCCGGCGGCGGGGCGAAGCCGTCGGCGCAGACGTCAAAGTGACAGCGGTGAACTAGCTCGCGTCGCTTCAATTCCGCGGTGCTGTTACCCGCAAGAACGCGGCGATCCCTCGCTTCTAGCGTGTTCCACGCGGCCAGTCCACGCCACAGTTCTGATAGGCTAGAGCCATGAAGATCACAGTCGAACTGCCGGACGACGTGGCGCAGCACCCCAACCCCGGCCGGGAGGTACTCGAAGCCTTGGCTATCGAGGGCTACCGTTCGGGCGCGATGTCGCACTATCAAGCGAGCCAGGTGCTCGGATTGTCGCGGTTCGAGTTCGATGGCTTCCTCAAGGCTCGCAACATCTACGACCATGCGTATGATGTAGAGGACCTGAACCGCGATCTTGAGGACCTCCGCAAGTTCGAAGCGCGCGGCTTGACGCGCTAGCGATGACCGTCGTTGTCTCCGATACATTGAAAACGCCGGTGCACCAGCGATCATCGGCAGTTGGCTGAGCCGTCTACCGGAGTGGATCGTGGTTCGAGCGGTCCACGCCTTCGCAGACCCGGCCTTTATGAGTTGGACGCGGGCGAGCGCCATGCGATTCAACTGGCCAAGGACGAAAATGCAGACCTTTTGCTGATGGACGAACGCATCGATGTGCGCGTGGCTCGCGAGCGAGGCTTGATGGTGACCGGTACGTTGGGCGTCCTGTTGCAAGGCGCGAGCGCGGTCTGGTGGATTTTGACGGGGCGCTGCGAGACTTGCAGACCACCGATTTCCGATGCACTCCAAGGCTGATCGAAGATCACAAGGCAGTCGGGGCGATTGGGGTGGGCTGTGACGGCTTTCACGCTACGAAACCGATGAGTGGGCGGGTGGGGACGGCGGCAGGGCACAGATGCCGGTGGCTGGTGACGGGCGCGGAATCGGGGGCTTGAGGCGGGGTTTGCGGAACGAAGCCAATTTGCTCCTGGGGCGTTGGGGGCACGGCCGTTACGTCCAGGGACCGGGCCGGGGGCTGGGGTTGCGGGGCGGGCTGGGCGCGGCGCTCGGCCTGAATGCGCTGGAATTCCTTGTAGGCCTGAATTTGTCCACGGCGGGTGTCGTTTATGCGGCGCTGGAGGCGGCTCTGGTCGACGGAACTGTCCTTGAAGGCTCTACCGGCCTGGTTGTCCTCTTTTTTGTAGGTGGCGACTTCGATTTCGTAGTCGATGATTTCGGCATCGATGCGGAAGAAGCGCGTCAGGAGCCAGGCGTCGCGGATGATGTTGTCGAGGAGGGCGCGCTCCATGGCGGTTTCGGGCTGGTGATCGTGGTAGAAGGTTTCGGTGAGTTGGGCGAGGACGTCCGGGTCTTCGCCGCTGATGATGGTGGACTCGGCGTGGATGCCGGACCTAAGAGCGTTCATGCTGGAAACGGCCTTGCCCTCGACGGAGCGTGGGCCGGTGGACTTAGCCGCGTTGCGGCGGTTAGCTTCGATTTGACGGTAGGTAGACATCGGTGCCCTCGGCAATAAAAAGAACACAGCCAAGAATCCGGCTTCGCCCGGACAAGTTGGCTGTGCTACTTGCCAGCTTATAACGGTGACTTATAGCTGGTGGCGCGGATTGGCTGTAAGTGATTGAGGGGATTGAGGCGATTTTTTGAGTTTTGGCGTGACTTGTTTACCGGCCAACCCCCAAAAACGGGCTTTGGCCGACGCTTAGGTCCGGTCTCGAAACAATAATTCACGCCCATGATGGCGAAGGTAAACCAGGTACTCGTATATTTCGGGCGTCTGCCTCAGGAGCGTTTCCAGCCATGGGTAGGTCATGCTGCTCATGACGAGTTTCGCGAAATCGTCTAACGCGAGAAACCGGTCCCAATGCCTACCGCTGAACGTTTCGATAGCTGGCTTGCCGGCTCCTATTTCATCGTAATACTTCAAAAGGCTCGGGGTAGAATTATTCGCTGGAATGACATTCGCCGGTGTTTACCAGATCAATGTACAGGTTCCGGATGGCATTGCCACAGGGGAGTGCCGGTCGTACTGAAGGTCGGCACCCGGCATCTGGTCTGTGACTTCCCCGTACTCCTACACCACCGCTCCCTAACGGTCGCGGCTCTGAATGCAGCCTTGTAGGGAGCCGTGACCGTCAGGGAGCGGTCGCCGCCTGCCAAGTCACACACCTGTTCAATCCGGCCTTGCCGGCGACCCTGCTGGCATCCGGCATCTGATTTTAGGCACACCTGTGACTGCCAGTCTACAACCGGAATATCTGCGGAAAGCCTATGATTTGAGGCAGAATAGAAAGACAGCCATCCGTGGAACGGTTTGGACTGACTGGTGCAACAGGGGTCTGCCGTAAGGCATATTCGCCCTGCCAAGAATCTGAACTTTATGAGGCGTTCGTGAAGAATTCGCTAACCGGCTTTTTGTGTCTTGGTCTATTTTGTTTTTCGGCAGTCTCGAGGGTCCACGCGCAGGACACATCGGATGCGCCTCCCGGTCAGGCGGCTCCCGAGGCTCCCCCGCAGCAGACGCCGCCACCGGTTACCCCTCCAGTGGGTCTCCCGCAGCAAACGCCGCTGCCATCGCCTACCCCTCAAGTGGTCCCGCCGCAGCAGACGCCGCCGCCGGCTACTCCTCCGGATACCGAAAAGCCCGCGGTCGCGCCCGGACCCACAATTCATAAACTGCCGCCTCCTGCGCCAAAAGTTGCCGATGTGCGGATGCCGGGCGAGGCCGGGTGGTACGTCGGTCTCCTGGACTGGGTGCCGATCGGTAAGCCTTGGCTCGATAAAGGCCACGGCGCCACATTCTCGGGCTTCACCAAATTGCAGTATGCCGGAACGCCGAAGTACTCACCCGGCGCCGAGATCGGGATCGCTGCCGGCGCCCACAACACACTCAAGATTTCCTATTTTCAATCCAAGGCCTCCGGCCTCGATATTGCCGCCAACGACCTGGTGCTTTACAGTCAGCCCTATAGCAAAGGCGACACCGTTTCCACCAGCTACAGCATCCGGACCGGGAAAGTCTCCTACGAGTACCTCACCTGGCCATACCCGGTGGAGAGCCGTCACTTCCGGTTGAAAACTCTGTGGCAGGTGCAGTTGGTCAACATGAAATCCGGTTTCGATGCGCCCCTGCTGCCCACGACGGACAGCGCCGGCAATCCGATCACGTATCAGACGACAGGTGCCCGTACCCTGATTTCCCCGACCTTTGGGCTCGGAATTGCCGAATACGCTACCCGTAACTTCCGGTTCGAAGTGAACGCTTCGGGCTTCGACGTTCCCCACCACTGGGCCATCTGGGATACGGACGCCTCCATCTCATACCGGATTGGACACATCGAAATCCGCGGCGGCGGCAAAGCCCTGCACTTCAAGACCAGCACCAAATCCGACTACTTCCAGTACGGCAGCATCGGCGGGGCCTTTGTCGGCGTGCGCTGGTACTCGGATTAGTGGTACTCGGGTCACTTGCCGGCCGCCATCGCTGAAGATAGCGCACGTACTTCGGCGGCCGTCAGGTGGCGCCATTTGCCGATTGGCAAATCGCCGATGCGGATAGGCCCGATGGCGACCCGCACCAGCTTTAGCACCTTGCTGCCCACGGCTTCCAGCATGCGCCGAACCTGGCGGTTGCGGCCCTCGGTGATGGTGATCTCGAAGAACGTATACCTGGCCGCGTCCCGATCGCGCGTGACCACCGCCGGGCGGGTGGGGCCATCGTTCAGTTGCACGCCGCGGCGCAGTTGTTCCAGTTGATCGTCACTTAAAAGGCCCGACGCCTTCACATAATAGGTCTTGGCCACTTTATGTTCCGGGTTGGTGATGCGCTCGGCCAGTCCGGTATCGTTGGTCAACAGGAGAAGCCCGCTGGTATCCAGGTCGAGCCGGCCGACCGGTGAAAGCCAGGTCCCGGCGGCGCCAGTAAGGTCGTAGACCGTGGGACGGCCGTCGGGGTCGCGGCGAGTGGTGAGGTAGCCCTTGGGTTTGTACAGCAAGATGTAGGCTTTCTCAACCGCACGGAGCGGTTTGCCCTCGAAAGTAATGCGGTCGCGGTCCAGATCAACCCAGTACTCCGGGTTCTGGATTACCTTCCCATTCACCCGGAACATGCCTTTTCCCATCCAACTTCGGGCGTCCGTCCGCGAGCCCAGGCCATTCTTGGAACAGACTCTTTCTAAGGTCTTTAGGGACCGTTTCGCGGGCGTGTTAATTCTTTTGGGCATACTAATGTATTTAGGTAATAGTAGTTTGAGTACCATCAAGTACTAGTGATACATTATATTAGGGTAATTGCACGGGCACTATTCTCATCCGTGGGGCACGTCAGTTGCTGACCATGCGCGGTCCGAAGGGCCCCCGCCGCGGGCTCGCTCTAGACGAACTTAGCATTATTCCGGACGGAGCGCTGCTGGTCCGCGACGGCGTAGTGCTCGAAGTGGGACCCACCCGCCGGGTGGAGAATCTGGCGCTGGCCCGCGACGCGGTGGAAATCAACGCCGCCGGCCGAGTGGTAATGCCGGGGTTTGTCGACAGCCACACGCACCTGGCATTTCCTCTTTTAGGCTCCGGTTCCGGCGATCACGACGCGGCAGCGCGGGCGGTTCGGGCCAACACCGGCCAGCGGCTGGAGGCCAAAGTACGCGCCTACCTGGAGGCCATGGCGCGGCATGGCACGACGACCGTCGAAATCAAAACCGGATGTGGTCCCGACGAGAGCGCCGAAAGCAAGATGCTGCGGGTGCTTTCGGTGTTCAAGCAAGATCCCGTGGAAGTGATTCCGAGCTTTCTCTTCCGCCTGCCCCACCGCAGCAGCGGCGACGCCAGCTATCACGAGGCGGCCGATTGGGTTTTGGGCGACCTGCTGCCTAAGATCTGGAGGCGGGGCGTAGCCCAATTTGCCGACGTAGCCTGGGATTCCGATCCGGAATGCTACCAGTATTTTGACCGGTATCTTGAGGTGGCGCGCGGCCTGGGGTTCCCGCTCAAGATGCACGCCGACCACCTGGAGCCGCAAAGGGCACTGGCCATGGCCGTGGATCACGCGGTGGTGAGCATCGACCATCTGGAATACGCCACGGAGGAGGAAGCGGCTATCCTTGGACCCGAGGGCGTGATCGCCACGCTGCTGCCTTGCGCTTCTTTCCGCGACGACCGCGACGCCCCGGCCCGGGGACTGGTGAATGCGGGAGCCGCCATCGCCCTGGCCACCAACTTCAACCCGCATCACACTCCCACGCTGAACATGCAAACGGCCGTGGCCCTGGCGTGCCTGCGCATGCGGCTCACCGTGGCTGAGGCCCTCTCCGCCGCAACCATCAATGGCGCCCATGCCCTGGGCTGCGCCGACCGGGTAGGGTCGCTGGAACCGGGAAAGTCGGCCGACCTGTTGATGCTCAACGTCGCCGATTACCGCGACATGGCCCATACCTTTGGCACCAACGTAGTACACATGACGATGAAGCGCGGGGAAGTGATCTATTGGGAAGGGGCTGTGACGCGCAAGGTCCCGTGACGGCAAGACGGGGACTGCCACCACTTAGGCGGAGTGAGATAAGCTGGACAACTTGCGTCTAGCCGTCTAATGTAAATAAGTTCTATCTAAAAGTCTCAAGTTTTCAGCCGTCTTTCTCCTGGGGAAAAGCGTCGTAGATCAGCAGATCGAGTTGCGCATCGGTGCGGTCCAGCGCCGTTGGCCGACAAGCGCGGCTTGGCTTGCTGATCAACTTCAACACGGCGCTGATCAAGGACGGCATTACTCGAATCGTCAACGGACTGCAAGAAGAGTCTCTCGCCAAGACGCAAGGACGCCAAGAACCCCAGTGAAGCTACGGGCTTTCCACGCCTTGTCGGTTTGAGGTCGAAGACCTCGCTAGCATAATGGGAATCGGCTTGGAGCGTCGGATTCAAAAAGGCAAGATTTCACGCAAAGTCGCAAAGGCGCAAAGAAGACTGCCCGGCGAGTCCGTTAGCGACGCGCGTGATGCGTCCTTAATCAGGGCCACTGTTTCGCTAGTGCGTTTCCGGTCACGTTGACTTCGATTATCCCTCTTCCTTTACTCTACCGGCTTGCGTGAAATCCTGTCTTTTTCTTGTTCGCTTGGCTCAAATGTCCGCCTTATTATTTAACTTCCCTTACTCCCGGCTTTGATTCACGCGCCGAATCGAATTCAGGCAGTCGGCGGACAATCCGTACTGGGCGAGGATCGACAAGATGAAGTCAGTCTTTCCCTCCACGTAACTATCCATGTCATGAGGATATCGTTCCGCCAACTGCTTCTTCAGGCTGGAATATGCCGCGACATCCGACGGATGGGCGCGAAGATGATCGCGAAATGCCATGTGATTGCGAAGCGCCACGCTGTTCCGTGGGCAAACGTAGAGGTTGTGAGCCGGTTGATTCTCGCGTATCGATAACGCTTCCCGGTCCGGAACTTCGAGATCGCCGCGATGTTCGTACCCCAGCCTACCGAGCCGCTCGACCATCAATGGCAGCTCACTTCGCGATGGGATCACGATGTCCAGATCGATGACGGGCTTGGCAGCCAGACCGGGGACCGCGGTACTTCCCACATGCTCAACCGCAACGGCAATATCGCGCACGGACGGCCAGACCCGCTCTCGAAGCCGGGAAAACCAATCGGGCCATTCCGGGTTGTAATCCACCACTCGAATGATGCCGCGGGTTGTTCGTAGGTCCATCCTTCGATAGTAGACCCTCGAACAATATGCGGCGAAGGTGAGGCGACAAACTACGGCTTGCCTGTAGGGCAGCGATGGCGACGATGCCAAATACCCGCTACTGCGGCGCCGGCAGCGAAAACGCCACGTGCCGTTCGTGGTTCAGCCGCATGGTGAGGTCGCGGTCAATGGTGTCGAGCGCGGCTTGCCTTTCCTCATGCTGCTGGGTTACGTAGTGCAGCGTTCTGCCATCCACCCAATAGGCCGCGGCTGCGCGGATGCTCTGATCGCGAAAGGCAATCAGGTAGATCGGGGAGCCGTTGGCGCCGGCCGCTGGTTGCGAACCGTAGCCGCCGCCCGATGGCTGCCGGACCTCCTGGCCGTACTCGTCGTATTGCCGCAGGTTGGGGTTGGCGCGCTCCACATAAACCGGGGCGGGCGACGACTGCGCCGTCTGCGGATAAACCACCGTCACATTAGAGGACGGCTGGTAGGCAGGATACGAAGAAGACGCCGGGTAGGAATAAGCATCGTAGGGGTAGCCGTAGCCATAGCCGTAATCGTAGTATCCCGGCCAGTAGCCGAAACCGAACGATGGAAAGAACCCGAAGGACGAACGGAAGCCGAAAGGCCGGCCGAAACCGCCGCGAAATCCGCCGAAACCGCCACGGAAGCCGAAATTGCCGCCGCGGAATCCGCCGCCCGAAAAGCCCACACCACCGCCGCGGAATCCGCCGCCCGCAAAGCCCGCACTGCCGCCGCGGAATCCGCCGCCCGAAAAACCGCCGCCGCCGCGCATTCCGCCACCGCCCCCATGGCCGCCGCCACGTTGAGCCATGGCTACGCCGGCCGCCAGACAACCGCATAGTGCCAATTGCAGGAAAACCTTCATTAGAGTGCCCTCTACTTCGGAGCATACTCCTAACCGGCCCGCCGCCGCAAGCACGCTACCATTAAACCTAAAGATGATCTACACATGCTACGAAATGGCCCGCGATTGCCGGGCCGACCTGCCCGAGGGGTGGGAACATTTCGTTATCGAATACGTTCCGCTGGTCCGCAGGCTGCTGACCCACTACGGGTCCGCCGACCCCGACGCCGCGCTGCTCAACCGCGTGCTCCTGGCACTGCGGAATCCCGAATCCAGCATGTTTCAATCGCTCGAGCCCGCCCCCGAACGCTGGTTCGCCGCCGAACTACGCCAGAAAATACTGGCTGAACTCGCCACGCCAGTTCCCGAGATGGACATGGATCTAGAAACTCTCGCCGCCGCGCTGGAACCGCTCACGGTGGTGGAAAAGCAGGCGGCTTGGTTCGAAACCATGCAGTATACGCCCGCCCAAACCGGCCCCATGGTCAAAATGGAGCCGAAAACCGTGGAGAAGATTCGGCAGCGCTCAGCCGAGCTGATTCGCTGCAAGGTGGACCACTGGAGCAGCACCATCGTCACCGCCAACGGGGCCGCCCTGGGCCGGGCCGCGGCAGGCGGGAAAGGCAAAGACTGCCTGCCCGTCAAGGCCTTTCTGGATTTGATTGACGGCCGCACCACCTGGCGCGGGCGCGAGGAAATGGAGCACCACGTCAATCAATGCTGGCACTGCGTGGACCATTTCTGCCGCATGGTGGAGGTGGTGGAAATGCTGCGCGGCCTGCGGCCGCTCTCCGCTGCCGAAGCCGAGCCGTTCCGCAAGCTGCTGGGAATCGCGGGCAAGAAGCCGTCGGGCTGGAAACGCCTGTTCGACCGCGCCTGATGCCCGCTCCTCCGCCCGCGGCCCGGCTTCATCCGGTCCTGGCCCGTTTCGTCGGAAATCCTCGAAACCGCACCCCTGGCGCACTAACATGAAAGGCGTGATGAAACACGTTCGCAAGGTGCTCCTGGTGCTGTTAGTGGACACCGCAGGCGCCGCCATCCCGGCATCATTGATGTTCCTTTTCCGGCTGAGCACCGGGCCTCAGGACCTGCTGATACACTTCAAGTTCGGACTGGTCTACGCCCACTGCATCGGAACCCTGTGCTTTTTGTTGGTGGGGCGCGTGGCGGCCCGCATCTCCGCTTTTCCACGGCTGTACCAAATTCCCGCTTTAGCTTTAACTTTTGTATCGCTGGCCGTGATCGGCGCGTTTCCAGCCGGCCTGATTCTAGTCGCTCTGCATTGGGTGCGGCCAGAGGAATTCTGGCCGCAATACCTCGGCAGCCTGAGAATCGCCATTACCATAAACCTGGTGCTCGGCACCATGATCACGGCATTTGAGATGCTGACGCATCGGCTCCACGCCGCCAATCTCGAACTCCGCACCCGGCAATTGGAAGAGGAACGATCGCGCAAACTGGCCACCGAAGCCAGGCTCTCCTCGCTGGAATCGCGCATCCATCCGCACTTCCTGTTTAACACCCTGAACTCCATCAGCGCCCTGATCCGTGAGGACCCCGGCCTGGCGGAACGGACTGTGGAACGCCTGGCGGCGCTGCTGCGCTACTCGCTCGATTCCAGCGCGCGCCGGCTGGTCCCGTTGCGGCATGAGATGCGCGTGGTACAAGACTACCTGGAGATCGAGAAGACGCGCTTCGGCGACCGGTTGCGCTACACGGTGGACGTGCCGGATGGAATCGGCGAACTTGAGGTCCCGCCCATGACCCTGCAAACGCTGGTGGAAAACTGCATCAAACATGCGGTTTCGAGCAACCGGTTCGGCGGAGAAATCCGCGTGACGGCCCGGTTGGGCGCGGAACATCTGCTGCTGGAAGTCAGCGACGATGGGCCCGGGTTCGACAAGGACGCGCTCAAGCACGGCCACGGGCTGGATACTCTGCAGGACCGCCTGGCGGTGCTCTTCGATGGCGCCGGGGGCCTGGAACTGTCGCAGCGTGACGGCCGCATGACCGTGTCCGTGGTGGTTCCGCAGAAGAAGGTGCTGGTGTGATGGGGCCTGGTGTGATGGGACCTGGTGTGATACGCGCGTTCGTGGTGGATGACGAGCCGCTGGCGGTCAAGCGCCTGGCGCGCATGTTGGAAGAGACCGGCCGCGTTGCGGTGGCCGGCACCAGCACCGACCCCGTGGACGCCCTGGCGGCGCTGACCGAAAAGCCACCCGATGTGCTGTTCCTCGATATCCAGATGCCGGGAATGACAGGCTTTGAGATGTTGGGAATGCTCGACCCTCAGCCGCTGACGGTCTTCACCACCGCCTACGACCAGTACGCGCTGCAGGCATTCGAGGTCAATTCCATCGATTACCTGCTCAAACCGGTTGAAGAACGCCACCTGGCGCGAGCGCTGGATAAAATCGAGCGCCTGCGGGTAAACCCGGCGGAGGCGCCGGAATGGAAGGGAATCCTGGCTCAACTGGCCGAGGCCATGCGACACGCGCCGCCGGCCGATTATCCCGAACGCATCACCTCCCGCCTGGGCGAGCGCATCCACATTCTGGAACTCGCCCAGGTCACCCACTTCTTCGCCCAGGATAAGCTGACCTACGCCGCTACGGAAACCAGGAACTACGTTGTGGACCACACCGTGTCCGACCTGGAGCAGCGGCTCGACCCCAAACACTTCTGCCGCATCCACCGGGGAACCCTGGTGAACCTGGCCTGGGCCAAGGAACTGGATGCCTGGTTCGCCGGCAGAGCTCTGCTGCGCCTGAAGGATGCCAAGAGCACCCCGTTGCAGGTAGCCCGCGAACGCCTGCAGGAACTCAAGAAGCGCCTGGGGATCTAAGCCGTTCCGCTACTCCCCTTTTCCAGCCGCGAGTGCTCCGCCTCCTCCTGTTACTGCCGCCACTCTCGAAAGTCGCTTGTGGAAGTTCGGCTGCGCGCCAACTCCCGGCGGGCGGATTGCCAATCCGCCGCAGATTGACAATCTGCCCCACATAGCGCCACGGGCGACTTTCATCCTTCCTGCTCTGCGCCCGCCGCAGATCGGCGTTCTCAAACGTGATGACGATCCGTTGCGCGCCCGGCGCGGTTGGTATAATGAAAGCGCAAACCGCGCGGAGAGGTGGCAGAGTGGTCGATCGCACCCGCCTCGAAAGCGGGCTTACCTTTACGGGTAACGGGAGTTCGAATCTCCCCCTCTCCGCCAGTCGCGTTTCGGCTTATCCCGCTCGGGTTCCGTCCGGCACCGGACTTTCCGGCACGGCCAGGACCGGCCGCACTCCATCGGCATAACCGATATCGAACAGCATTCCCTCAGAGACCACCCCGCGGATCGGGCGCGGCTCCAGATTGACTACGAACAGCGCCTGCCGCCCCAGCACTTCCAGCGGGTTCTCCCGCTCCTTTTTCATCCCTGCCACGATCCGCCGTACATGGTCGCCGAAGTTGACGCGCAACAGCAGCAGGCGGTCCGACCCCGCCACATCGTCAACCGCTTCGATGGTTCCCACCCGAATGTCCACCTGCTCCAGCACCGCCATGGAAATCGCCGCCTTCACGTTCGCTGCCATGTCACCATCGTAGCCGGGCGGGTCAGCGGTCTTGGGTGGCAGGCGAACGGCGGCCGGCGAATGGTGGCAGGCGAACGGCGGCGGGCGAACGCACCCCAGCCGCGTAGACGGGTTGGCGGCTGGCGCCCCCGCAACGGCCCCGTGCTATTGTCTCCTAAGGATGACATGGTCATTTATACGTTACGTGCTGCTCTGATCGGCGCAGTTTTGACCGGGGCGGCCTGTGCTCCGCGTCCGGCCTCGCGCTTGCTGACGATCGCCGCGGCGGCCGATCTCAACTTCGCCCTGGAGCAGGTCACCCGAGAGTTTCGTGCAGGTCATCCCGAGGTCGAGTTGCGAATCAACTATGGATCTTCCGGCACCTTCTACACGCAACTGCGCAACCGGGCGCCCTTCGATGTGTTCCTCTCCGCCGACGTCGAGTACCCGCGCAAGCTTGCCGGCGAAGGCATCGGAGCGGCGGATTCGGTTTTCATTTATGCCATGGGCCGGATCGTGGTTTGGGTGCCCGCCGGTTCGCCGCTCAACCCCGCCACGGCCTTGCGCGACCCGGCGGTGCGGCACGTGGCCATCGCCAATCCTCAGCACGCCCCCTATGGCCGCGCGGCCGAGGCGGCGCTGCGCCGGCTGGGCTTGTATGATACGGTCGAGAAGAAACTTGTGATGGGTGAGAACATCGCACAAACTTTGCAGTTCGTGGAGAGCGGCGCGGCCGAGGTGGGGATCGTGGCGCTTTCATTAGCCCAGGCGCCCGCGGTGCGCGCGGCCGGCCGCTATTGGGAGATTCCCATCGCGGCCTATCCGAAGTTGGAGCAGGGCGGCATCATCTTGAAGCCGTCGCCGGCCGCTTCGGAATTCCGGGCTTTCCTTCTGGGCGCCGCGGGGCGGCGCGTGCTCAAGCAATTCGGATTCTACCTTCCGGGCGAATGATGGCGAATGATGGCGCGTGATGGCGAATGATTGGGAATGATATGGATTGGCAAGCCATCTGGCTAAGCATTCGGCTGGCATTTTTCACCACCGTAATCCTGATGGTAATCGGTATGCCGCTGGCTTATTGGCTTACCTATTCGCCGCGCCGCTGGAAGTTTGTGGTGGAAGCCGTGGTGGCGCTGCCTCTGGTCCTGCCGCCCACCGTGCTGGGGTTCTATGTGCTGCTGGCCATCGGGCCGCGCAGCCCGGTGGGAGCGCTCTATGCCCGCGTGACCGGCGGCACGCTGCCGTTTTCGTTCCAAGGTTTGCTGATTGCCTCCGTGCTCTACAGCATGCCCTTCACGGTGCAACCCGTGGCCGCAGCCTTCGGCGCCGTGGACCGGAAGCTTCTGGAAGCCTCCTGGTGTCTCGGCATCTCGCGCCTGCAAACGTTTCGCCGGGTGATCGTACCGCTGGCCCTGCCCGGCATAGCCACCGGCGCCATCCTGAGCTTCGCCCACACGTTGGGGGAATTCGGCGTGGTCCTGATGGTGGGCGGCAACATCCCGGGCGTCACACGTACCGTTTCGATTTCGATATACGACCAGGTGCAGTCGCTGAACTACGGCGGGGCACTCCGGACCTCAGTGTTCCTGATCGGCGTCTCGTTCACGGTGCTGGTGATGACGTACGCTCTGCAGCGCCGGGTTTGGGCGGTATGGCCGGCGAACTGATCTGCCGCTGCAGGAAGCGGCTGCCGTCCGGTTTTGAGCTGGATGCGGAGTTGCGCATCCCGCTGGCGGAAGCTCCGGTTACGGTGCTGTTCGGCCCATCGGGCTCCGGGAAGACCACACTGTTGCGGCTGCTGGCCGGCCTGGAACGTCCGGACCAGGGCCTTATTACTTTCAGCCGCGCCGGTCCCGGAGATGCCACCAGATGCGATGCCACGTGGTGCGACACCGCGCAGGGTACGTGGCTCGCGCCCCAACAACGCCGCGCCGGCTTCCTGTTTCAGGATTACGCGCTGTTTCCTCACCTCACCGTGGCCCAGAACGTGGCGTACGCCGCCGGCCGGCAATCCAGTTCCACCAACGCGGCCCGCAAACTTCTGGACACCTTTGGCCTTACCGAATTCGCGGATCGCCTTCCCGGCGCCATCTCCGGCGGCCAGCAGCAGCGCGTGGCGTTGGCCCGCGCCCTGGCCGCGCAACCCGCATTGCTGCTTCTGGACGAGCCGCTCTCCGCCCTGGATGCGCTGACGCGCCTGCGGGTACGCCATGACCTGCGCCGTTTGCTGACCGAGAGCGGCGTGCCGGCCATCGTGGTGACGCACGACCGCATGGAGGCTATTGCTCTGGGCGATTGGATGGCCGTGATGATCGATGGCCGGATTCGGCAGGCGGGTCCGGTACAGGAGGTATTCCGGCGCCCGGCGGATGCGCGGGTGGCCGAGTCCGTAGGGGTCGAAAACGTTCTGCCCGCGCGCATCGCGGGTCGCGAGCGGGGCCTGCTCACGTTGGAGGTGGGCGCCCGGCGCCTGGCCTGCATCGATGCCGTGTGTCAGATCGATGCCGTGTATCAGATCGATGCCGTGTATCGCGAGGCTTCGGGCGAGCCGTTTCCGGAGCGCGGCCAGGTCTTCGCCTGCATTCGCGCCGAAGATGTGGCGCTAACTCGCGACCTGGCGCAGACCTCGAGCGCGCGCAACCGGGTGCCCGGCCGCGTGCGATCCGTCATTCTGGAAGGCCCGTTGGCGCGCGTCGAATTGGATTGCGGATTCCCGCTGGTCGCGGTGGTGACGGCTCAGTCGGCCGGCGAGTTGCAGTTGAGCCCCGGTGATGCGGTCTGTGCCATCGTGAAAGCGACGTCGGTACACGTGGCGGCGTAGACGGAGACGATTGTAAGGCATGGCTGGCAAAACCAACGCCGTCAGGATTCTGGAGCAGGCCGGCATCCACTATGAACTGCGCGAGTACGCGGTGGACGCAGGCGACCTCAGCGCGCCTCACGTAGCCGCGGCCATCGGGATGCCGGCCGGACAGGTTTTCAAAACGCTGGTGGCGCGGGGCGACCGCACGGGCGTAGTGGTGGCGTCGATTCCGGCCGATACGGAACTCGACTTGAAATCGCTGGCCGCAGCCAGCGGAAACAAGAAGGTCGAGTTGGTGGCGGTGAAGGAAGTGCTCAGCCTTACCGGCTACATTCGCGGTGGAGTGTCGCCGGTAGGGATGAGAAAACCCTATCCCTTTTATCTTGATGAGACCGCGGATTTGTGGGACGCGATCTCGGTGAGCGCCGGGGTTCGCGGCTGCCAGATGCTGGTAACGCCAGCCGATCTGATACGAATCACCGGCGGGCACCGATGCGATATCGCCCGGTAACCAGCAGTGGGACATACGGTGCGCCGGGATAAACCGGAGTAGCCGACAAGGTCTCTCCTACACTACCGTGAAATCTTGCCTTTCTGGAATCCCACACTCCAAGCCGATCACCCCCGGACGCCTGACGCGACGCAACCAGCTTATTGCTTGACTCCGCCCAAGGGTAAAACGAAGAAATATGGCCGCCGATGAACGCCGATGAATGCGGATAAAAACAAAGATAAGAAAACTCCCTTGCTTATCCGCGTTTATCGGTGTTCATCGGCGGCGATTGGACTGCCCCCACGATTTGAGACAGTCCGGAGTTAGACACTTTTCATCTAATGGAGAAGTGTCATGGCAAAGAAACCGAACAAACGATCGAAGCGGTACCCGGTTGGCTTTCAGCTGGACGCCGTGGAACGAATGAAGAACTGTGAGGACATCGGCAATGCCAATCCGCGGCAACTTGCCAAGCAGGCTTGCCAAGCTGCCCCACATAGCGCCACGGGCGACTTCCATCCTGCCCCCTGTGCGCCCGGCGCTCATGCGAAACCGATTAACAATCAGATTAACAATCTGCCCCACAAGCCCGTGATATATACTGGCAGGCTATGCCGCACTTCCGTTTCGTCCGCTTTTTCTTTTTCAGTTTTTTCGCTTTCACCCTGGGACTGGTTCTTTACGCGCAGGATGCCGGCATGGTGCTTCGCACCTCGGTCACCTACCGGACCCAAAGGAACACCCTGCAACTCACGGATGAGCAGCGCCAACAAGCCGACCAACTCGCCCGTGAGGCAGCCCAGGCCGGCCAGGCTGCAAAATACGGCGATGCCGTTCGCGCCTATTATCACGGGCTGGCGGTCATGCGCGGCGTGGCCTGGACACCAGCCTACGAGTTCGCCTCCGGATTGCAGGGGCATCTGGACCACGCCATCGTCGACCCGGGCCAACCGATCACAGTCACGTTGTCTCCCCTTTACAGCAGCCCGGCCGCGCCGGCGAAACTGACGGCCTCGCTGTTCCTGGTGCCGTTGAAAAAGGATGGCGGGGCGGAGAGGAGCCTTGGTTCGGCGATAGCCCTCAATCCCGCTGCGATGCCCTTTTCAACCAAAGTCGGGCTGCCGGCCGAAGTGGTGGGCGACTACACCATCGAGGTGCGTCTGGCGCCGGAGGCAGAGTCGCCCGCTCCGCCACCCGCTCCAGCGCTACCGGGCGGGCTCGTCAAGACGCTGCCGGTGCATATTGAGCCGCTCGCCCGCTTGGCGGAGCGACTGCGCAATCGACTGGCCAAGAGCACCGCCATCCGTAACGGCACGGGCAGCCCTGCGCTGCCCACCGCGGAGTACGCGCTGGCTCTTTATGAGCGCGCCGATCGCGGTGAGGTGAACCTGGCAGCGTACCACCTGGGCGACGACTTTGCCAGGGCCAACGAGATTCTGGATGCCCTGGACGCAGGGCGTGATTTCTTCGCCGGAAGGCGTGGCGACTTCCGGAAAGCCTATCGCTCCGCCGAGGACCATACGCTGCAGCCGTACCGGCTGTTCATTCCCGAGGCGTATAGCGCCTCCAAGCCGAACGCGCTCCTGATTGCACTGCACGGCATGGGAGGCGATGAAAACATCATGTTCGATGGCTACGGCGGGGCGTTGAAACGCGAGGCCGGGCGGGTGGGGCTGGTGGTGGCCTGCCCGAAGGGCCGCGATTCGGCGTCCATGTATCGCGATTCGGCCGAACGGGACGTCATGGACGTGCTGGCCGAAGTGCGGCGCGACTACCACATCGATCCCAACCGCATTTATCTCATGGGCCATTCCATGGGCGGTTTTGGCACCTGGAGTGTCGCGATGTCGCATCCGGAAATCTTCGCCGCCCTGGGGCCCATATCGGGCGGCGGCAATCCGGCGGGAATGGTGAAGATCGCTCACATTCCGGAGTACGTGGTGCACGGAGACGACGACCGGACAGTGGCGGTGACGCAATCGCGCGCGATGGTGGAGGCGGGGAAGAAGGCAGGCGCGAACATCGTCTATGTTGAGGTGCCGGGCGGGAGCCACACCAGCATCGCCGCACCGCAGTTCAGTCCGATGCTGGACTTCTTCGCCAGGCAGCGGAAGAAGATGACGGAGTAGATGGCGAGGCGGGTCTCCAGACCACCAGCTTCACACCTTCTTCCGCTTCCCGAACAGCGCCGTCCCCACTCTTACGCAGGTGGCGCCTTCTTCGATTGCCGTCTCCAGATCGTGCGACATCCCCATCGAAAGCCCCGTCAGGCCGTGCTGCTCCGCCAGTTCCCGCAGCCGCCGGAAATACGGCCGCGACGCCTCGGAGTCGTCCGACCAGGGCGGCATGGTCATCAGCCCGGTCAGGCGTAGATTCTGGCAGCCGCGCACCGCTTCGATGAGCGCCGGTAGTTCGGCCGGTTCCGCGCCGCTCTTGGCGTCTTCCCCGGAAAGCTTCACTTCCAGCATCACGTCCAGCGGGCTTTCGCCGGCGGGCCCAATCGCCAAATCCGCAACCGGTGGGCCCGGGCGGACGAGAGCCTCGTTCAACCGCCGCGCCAGCCTGGCGGAATCCACGGTCTGGATTACCCGGAACAGCTCCACCGCTTTCTTCGACTTGTTGGATTGCAGATGGCCGATCAGGTGGAACCGCGCGCCCGCCAGGCCGCCAACCTGCGCCGCCTTGCCTTCGAACTCCTGCACGTAGTTTTCGCCGAACTCACGCAGCCCCAGGTCGTAGGCTTCCTGAATCGCCGCCGCCGGAAAAATCTTGGTAACCGCCAGCAGCGTGATGCCGGCCTGGTCGCGGCCTGCACCTTCCGCCGCCCGGGCAATCCGTTCCCGCACCGCCGCCAGGTTTTGGCGCAGGCTCTCCATGAGGCTCTCTTTAGCTGCTGCGCTAGGACTCCCAGATTCGCTTGGGCACGCCGCGGTCCCGGTCCTGCACGCGATCGTAGAGATAAAACGTGGACACGGTGCCCAGCGACTCGTTGTACAGGCTCTGTTCGCCGAGACCCTCCTTCAGGTCTTCCTCGAAGGCGTGCAGTGCCTTCAATTCGTCGGCCAGGGCGGGCTTTTTGCCCGAAGGCGTCCGGAAAAACTTCTGGTAGCCGCCATCCACGAGCGCGCCGATTTCAGCGCCCATCAGAATCCCGGCGCGGTCTTCGCGATGCACCGTACCGCCCTCTTCCCACAGATCAACGGCGCAGTTTTCGCGGCTCACCCGAACTACCGCACCCGCCTGGGGAGCACCCGCGCGCGCAGTGCCCGCCCGTGCCGTAACGGTGAAGCCGGCTTTTCGAAGGTTGTCCAGCCGCTCCGTGAACGTGGGATTCTTCGGGCGCTCTCGGCGAAAGAACATATTTCCTATTCTACCGTGGGCAGCCCTTCGCGGCCTCCGATAAGCGCCACGCCCTACCCTGCTTTCGCGAACGCCTTCACTGCCTTCTCGATGGCCGGTCCGGCCTTAGCCAGGTCCGCCGGAACCATTGCCGGCGTCGCCTCAACAGCGGCGTTCAGCGCCAGGAACCAGGGCTCCGCAATCGCTGGAATCTGCGAGACATCGTCCATATTCAGAATCAGAATCCCCGTCCGTCTCCCGCCCTCGGCGATGAAATACGCGGCTTCCGGCTTCTGCTGATCCAGAATGGTCTGGATGGCCTTGAACCCATCCCGGGCCGCCGCGTTACCACTTTCCACCGGTATCGAAACCTTAAATAAAAAGCGCATTCGTTTTCCTCCGCCTTATACTATCATTCAAAACCGCAGGCGGCGCAACAGGGTAGCCAGGTGCCTTAGTCCCCTTTCCAGGTATCAAGTTACGGGGAATCCCCGATCCCCGCGATGCCGGCTACTTGGGCAAGTCCGTTGACCCGAAGGCGTTGCGCGAGAGATTGGACAGACACCATCGACAAGGAGACGATGCACGGCACCGCTTGTTTCACTGGCACCCGCATCCCCGTCCAGACGCTGATCGATTTTCTCGAAACCGGCGAAAGCATAGACGATTTCTTGGCCGTGTATCCATATATTCCCCGCCAGCAGATTCTCACCTTCCTTGAGTTGAGCCGCGACATCACCACTGACCGACTCACATGCGGGTCCTAGTTGACGCCTGCGTCAGGTCAAACCCGGTGAAGTCTTGCATGTCCATCGTATTCCGCCAGATCGGGGTTGATTGTCACAGGCGGGCATCAGAGGCGGGTGAAGGTTGGACAAGGGTGCGGGCCGTTGCGGCGCGTTACGGTAGACCGTCGCAAACCTTCTCTTGAAGTTCGGCCACCTCGGGGCAGAGTTTCAGCAGCCCTCGATAGTTCGAAAGCGTTTCTTTCATCAGCGCATCGCGCCCGCCGCCGGGAGTGCGCGGGTCGCCAAACTGGCTAAGGAATCCCTCGAAGATGTTCTCCTTCACCGAAACATCCGCCCGCACTTCGCTCCAGGGACGACCGAGCCTCGCCGTGTGACCCGCCAGAAGCCATGCCTCCACTTCCTGCACGGCCGCGCAGCAAATGAGCCGGACGGGCCGGGCGAGTCGGGCGGCAGCGGCAGCTTCGAACCTTTCGAATTGGCCGGACCGGTCGCGCCCATCGGCGTCCACCAGCAACAGAAGCAAGTCGAAATGGGCGTATCTCTCGACGATATCGGGCAAGAGCGAAAAGACATGGGCGATGCCGGAAACCTTCGGGTTGTCGAGCATCTTCACTTTCGCTTTCGCCTTACCGCATTCCGCCAGAATTCGAGACACCAAGGGCGTGAGGATATACCCGTTGTAGGTTGGGTCTTCGGGTATGACCAAAACCTGAAAACTCAAAGCGCGCCTTCCAGCCAGCCTTCCGCAAACAGATCCGATGCCGGTTGCTTGCGCGCCAGGTCCAAAAACCCAGGCACTTCCGACAATGGGATGATCGTCGAGGCCCCAGTTTCTTCGTCTTTTCTGCAAAGGAACGTGGTCTTGTAATCGTCTTCGGTGAGCCAGGCGAGTACCTGTGGCGAGTGCGAGGTCGCCATCACCTGAGGCGTACCGTTCACCGATTGCGATCTGAGAAGTTCCAGCAGCAACCGAAGCCGCGTGGGGTGGAGACCGGTCTCAATCTCTTCGATTAGCAGAGTGCGGGGCATGTCAGGCTGGAAAAAGGCTGCTGCAATCGCTGCGAAGCGAAGGGTCCCATCGGAGAGTATTGAAGCTGGAATCGCCTGGTTGCCTTTTTTAAAGGCGAACAAGGGTTCCTTTAGAGCCCCACGCAACAGGACAACCTCATCCAGTTCTGCCGGGGTAAGCTGTTTGAGCCACGAGGTGTAAGCCGAAGTGGTTGCATCCTGAGGAAGGATCGAACTGACCAGGCCGGCGAAGTTCTCGCCACGATCTCCCATTCGCCTAGCCTGAGGCACCTTGGAGTAATCTCGCAGGTTCTCGGCTGCTGGGTCCAACACTTGGGTGTCAGCAAGCAGGGCACGACAGATTTTCGTTAGCTGCACGCCGAAAACGTCCGGCAGGGGCGCTAGCGCCAACATAGGCACCGTTAGGTTGCCCGGTACGGAGGCCAACTGTTCTCCGAAGATGAGGTTTTCGAGGTTTTCGCCAACCCACAGCCTCTCGCTCCGAATTTGTGCCTCGCCGGTGTCGATGGCGATGGAGTAAGTCAGAGGTTGGTCCAGGCCCTCAGCCTTTAGCTTTACGGTGAAGCGAACAATGCGGAGTGACGGCTCGGCTACCGCCGAATTCCGGAAACTCGCCAACGCGCTTCCACCACGAATACCTTCCCACACCTCGCCGGTCGCGCTCTTCGGCTTGCCATCGAAGATCTCGCTAATGGTGAATCCGTATCCGATCCCTTGCAGCACCCGCAGCGCTTCGAAGAAATTGCTCTTCCCGCTGGCGTTAGTCCCGATAAAGATGTTCAGACCGCCGAGATCGAGCGCCACCTTCTTCAGGCTCTTGAACCCCTCGATCTCGATGTGCGTGATCACGCCCTATCCCCTGCGCCACACGAACGCGCCGTTCACCACCGTGGCCATCGGGCCGCCGCGGAAGGTCTTCCCGTGGAACGGGGAATTCCGGCTGCGCGAGGGCGACTGGTTCACATCGTAGGTCCATGTCACGTCCGTGCTGAAGACCGTCACATCGCCGGGCGCGCCAGGGGCCAGGGTGCCGCGGCCCAGGCGCATCACGGCTTCCGGACCCGTCGTGAATAACTCCACCATGCGGGTGAGCGAAATCTTTCCCGTGATCACCAAGCCCTCCATGGCCAGCGCCAATGCGGTCTCCAGGCCGATGATGCCGAACGGGCAGCGCTCGAATTCCTGCATCTTCTCCGACCCGGCGTGGGGTGCATGGTCGGTAGCAATGGCGCTGATGGTCCCGGCAACCAGCCCCTCCACCACGGCGTCGCGGTGGCCGCAGGAACGCAGCGGCGGCTTCATTTTGTAATTGCTGTCGTAGGGCGCCATCTCTTCGTCCGAGAGCGAAAAGTGGTGCGGCGTGGTCTCGCACGTCACCGGCAAGCCCTGCTGCCGCGCGTATTCCACCATGGCCACGGCGTTGCGCGTGGAGATATGGGCCACGTGGTAGCGGGCGCCGGTCAACTGGGCCAGCACCAGGTCGCGCGCCACCATCACGTCTTCCGAGGCCGCCGGAATGCCGCGCAGTCCCCAGCGCACCGAGGGCACGCCCTCGTGCATGTCGCCGCCGGCGCTCAGGTTCAGGTCCTCGCAGTGCTGGATGATCGGCAAATCGTACGACCGCGCGAACTCCATGGCCCGCCGCATCACCCGCGAGTTCATCACCGGCAGGCCGTCGTCGGAAATGGCCACCGCGCCCGCCGCCTTCATGGCGCCGATGGCCGCCAACTCCTCGCCGCCGCTGCCCCTGGTGATGGCGCCGATGGGAAACACGTTCACCGCCGCCTTCTTGCGCGCCTGCTCCACAATGTAGCTGGTCACCGTTTTGCTGTCGTTCACCGGCTTGGTGTTGGGCATGCAACAGACCGAAGTGAACCCGCCCGCTGCCGCCGTCCGCGACCCGCTTTCGATGTTTTCGGCATGCTCAAAGCCAGGCTCGCGCAGATGCACGTGCATATCGATGAAGCCCGGCGCCACGATCATGCCCGTGGCATCGAAGACCTCGACATCGGGTGACGACAGGTTGGGCGCCGCCAGGTTCGGGGCCACCGCGGCCACACGCCCATCCACAATCAGGAGATCGGCAACGCGGTCCGTATGCGACGCCGGGTCGATCACGCGCCCGTTCCTGATCACGATAGTCATAGGTTATCCACCTTGGCTTATCCAATAACGGCGGCCTATCCAATCACCTTTTCGAGCACCGCCATCCGCACGGCGATGCCGTTCTCCACCTGATTCAGAATCACCGACCGGGTGAAATCCGCTACCTCGCTCGAAAGCTCGCGCCCGCGGTTGATGGGGCCGGGGTGCATCACGATGGCGTCCGGCCTGGCCAGGTCCATGTGCTCCAGGCGCAGCCCGTAAAACTGGAAATATTCGCTGGCCGGGAATGCCGCCTCGTGCTGCCGCTCAAGCTGCACGCGCAGCATCATGATCACGTCGGCCTGGCGAATGGCGTCGCGGATATCGGTGGTGAGCCGCACGCCCGGCGCCAGTTGCGCCAGTTCCACCGGCAGCAGCGACGCCGGCCCGCAGAGCACAATTTCGGCGCCGAATTTCGACAGCAGGTGCACGTTCGACCGCGCCACGCGGCTGTGCGCGATATCGCCGATAATGGCCACCTTCAGGCCTTCCAGGCGCTCCCGGCGATCCAGAATGGTCCGGGCATCCAACAGCGCCTGCGTGGGATGCTCGTGGGTGCCATCGCCGGCGTTGATAATGGGGGTGGGCAGGTGCCGCGCCAGAAAATGCGGCGCCCCGGAGGCCGCGTGCCGCATCACGATGGCATCTGGCCGCATGGCCGCCAGCGTGTTCAGCGTGTCCACCAGCGACTCGCCCTTGGACACGCTGGAGCCCGACGCCGTGATGGAAACCGCGTCCGCGCTCAGGCGCTTGGCGGCGATCTCAAAGCTGGTGCGCGTGCGCGTGGAGGCTTCGTAGAACAGGTTGACGATCATTTTCCCGCGCAGCGTATCCAGCTTCTTCACCGTCTGGTTCTGCACGGGCTGAAAATATTTCGCCCGCGCCAGGATGGCTTCGATCTCGGCGCGGTCAAGCTCCTCGATTCCGAGCAGTCCGGCGGGCATGTTGCGCTAGGCCGCCTCGCCCGCCGCCCTTTCCACCAGCAGCACTTTTTCCATGCCGTCGATCTCCTGGAACTTCACCTCGATGATTTCGATGTCGGTGGTCTGCACCGTGCGCCCGATGAAGCGCGCCTCGATAGGCAACTCGCGGTGGCCGCGGTCGATCAGCACCAGCAGTTGGACGCGGGCCGGCCGCCCGTGATCGAACAGCGCATCGAGCGCCGCCCGGATGGTGCGGCCGGTGTAGAGCACGTCATCCATCAGGATGATGTCCTTGCCTTCGACGCTGAACGGGATTTCGGTGGCGCTAACGACGGGCTTGATATCCACGGTGCTAAGGTCGTCGCGGTAGAGGTTGATATCCAGGATGCCGACAGGAACCTGGCGCTTTTCGAGGGCCTCGATTTTCTTCGAGAGCCGCTGCGCCAGCGGCACCCCGCGCCGGCGGATTCCTATGAAGGCGAGCAGGTCGTGATCTTTGGTCTTCTCGAGGATTTCGTGGGCGAGGCGAACCAGCGTCCGGTCGATTTCGGACGCGCTCATGATCTGGGCTTTTTCACGGGTGAGGGACATAAGGCTCCGAAGGACAGAGTATCACGTGAGGGTGGCCTGAAAGCAAAACCGCTAGAATTAGCGGTTTGGGTCCGTAAATGATTGATTACAGGGGGGCGTTTTTCGAAAACCGCGAAGTTGCGCGGTTTTGGACTTCAGAGGCTTTGCCGGAGTTCTTCGAGTTCCGCGTCGCGCCGGTGATAGCCAGTCTCGGCGATCAGGGCTTCGGCTTTGTCGAAATGTTCGCGCGAGTGGTGAAGGCGGGCCATGGCGAGGTGGTAGTCGGTGAGGTGCAGGCGCATGCCGGATCGGGTAGCGATGCGAAAGACTTCGTCCAGGTCGTTCTGGGTGCCGCGGGCCAACAGAGCGAGTGGCAAAAAGTCCTGAGCGCCCGCCCGGCGCAGGTAGTCGACCGCCTGGTTGAGGTGCGTGGCCGATTCCACGGAACCGGGTGGGTGCGCGCGGCCCAGTGAGAGGTGGTCGAAGCCAATGTCGAGGAGCCCAAGCCCACGGTACTGCTCAGCCCAGCGCAGGGTTTGGGCGGCGCGGCGGACCACCTCCGTGGTTTGCCCCTGGTGGAGCAGGAGGTCGCAGTAGCAGTTACCCTGGTGCGAGTATAACGTGGGGAGCCTGGGTTCCTCTTCGGATTGCATGTGCTCGGCGCGCTCGAACAGGCGGGCGGCGGCGGCCAGGCTGCCGGACTGGTGGAGGGCGTCGGCGAACCTGGCGAGTGCCCTCACTCGCTTATTCCAGTCGCCGCTGCGGTTGGCAATATCCAGTGCACGGTCGGCGGCGACGATGGCTTCGTCCACGTCGCCCAGCGCCAAACGGAGTTCACTGAGGTTGCCGTAGGATGTGGCGGCGTTCGGCCAATCCTCACGCTCTACTTCCCCTTCGACCCCGACCAGCATCGGCTCCACCGCGTCGGCGAGGCGGCCCAGGGCGCGGAGCGCGAACGCCGATTGGATGATGACCCAGGACTGGTCGGCTGGAGACAGTGCAGGAATGGCGGTAGTCCACGGGGACTGAAAGAAGTTGGCCAGCAGGGACAGAGTGGTTCCATAGGCGCCGAGTTTACGAGTCAGGTAGGCTTCGTTGCCGCGCAGGATCCGTTCGGAGAAGACTTCATCGAGTACCTTTTGATGCCGGCCCGCCTGGCAGCCATGGCGGACCGCGTAGAACAGCGGCGTCATCGCCTCCAGCGTGTCCGGACGGTCGGGCGCCTGCTTCCGGTAGTGCTCATAGAGCCGCGCGTGGCCCTCGGCGGTGGCGGTTGCCGCGAAGTGCTCGCGGATCAGCGGGTGACAATCCAGGTGTGCCTTCGCGTCCGCCGACAGGATCAGGCGCGCGGCGCGAAGCCGCTTGAGCGCGGCTTTGCAGGTAAGATCGGGCATCGGGGGCAGCACCAGTTTGAGCGCCGCCGGTTCCGCGGGGCGGTCGAAGTAACCCAGCGCGCGTAGCATCTCCAATTCGGGCTTGCCCGCGAACTGGCGCGCGTAGCCTTCCATCACGTGGCGGGCGCGCGCGCCGGCCTTCAGCTCATCCACCATCAACTTCGGAATCTCGATGCGGCGGCGCACATCCTTGTCGCAGAAGTCCACCAGGTACGTCCCCAGCAGCGTCAGCGCCAGCGCGTGGTTCGCGTAGTCCGCGGAAGCCTGGCGTAGTTCCTCGTCCGTGCCATCCACGCCGAGGTGACGCAGGTACGCCGCGCCGTGCTCCTGGTCGAGATTGTCGAGGTCAATGGATCGCGCACGCGGTGCGTCGTCCGGAACGTCATGGATGCGCACCCGCGTGGTGCAGACCACCAGCCCCTTGTTCTGCGTGGCCAGTTCCTGGAGCCCTGCCTTGAGCGCTCCATCTTTCATATCGCCGCCGGCGTCCTGCAACGGCTCGCAGCCATCCAGGATCAGCAGCACCCGCGTGTTGCGCAGGTGGTCTGCCAGCGCCTCAGCCTTGGCATACACCGATGCGGTCGGTTCAATCGTAATCTTGAAAAACCTCAGGATGTCGGCGAAGAATGGGTCCGACGAAGTCTGCCGGTTTTCGGACGTGCCCTGGCTATAGAACGACCAGCCGAAGATTGTCGCCTCGCCCAGGTGCCGGCGGAACCACTTGTCCACTAGCGCCGTCTTGCCCGTGCCGCCCGCGGCAATGATCTGGACCAGGTTGGCCGCCGGATCGGCCCAGGCTCGGTCGAGGAACGCCAGTTCCTTATCGCGCCCCAGCAGCGTCGGATCGACTGTGGGGAGTTTACTGGTGAAGGTGCGCAGGGGATCGGGTTCGCGCCGGCTCTCCGGGCGAATCCCGTTGAGAAGCTTTTCACGGTCTCTGCCAGGCAAGTCAATGTAGACGAGGTCCCGGATCAGGGGCGGCAGCTCACACACCGCAATCCTGACGGGGATCAGCCTTCGCTTCCTGCCTTCGGCATCGGTGCTGAGCGTGGCCCAAAGTTCCTTGCGAGTCCATTCCTTTGCCACGTAATGGGGCGAAAGAAGCGCGATCACTTGCTCGGTACGGGCGAGTGCCTCGTTCATCTTCTCAGGGAAGCTGTGGCCGGGAAGTATGTCGAAGTCCTGAAGGATGGTGGTGTAGCCCGCCTCCTCCAGAGTGTCTGCTACCCACTTCGCAAATTCCGCATCCTCACCCGCCCGCGAGATGAAGAAGTGCTTCATTTCAAATCCGCTACCCGCAGCCCCGTCTTCTGCTGGTGCAGGCCGATCGGGTTCGGGTGGTACTCACCCACCAGATCCACGCTGCTAGTTGGGGAAATCTGGCGCTCCATGCCCAGCAGCCAGTAGCAGGCATTGACCACCATGCGTCGGAAGCCTTCGTTCTGGAAATCCATCGCATGCCCCATCGTCGTGGTGAAGACGCGGCTGGTCTTTCCGGAATCGCCGGTGTAAGTCTTCGTCCAGGCAACCGGCACCAGTTTCTTTGCCGGGTCGGGCGGTGAATCGGGCTGCATGCCCATCAGCACCTGGCCCATCACCAGCGGGCGGCTGTCGCCGAACAGGGTGGTGATGGCGTAGACGTCGGATTCGCCCCAGATGTCTTTCACGCCGCGCAGAATGGGATGCTGGGCCTCATCCGGCGCCGCCACGCCGCGGGTGCTTTGTTTCTGGTGCGCGCCGTAGTGGTTGATCCAGGTCTCGCCCAGCACCTGGCGGCCGTAACCGCCGGCGAATTCCTTGTTGTTGTAGCTGAATTTGGCGTATGGGCTCTCGGGGTGCTTCTGATAGTTGAAAGGATGCGTGGATGTGCGCAGCGCGACGATCGGACGTCCGGAATTGGTGTAATCGACGATCTCTTTCATCTGCTCGTCAGGCAGTTCCAGCCAGCGCGCGAACAGCACCATCAGGTCGGCCTTGCGCAGCGCGTCCAGGCCGGGGATGTTGTCCAGCGTGTCGGGATCGATCTGCCCGGTCTGCCGGTTGGTGGAGAAGAGAACCGTGCAGTGAAAGCCGTGGCGGGACGACAGGATTCGGGCCAACGCCGGGATGGACTCTTCGGAGCGATACTCCTGGTCGCCCGCAATCAGCACGATGTGCTTGCCGCGTCCGGGCTGCGAGAGGCCGGATGCTGCCAGGGCCAGGAACGGCATGGCGGCGCGGAGAATGGTGAAGTGCCACATCATAAGCTGCGACCTATTTTAGCTTGTGGGGCAGGTTGTTAACCTGCGGCGGATTGGTAATCCGCCTGTTGGAATCGGAGCGGCCTTTGCGTCTCAGACGCGGGTGCGTGCCAACTCCGGCAGGCGGATTGCCAATCCGCCGCAGGTTGGCAACCTGCCCCACAGGGGTTTAAGCAATAATAGCTGGATGAAATCGTCGCTACTCAGCTTACTCACGCTGGCACTGGCATCTGCCGCCCTTGCCCAGGAGACCCCTACCGAGCGCGGCGCGGCCCATGACGTCCTGCGCAAAATGGACGAACTGGAGAAATCGCTCAACGTGCCGGGCTGGGTGACGCGATTGACGGCGGCGAACCAGGCCCGCGATCAGGTGACGGCGCGCGTCAAAGAACTTATGGACACGGAGTTTCTGGCGCTGTCCGATGACATCACCCGGCATCCGGAAATCGGCTTCGAAGAGCAGCGTTCGGTGAAACTGCTGACGCAATCGCTGGAAAAGCACGGGTTCGGCGTTACCCTGGGGGTCGCCAACCTGAAGACGGCGCTGGTGGCGAAATATAAGGCCAACAACGGCGCGCCGTATCTTGGTGTGATCATCGAGTACGACGCGCTGCGCGGCACGCTGCGGCCGTTCCATGGCGACCAGCACAGCGCGCAGGGACCGGTAGGATTGGCGGCGGCTATCGCGATGGCGGAATACCTGGTACGGACCCACACACCCGGCAGCGTGGTGGTTTTCGGAACGCCCGGCGAAGAAATGATGCCGCCGGTGGCCAAGACCGACATGTTCAGGGCGGGTGTGTTCAACGGCATGAATATTCTGGTGCGCAGCCACGCGGTGAGCGCCACCACGCGGCCGGCGCCGGGGTTTGGGACCTGCTGCCTGAACATCGATGGCGTGAAGTACACGTTCTCCGGCGCGCCATCGCACCAGATGACGCCGTGGAATGGCCGCAACGCGCTGGAGGCGGTGATCCACCTGTTCAACAACATTGACGGCGTGCGCAGCAGCATCCGACCGGAAGCCCGCATCCAGGGCGTGATTACCGAAGGCGGCGCGGCGCCCAACGTGGTTCCGGACCGCACGCAGGCCGATTTCTACATCCGCTATCCGGACGAGGTTTATCTGGCGCAGGTGCGGGAATTTGTGGACAACGCGGCCAGGGCCGCGGCGCTTTCCACGGGGACGAAGGTGAAGATCGAGCAATACGGCAACCTGCGCGACGGCGTTTCCGTGGCCACTTTGGGCGAGGTGGGGATGGCTTATATGAAACACTCCGGGGCCACCAATATTGTGGAAGAGCCGGGAAAGCCGCAGGGCTACGAAGAGACGGGCAGCGTATCGAGCGCCTTTCCGGGGCTGGGATTCGCCGCGCAGACCTCCACCGCGGCCAACCACACCTACGAAATGGAGACGGACGCGCTGGCCGGGATCGGGCATAAGGGCTTTGTGGTGGATGCGGAATCGATGGCGTCGCTGTTGTTCGATTTCGCGACGCACGCCGACTACCGGGCCGCGGTGAAACGCGAGTTCGACGGCATTAAGGCGCTGTTCGGAGAGTATCAGGAGGCCCTCAAGAAAACCTACACCACGCCGCGCGTACCGGAAGCGAAGTAGGACAGACCATCGGTGTGTGTGGTCAGTCAGGCGCCTTGGGGGCAGGCCACAACCCGGACGGGCTCGCTGCCGCATCGCCCGAGGCGGATTAGCAATCCGCCGCAGGTTAACAACCTGCCCCACAAGGTTCGTGAAGGAGCGGGCTCTTTTAGCAGTCACAATAGGTACATGCCGGAATTGAGTAAGGTAACGGCCGAGCCCCGATGGCCGGCTGCGCTGGCAATGCTATCCATCGGTGGTCTCTACTACGCGCTGCCGTCGGAGCTTACGGTCGGTCCAGACTGGCTGGTCCTGGTGCTGGTGGCCGCGCTGGCGATTCCGGCGACGATCTCTCATCGTCGCGGATATTGGCGCTTGAGCCATTCTTTGGGCTATGCGGCGAGCCTGGTGGTGACTCTGTCGGTGGTCATTTCCCTCGCCTTGCTGATCTCGCGTCTGCCCGCGCACAAGGATCCGCCGGGGCAGTTATTGCTGTCGGCAGGCGCCCTTTGGGTTTGCAACCTGTTGGTTTTCGCGTGCTGGTACTGGAGGCTGGACGCCGGGGGCCCACACCAGCGCGCCTTGCGCCGCTCTCACACTGACGGCGCATTCCTGTTTCCGCAGATGGTGCTGGATGTAGATCTTCGGAAGGAAATGGGGGAGGATGAATGGCAGCCCGGCTTTGTCGACTACCTGTTTCTCGCTTTCAACACCAGCACCGCCTTTTCGCCCACCGATGTTCCGGTGCTTTCGCGCTGGGCTAAGATCCTGATGATGCTGCAAGCGTCCATATCGCTAGCGACGATCGCAATCCTGGCCGCGCGAGCGGTGAACATACTGTAGGACCGTGGTCAGGAGAGGAGGCGCAGGGGCGCCTGCAGCGCAGCTCACAATCATAGAATCAGCATGCAATCCCCGTAGGAGTAGAACCGGTATTCCCGCTCCACGGCGTGGCGATACGCAGCCAGCGTCAATTCTTTCCCCGCGAAAGCACAGACCAGCAGCAGGAGGCTGGTTCGCGGCAAATGAAAGTTAGTCAGGATGGCGCCCACCCGGCGAAACGGGACGCCAGGATAAATGAAGATATCCGTTTCGCCGCACATGACTCCCTCGCGCCAGGCGCTCTCCACGGTGCGGACGGAAGTGGTCCCAACCGCCACTACCCGCCGCGCGGAACGGATCTTGGCGGCACTCGCTGCCGGAATGTTGTACGGCTCCGCATGCAGCGCGGCCTTCTCTACCTGCTCTTCATGCAACGGCTGGAACGTGCCCAAGCCCACGTGCAAGGTGACGCAAGCCACCTCGGCTCCACGCGCCTGGCAGGCCTCCAACACTTCGCCGGTGAAGTGCAGCCCGGCGGTGGGCGCGGCCACGGAGCCTGGCGCCTGGGCGAACACGGTCTGGTAACGCTCGCGGTCGCGGGCTTCGTCGGAGCGCTTGATGTAGGGCGGCAGCGGCACGTGGCCGATCTGTTCGAAGCGCTCGAATAAGTCAGCGATGGCCAGGCCAGGGCGCCCGTTCCACGCGAACCGCACAGTCCGTTCGCCGAACTGGCCGCGGGCCACGATCTCGGCTTCCAGCCCGCCTTCGCGCCCGCGCTCAAAAATCACGCGCTCGCCGACCCGCATCTTGCGGCCCGGCCTGACGAGCGCCTCCCAATCGCGGCCGTCAGCGGAGACCGGCCGCAACAGAAAAACCTCTACCTGGCCACTGAGATATTCCCGGCGCCTGGGGTTGTGGGTGCCGATGGGGAGCGACGCGACGCCGGCGCGGCGGCCGAACAGCCTGGCCGGAAACACGCGCGAATCGTTGAGCACCAGGCAATCGCCGGCACCCAGGAACCCGGGGAATTCGCGAAAGGCGCGGTCCTCCCAGCGCCCCTGCTGGCGATACACCACCAGCATGCGCGCCCCTGCCCGATCCGCCAACGCCTCCTGGGCGATCAGCGCTTCGGGCAGGTGGTAATCGAACCCGGCGAGATCCATCCGCTACTGTTTGGACTTCAGCACGTTCACCAGTTCCTGCACCGAGTCGGCGCTCTTCTGGAGTTTGGCCTGCTCTTCGGCGGTCAGTTTGATCTGGTAGATCTTCTCGATGCCGCCCGCGCCCAACTTGACCGGCACGCCGACGAAGAGCCCGTTGATGCCGTACTCGCCTTCGAGATAGGCGGCGCAGGGGAGCACCTTTTTCTTGTCCTTCAGGATGGATTCGGCCATCTCGACGGCCGCGGCCGAAGGCGCATAGTAGGCGGAGCCGGTCTTCAGGCACTTCACGATCTCCGCGCCGCCGTTGGCCGTGCGGTTCACGATGGCGTCGATGGTGGCCTGGTCCATCAACTCGGTCAGCGGAATTCCGGAAACGCCGCTGAGCCGCACCAACGGCACCATGGTGTCGCCGTGACCGCCCATCACCACACCGGTCACGTTCTCCACCGAGACCTGCAACTCGGCGGCGATGAAGGTGCGGAACCGCGCGCTATCCAGCACGCCCGCCATCCCGACCACGCGGTTTTTGGGGAACCCTGAAACCCAGTAGGCCGCCTGCGCCATGGCGTCCAGCGGATTGGTCACCACAATGATGATGCAGTCGGGCGAGTATTTCGCCACCTGCCCGGTAGCCGTCTTGATCACCTCGTAATTCGCCAGCAACAAATCGTCGCGGCTCATGCCCGGTTTGCGCGGAAAACCGGCGGTGATGATGGCGATATCGGAATTGGCCGTGGGCTCGTAAACATTGGCGCCCGTGATCATCACATCGTAGCCCTGCACCGGACCCGACTGCAGCAAATCGAGGCCTTTGCCCTGAGGGACACCCTCCACCACGTCCACCAGGACGACATCGGCGAGTTCCTTATCGGCAATGCGCAACGCGCAATTGGCGCCGACGTTTCCGGCGCCCACAACGGTGACTTTCTTTCGCAAGACAAGCTCCTTAAAGGGGTGAATGAGACTCGATTATAACGCCGTGGAGCGGATGCCGGATGCCGAGGGCGGGGGCGGGGTGTCAGAGGGTCAGAGGGGGCCAAGTATAGGCGCTAGAATAGCCTCGCCGAAAATGACCATCTCTGCGCGCGTTTCACGGTCGGGGTGGGTGGGACACGTCCCAGAAGGCCGTTTGGGGGGAATTACGAGGTGCCCGGGACAGCCCTACGGCGGTCGCCCTCTGGGCGCATTGTCCCCCACTCGCACCAAGCTCAGATCGATCCCGCCGCCCGGGTACTCGATCCGCTGTATGCCTTGACCTTCGACCTATCTTGCGTTATGTTGATAAGTCGAAGGATGAGGTATTGATGTCTTCGTCGCGTTTTCCCATTCCGCAAGGCACACTGGACATGCTGATTCTGCAGATTCTATCGCTGGAGCCGGCGCACGGCTACGGCATTGCCCAACGGCTGGACCAAATCTCGCGGGCCGTGGTTCAAGTGCAC